>Ga0335081_10003725_pt1 | contig 23988 bp, 21 predicted proteins | sample Lox_Sample_35_FD_206713 | JGI IMG/M metagenome (GOLD analysis project Ga0335081, IMG submission 206713) | Soil microbial communities from Loxahatchee National Wildlife Refuge, Florida, United States - Lox_Sample_3.5 | ecosystem: Environmental > Terrestrial > Soil > Wetlands | place: USA...
GTTCTCGCATTCCTCTGTGTCTCGGCGTCTCCACGGTGATTCGTTGTGCAGGTCTGAGACCTATTGATCGCGCCGTTTCAGCGTGGGACGTTCATCCTGGTCCGGCTTCTGTCCGTCGTCGGTAGTGTTTCCATCCACCGGGCCCGTGCCGGTTCCGGGAGCGCGGCGCAACCGCGGCCGGTTCGGATCTTCGGTATCCGTTTTCTTGCGATTGTGCAGCATCGCCAGGCGAGCCTTCACATCGTTGAACTCGGAAGTGTTGACCACGTATTCCGGCTTGGCCACCAGGATTTTCTGAATTTCTTCTTGCGCGGCTTTGATCCGATCATCCGTCATGGGGTGGGTGGAGAAGACCTTCGAAACCGAGCCCGGCTTCTTCTTTTCCATGGACTGGATTTTCTCGAAAAAGTCCACGAAGGAGGTGGGATCGTAACCGGTCTTGTAGAGGTACTGCAGACCCAGGTAATCGGCTTCTCTCTCGAACCCGCGTGAGAACTGCAGGAAGCCGATCGGGATCGCCATTCCGGCGCCCTGCCGGATGGCGTAGCCGGTCCAGCCGTAGGGGATGGCGATGGACGCGGCAATCATGGCGATTTGCGCCATCTCACCGCGAGTGGCCTGCTTGGTACCGTGGCGCGCCGCGACATGCGCGATTTCGTGCGCCATCACTCCCGCCAGTTCGGATTCGCTGTCGGCTTTCAGGATCAGGCCCGTGTTGACAAAGAAGAAACCGCCGGGCAACGCAAAGGCGTTCACTTCTTCGGTGTCCAACACTTTGATCGTGAACGGCACCTTGGCGTCGGAGTTTCGAACGATATTTTGGCCCACGCGGTTGACGTATTCGGCAATGACCGGGTCATCGACGATTTTCGCCTGCCGCTCTACTTCCTGGGCCAACTGTTTGCCGAGCGCGATCTCTTTCTCCAACGAGTAGAAATTCACGCCCTTTCCCACATCACGATTTCCGATCTCTTCGGGATCGTCCTTCTTGTCGCTAGCGGAAAGCAGCCCTCCACCACCCATGAGGCCGAAGGCTACCAGAACGGCCAAGGGAACTACAAAACGGCGGGTCATCCAAGCCACTCCTGTCTCTCTACACTATACGCCATAGCGGGCGCGTTCGCTCTTCCCACCCGTTGAACGTATCGGACGAACGGTTGGTTTCGATTATTTAATCTTTGTGGTCGCCGCCGTATCCCTAAAGGCCTAGTACAACCCGAGACTGATCACTTTTCCATCAGTGTCCACCAAAACGTCCAGGTGGCGGTTGTTATAGGAGTAGAAGGTGCGGCCCTTACCGGCTTGGGTTGCGTTGACATTTACACCCCAAAGCCGCCGGCAGTCGTTCCAGGTCATTTGCGCCGGATAGATAAACACGGCTCGCAGCATGCCGTTGTCCTGCGCGAACTCGAGTTCAACCTCTTTGTAGTGGTTGCTGGGGTCCGGGAAGGCGTAGATTTGGCCGTTTACATTCTTGTCGGCGTCTAGGGAGGGGCGCTGGCGGATGGGCTCCCCGAGGGTACGGCGCGCATCCGCCAGTTTCCAGAGTCCAATCAGCTTGGGAAAATAGACGGAACTTTCGGCGGCAGGCTTGGCTGGCTCAGCTCGTTTCGCCTCGGGTGACCTGGCGTCGGCTATTTTCGTCTCTTCCGGCTTGGGCGCTGGCTCCGCAGCAGACTTGGGCGCCACACTCGTGGGTTTGGCGGCCGGGCGGGGGCCCGGCAGCATGACCACCGCGGTCCCCGATTCGGAGGACTCCACCACACGAGAGGCTTCGCCGGTTTCCGCCGATTCAGCGCGAGCCACCGGATAGACCAGCGAAAGGACCAAGATCAAAGGAAAGTGCTTCATATCTGCCTCTAAATCCGGGGATTTCAACCACACTCTAACCCAGCCCTGCGGGTGGAATAGCCTGAATTTAGATGACGACCGATATGTTTGCCAAAGTATAGTGTTGTGAGTCAGAAGTTCGTTGACACAGTCAGTGCCCGCGTGGGGCCAGGCCTTCCGGGCGGCGTCTCCGGTTGGGAAGCGCGTTCGCGGGTTGCGGGCCACACTGCGCCGCGCGGAAGCGCGGCGGCAGGCCTGGCGCCACATATCCGGGACTTATTCTGTGAATTTGTGACTCAGAACACGAGCAGGCTGGTGAAAAAGCCCAAGAACCTGCTAACGCGCGCGGCTCGGAAACGCGCCATCGTGTTCACAGGTAGTTACCGGGCAGCGCACGCCAGTAAGCGGTGCTTTTCGACTTCGATAGGCGAAAAACTCATGTGGTTTGCGGAGCCTCGCCGTGCATTCGCAACTCCAGGTGGTCCCGGAGAGCTTGGGGATATACCCGCATCCCCCGGCGCGTGTACTGCAGCAAGCCCCGCTGGCGCAACTGATTCATGTGAAAGGTCACGATCTCGCGCGAGGTACCCACATATTCGGAAAGCAGTTGGTGTGTCAACGGCGGCATCGCCAAGGAACCATCCTCGGTGCGCGTGCCGGTTCGGTCGGCAAAGCGGAGCACCGCGCGGACCACGCGTTCGGGTGTTTTATCCAGAGCGAAGTTCTGGAGACGGTCCTGGTGTTCGAGCGCGCGCCGGACCAGCATCTGCAGCAGGGCGATGCCGAGCCGTGGCTCGCGTTCCACTTGCGCCTCAATCTCGGAAGTGGCCCAGGACATAACGCTCACATTGTCTAAGGTGATGGCGCGCTCGGTATGCCGCAGGTTGCCCAGCAGGGCGCTCTCTCCGAAAAAGTCATCGGTGGCGAAAACATCGACCAGGGTCTGAGCCCCGTCTTGCAGAGGAATGATTACTTTGACGCGGCCTTTGATCACCAGGTACAGCTCGCGCGAGGGCTGGTTCTCCATAAATATCATTTGCCCCCGCGGATAATCCGTGACCGTCTTGCGGGGAAGGTAAATCAACACGTCTTCCACTCTCCGAGACGGAATCTGTCGGCTCCCATTGCCCATGATGAATCCTCCAAAGTTGAGATTGGAACATCCGCCCGGCAACGGTGTTCCCGGCATGAGACTGAGGCCAGCTCGTCGGGTCGACTACAAGAGGACTGGTCTACTTATGAGCCTAGCGAATCGCGAAGAGTAAATCACCGGGGGGTTAGGCCCGCACTGTGTCCGGAACCACAGTGCAGGCGCACGGAAAATGACGCGGGGAAAAACCTGATTTAGAACTTGCGGCGTCCGACGTAAATACCGGCAAGGCCGATCAACAGCAACGCGATCGTCTCCGGCTCGGGAACCAGCTCGATAGTAAAGGATTGGCTCGCACCGTTTCCAAGGCTCAAACCGCTGGCATCCCAAGACAGCGCACCGGCAACGTCGTTCGATCCGGAGTTGCTCCCGTTGAGCGTTGCACCCAGGCCAACATCCTGGAAAACAGAATTCGGAGTGCCGATCTCGTGCCCGGTGGGAGTGGTGCAGCCGGAGGTGCCAATGCCGCCGCAAATGCCGCCGTCGCGGATGAAACCGGAACTGCCCCAGGTGCCACTCGCCCACAATCCATAAACCCAATTGCCTTCGACGGTTTGAACCGGGTTATAGGTGAGCGTCCCTAACGTCGGATTACCTGCCCCATACGGGAAATAGTTGAAGTAATCAAAGAAGTTGATATTCGTAAGGGTTTGATTCGTCAGGTTCGTGATCTTGAACGTCTGCTGCAGATTATTATTGACCACGGTGGACGTAACGGTGACATCCACGCGTCCATCGGTAATCACGGATGTCGCCACTCCGTTGGAAACTGTCACCGGGGTAACGATGGTGAAATCGCTGTTGGTGTGTTTGCCGTCCGCGTACGGGGAAATCCAGTTGGTGTAAGTGGTGCCGCCCAGGGTGTAGCTTACGGCTTGCGCGTTATCGGCCAAGAGGTTCGATGAGGTATTCGCCGGATAGTCGCCCGGGGCGCCTGTAGCAAACCAGCCATTGCTCCAGCCGTAGTCGGAGACGCAGAAGGTCGTGCTCGACCCGCTCATCGCCACCATATCGGTTGACGGAGAGCTGCATTGAGGGTCGATGGTGTTGGCATTCAGCAGCAACGCGCCCACTGAAAGCAAGCCCGCAACCCGAATTAATGTATAAAGTAGTCGACCCATCACCCTTGAGCCTCCTGCCTGGAAAAAAACGAACTCTTCTAGGCTCGCTTGGATTATACGGAGCGACCACCTACTACTTCAATAAAGAACGCTTTCAAAAGTACCGCAAGCGGTACTAATTCAATGGGTTAGGCCGACTTAACCCATACCTTGGATGCAGCATTACGCGACATTCGGACGGGCCGTCCTCCACCCATGTCGAGGACGATGGCCGACTGCGCTGCTGCGATTCGCAACACCGCTCCCGGGCGAACGCCGATGTTCTCCAGGTATTCCAGGAGCTTTCGGTCGCGTTCGAAAACGCTAACCACCACGACCCGTTCTTGACTGGTCGCTTCCTCGAGTGGTTTCAGGCCTCGCCGGCGGCGGGCGCGCGGCGAATCGCTGCCGACGATATTGCCGTGGGGGCAGGGTCTGCCGCTGCCGAGCCGTTCGGCCAGCTTGCGCTCAAAATCCGCCGAGATGGCGTGCTCCAGGTGCTCGGCCTCGTCGTGGACCTTGTACCACTCCAGGCCGAAGATTTCCGAAAGCATGCGTTCCAAAAGGTAGTGCCGGTGAAGAACCCGGTTGGCGATGGCGCGGCCGGCGGGAGTCAGGGTGATCTGACCAGCCTTGGCAACACGGATGAGGGAATCGCGTTTGAGGCGCTTTACCGCCATGGTGACGGCCGGCGCGGAAACATGCAGCCAGCGAGTCAGGGTTACAGCTTTGACATCTTCTCCCTCGGACTCCGCTTCTGCGATGGTCTTGAGGTAATTCTCTTTCGAGACGGTAATTCGCACGAGGTGTGCTCCGATTTTAACGCGAGAGTATTTCGATAGTTATTTACTCTAGATGTGAAAGGGGATACTCTAAGGGCCACGTTGCGCATCTTCGTCCAGCGGTGAAACCATCATCATTCGGTATGCTGCCCTCCCGTAGCCGGACCAGTGGACGATGGGTTCGAGCGCTCGCTTTGTTCGCGCTGTGCCTGCCGATGCGCGCCTCCGAGGGTTTCGGGGACATTCAGGGCGCCGTGGTCGAGGAGACCGGCGTGCCGGCGGCTGAAGCGCACGTGGCGGTGGTCCGCAAGGACAGCCGATTCCGCCGGGAGGTAGTGGCCGATCAACAGGGGAAATACCACGCGCTCAATTTGCCGGCGGGATCGTATGTGGTGGTGGCGCGGTCGGCTCGCAGCGGCGCATCTGCCACCGTCGTCACGGACGTCCGCGAGGGGGAGAGCGTCAACCTGCCGGTGAACCTGCCCTCGGGCTGGGATGTCTTCGAGACCAAGGACGCGCCGGCGGCGCTCCCGAACAGCGGGAATTACCTCGACGTGATGCCGGCAGGCTCCGAAGTGACGCGCGGGCAGGAAGGCGGCAACATCGAGGGATACACCCCGTACTCGCCGCGCGGGAATGCGAGTTTCAATGCGCTGGGCCAGCGCGGGCAGGACAACAACTTCCAAATCGACGGCGTGGATAACAACGAAAACTGGCTCCGCGGCGCCGTGCTCATGCCCCCAGCCGAGGCGATTCAATCGGTGAGCCTGTCCGAGGTCTACATCCCGCCGGCATTGGGTCATGCCGCCGGCGGCAGCATCGATGTGCAAACTCGCGCGGGATCGGGCCAGTTCCACGGGAGCGCTTTCGACGATCTGCGGAACTCGGCGCTCGACGCGCGCAACTTCTTCGATGGAACCCATAAACCCGGCCTAACGCAAAACCAGTTTGGCGGGAGCCTGGGCGGGCCGATCCGCAAGAACTCCTGGTTTTTTTATGTGGATGCGGAAGCCTTGCGGGGGCGCGACGGTCTCACGGTGATGTCAACGGTTCCGACGGTAGCGCAGAAAGCCGGCAATTTCGGCGCGACCACGATCTATGATCCGCTTTCGCTGACGCCGATTGGCGACAACCGTTTTGCGCGCCAGGCGCTTGCCGGGAATCAAATTCCGCAGACGGAACTTTCGCCGCAGGGGTTTCGCCTGGCCGGGATCTACCCCGACCCCAACCTGCCTGGCGTGGCCGACAATTATCGCTTCAACCCCGACCAGATCCAAAACGGCAGTTGGTTCAATGCGCGCACGGACGATATCGTTTCGGCGCGAAGCAGCCTCTTCGCACGCATCAGCTACCAGCGCCAGAATCTGCAATCGCCCAGTGCCCTGCCCGGTCCTTTTGTGGCGAGCGATTCCACGCAGCATGCGGACGCGGCGAATACCTCATTGAGCGCATGGAGCGGCGCGGCTTCGTATACGCTGCAACTGAATCCGGCACTGACCAATGAACTGCGCGGGAGTGCCAGCCGCCTGAACCTGAACGCGCAACCGCTCGACCCGGGCGTGAACTTTTCCAGCGCATTGGGAATCCCCGGCTTAAGCGACGGGGGAATGCCGGTGGTAACTCCTCTGGGCTTTACCCAGTTGGGCGCTGCCGAGCAGGCGCCGGCCTCGGTGCGCACGACCAGCTACCAGGTCGAAGACACGGTGCTTTGGAAAACGGGGCGGCACAGCTTCGAGTTCGGCGGCCAGGCAATTCGCAGGCAGGTGGATGGCAGCGCCCCGGAATGGACCAGCCGCGGAACTTTCCTGTTCACTCCCGATTACACCGGCCAGCCCGGCGTAGGACTGGCGGGCGATTCGATGGCCTCGCTGCTGACGGGCTACCCCACGGAGGTGATGCGCGATGTTCCGCTCTCGCCCTTCCAGCTTCGCGGCCGGGAATGGGCGGCGTTCGCGCAGGATGAAATCCGCATTGGCAAGAGGCTGCAGATTCAGGGCGGCCTGCGCTATTCGCTCGACCCGCCGGTTACCGAAGCCGATAACCACATGGTGAACTTCAACTACAGCCGGAGCGTTCCAGCGCTCGATCAATTTGCCGGGCGAGGCGGGGTCAACGCGTACGGCGGATTGGGGTTCAATAAGCGGACCGTTGCCCCCAGGATTGGTTTTGCTCTGGATGTATTTGGGCACGGCTCGACCATCCTACGCGGCGGCTTCAGCAAAGCCTATGACACGGGCTCGTATATCGCGGAAGGCGTGCTGGCGCAGAACCCGCCATATGCGTCGCGCTTCGATTTGATCAACGGCACATTTCAAGTAGGGCCGAACCTGGCCGCTGGGTTGCCGGCACCCGTTGCGCTTACGCAGTTCGACGGCGCCAGCCTCAATGCCGCCCATGCTTCCATCTACGCGATTGAGCCGCGCGATTACACGCCATACGCCGACCAGTGGGGGCTGTTTCTCGAGCAGCGATTGCGGCCGCAGCTCACACTCGAAGTGGCCGGCATGGGCTCAATGGGCATTCACCTGTACGAGACCTTCGATGCCAACCAGCCGTACCCCGCACCCACGCCGTATAACTTGCCGCGCTACCCCTACGAGCCATATCATTCCCGCGCCGAATATCTGGGCTTCGCGGGCGGTTCGACTTACTATGGCGGCGAGGTGAAGCTTTCGGGGCGGCCGGCGCCGGGCTTGCAACTGCTCGCGGCGTTTCGCTATGCGAAGTCACTGGACGATTCGACGGCTCCCGGCACCGGCCAGGACAGCCGGCCATCGACGCCGCAGTACATCTACGATCTGCGCGGCAACCGCTCGGCTTCGCCATTCGATATTGCCAATCGGCTGGTATTAACCGCGGCCTACGACCTGCCGTTCCGTTCTCAAGGCCAGACAGGCGCCGGCTCGCGGCTGCTCGGCGCGGCGCTCGCCAACTGGCGCGTGGCTACGGTGGTCACGGCTCAGAGTGGGCTGCCGTTCACGCCGCAACTGGCCATTAACAGTTTGAACGACGGCGGCTACCAACTGCCGGATCGCATGGCGAACGGAGCGTTGCCGTCGAACCAGCGCTCCTATCTCGGATGGTTCAATAGCAGCCTGAATCCGGCCGATCCCAATCGAGCGTTTGCCGTCCCTGCGATTTACCAATACGGCAATTCCGGCTTCGACATTCTGCGCGGGCCCGGCCTGACGACGGCCGATGTGTCCCTGGCGCGTAGCTTTGCTGTGCGGGAACGGCTGCGGCTCCAGACGCGCATCGAAGCATTCAATTTTCTGAACCAGACAAATTTCGCTCTGCCCAATCGCATCCTGGGCGTGGAGTCTTCCGGCGTGATCAGCCACACCTCCACTCCCGCCCGGCAAATGCAAATCGTGGTGCGTTTGGAGTGGTAAGGATGAAGATGAGAATTGCACCGCTTTTGCTGTTTCTGCCGGTGCTGGCAGTTGGCCAGCCTGCCGATACATCGGAACAACCGGTTCCCGCTTCGGACCCGGAAACGGAACGGCCCGTTTCGTGGAAACAGCTGCTTCCCAATATCGGCAGCGATCAAAAAAAGATCTGGCTGTTTCCTTTGCACCTCGGGCAGCCGAATGTCTTCTTGCCGACGGCAGCCGTGGTGGGGGTCACGGCCGGACTGGTGGCTCTAGACCCGAGCGATGCTCCGTATTTCCGGCGGACCACTACCTTCCATTCCTTCAACAACGTATTTACCGGCAGCAACGCTTCCTACGGCATCATCGCCGCGCCGGTGGCTCTCTATCTCACGGGGCTCGCGCGCAAGAACTCGAAAATGCAGAAGACCGCTCTGTTCGCGGGCGAAGCGGTAGCCAACGCCGAGATTGTGACTACCGTCTTCAAGGACATCGACCGGCGTGTGCGGCCGGCGGCGATTCCGCCAAACGGGAATTTTTCCGATACGTGGTTCGAAAGTTCGGGTTCCACGCTGCGCGGCCGCGGCAGCTTCCCCTCAGGGCACACGATTGCGGCGATGTCGGTTGCGACGGTGGTGGCGCGGCAGTACCGCAACCATCGCTGGGTTCCGTTCCTGGCTTATGGCCTGGCGGGCGCCATCGGCTTCTCCCGAGTTACACTTTCAGCGCACTTCATCTCGGACGTTTTCATGGGGGGCGCGCTTGGCTATTCGATCAGCCGTTTTGCGGTGCTGCGGCAGTAGGCGAGAAGTGGCGCAGACCCCGTTTGGGGTCGGGTCTGTCCACGTCGCTTTTCAGCGGCCTGCGAAGTTGGCAGACGACAAAAACCGATCGTCTGCCCCACGTTGCGCACTCGCGGCTGTCATTCTGCTCATGCCTTTCACGGCTTGGGCGCAGTTGACTACCGGAATGGTCGAGGGCCGCGCGGCAGCCGGCCAGTCAATCGAGATTACGGGCCGCGCCGGGTTTCACACAACCCTTCAGGCAGATTCCCGGGGCACATTCACGGTTGCGCTTCCGTATGGCCAATACCAGTTCGCGGGCGTTTCGGTGTACGTGGCGCCGGTCCAAACCACGCGCGTGGATCTGACGGCCGCGATTAGCAGCCAACCACCGCAGCCCGGAATTTGGGCCGACGTGTCACGGGGCCAGACTTACCCCGACGCGCTTAGCTATCACGGTGTCCTGCTGAGCCGCGAGCCCTCCACGGTTACCGAGCCGCTGGATTTTCTAGGCCTCAGCGACTATCGCCTGGCGCTCGTTTCGCAGCGCGCAAGCTCCTGGACTGGCACTCAATTTACGCTTCAGGGAATGGATGCGACCGATTCGTACCAGCCGGGCATTCCCGTGATCCTGCCGAATGTTGAGGCGATGGATGAGATCGTCATGCGTGGTGCATTCGCGGGAACCACGAGCCGCAGCCCCGGATCGGAAGCCGGATTCTTTTTGGCCGAGCCTGGCGCGCAGTGGCACGCCACGCTTTCAAGCATGGATACTGGATCGGGCTTCGCTTCATCCAATCTTCCGGCCCCGGCCGACCGCGGACTGGTCGAGCAACCGGAACTGTTTAATTGGTTCACGCGCGACGGCCTGGAAGTGGGCGGACCGCTGGCGAAATGGGCCGACTGGTTTGGCTCGGTAGCGGGCCAGTGGTCCGGGCAGACCGTTCCGCTCACGGCGCCCGGAAATGAGCAACGCGCCCGCCAGCTCTTCGCCAACACGCGCGGGCGGGTTCGCGCCAGCGACGCCGATCAACTCGAAGCCGAATACGTCGGCTCACGGGTCGATCTCTCCGATTGGGGAGTTCCCGCTGGGTTTGAAGCGCTGAGCGGAGACCGGCTCGCGCCATCGTACGTTCTGCCCGGCGGGCTGCCTGGGGAAGCGGAGGTGGACCACCTCGATTTGGTCCAAGCCGGCTGGACGCATCGGATGCCGCAGGCTTCGAAAGTGGGCATCTTCCAAGTACGCTACGGCTACTCCACTTCGCACCAGGACGGGTTGGACGCATCGCATGGGGCCGGGCCGCAACAGAGCCGCATTGAACTGCTGGATGGAATGGTGACGGGCGCGGCGCCGCTCCAAAACCTGGCCATCCGGACGCGTCACGACATCGAAACGTCGTGGCAGCCCGAAACGCGGCGCACCGGACCGATCGAACACCAGATCGTGGCCGCCGCGGGAGGGAGACGATCGTCGGCGCGCAATCGCTTTAGCGCTCCTTCGAACATGAATCTGATCACGGCGGACGGGGCGCCGGCGTACGTGATCGACTTCAACACGCCGCTCGATACGGTTGAGGTGATTCGGTCGTTCTCGGTTTATGCCGCGGACCACATGACGCTGGCGCGCACCGTGTCGTTTGACTTGGGTGGATTGGCCGATTTCTCGAGGGGCTCGGTGCAAAGCCAATCCGGGACGCTAATCGCGTGGAACACCTTTTCGCCGCGCGCCGGGCTGGCGTGGCAGGTGCCGCACTCGCACGGGCTGACGGTGCGCGGTGCATATGCGCGGCGATATGCTCCGTTGGCCGGACGCTACCTCGATTTCGGCGATCCGAATGGCTTGAGCGGCCTCGCGTACCAGTGGATCGACAGCAATCACGACGGTTGGTTCGAACCGGCTGAACAGGGGCCATTGTTGATGCGTTTCGGCGGGCGTTACTCCGCGATTTCCCCTTCCCTGCACCGGCCCTGCGCCGACGAATTCCACGTAGGCGCAGACCTTGCGCTGGGGCGCGCGATGTCTGCCGGCATGCACCTGTTTCGCCGCGACGATGAGAATCGCATCGCGGCGCTGGATGTGGGCGTGCCGCCACAGGACTTCACTCCGGTGGCGATTCACGATCCGGGCCCCGATGGCCTGGCCGGGACGTCTGATGACCAGACATTAACGGTGTACCAACAGAGCCCCGGCACGCTCGGACAGGACCGCTATCTACTGACGAATCCATCCGGATTGAATGAGCGCACAACCGGGTTTGTGGCCGAGGTGCGGACCCAGTGGCGCGGCCTGACTGCCGGAGCGTCCTTCCTGGCGGAGAAGACCTACGGTCCCACCAATCCCGGCGACAGCCCCTGGGCCAACGATCCCGGTGTGATCGGCGCGCTGCTGCTTGATCCCAACACGGCGATTCACGATGCCGGCCGGAGCTTCTTCGACCGCGCGTACGTTGGCAAGGTGCAGGCGGCGTACCGGCTGCCATGGGGAGGCGTCGAGCTGGCAACCGTGGCGGATTACCTGGACGGACTGGTATTCGCGCGGCAATTGCTGGTGACCGGCCTGGCGCAGGGACCGTTCCTCGTCGCAACCACGGTCAGGGGAAGCCCGGAAGGCGGCAACCGCGCCGAGCACGTGACCAATTGGAACCTGCGCGCGCGGCGACAATTCCGCGTACCTTTTGGACGGATTACCGCCATTGCCGACCTGATGAATGTCACGAACGCGGGGCACCGGATTCAGGAAAGCGACCTGAGCGGGCCGGAGTTTAACTTGCGGTTGCCGGTGGCGCTTCAGGCGGCGCGCCAGGCGCGCGTGGGATTTCGGGTGGAGTTCTAGCTCACGGCAAAAAGCCCAAGAACCGCTTGCTAACGCGCAGGCAGTTACCGAGACCCTCAGGGAGCGGTGCCTTTCCGATCGCTTTGCGTCGTCTGCGGCGTCCAAACTCCAGGCGGCAGCCCGGCAGGGCTGACCCCACAACGCTGACCGCCGCGGCGAACTGTAAGATAGAGTTTTGTCCAATCTCCAGACAGGAGACAATCCGTGTTATCCAGCATTGGCCGTTACAACATCCTTAGTGAACTCGGAAAGGGCGGGATGGCGGTGGTGTATCGTGCCTTCGATACGCGGCTGATGCGTGAGGTGGCGGTGAAGGTGATTCGCACCGACGACGCGGCCGATCCGTCCGAGCAACGCGAACTGCATCGACGGCTTGAAAACGAAGCCCGAGCCGTGGCGATGCTGCACCATCCGGGGATCGTAACCGTCTTCGATCAGGGGGAATTCGAAGGCCAGGCTTACATCGCGATGGAGCTGATTGAGGGCCAGACGCTGGGAAACCTGGTTCGCGATCAGAGACTGTCCATTCCCGAGCGTCTGAATGTCTTGCGCGATGTCGCTGCGGCGCTGGATTTTGCGCACAGCAAGAAAGTGGTCCACCGCGATATCAAGCCCGCCAATATTCTGGTGCAGCCGGATGGCAAGGCCAAGATCACCGATTTCGGCATCGCCAAAGTCGATGTACTGGCGGCTACGCGCACGGCAACCGGCATGTTGATCGGCAGCCTGCACTACATGGCTCCGGAACAGATCGAGGGAAAACTCTGTACGCCGGCGACGGACCAGTGGGGGCTGGCAGTCACCGCCTTCGAATGCATCACCGGGCGAAGGCCATTCGATTCGGATAGCATTGTTTCTCTTTGCCGGCAGATCTGCGACAAGCCGGCGCCGGCGCCTGCGGAATTTAGCCCTGGCTTACCAGCGCAGGCGAGCGCCAGTATTACCCGAGCGCTGGACAAAGACCCGAACAAACGATATCCGAGCTGTTCCGAATTTTTGTCGGCTTTGGCCGGCGCGTTTCAGGTGGTGCAGCCGCCGAGCCAGGCGAAAGCGCCCGCGCGGTTCTGGATTGCGGCTGCTGTGCTGCTGGTGGCCGTGGCCGGAGCGATCGCGGTCGGGATTCGCTCGAGAAGTCATTCGAGCGACGGTGGCGCTCCTGTTTCGGTGGCGCGATCGGTGGTGCGGCCGGAAACTCCTCCCAGCCCCCCGGTGGTGGCTAGTCCACAGCCGAAGGTACCGGCTACGCCGCCCGTTCGTGCAAAGAATCCTTCGAAAGAGCCGCCACGAGAAACGACGGAGCACACGGTTGCGGCCCCAGCCCGCCCGCAGGCTCCCGAAGCACCTAACCCCGAGCAACTCACGGAACGCGCCGAGACCTACGAGAAGAATGGCGTGACCGCTCGCGACCAGCGGGATTTCAGCACTGCCAGAGATTCTTTTTTGAAAGCGGCGGCCGCGGGCAACGCGGAAGCAATGCGCAATCTCGGGTTGCTGTATCAGAATGGCCAGGGAGTGGCCCAAGATCTGAGTGAGGCGATGAAATGGTATGGCAAAGCGGCCGATGCCGGCAACATGGTGGCAATGTATAACATCGGTCGGCTGTACCAAGCCGGCATGGGTGTCCCTCAGGACCTCACGGAAGCAAAGAAGTGGTATTCGAAGTCGGCGCTGATGGGGTTCCCGGATGCGAAAGAGATGCTGCGCGTGCTTTCCACACCAGCCAGCCCAACGCCGGTCGCTGCCAATCCGGCTCCGGCGCCGGCCAATGCGCCGAGTGCCACGAAATCGGCGCCGCCTCCTGCTGTTGCCGCGACTCCCCAACCTTCGCCCAAGGTTTATAGCGTCGGTGGTGGCGTGAGTGCGCCGACGGTGATTTCGAAAGTCGATCCGGATTATACGGAAGAAGCACGCGCCGCCAAGTTTCAAGGCGAAGTGGTGCTCTATACGGAAATCGGACCCGACGGCCTGGCCCGCAATTTCAAGGTGGTGCGTCCTCTCGGCTTGGGTCTGGATGAAAAGGCCATTGAAGCAGTCAAGAAATGGAAGTTCAAACCTGGGTACTTGAATGGCCAACCGGTAACGGTGGGCGCCCAGATCCAAGTGGGCTTCCGGCTTCTATAAACGCAGAAACCGGGCGGACGTCTGAAGGAATTCGGGCCACCGCTTGCTGAAGACGGGGCCGTGACCGCTGTTGGGAACGATCCATAGGGCGGATCGCGGAATCGCTCGGCCATTTCAACCGAGAGTTCTACCGGGTAGAGCGGATCCGTTCCGAACTGCCCGGCGCGCCGCGCGGAAGAGCGGCGGCAGCCCGGAAGGGCTGGCCCCGCACCGCTACTTCCGCGCTACCAGGACCCTGGACGGATAGAAGGTCTGCCGCACCACCCGGTCCTCCACGATTTCGAACCGCTTGCTCTTGATCAAATGCGGCACGCGTTCTTCGACTTGCCGACCCCAGAATGCTGGCGCGAGTTTTCCGAGCACTTTGTAAATGGCGTTAAACGCCGCTGTGTTCTGACCGATCAGGACCATCGTCAGGCGGCCGCGGCCGCGCAGAACGCGGTGAAATTCGCCGAGCGTGGCGGTGATGTCTTCAGCAGCGAGCAGTTCTAACAGGTAGCAGCAAAAGACCGCGTCGAACGATTCTCCGCGGAATGGCATGTGGCGCGCATCCACGGCCTGGCAGTGCGCGCGGGCCGCGGGGTATTTGCGTAGCGCGGTCCGCTGCGTTCGCGCCGCCATGTTGGGCGAAAGATCCACCCCCACGGTGGCGCCGCCCGCATTCGCGCGCACGAGGCGGCGAAACATTTCGCCTGAACCGGTGGCCACTTCTAGCACGCGCATACCATCTTGCAAACCGGAGACCTCCAGAGCGCAGCGGTGCGCGCGCGAGTGGAAGAACATGGTGGAAAGCGGGTACACCGCGGCCAGACGGTCATAGACGCGCCGCGTGCGGTCGGCCAAGGTTGTGGGGAGGGCGCTGACCGGCCAGGTAGTAATCGATTCTTCGAATCTGTTCAAACTGAACTCCTCTTTGGAAAACACTACGATGCGGCCGCCAGGTCTGTTTGTAGCTCGGGCATTTCCAGTTGGATGCACGTGCCGCGTCCCGGCTGGCTGTCAATCCACATGCGGTAGTCGCTGCCGAACAACACTTTCAGGCGTTCGTTCACGTTGCTGACGCCGATGCCGCGATCGAGCAACGTCGCCAGTTTGGCTTCCGGAATGCCGACACCGTCATCCTCCACCGATATATGCAGCCGCCCGTCGCTGCGGCGGGTGCGAATCCGGATCGTGCCTCCTTCCACCTTGCTGCTTAATCCATGCTTAATCGAATTTTCCACCAGGGGTTGCAACAGCATGCTGGGCACCAGCATGTCCAACGTGTCATCGGCCACTTCGGTATCGAAGCGGAGCTTGTCCCCAAAGCGCGTCATTTCGATGGACAGATAGTCCTCGATGAAACTCAACTCGTCGCGCAGCGCGGCGAAGTTCTCGTGCTTGCGCAGAAGCCGCCGCAGAACTTTGGAGAGCTTGACTACCATGAGCCGGGCTTGATTGGGGTTGGTGCGAATCAACGAAGAAACCGAATTCAGGGTGTTGAACAGGAAATGCGGGTTGATCTGGCTGGTGAGAGCCGCCAGGCGGGCCTCTACCAGAAGCCTTTCCTGCTCCTCGAGCTTCTTTTCGGTGCGCAGGGTGTTCCAGATCTTCAGCGGAATTGCCACGAGCAACAGAGTCGTACCATAGAGCGCGACGTAGGTGAGTGGATGCACTTCTTCGGGGCGCAGGCGAAACAATTCGGCCGGTTGGAACGAAGCCAGAATCTGGCGAAAGAACTCGGCAGCCAAAATCGCAGCCATCAACAAGAGGTGGTAGGCGGCGCGGCGGTGGTTCTTGCTTTCCTTGAAGAACCGGTAGATGCTCAGATCGAAGAACGGCGACACGTGCCAGATTTCCTCAGGGTCGGGGGCAAGGTCGCGCAGCAAACCGCCCAGCACACCGACGGCGGCGAACACCGGCATGCTGAGATGCTCTCCCAGGAAGAACGCGGGCAGCGAGATCAACACACCGGAGACCAGCCCGGTTACGTAGCCGCCGATCAACCCGGCCATCAGGCTGCCCTCGAGCCCGAGGTCGACCGCATTGTAGGTCTTGATCATCAGCCGAGTGGCCACGCTCGATCCGAACATTGCGGAGAGCCACAGGGAGAGGGACAGACGCTGGTTGAGCGTACGGCTGTCCTGAGTGAGGACGGATTTAAATGTGCTCCAACGCGCGAGAATGCTGGCGATCGACGCTACCACGCCCATCTTGATCAGCAGCGAGATGAGGAACGCGCGTTCCGAGTCGGGCATTTAGTCGTTGGAAGCCATTATAATGGAACCGATTAGCGCTGCCCAAGAGCCGCCATGAACTCTTTTTCATCGAATTTGAAAAAAGTGGCCGAAGCCGATTTTCCCACCCAGTTCGGCTTCTTCCGGATCTACGGATTCGAAGGGCGGTTTGGCGGCCAGAGCGAAGAGGCGGTAGCCCTCCGGATGGGCGAGCTGGCTGGAGAACCGGCGCCGCTAGTGCGTATCCATTCGCAATGCTTGACCGGCGACGTGTTCCACAGCCTGCGGTGCGATTGCCGGGCGCAGCTGGAGATCGCGCTCAAGAGCATCGCGCAGGAAGGCCGCGGGTTGCTGATCTACGAGCACCAGGAAGGGCGCGGCATCGGTTTACTGAACAAGCTGCGCGCGTACGAGCTGCAAGACCAGGGCGCCGACACCGTGGAAGCCAACGAGCGCCTCGGCTTTGAGAAGGACCTGCGCAGTTACGGTTTGCCCGGCGCGATCCTGCGCTATTTCGAATTGTCAGCGGTGCGATTGCTTTCCAACAATCCGGAAAAAGTGCTGGCGGTGGAGAATGCGGGCGTTCAGGTGGTGGAACGCGTGCCCTGTATTGCCGATGTGGTGGATACGCGCGAGGCTTACTTGCGCACGAAGAAAGAAAAGATGGGGCACCTGCTCGAGGACTTCTGAGCAGTCCTCGGAGCATAATCGTCAGTTCAAGGTCGCGCCGATTTGGACGTGGCTCATAATCTTCTGGGCGACGGTTCGTTTCTGATCCAATCGCGGATTGTGCCGCTTCCCGTAAACGTAGTCACCGATGAACCAGCCCATGGCCGAGCCGGCTACGACATCGCCGGGGAAGTGCTTCCGCGCGCCGACTCGCGATACCACGACGGTGGATGCAAGCAAATAGGCGATCACAGGGACGTAGCGCGGGTGCGAGTACTGGTGGGCGCCAACGGATGCCAGAGCCCAGACATTGATTGCGTGACCGGAGGAAAATCCCGAACTCCAACGCCCACTCGGGCTATCTTCAAAGTCCCCCTTGCCATTGCCTTCAAGCGGCCGTGCGCGGTCTGCAACTAATTTCATCGCCTCTGCGACCAAGTTGACATCGATCAGGGTCTCAAAGCCAAGCAGGCCCGTTTCGCGAAAGCGATCGCCATGCCACGCGGTTCCGGCGAAGTAAATGGCTGCAGTGAGCGGCACCAGAGTGTATCCCGAACCGATGCGTGAGCCCCAGGTGCTTACAGAAACCTGGCTTGAGGAATTTGGCAGCCACTTCACAGTCGATTTGCCGCTGGCAATGAGCCCCACGGTGGCGCCCCCGAAAATGGCCCACCAATCGCATCTTTCTTCGAAGTATGAAACGGGCTGGTCCAGATCGCTTTCTGGTCGTTCCAAACGTACTTCGGCATACGCACGAACGGATGGAAATATCCTGTGGCGTCGTATAGGTCTTTCGGTTTGAGGACTTCGGGGCCCGGCTGTACGCCTAGGGCAGAGTGATCTTGGGTGACAGAATTATCGGCCGCCGCCGGGGCCTGAGCGAACAGAGGGAAGCCGGTCAGTACGAGAGTCATCGTAAGCAGAAGTTTCATTTTGTTGACGATCCCCCGCGAAGGCGAAGCAAACAAGGTGCCGATACTGTGAGTCAGGTCGGCAATTGGTAACTTGTCGTACTGTCAAAACCGCTCCTTCTAGTCGCGGCTCGGTAAAACGGTCCGATGCGTTTACCGAGCCGCGATCAAAGGGAGCGGTGCTTTGAGCGATGACCTACGCTACTTGCCGGCCAATGTCTTCTCAATATCGACGCACCCCAAGTGCAGTTGCGTCAGCTTCGTTCCCAGATCCGTAAGCCCCATCTTGCCGGGCACAATCTTGTGGCATAGCGTACAGCCGAATTCATCGAAGCGTTGTGCCTTTGTCTTCTCATCGGCGGACCGCTGACTCGCCGGAACCTGCGCGATCACGTTCATCGCCGTCAGCATGCGGATGCAGCCTTCGAAGCCGGAGGTGAGTTGCTTACCTTTCGCGGTGAACCCCAATTTGCCGCTCGCGCCCACGGTGTGGCATCGATTGCAGCCGTGCGTGTCGAAGACATACTGCGCCAGTTCCTTTTGGCTCTTATGCGCCGCAAGCATCTTGTCCAACGCAGCGCTCGTGGTTTGGGCCGAGGGCTGCGGTTGCTGAGCAAGCAGGCAGATGCCTGCGATCATTGCCGCTGTTGCCCAGACGGTGACACGGATCATGTATGAGATTCTACCGGAGCAGGTCGGGGACCAGGAACGAGAACAGCCCGTTGCGGACGCTGTCGGTGACGTAAATCTCGCCGTCCCTGGGATTGAGCGCAAGTCCGGTCGGGTGTACCAGCTGGCTGAACGGGCCGCCGATTCTGGCCCGGGGCGGTACGTCTCCGCGGTCGGTAACGTTCCACACGCCGATGAAGCCCAGTTCCGGATTGAGCCATGGGTCATCCGGCACCTTGCCGCGGCCGTTGGCGTACTCCGGCTTGAGCGTGACCTCGCTGTACAGATTCACATGGAGATGGTTTGACGCCGCCAGGAAAATCTTGTCGTTGTGAAGCGCGAGTTCCCAAGGCTCGTTGCGGATGCCGGTGTGCTCGCCTTTGATCTCACCGATGGGCGCAACGTCGCCGGTGGCCGTGCGGTTGAAGAATAGGAGTTCTTCGGAATTGGCCACCACCAGCACATTGGTCTTGCGATCGACGCCCAAACCGACGGTATGCCCGAGGCGCGTTTTGGGACCTTTGATATAGCGGGTCGGCGTGACGTTGCCGTTGGCGTCCATCGGAAATACCGCGATCGCCCGTGCGCTCAGACTGGACACCAGGATTTCACGATGCTCGAGATCAAGACTCACGGCGTGGGGATTCACAAGGCCGGTGCAAGGGCCTTGAATCACGCGCACCGGGGGTTCGGACCCGGCGGCCCCGCCGCGGAACACCAGTACGGCGTCTGCCAAAGCGTTCGATAGGTAGATCTCATCGCGCACCGGATCGTACGCGATGCCGTGCACCGTTCGCGCTAACTTCGTATCGGCTCCGGTGATCACGCGCGTGGGATCGATCGTTCCGTTCGCCACCCGGGCGAATGCCGCAATGCGCGGCTGGGATACTCAATTCGGAACGAGAATCTGATCGCGCTTGGAATCGTACGCAACCGTCTGGGGATTACCGAACCCTGGACTGGGCGTCCCCGCAGGAGCGCTTCGAATGACACGCTTGGGAGCTGCGTTGCCGGTAGCCCAGCGGTCGAACACCATCGCAGTGTGATCGAGGAAATTCGAGACCCAGAGCTCGTTGTGAATGGCATCAATCGCCACTCCCATGGGCCGGTTGATGCCGGTCTTGGCGCCGGCGAGCACGCGGATGGGCGCGATGTTGCCGTTGGCAGCACGCGCAAATATCAGGACCGAGCTGTCCCCATTATTCGCCACGGCGACTTCGCCGTTGACCTGGTCCTCCGCCAAGCCCATCGGGAAATCGAGACGGGTTTTGTCGCCCTGGATCGCGCGCAGCGGCCTGGTATCGCCCTTCGCGTCGCCGGAATAGAAGGTGATCGATGGCGGCAACACCGCGCCGGTTTCCGGATCCGCGGTTCCAGTAGGGACGCACCCGGCGCCTTCATCCTTCACCAGCCCGCGATAGTTCCCATGGTTCGCAACGCCGATTTCGTTGTTGCGGTCATCCCAAAAGATGCCGTGCGGATCGGCCAGCCCCGCGTTCGGGCCGCGAATCACACGCACGGGCGCTTCCACATTGCGGGCATCGCGCTTGTAAATGACGACGGCGTTCTGCAGCTCGACGGTAAGCGCAATCTGATCGTGCGTCCGGCTCAGCGCCACGCCCCAGGCCTGGTGCGGCACGGAAAGAATCCGCTTCGGCGCGTGGTTGCCCTCGGCGCTGTAAGGCAGCACCACCATGGTGTCTTCGATATCGTTATTGACCGCGAAGATCTCTTTTTGCTGCGGATCGAGCAGGATTCCGGCAACGAAGCCCACGTCCGTCAGCGGGCCGAAAACCTGACGCTGCGGGACACTGATTTCGCCGGCTCTGGAATCGCTGCGGCGCGCGTACGTGAGAAGGCTTTTGCGATTCACGTCCGACATCGCCGCAAAGTTGTTCTCGGGGTCGATGGCAATTCCATTGAACACCGGGTAGGGGTCGTAGACCTGACGGAGCGGGATGAGATCGCCACCAGCCGGCGCGGGATCGCGGTCTTGGGAGTAGAGAATCAGCAGCGCGGCAGTCGAGGCAATGCCGCAGAGGATCATCACTCGAGTTATGGTGACTCGCGGCATCCGTGTTATTCACCAAGGATAAATCATTAGAGCCTCCTAAGATGTCTCGATGACCCCGGCCCTCGCGCGCGACGAATCAGCCGACCACCGCAAAATCTTCTTCTACTTCGGCGCGCTGACGATGCTGCCGGTGATCCCCTTCATTCCGAAACACGTCGTCGCAACTGCCGACGGGCAAAGGAATCCTGCACTCGAGGCCGAACTGTTCGCGGAGATCGGCGGCGAAAATCCGGCCACTGCTTGAAGCAGCTCCCGTGGCCGAAATCCACCAGCGCGGTGGTGCGGAGCCAGCTCTCTCGCGCAGATTCGACAGATTTTCAATCAGATGCGGGATGGCAAACCGGTTGCAATATAGGAGTGCGTCTGGAGGAACAGAGGAAATGAAATCGAAACTTCTCATCCTGGCTCTACTGGCGGTGGGCTCGCTTTCGGCCGCGGTCCGATTTGGATTTGGTGTCGGCATTGGCGTGCCTGCATATGCGCCGCCTCCGCCGGCAGTGGCGTATGCCGCGCCTCCGGCTCCTGGACCGGGCTACAGCTGGGTTGCCGGCTATTGGTATCCCTACGGCGGGCGCTATTTGTGGCACGCCGGTTATTGGGCCGTTCCCCCGTACGCAGGCGCTCACTGGGTGGGCCCGCGCTTCTACGGCGGCAGATGGTACGGCGGATATTGGGGACACGGTTATGTCCGTGGGTGGCATCGGTAAGCTCCTCCTCGGCCACTGACTCACTCGCGGACACGAGCTCCGGTCGGCCATGCGCTATGTGCCGGTCGGAGCTCCGGGGGCGGAGGCGGCGGACCTCCGCCTTTTGATTTCTCCGGTGGTTTTCTGCTTCTGGTCGGGTGCGTTGGCAGACGGCACAAGGCGACCGTCTGCCCTACGAATGCGGCTATTGTTTCTCTTCTTCTTCCGGTTCTTGACCCGATTGCTGCGCCTTGAGCCGTTCTTCGCGGCGCTTGGCGCGCTCGGCGGCGCGTTTCACCAGCTCGGAACCAACCAGCTCAATCAACGCCTGCTCGGCGCCGTCGCCTTGCCGGGGCGCGAGCCGCGTAATCCGCGTGTAGCCTCCGTTGCGTTGGCCGAAACGCGTGCCCAACGTATCGAACAGCTTCTTGACTGACGCGGGCGTTCGTAGAATGGCCGCAGCCTGGCGGCGCGAGTGGAGCGTATCTGTCTTCGCGAGCGTGATCACCTTTTCGACTAACGGCCGCACGGCTTTGGCCTTCGTGATGGTCGTTATCACGCGCTCGTTCTCAATCACGCTCGTGATGAGGTTGCGCAGGAGCGCATTGCGGCTATCTACCGGCCGCTTCAGTTTAAATCCACCGACTCGATGTCTCATGCGCTATTCCTGCATCATGTCTGGTTCTTCCGGACCGTAATCGGTCGGCATACCAGCGGGTTGAGCGGGAGGCGCGACCAGCCGCCCGTGCGCATCGATCCGCATGCCGAGCGAGAGGCCCATGTTCGCCAGAATCTCTTTGATCTCGTTCAGTGACTTGCGGCCGAAATTCTTGGTGCGAAGCATCTCGGCTTCGGTCTTCTGAACCAGCTCGCCGATGGTCTGAATATTGGCGTTCTTGAGGCAGTTGTACGAGCGAACGCTCAACTCGAGCTCTTCCACGGAGCGGTTGAGCACTTCATTCATCTTGTCGAGGCCGCGCTCGGAAACCTCTTCGGACTGCTCCGGCACTTCCTCGAAGTTGATGAAAATGGACATGTGGTCCTTGAGGAGTTTGGCGGCGTAGCCGATGGAATCCTGCGGGGACACGGCGCCGTTGGTCCAGACTTCCAGAGTCAACTTGTCATAGTCGGTCATCTGGCCGAGACGCGCGGCTTCTACCGCAAAATTCACTTTGCGTACGGGCGAGTGAACCGAGTCAATGGGGATATAACCGAGCGCGAGGTCTTCGTCGAAATTCTTGTCGGCGCTGACATAGCCGCGGCCGGTCTTGAGCCGCATCTCGACGTTCAGTTTGCCGCCTTCGCTGACGGTTGCGATGTGAACATCGCGGTCCAGCACTTCCACGTCGGCGTCGGTTTCAATCTGGCCGCTGCGGACATCGCCTGGCTGCTCCACGGTGAGGCGAACCGTCTTGACTCCCTCGCCCATGATCTTGAACGGAATCTGTTTCAGGTTCAGGATGATGTCGGTCGCATCTTCTACTACGCCCGGAATGGGGCTGAATTCGTGCTCGACACCCTGGATACGCACCGCCGTAATGGCCGCGCCTTCAATCGAGCTCAACAGCACGCGCCGCAGGCCATTCCCGATGGTGGTGCCGAACCCGCGCTGAAAGGGTTGTGCCGTAAACATGCCATACCGGTCCGTCAGAGTCTCGGTATTGGCGACCAAGCGTTTCGGTTTCTGGAAGCCTTTAAACATAGATCCTCAATTCGGCGGATCAATTCCGCCCCACACGAATTCCTATTTAGAATACAACTCAACGATGAGCTGCTCGTTGAGCTGGATCTGTATCAGCTCGTCGCGCTTCGGCAAGCTTTGAATGCGGCCTTTCAAGCCCTCGCGGTCGACATCGATCCAATTAGGCGCCGGGGCGTGAGCCGTTGCGTCGCGAGCGGCCAGAATGGTCTGGTTGTTCCTGCTCTTTTCGCGAACTGCCACCAGGTCTCCCACTTTGACCTGGGCGGAGGGAATGTTGCACTTGCGTCCGTTGATTTCGATGTGGCCGTGGCGGACGATCTGGCGGGATTGTGCGCGGCTGGTGCCGAAGCCCATGCGATAAATCACGCTATCCAGCCGCCGCTCGAGGCCCGACATCAAGTTGTCACCGGTGATGCCCTTGGCGAGCGCCGCCTTTTCGAAGGCGTTCCGGAATTGCCGTTCGAGCACGCCATAGACGCGGCGCGCCTTCTGCTTTTCTCGAAGCTGGAGGCCGTAGCCGACTAGCTTCGCTTTGCGGTCTTTGCCATGCTGCCCAGGGACGAAGTTGCGCTTCTCGATGGCGCATTTTTCGCTGTGGCAGCGCTCCCCTTTGAGATAGAGTTTCATGCCCTCGCGCCGGCATTGCCGGCAAACCGGGCCGATGTATCGTGCCAATTTCTACTCCTTACCTTTTCTCTTTCAGGTGCGGTTTACAGCCTTTGGCCGGCCTTCGTCCCGCTTGCTGCAACCCACCGCTCCCTTACGGTCGCGGCTCAATAACACACATTCGAAACCGTTTACCGAGCCGCGACCGTAAAGGGAGCGGTGCTTCCTCCTACACTCTCCGCTTCTTCGGCGGTCGGCACCCATTGTGCGGCATCGGCGTCACGTCTTTAATAGCTCGTACCTCAATGCCGGCCGTGGACAGGGCGCGCACCGCCGATTCCCTGCCCGAACCCGGACCGCTTACCCGCACTTCCACTGTTCGCAGGCCGCTTTCCACGGCCTTGTTAGCGGCCGTCATGGAAGCCTGCTGCGCGGCGAAGGGAGTGCCTTTGCGCGAACCGCGGAAGCCGAGCGAACCCGCACTCG
>Ga0335081_10003726_pt1 | contig 23985 bp, 22 predicted proteins | sample Lox_Sample_35_FD_206713 | JGI IMG/M metagenome (GOLD analysis project Ga0335081, IMG submission 206713) | Soil microbial communities from Loxahatchee National Wildlife Refuge, Florida, United States - Lox_Sample_3.5 | ecosystem: Environmental > Terrestrial > Soil > Wetlands | place: USA...
CGCCGCCGAGCGATTCGGACGCGCCGCTGCAACTGCAGATCTCCACCCTCGACTACAACTCATACGTCGGCCGCATCGGCATCGGACGCGTCCGTCGCGGCACCGTGCGCGCCGGTCAGACGGTTGCGTTGCGCTACGGCGTCGAGGATCGGGGCACCGGAAAGATCGCCCAGGTGCTCACCTTCACCGGACTGGAGCGCCGTCCGGTCGACTCCGCGCCCGCCGGCGATATCGTTGCCATCACCGGCATCGAGGATGTGAACATCGGGCTCACGGTGTGCGATCCGCTGGCGGCCGACGGTCTGCCCCCGATCAGTGTCGATGAGCCCACGCTCACCATGACTTTCCAGGTGAACAGCTCGCCGTTCGCGGGACGGGAGGGCAAGTTCGTCACCAGCCGGCAGATCCGTGAGCGGCTGTTCCGCGAGCTGCAGAGCAATGTCGCGCTGCGGGTGGAGGACACGGACGAGCCGGATGTGTTCCGGGTCTGCGGACGTGGTGAGCTGCACCTCACCATTCTCATCGAGAACATGCGCCGCGAGGGCTACGAGCTCGCGGTCGGCAAGCCCCAGGTGATTCTGCACGAGCGCAACGGCGTGCAGGAAGAGCCCTACGAGGCGCTCACCGTCGACATAGACGCCGAGCACCAGGGCGCCGTCATGGAAGCACTCGGCTCACGCCGCGCGGATCTGTCCGATATGGCAGTGGATGGCGTCGGACGCGTGCGCCTCGACTATCGCGTTCCGGCGCGCGGACTGATCGGCTTTCAGGGCGAGTTCATGACGCTCACGCGTGGCAACGGCCTGATGAGTCATGTGTTCGATGGCTTCGCACCCGTAAAGGGTGACATCCCGGATCGGCGCAATGGCGTGCTTGTGAGCAACGAGCAGGGCGAGGCGGTGGCGTATGCGCTCTTCAATCTGCAGGAGCGCGGCCGCTTGTTCGTCAGTCCCGGGGAGAAGCTCTACGAGGGCATGATCATCGGTATCCACAGCCGCGAGAGCGATCTCGTCGTCAATCCGATCAAGACCAAGAAGCTCACCAACATCCGCGCCGCCGGCAAGGACGATGCGATCCTGCTCACACCGCCGATTCCCCTGACGCTGGAATACGCGGTCGAGTTCATTGCCGATGATGAGCTCGTCGAGGTGACGCCGCAGTCGATCCGCATCAGAAAGCGCCTTCTGACGAGCGAAGCGCGCAAGCGCGACAGCCGCGCCGCCGCCGGGCAGTAGCCGGGCCGATCAGTAGGGCCGCGGCAGGTCCGGATGAGCGCGGAAGATATCCGGCTCGCTCTTCACTTCGTTGTACGGCCGGTACAGCGTACTCGGCGCATCCGGTGAGGAGGTAAGAATACCCCGCACAGTGCCATGATCGGGCGCCTGGGCCCAGCTCACTTCGTAGCGGTTGCGGAACAGCGGCGCGAGATTCGAGTGCAGAATCCTCCAGCCGCCCTCCTCGCGGATGTAGTCGATGTAGTACGGGCCCCAGACCCAGGCGGCGGACGTATTGCTGCCGACGGCTCCCGGTGACAGCCAGTGACTGCGTGCGGTGCGCCCGTCGGCGGCGATCTCGATGTACGGATTCACGGCCATGTGCAGGATGAAGAATCCCGGCACGCGCTTGGTCACGGCGAATGCGGTGTAGAGCCCACGGATGCTCGCAACCCCCCGGTAGACGCCGCTGTCGGAGAATTCCACGGTGACGTCGGCCGAGTTGAGCGCGAAGCACTCATCGACGATGCGGTCGAAGCGCTGCGTGAACAGGTAGTGGGCGTACTTGGCCTGCAGCTTCTGGATCTCCTGCTGATCCTCGAGCCGCTGCACCCGGTTGAGGAGTTGGCGCCATTCGCGTACGTCGGGCGTGGCGCTTGCTTCGCGGTTCATCGTGTAGGTTCCCTCGTGGTCTGATCTGTGAGCCCGGCACGTGCCGCGCTCAGCCATTGCGTACGCTGCGGACTCTCGGGCAGCGCAAGCGCTGCATCGCGCGCATGAGCGTAGCTCACCTTCGCCGCAGCCATCTTGCCGGCATCGCCGGAGCGGTGCTGCGTTTCGGCGAGAGCGAGCCAGTTGGGCGGGTACTCGGGATGCAGAGCGACCGCGCGCTGCGCCGCCTCACCCGCCTCATCCGGATCCCCGGGTCCGAGCGGCCAGCCCGGTGCGCGCGCCAGCACGAGTGCGCGCACGCGCGCGGGCCCGGCCGCATCGTAGTTGGCGTCGATATGCTCGGCACGCGCGAGGCTGGCAAGCATGTCCTTCAGGCTCGTATTGGCACTCGCGGGGTAGGCTCGCGCGACGAGCCCCAGTGCAAGCGCACGCGCGTAGTTGCAGCCGGCGAGCTGCGGAGCCGCGCTCATGCAAGCCTCGGCATCGCGTCGGGCCGCATCGGCCAGCGCCACGCGCCGCGCCGAATCGTGTGTCTCCTCACTCTGGGCCGCATCGGTTTGCACGGCAGCGGCCAGCTGCACGGGATCCGTCATCGTCCCCGTGTTCGGCAGCGCTGGTGGCGCCGGAGGTGTCGCCGCGCAGCCGCCCAGGAGCAGCAGCGCCGCAAGACTAGCGCGCGACGCAGTCACGGTGGCAGAGGCTGGGCGGGCAGCTGCGGTGCGATGAATCCCCGCAACCGCAAGGCAGCGAGCGTCTGCGCATGCTGCGGCATCGAGCCGAGCTTCAGGAGCGCGGCGCGCATGGCATCGAGCCGCGCTCCCTTCAGACGCGCATCCACCACAGCGATGAGCGCCACCGGCAAAGGCGGCGATTTGGCGAGTGTCTGCAGATCCGCCGCGAACGGCACGGTCGCGAGGCTCGCCGTCTGCTCGCCATCGAGCAGCACGGCAAGCGGGGCGCCGCTTGCGGCCCGGCGCAGCACCGAAAGCACCTGCGGCGCCGCGGCGATGGGCATGTCCGCGGGTAACGATGCATCCGCCAGCGCAAACTCACGCACGAAAGCCGGTGCGTAGCCGGCCGTACTCACGAGCTGGTAACCCGCAAGGCCGGAGGGCGCCGTCACGTGGCCCTTGCCCACGACCAGGCTCCACTGCTCGAGCGTGCCCACTCCCGTCACGTCCGCTTGAGCGATGACGACCAGATGCAGCCTTGCACCGTGCTGTACGTAGAAAGGAAACGGCACGAAGGCGAGCACCGCATTCGCATCCGCAAGCTTTTGCAGTCCACCGGCCTCAGTTGGGTCGTAGACCGCAGCCAGCGCGCCCGGCGGCAGGTTTGCAGTGGCGTCGACCGCCTGCGCAAATGCATCGACCAGAGGCTGCGCATCCTGCGTTGCTCCGGGATAGCCCGGCGCACAGAAGACCAGGATCGAAGCGAGCCCTGCAATCAGCGCACTCATTTGGTTAGGTTATCATCGCAAGCCGTGGATCGCTTCTTCCTGCGCGTGCTGGCGGCCCGGCACTGGATCTTGGCGGGCGCCGTGATCGCCACCGCCGTGGGCGTGCTGGGCGCGCTGCGCGTGCCGAACGATCCCGCGATCGACAGCATGATCGATGCGCGCAATCCCGATGCGCTGGCGACGCGCAATTTCGAGCGCATCTTCCCCGAAGGCGAGCATGCGCTGCTCATGCTCGAATGCTCCGATCCATTGAGTGTCGCCTCGCTCAATGCCGCGCAACGTCTGCAGCAGCGACTTGCGGCCATCCCCCGGGTGCAGACGCAGAGCCTTTTGACCATCTACCGCCGCGGAGCCAGCGCGAGCGAGATCACGGATGCCGAGGCCGGGCAGGTGCGTCGCTTCGCCACGGGCACCACGCTCCTCTCACGCGCCGGCCTCCTCGGTGAGCACTACTTTGGCATCGCGCTCGAGCTGCGCACGGCAACTGCGGCCGAGCGCGATCAGGCGCTCAGCGCCATCGATGCCATCGTCCTCGCGTCGGCCCGATCCGACGGCGCCTTCAGCGCGATTCGCCGCGTGGGATCACCCTGGGTCGATGCCTGGCTCGAGCGCGAGACCGCGGCCTCCACCGCGCGCTTCATGCCGCTCTTCGGGCTGTTCCTGATGGCACTGATCTTCACGCTGTATCGCTCGTGGCGAACGCTGCTCGCGATGATCGGCACGCTGGCGGCGGTGGTGGCCGTCTCGGTGGGCCTCGCCGTGCCTTTTGGCTGGGCGCATACGCTCGTCTCGACTCTGGTGCCTCTGACCGTTCTGGTCACGACGACGGCAACGCTCGTGTACCTGCATTCGCGCTATCTCGAACGTGACCCCGCGGTGCCGCTGCGTGAGCATCACGCACGCGCGCTGGCGAACAAGCTCGTGCCCTGCACGGCGTCCATGTTTGCGACCGCCGTCGGATTTGCGGCGCTGGCCGTTTCTCATATCCGTCCCGTGCGCGAGATGGGACTGTGGACGGCCGCGGGCCTGATCGTGAGCTGGATCGGCTGCTTTACTCTCTTCCCTGCCCTGCAGTCTCTCCTGCGCACGCCGACCCGCAGCGAGCGTGCTCCGGCGGCGCCCTGGTACGCGCAGTTCGTTGAGCGCTGGATCCCGCTCACGGCGCGGCTGCGCTGGTGGCTGCTGGCGGCGGCGATCCTGGTCATGATCGCGGGAGCCGCCGCCCTGTTCGGTGTTCCGGGAAGGCTCGCGCCGCTTGCGCTGCAGACCGAGGCGATCGGCTACGTCAATCCCCACTCGAGCATCGCCATCGATACGCGCGAGTTCGAGCGCCACAGCGGTCTCGGGGTGATGGAGCTGTGGCTGCACACACCTGCCGGCGGGGCGCTCGATCCGCAGTTCCTGCACGCACTGGAGTCGCTGAGCCGGATCCTCGAGCGCGATCCGCGCGTTTCGGCAGTCGACGGCCCCACCACTATTTTGCGCTGGGCGCAGTATCTGCAGTCCGGCTCCGATCAGCTGCCGGATTCGCCGGCGGCCTGGTCATTGCTCGCTTCGAATCTCGAGCAGATCCTGCTGACCACTCCCGGTGCGCGCTCCAGCGTCGATATCGGTGGGCTCTCCGACGTGCATTTGACCGTCCGCGGTCACGAGAGCGCGTTCGGCGGTGCCGGGGCCATGCACGCCTTCATCGACCAGCAGTGGAATGCCGCCCGCAGTCGCGAGCCGGCGCTGAAGGACGTGACAGGCGCAGTGGTCGGCCGAAGCGTGCTCGCCGAGCAGATCTCGCTGCAGCTCGTGCCGACACTCGAGCAGAGCTTCGCGCTCACCGCGAGCGTGATCTTCGTCGCCTTCCTGCTGGTGTTCCGCAGCCCCTCGGCGCGTTTGATGGCGATGATCCCGTCCGTGTTTGCGATTCTGGCCGCGTTCCTGGTGATGCGGACCACCGGCATGACGCTCAACGTCGCGACCATCCTCATCGGCTCGACCGTGCTCGGCTCCACCGAGAACGATCAGGTGCACTTCTTCTATCACTATCAGGAAGGCAGCCGCGGCGCGGCGGCAGTTTCGACGGCGGCAGCGCTGCGGCACGCATTCCTGGTGGCGGGGCGGCCGATCCTGTTCGCAACGCTGATCAACACCGCGGGCTTTCTCGCGCTCGCGTTCTCGGATCTGCCGCCGACCCGTCAGTTCGGGATCGTGTCAGCCTCGGCCTTCCTGCTGGCGCTCGCGGCGGACTTTACGGCGCTGCCCGCCGCGTTGTGGATCCTCACACCTCGCGCGCGCCGCGAATATCGATGAACTGCAGGAACTCGGCGCGCGTGCGCGCATCGCTGCGGAAGGCGCCGACCATGCGGCTGGTGACCATGGAGACGCCGCGCTTGTGCACGCCGCGCGTCGTCATGCACTGGTGCGAAGCATCGATCACGACACCCACACCCCGCGGCCGCAGCACTTCATCGATGCAGGTGGCGATCTGCGCCGTGAGTTTCTCCTGCACCTGAAAGCGCCGCGAGTAACCCTCGACGACGCGCGCGAGCTTGCTGATGCCGACGACCTTGTCGCTCGGCAGATAGCCGATGTGCACGCGGCCGATGATCGGCGCCATGTGGTGCTCGCAGTGCGATGAGAAATCGATGTCGCGCAGCACGACGAGCTCGTCGTAACCTTCGACTTCCTCGAACGTCCGCAGCATGTAGGCTCGCGGATCGACGGCATAGCCGGAGAACCAGTCACGATAGCCGTTGACGACGCGTTTCGGCGTATCGAGCAGCCCCTCGCGGCTCGGATCCTCACCCGCCCAGCGCAACAATGTGCGCACTGCTTCTTCGGCGGCGCGGCGTGACACGCGCGGCCGGCTTGTGGATGGCTTCGGCATGGCACCCTTCTACCACAAGCGCAGCGCATTCGGCATGATGGGGCCGCTTCATGGACATTGAAATTGGCCAGCTGATCGATTCCCGCCCGCTCTCGGGGCTGCAGATTCGCGTCGTGATCCTGTGCGCCCTGGTGCTGCTGCTCGACGGCTACGACATTCAAACGATGGGACTTGCGGTCCCGGCGATTGCCGCGGCCTGGCATCTGGCGCCGTCGAATTTCTGGCTGGTGCAGTCAGCCGCGCTCATCGGCATGGGGTTCGGCGCCGCATTTCTCGCCCCGCTCGGCGATCGCTTCGGGCGCCGCCCGGTGGTAATTGGCTTCGTCGCAGTGGTCGGCGTCGCCTCCCTCATCACGGCCTCCTCCGCCTCGCTCAGCGGTTTTGTGATCTGGCGCATTCTCACGGGCCTGGGGCTCGGTGCGAGTATCGCGAACGCGACGGCACTCACCTCGGAATTCATGCCGGCCCGCCTGCATACGCGGCTCGTGACACTCATGTTCTGCAATGTCGCGCTCGGGGCTTTTGCGGCAGGCTTCACGGCGCCGGCACTCATCGCAGCCTTTGGCTGGCGCAGTCTGTTCGTGGTGGGCGGCGCCGTGCCGCTCGTCCTTGCCGGCGGGCTGACGCTCGCGCTGCCGGAGTCGATCCGCTTCCTGACGCTGCATCGTGCGGGCCATGCGGCGCTCGTACCGATTCTGGCGCGCATCGCGCCGAACGTGGACGCGGGCACCGTGGTCGCCGCAGCGCGCGATCGCAGCGCGAGGCGCTCCGTGCTCGAGCTGCTGTCGTCAAAGTTGCGCGCGCGCACACTACTGCTGTGGTGTCTGTTCTGCCTCAATCTGGGCGTCGTGTACTTTCTTCTGAGCTGGCTGCCGTCCCTGCTGGGCAGCGCCGGCTGGTCGCGCGCGGAGGCACTAAGAGGTGCGGCGCTCTTTCAGCTGGGCGGGGTCGCGGGCGGACTTACCGCGGCGTGGCTTGCCGATCGTGGCGCCATGGTGCGGGGATTGGTGGGCGCGTACGTGCTGGCCGCCGCTGCACTTCTGGCATTTCTCGCCGCGCCCCACGAGCTCGGCTTGTGGTTTGGCCTCATCTTCCTGCTGGGTGGAGGAATCTCCGGCGCGCAGCTGACGCTGTACGCTCTCGCGGCATACTTCTATCCGGCTGCGATTCGCGCAACGGGGCTCGGCTGGACGGCGACGGTGAGCCGCATCGGAACAGTGGGCGGCACGATGGCCGGCGGCTGGCTGCTCGCGCTGGGATTGACTCCGGCGGGCATTCTCGGCCTGCTGATTGTGCCGACGCTGATCTGCGCCGTGGTCGTGCTCGGTCTGCCGCGCGCGGTCAGACCTGCCTGATGATGAGCTGAGGCGGGCGCTTGCGCGGCACCCGCGTACCGTCTCGTCCGGGAAAGCGCGCCAGCGCCGGACCATCCCACAGCCGGATCGTGCGCGCGGCGAACAACCACTTGCCGCGCAGCTTGCGCAGCCGGTCCTCGTAGTAGCCGGCGAAACGCAGGATGTACGGCGGCTCGCCGCGACATTCCGTCACGAAGGTGAAGGAGCGCGCCGTGCAGCGCGCAACCGAGCCTTCGATCAGGAGCTGGCTCACGTGATGCTGACGCCCCGGAAAGTCCGGCACGCTGAAGTAGTGCTGCGCAAGCCGGCGGATCCCGGCGTGGCCTTCCCAGCGATCGGGATCCTCGAAGACTTCCTCGACGATCACGGCATCGCGGGTAAAGCAGGCGACGAAGCCCTCCACATCGCCCGTATCCAGCGCCCAGGCATAGCGTGCGACGAGGTCGTGGATCGCGAGGCGGTCGCTGACGGAGAGAGACTTTCCGCTTGGCACCTGGAGATTCTCCGCACTGGCGGGACTTGACGGACGGCGGGGCGCAGACAGTTAATCACCGTTGTTACAAACGCCGCAAGGATGAAGCCTTGACGACTGCCTCAGCCGCCCGGGGTCCGCTCGCGGGCGTCCGCGTGGTGGAACTGGCCGCACTCGGACCCGCGCCCTTCTGCGCCATGCTGCTCGCAGACATGGGCGCGGAAGTGCTGCGCATCGTGCCGCCACACGCTGTGCCCGCGGCCTTTCCGGTTGCAGAACTCGATGATCCCATCTGGCGCGGACGCAGCCGGCTCGTGCTCGATCTGAAACAGCCTGCCGCACGGGCGCAGCTGCTCGAGATCCTGCAGCACGCCGAGATCCTCATTGAGGGCTTTCGTCCGGGCGTCATGGAGCGGCTGGGACTGGCACCACAGGATTGTCTGGGCGTCAACCGCCGCCTGGTGTTCGGGCGAATGACCGGCTGGGGACAGGACGGCCCGCTCGCGCAAGCCCCGGGTCACGATCCCAACTATCTCGCGCTCACGGGGGCACTGCATGCAATCGGCTATCCCGGACAGCCGCCATGTCAGCCGCTCAATCTGGTCGCGGATTTTGGCGGCGGCGCGCTGTACCTCGCCGTCGGCGTGCTGGCGGCGCTCTTGCATGCTCGCAGCACGGGCGCCGGACAGGTCGTCGATGCCGCGATGGTCGATGGTGCCACCTCGCTCATGAGCATGGCCTATACGCTGTTCAATCACGGCCATTGGCGGGATGAGCGCGGCGCGAACCTGCTCGATGGCGGCGCACCGTATGGCCGCACGTACGAGACCGCGGACGGAAAGTACGTCGTCGTCTGCGCGCTCGAGCCACGCTTCTACGCAGCACTGATCGACGCGCTGGGGCTCGCCGGTGAGTCGTTGCCGGCGCAGCTCGATCGCGCCGGCTGGCCGGTGCTGCACGAGCGCTTTGCGGCCATCTTCCGGACTCGCACGCGCGATGACTGGGAAGCGCGCCTGAAGGACACTCAAGCCTGCGTCACCCCCGTGCTCAGCCTGAAAGAGGCACCGGCACATCCCCATAATCGCGCTCGCGGAGTGTTCGTCGGCGAACCCCCGATGCCAGCCGCCGCGCCCCGCTTCTCGGCCACGCCCACCGCACACGCTCCGCGCACCGAGCGAGCGGCAGCGGAGCTTCTGGCCGCATGGGGTCTGCCGGCGCCGGCAGTTGCCGCCATGACTCACCCGGGTGCGTCCCCATGAAACTTGCGAGTTTTCGTGCCGCGGGCCGCGATCGGCTCGGCGCCGGCACTGCCGACGGCGCGCTCATCGACATCACGGATGCGACGGCCGCTGCCGGTATCGCCGACATGATCGGTTTCATCGAAGCCGGTGCCGCCGCCATCGCGCTCGCGCGTCGGGCGCTCGATGAGGCACGGTCGGGCGATCGCCCGGCGCGACGTTACGCCGCGAAGGATGTGATCTGGCAGGCACCGGTCGTGCGACCTTCGAAGATCGTGTGCCTGGCCTTGAACAACAGTGCCAATGCGGACCGGATTATCAGGGGCCCGAAACATCCGGCCTCCTTCATCAAAGGCGCCAATGCGCTCACCGGTCACGGCAGCGCAATTCGCATCAAGCCCGTATTTGGCCGTTGCCACCCGGAACCGGAGCTCGCCGTGGTGATCGGTGAGCGCGCGAGCGAGATCCGCGAACAGGATGCCTACCGGCATGTCTTCGGATACACCATCCACAACGACATCACCTCGCCTACGATGCGGGGCGAGGACACATTCCACTATCGCGCCATACACCCGGCGAAGGATGATCCGGCACGCATCGAGTACGTAGACACCTGGGTGAGCTATCCGGGTCGCTACAAGGGCAGCGATACGTTCTCTCCCATGGGACCCTGGCTCGTCACGCGCGAGGAGATTCCCGATCCGCACGCGCTCGAGGTCTCCTGCCATCACAAGGGCGAGCTCGTCACCGCCGACAGCACCGCGAATCTGTTCTACAAGGTGCCGCAGGTGCTCGCGTTCCTGTCGCAGTACATGACGCTGCTGCCGGGTGACATCGTCTCGATGGGTACCGCGCTCAAGCGCTCCGCGCCCGGCGCACGGGCAGTGCAGAACGTCGAGCTCGACAAGCTGGGCGGTCCGGTGTCGGTGACGATCGAGAGCATCGGCACGCTCGAGAATTCGGTGGACCTGGTGCGATGAAGCCCTCGGAGCGCGCCTTCTCGCAGCCCTCGCCGGGCACGTATCTGCTGACCGTGTCGCTCGCCCAGCAGGCCTACCGCCTGAGTGCCTTCTGCCGCAGCCTGATGCTGCAGGAGAATCGCGAGCGCTTCCGCCGGGATGAACTCGCCTACATGCAGAGCTGGGAGCTCACCCCAGCCGAGATCGGCATGATCCGGGCACACGACTGGCTGGCAATGGTGCGTTACGGCGTCAATCACTTCCTGGTGTTCCGCATCGCCGGGATGTATGGCGTGGGCCTGGTGGGCGCCGCGGCGCAGATGCGGGGCCAGACGCTCGAGGAATTCCGTCGCACGCGCCACGTGTGGGAAGAGCGCTGATGGCGCGCGTCATCGCCGGCATGGGCACGCCGCACGCGCCTTCGGTCGGCGCCGCGATCGATCGCCACGAGCAGAACTCGCCCTACTGGAAACCGCTGTTCGACGGTTTCGGGCCCATGCGTGCATGGCTTGCGCGTGAGAAACCCGACGTGCTGGTGCTGTTCTCCAACGATCACTTCACGTCATTCTTTCTCGATGTCATTCCTGCCTTTGCCATCGGCGTCGCTGGCATGCATGAAATCGCCGATGAAGGCTGGGGCAAACGGGCGCTGCCGCCGGTGCCCGGACACACGGAGCTCGCCTGGCATCTGGCACGCTCGGTGACCGAGGACGGCTTCGACCCCGCCGTCTGTCACCGATTGCCGCTCGATCACGGCTGCCTCACGCCGCTCTCGGCGCTCACGAGCTGGACGCCAGACTGGCCCGTGAAAGTGATCCCGATCCTGGTCAACGTGCTGCACTTTCCGATTCCCAGTCCTGCCCGCTGCTTCGCGCTCGGCCACGCCGTGCGCCGTGCGATCGCAAGCTTCGAGGATGACCTCAAAGTAGTCGTGCTCGGCACCGGCGGCCTGTCGCATCAACTGGTGGGCGAGCGGTTTGGATTCGTGAGCCCGGAATGGGATAGCGAGTTCCTCGATCGGCTGCGCGATGATCCGGACTCACTGGCACGGCTGCAGCATCGCGACTACATCGAGCGCGGCGGCTCCGAGAGCGTCGAAGTGATCCTGTGGCTGTGCATGCGCGGCTGCCTGTCCGCGCACGTGCGCCAGGTACACCGCAATTACTATCATGCGACGCTGACCGGTTACGGTCAGGTCATCTATGAAGATATGGAGAACCTGCGGCGATGAAGTTGAGCACCGACCGTATTCTCACCACGCACGTCGGCAGCCTGCCACGCTCGGGGCCGGTGACCGAGTTCCTGCTGCACAAGGAACGCAACGAGCCCTACGATGCGGGCGACTTCGATCTCGCCGTGCGCGCCGCCGTGGCCGAGACCGTCGCGAAGCAAGTCGCCACCGGATTGGACGTTGTGAGCGATGGCGAGACCGCCAAGATCGGCTACGCCACCTATATCAAGGATCGCCTGAGCGGCTTTGGTGGTGCCGCGGAGGCACGGCCGCACCTGGATCTGAAGGATCACCCGGATCTGCGCAAGCGCATGACGGCGTTCACCGGACCACAAACCTTCAAGCGCATGTGCTGCATCGCTCCGATCGCCTTATCCGACGCGCATGCCGTTGTCGTCGATATTGCCAACTTCCGGGCCGCACTCGAGCGCACGCCCGCCGTCGAAGGCTTCCTGAACGCCGCCTCCCCCGGCGTCGTCTCCTCCTTTCAACCCAATCGCTACTATCCGTCGCACGAGGCCTATGTCGAGGCAATCGGTAACGCGATGCGCGCCGAGTACGAGGCGATCGTCGCGGCGGGCTTCATCCTGCAGCTCGACTGTCCCGATCTTGCGATGTCACGGCACACCGGCTTTCAGGATCTGACAGAAGCCGAGTTCCTCGCGCGCGCGGCACTGCACGTCGAGGTGCTCAATGCAGCGCTCGTCAATATTCCCGCCGAGCGCGTCCGCATGCACATCTGCTGGGGCAATTACGAAGGGCCGCACGATCACGACATTGCGCTGGAGAAGATCCTTCCGATCGTGCTCCGGGCGAAGCCCCAGGCCATCTCCTTTGAGGCATCCAACCCTCGACACGCGCATGAGTGGACCATCTGGCGGGACGCCCGCTTGCCCGAGGACAGAGTGCTGATTCCCGGCGCGCTCGACTCCTCTACGAACTTCGTCGAGCATCCGCAGCTCGTGGCGGAGCGCATCGTGCGCTTCGCAAACATCGTCGGGCGCGAGCGCGTCCTCGCCGGCACCGACTGCGGCTTCGGCACCTTTGCCGGCTATGGCAAGGTGGATGCCGATGTGGCCTACAAGAAGCTGCGCTCGCTCGTCGAGGGCGCACGCCTCGCGAGCGCCCGACTGTGGCACTGAATGAGGCCGCGGCCGCCTGCATCGAACACGCCTGCGAGCGCCTCGTGCTCGCCTCAATCCGGCACTTCGATCAGCGCGACTGGAGCGCCTACGCGTCGCTGTTCACGCCCGATGGCGTGTTCATTCGAGCGAACGAGCCGCTGAAGCCGCTGCGCGGACGCGCCGAGATCGCATCCGCCCTGGCAGGCCGTCCGGCATCGCGCCTCACGCGCCACGTCTGCAGCAACATCGAGATCGAGGCCATCGATGCGACGCACGCGAACGGGCGCTGCTATCTGCTGCTGTTCGCCGCCAGTGAGGGCGGCAATGCACCGATCGAAGGCTGGCCCGCGGAGCTGCCGGTCCGGGTGGGCGAGTACCGGGATGAATTCGCGCTCACCAGCGAGGGCTGGCGCATCGCCCGGCGCAGCGGCCGGCTGACCATGCGGCTCGGCCTGTGAGCGTCTTCAGCGCGGCGGCGCGCGCGTGCCGGCATCGAGGCGAACGACCTCGCCGTTGAGGTAAGCGTTCTCGACCATGTGCGCCACCAGCGCGGCAAACTCCGACGGATTACCCATGCGCTTGGGGAACTCGAGCGTCTCGATGAGCTTGGCCTTCACTTCCGGGGGCGTACCGGCGCCCATCGGCGTCTCGAACAGGCCGGGTGCAATCGCGCATACCCGCACTCCGAACTGCGACAGATCGCGAGTCATCGGCAGCGTGAGTCCCACCACGCCGGCCTTGCTCGCGGAATAGGCGGCCTGCCCCATCTGCCCCTCGAAGGCCGCAAGCGATGCCGTGTTGACGATGATGCCGCGCTCCGAGCTCGGCCCTGCGGGCTCATTCTTCAGCATCTCCGCGGCGGCGAGCCGGCCGACATTGAACGTGCCGATGAGATTTACCTGGATGACCCGCGAGAACTCCGCCAGCGGGAATGGACCCTTCTTGCCGACGGTGCGGCTTAGGTAACCCGGGATGCCGGCGCAGTTGACACAGATGTGGAGGGCGCCGAACGCGGACTTCACGGCGGCGATACCCGCCGCGACCGAGGCTTCGTCCGCGACATCCACGCGCGCAAAGAGCGCGCGGCCCGCGTGGCGGGCAGCGAGCGCCTCACCGCGTTCGAGGTTCAGATCGAAGATCCCGACCCGCGCGCCATCGGCGAGCAGCCGCTCGACGGTTGCTGCTCCGAGCCCCGATGCGCCGCCGCTGACGATGGCCACACACTTGCTGATGTCCACGCTGCCTCCCGTCCTCGAATTCAGTCGCCGCGAAATTCCGGCTTGCGCTTTTGCTTGAATGCCCGGCCACCCTCGGCGGCATCGTTGGAGCGCATGTGCTCCGCAGACACCAGCTTCTCGGTCTTCATCGCGAGGCTCGCCGGCATGTCGAGACCGTCATTGACCAGCATCTTCATGCGCTTGAGCCCGAGCGGGCTCTTGGCCGCGATCCTGGCTGCAATCGCATCGACCTCGGCCTCGAAACTCTCATCGGCGATCACTCGCTGCACGAGCCCGATCGCGGCCATCTCCGCCGCCGGATACAGATCTCCGGTAAACATGAGATAGCGCGCCCAGTTCACGCCGACGATGCGCGGCAGGCGCACGGTAGCGCCGCCGCCGGGCAGCGCACCGAAATTGCTGTGAGCATCGCCGATCCTGGCGGATGCGGCCGCCAGGATGAAGTCACACATCATGGCAAGCTCGAGCCCACCCCCGCAGCACACGCCATTCACGGCAGCGATCACGGGTTTAGGGAGCGAGAGCAGTACCTCCTCCATCTGCGCTCCGGCCTCGAGGAAGGGCGCCTGGGGACCGGTGCGCTCGCCCGCGGCCGGCGCATCCGTCAGGTCGGCACCGGCGCAGAATCCACGGCCCTTGCCGCAGACGACGATGACGCGAGTCTCGGCGCGGTCGCGCAATTCGATCCACGCCTGCTTCAGCTCGTGCATGCAGGCGTAGGAGATCGCATTGAGCGCCTGCGGACGATTGAGGTACAGCCACGAGACGTGACCGCGATGATCCAGGATCAGATGTTGATAGCTCATCGGCACGTTCCTCGATGGGTGCGGCTCATCAGATCTGCCGCTCGCGACCCTGCCAGTAGCGCTCGCGCACCTTGCGACGCAGGATCTTGCCGGCGGCGCTGCGCGGCAGCTCGGGCCAGATCTCAATGGACTTCGGAACCTTGTAGCCCGCGAGACAGGTTCGGCAGTGCGCGGCGAGCTCGCCGATCTCGACACTGGCTCCGGGCTTGAGCTCGACGACCGCCTTCACCGCTTCCCCCCACTCCTCGTGCGGCACACCCACCACGGCGCAATCCTGCACGGCAGCGTGAGCGATCAGCACGCGCTCGATCTCCGACGGAAAGATATTGAACCCGCCGGATATCATCATGTCGCGTTTGCGGTCGATCAGGTAGATCCAGCCCTGCGCATCCTTGTAGCCGATGTCGCCGGTGTGATGCCAGCCGAAGCCCGAGACGCGTGCCGTCTCTTCGGGATTCTTGTAGTAGCCCTTCATCACGGCCGTGCTGCGCACGACGATCTCGCCCGTCTCGCCCGCAGGCAGCAACCCGCCGTCCTCGTCCATGACCTCGACGCGCGCGAACAACGTCGCGCGGCCGCAGCTCATGAAGCGCCTGTCATCGCCACTCGCGAGCGCCTCGGCATGGTCCTGGGGTGAGAAGTAGGTGGTGTTGGGACCGGTCTCGGTCTGGCCGAAGCCGGTCATCATGACCGGCCCGAAGATCTCCATCGCCTCCTTGATCTTCGGCACGGCCATCGGCGCGGAGGCGTAGTTGAAATACCGCAGTGAGGAGTAGTCGTAGCGGCGTACGTCCGGGTGCGCGAGCAGTCGATAGATCGCCGTCGGCGGCAGGAACATGTGTGTCACGCGATGCCGCTCGATTGCCTGCATGACCCGCACCGGATCGAAGCCCGGCAGGATCACGTGTGAAGCCCCCATGGCCGCCATCATGAGCGCAACGCCGCCCGCGGCATGCGTCATCGGCGCCACGACAAGATTGATGGCATGCGGGTGCCAGTAGATGCCCTGTGAGGCCGCAACCCAGGTCTGCCACTGCAGATGCGTCATCATGACGCCCTTGGGCCGGCCGGTGGTACCACCGGAGCTGAACAGCGTCGCCACATCGTCAAGGGCCGGCCGCACTTCCGGCGACACAGCCGGCTGATCCCGAGTCAGTAGCGAAAGCGACGGATGCGGCGGATCCTCCGCATCGATGCACACCGCGTGCGTGATGCCCGGACAGCGCTCGAGGAGCTGTCGCGCGGGCTCACGCAGGGCGTGACTGTAGAAGAGGAGTCCGGTATCGGTGTGATCGAGGACGTAGGCGGCCTCCTCCACCGTCGCGCGGATGTTGACGGGCACCCACACGCAGCCAGCCCGCAACAGCCCAATGACGCACTCGAAGGCGCTGGCGGCGTTGCCGCTGAAGACCGCGACTCGCGTACCCGGGACGATGCCTCGCGCCGCGAGTGCATTCGCAATCCGGTGTGACGAGGCCTGCACGGCCGCGTAGCTGTGCCGGCCCCCATCGTCGATGAGGAAGTCGCGCGCCGGCTCGATCGCGGCACCGCGATCGAAGAAATCCATGAGCCTCATGCGCGGCCCAGGATCGTGATCGCCGCGAGACCCTCTTCCAGATTGAAGAATCCACCGCCACAGGCGGCAAGCGCGTGCCGTGCGCCCTGAACACCGCGCTCCCCCGCCTCGCCACGCAGGTGCTGCACGAGCTCGAAGATCTGCGCAAGTCCGGTTGCGGCCACCGGGTGACCCTTGGACTCAAGGCCCCCGGATACATTGACCGGAATGCGGCCTCCCAGTGTCGTCGCACCGGACTCTGCGAGCGGCCCGCCCTGACCCAGCTCGCAAAAGCCCAGGAGCTCGGTCTGGGCGATCTCGGCATAGGCGCTGGCATCGTGCACTTCGGCGACGTCGATGTCGGAGGGCGTGAGGCGCGCCTGGTCGTACGCCGCACGCGCAGCGGTCGCGAGCGCACCGTGCGTCGCATCCTCGATGGCGCGGCGGCGATTGCCTCGCAGAATGCTCGCGCAGACCCGCACGGCACGCCGGCGCCCCAGCCTCTCGAGCGCCTGTGCGGAGCACACCACGGCCGCCGACGCGCCGTCGCTGATCGGCGCGCACATCGGCAATGTCAGCGGCCAGGCGATAATGCGTGCGGCGAGCACCTCCTCGATGCTCATATCCTTGCGGTACTGGGAGAGCGGATTCATCGTCGAGTGATGGTGGTTCTTCGCACTCACCGCCGCGATCTGCCGCCAGGTCGTGCCGTAACGCTTCATGTGCAGGCGTGCATTCAGCGCGTAGGCATCCATGAACGGACTGCGCAGCGACTCATCGATCTTCGCATCGGGCGGTGGCTGTACGTCCGCGACGAGCGTCGAGTAGCGCTCCACGAACTGCGTCACCTGCGCCAGATCTTCGGGCTGGGAGAACGAGGCCTGGCGGCGTGCGCGGTCCTCGGTATTCAGCTTCTCGGCGCCGACGGCCAGCGCGATCTCCGCCTGACCGCCCGCGACCTGCGCGACCGCGAGATGAAACGCCGTGCTGCCGCCGCTGCAGGCGTTCTCCACGTTGATGATCGGAGTGCCAGCGAAACCGTGCGGCAGCAGGGCGTGCTGGCCTTTCATGCCGTACTGACCCTCGATCGCACCCTGCACGGTATTGGCGTAGAAGATGACGTCGAGGTCGGTCTGCTGGATGCCGGCATCGGCCAGCGCGGCGAGTGCCGCATTGCTGCCGAGCTCGGCGCACGGCGTTGCAAGATGACGACCGAACGCAGTCATCGAGACTCCGATTGCAAACGCTTCGCGCACGCTTCAGGCTCCGGCGGGATGATCGTAACAATTGTTTCCTTGTAGCAGATGGCGAATAATTCCAGCAAGTGAACACGGATCGCGCCGACGTTGGCCGCTTCCTGCAAGGCGATCGGAGCCCGACTCCCATCACCGGCAATCCGCTGGCGCGCGATCTCGGCGGCCAAATTCTCGAGCTCGATGCAAGCGCGGGGCGCGCGGTGCTGGCGTTCACACCGGGCCCGCAATTCCTGCAGGGCGGACAGGTGATTCAGGGCGGCATCGTGGCGGCCATGCTCGACTTCGCGATGGCCTATGCGACCCACGCGCGGCTGACCGAGGAGCGCGCGTTCGCGACCGCCACGCTGACAGTCAATCTCATGTCCGCAGCGATTTCACAGCGCTATCTTGCGCGCGGAGAAGTCAGGCGCCTCGGCCGCCGGCTGGTGCATGCGCAGAGCGAGCTCGTGGCGCCGGACGGTCGGCTGATCGCAAGCGCCAGCTCCGTCATGAGCTTGCTGGATCCGTAAGGGCGGCCGCTCCGCCATGCTCGTCATCGGCGATCTCGCGCGGCTGAATGCGCAGCGCTACCCACGCAAGCCAGCGCTGATCCTGAATGGCACGGCGCTCAGCTACGCGGAGCTCAACACACAGGCCAACCGCCTCGCGCATCTGCTGCGTGCCCAGGGAGTGGGCATCGGCGACCGCGTCGCGCTCTTGTCGCACAACCGCCTCGACTACGCCGTGGTCACGCAGGCGGTGGCAAAGGCTGGCGCGCTGCTGGTGCCCATGAACTTTCGCTTTGGCGCCGCTGAGATCCGTCACGTGCTGGCCGATGCGGAGCCGAAGATCCTCGTGCATGAAGAGAGCTTCGATGCAGCAGTGAGCGCTGCGATCGCAGCCGGCGCGCCGGCGCCGCAGCGGCTCAAGCTCACCGAGAGCGTCGGCGCGCGCGAGCTCGCGCAGTCGCACCCGGCCTGCGAGCCGGCGCTGATCGTGGATCCTGCCTCCCCGTGCGTCATCATGTACACCAGCGGCACGACGGGCTTCCCCAAGGGCGTGCTGGTCTCGCACGCGACGTATTTCCGCATGTACCTCGCGACCGCGGTTGAGACGCGCATGAAGCACGAGGAGGTGTATCTCATCGCCGTGCCGCTGTTCCACGCCGCGGGTTTGAACATGGCGCTGCATCAGTGCCTGTTCATGGGCTCCACCGGCATCGTCCATCGCGGCTCATTCGAGCCGGAGCGGATCATGCAGCTCATCGCGGCGCACCGCATTACGCTTGCGATCCTGGTGCCGACCACACTCGCACTCCTCGCATTCCATCCACGCGTCGCAGAGTTCGACCTCTCGAGCCTCGAGAAGATCTTCTACGGCTCCATGCCCATCACCCCGCCGACACTGACGCGCGCGCGCGAGGTCTTCCCCCGGGCCCGCTTCAATCAGCTCTACGGCTCGACGGAGTCGGGCATGGTGAGCGTGCTGCGAGAGGAAGATCATGCGCGCTGGTCCCAGACCACGGGGCGGCAGGCCCTGCTCACGGAGAGCCGTATCGTCGATGAGTCGGGCGCGAGCGTTCCCGTCGGCCAGGTCGGCGAGGTCATCGTCAACCAGCGCACCATGGGCATGATCGGCTACTGGCGCAATGAAGAGGCCACCCGAGCGGCCGTCCGGGACGGCTGGATCTACACCGGCGACCTCGCGCGCGTGGAGCCCGAGGGCCTGTTCACTCTCGTCGACCGGCGTCATGACGTGATCATCAGCGGCGGCGAGAATATCTATCCCAAAGAGGTCGAGAATGTCATCGCGGCCCATCCGGCCGTGCGGGAAGTTGCAGTGTTCGGCATTCCCGACGAGCTCTACGGCGAATCGGTGTGCGCCGCAGTCGCGCTATGGCCCGAGCGCACGGCTTCGGCCGAGGAAATCCAGGAGTTCTGCAAGTCTCATCTCGCATCGTACAAGCGCCCGCGCCGGATCGATTTCCACGCAGCTCTGCCGCGCAATGCGAGCGACAAGGTGCAAAAGGGCGTGCTGCGAGCGCCCTACCGGCGTTGACAGTCGAAGATCGCAACCACAAACTGCCGCCCAACAAGATGAGCAGAGCCACCCTCCGGAAGGAAGAGCGACCGCCAAGCGCCGTGGGTGCGAGCGGTTCACCCGCGCTCTCCCAGCAGACGGTGTGGTTCCGGCTGATGAAGCTGACCAACCTCATCAATCGGCCGTTCTTCTCGAGATTCGCCGCGCGCTACCACCTGACCATCAACGATGCGCGCGTCCTGGTGGCGCTGGCGTCGATGCAGTCGGCTGCTGCACATGAGCTGTGCGACGCGACCGGAATGCATCCTATGAATGTATCGCGCTCGGTCGCGACTCTGCGCCGTCAGGGCCGCATCAGCGAACGCCGCGATCCGGAGAACCGCCGGCGCAAGCTCCTGCGCCTCACGCCGCGGGGCGCAAGCGTGTGCCGCGCATTCGTGCCGGACATGGACCGGATGTCCGAATTCCTGCTCGCGTCGATGTCGGCGCTCGAGGTCGAGTTCCTGAGCCGCCTCGTCAATCAGCTGATCGATCGGCTCGAGAGCGCTGCGCACGGAGCCGGACGATTCTCGTGAGCAGCGCCGCGGGGCATCTGCGCGCCATGGCCGCCGGCGACTGCAGCTTCATCCTGCCCATGATCTCCAGGGCGAACGTCGCACTGCAGCTGCAGATGCAGGCGTTCGTCTCACTCGCCGAGCTGGCGAACAGCACGACGGCAGAGGCGCCCGATCTGATGTTCGTCGACGCCGACGATCCCACGCTCGATGCCATGGAGCTGTGCCGCGTACTGAAAGAGCATCCGGCCACAACGCTCATGCCGGTCATCGTCCTCAGCCGCAGCGCCAAGCGGCGCCTCGAGGCCTTTTCCGCCGGCGCCGATGATTTCATCACCCGGCACGCGCCCGCCGATGAGCTCATTGCCCGGCTCGAGGCGCTCGCACGCCTGGCCGCGGCCCGCCGCCGCGCAACCCAGCTCGCGCTCGATGCGGAAGTGCGGCGGCGCGAAGAGATTCGCGAGACTTTCCGCCGCTACGTATCACCCCGGCTGGCCGACCGCATACTCGCCGACAGCGCCTTGAGTGACAGTCTGCTGGCCGGCGCCGACACGCGCACGCGCGCCGTGGTGCTGTTCGCCGACCTGCGCGGCTTCACCGGCTTCTCGGAGCGCTTGAGCCCGCACGAAGTGGTGCCGCTGCTCAATGAGTACTTTTCGCTCCTGACTCAGATCACCTTCAAGCACGACGGCACGGTATTCCACATGGCGGGCGACTGCCTCATGGTGGGCTTCGGCGTGCCCCTCGAGCAGCCCGACAGTCCCGAGCGTGCCGTCCGTGCGGCCGGCGAGATGCTGGAGCGCTTCGGCGCCCTGGCCGACAGCTGGCGCGAGCGGCTGCGCATCGAGACCGGACTCGGCATCGGCATCAACGAGGGCGACGTGGTTGCCGGTAACGTGGGCTCGGCGATGTTCATGAACTACACGATCATCGGCGATGCCGTGAATATCGCCTCGCGGCTGTGCCAGCGGGCGCGCGCCGGGGAGATGGTATTCTCGAGGAGCGTCAAGCATTCGCTCGATGCCCACGGCATCACGGTGGCGGCGGTCGAGCTGCCGCCGATGACGCTGCGCGGACGCAGCTCACCGGTGGAGATCTACTGCGTACCGCTGACACGACGCGTGGAGCTGCCGGAGCCGTACAACACGCAGGGAGCCGCATCGTGAGCACCGACGGAACCGCCAACCTCGCCCTGTTCTGCGACTTCGAGAACATCGCACTCGGCGTGCGCGACGCGCGCTATGCTCAGTTCGATATCAACCGCGTGCTGGAGCGGCTGCTCGCCAAGGGCTCGATCGTCGTCAAGAAGGCTTACTGCGACTGGGAACGCTACAAGGAATTCAAGGCCCCCATGCACCATGCGGGCTTCGAGCTCATCGAGATTCCTCACGTCAAGCAGTCGGGCAAGAACTCGGCGGATATTCGCATGGTCGTGGACGCGCTCGACCTGTGCTACACGAAGCCGCACGTCGACACCTTCGTCATCATCAGTGGCGATTCGGACTTCTCACCGCTGGTGAGCAAACTGCGCGAGAACGACAAGGGCGTCATCGGCGTTGGCGTCAAGAACTCGAGCTCCGACCTGCTGATCGCCAACTGCGATGAGTTCATCTACTACGACGATCTCGTGCGTGAGCAGAAGGCGCGCCGCTCGCCGCGCCGCAAATCGCACGGTGAAGCTGCGCCCGCCGCAGGGGAAGCGAAGGAAAAGGACAAGGACGAAGACAAGGAGCAAGAGGCATTCGATCTCGTGCTGGCGACCATCGATGCGCTGATCGCCGAGCGCGGAGATGAGGAGAAGATCTGGGGCTCGATGGTCAAGCAGGCCCTGAAGCGCCGCCGCCCCGGATTCAACGAGAGCTACTACGGCTTTCGCTCCTTCAACGGCCTGCTCGAGGAAGCCGCGGCCCGGCGGCTCCTGGCGCTCGAGCGCGACGAGAAGTCCGGTGGCTACCTGATCCACAGCGTAGCTGACGCCTCGTAGAAACCCTGAATTTCCACCTCGCGGGCGGCCCCTGATGCGGCAAGATGTTGCCGCACGCCATCCATCGCGCGAACGGAATCGCGCAAGTATCTGAGCGGAAACGCACTCACGTTCGGGCCCACGATCTCTCAAAAGAAACTGTGACCGGCATCGCAGTCCGTGGGGCGCATGCGGATTCGTTACGCACGTCGCTGTCCCATGCTGGACATATCTCTAAAGTTCGTTGTCATGCGACGACCCGTCACAGCGCAGCAATTTTCATGGCCCAGAAAGAGGCATTGAACGAGCTCGCATTGCTCGAGCGGCTCAGCGTTGCGACGCAGGCCGCGGGTATCTATGTCTGGGAACTCGACTGGACGACCGGGACAATCTCGTGGGACGAGAACCGGCTCGACCATGCCACTTCCAATCGTCACTACGGCTACGAGTTCGGCAGCGACCTCTTCAAATGGGTGCATCCGGAAGATCAGAACATCGGCCACATGGCGATCGAGAAGGCGCTCGCCGAGGGTAAGCGCGACGCCTCGTTTCGCTACCGCGTGAAGCTCGCCGACGGCGCGATCCGCTACATTCAGGCGTACGCGCGCACGACGCACGCTCCCACCGGCAAGCCGCTGCGCTCGGTCGGTGTGAGCTGGGACGTGACCGATGAAGTGGTCGCGGCCCAGGAGCTCGAGATCAAGCGCGAACAGGAGCGCAAGCTTCTCGAGCATCTGAGCATTGCGGCGGACTCCGCCGGCATCGAATGCTGGGAGTACGACTATTCGGTCGAGGGCTTCACCTGGTTCCACGGCCTGAAGGACGACCTCACGCGCCAGGGCGTATCGGCGCGCGAGCGCGGCAAGCAGAAGCTCAATATGGTGCTGCCGGAGGACTCGGCGGCCGTTCATGAGGCAACGGTCCGCGCATTGCAGGAAGGCGCACCCGGCATGACGACGCGCATGCGTCGGCGCACCACCACGGGGCAGATCGAGCACATTCAGCTCTATCAGCGCTTCGTGCGCGATGAGGCGGGCCGGCCGCTGCGGGCACTCGGCGCCGCGCGCGATATCACGGTGGAAGTCGCGGCCGCCGAGCGCTTTCGCCAGCAGGCCGATGCGCTGCGCGATGCGCAGCGCCGCCTCGAGCGCGCCACTCTGTCGATTCACGAGGGTCACTGGGAACGCGACCTGGTGACGAACAAGCACTGGGCTTCGAGCAGCTACTATGCCCTGCTCGGCTACAGCGCCGATGAAGTCGATGTCAGCGACATTGATCACGTCAACAAGATCATCCACCCCGACGATCTCCCATCGACGCAGCAGGCCTCCGAGCAACACGTCATTGCCGGCGGCCCGTTCGAGGATGAGATGCGCCTGCGCCTCAAGGACGGCAGTTATCGCTGGTTCCTCGTGCGTGGCATGGCCGAGCACGACAATGAAGGTCATCCGATCCGGGTGTCCGGCTCGATTCAGGACATTCACAAGCAGAAGCTCGCGGAAGATGAACTGAAGTCCGCGCGCCTGCGCTTCGAGCGCGCAATCCGCGGCACGCAGGATGGTCTGTGGGAGTGGGACCTCGCGCGCAAATCGCTGTGGGTGTCGCCGCGTTACGAGGCCATCCTGGGATACCCGGAAGGCGGGATGACGAATCTCGCCGACACGCCCAATGCGCTGGTGCATGAGGAGGATCTGGAGGCCTGCCGTGCCGCGCAGCGCGCACACTTCGAGCGCAACACTCCCTATGACGTCGAAGTGCGCATGCGCACCCGCGACGGCTCCTTCCGCTGGATCCGCATGCGCGGTGAGGCCGATCGTTCGCCCACCGGCGAGCCGCTGCGCCTCGCCGGCTCGGTTCAGGACGTAACGGAGGCGCGTGCCGCTCGTGATGCCCTCATTCAGGCGTCCGAGGCCGCCCAGGCGGCGAGCCGCTCCAAGAGCGCCTTCCTCGCCAACGTGAGCCATGAGATCCGCACGCCGATGAACGGCATCA
>Ga0335081_10003727_pt1 | contig 23985 bp, 20 predicted proteins | sample Lox_Sample_35_FD_206713 | JGI IMG/M metagenome (GOLD analysis project Ga0335081, IMG submission 206713) | Soil microbial communities from Loxahatchee National Wildlife Refuge, Florida, United States - Lox_Sample_3.5 | ecosystem: Environmental > Terrestrial > Soil > Wetlands | place: USA...
CACCGGCGGCGACCCGGACTACGACCTGCGGTACGACGACCTGATGGCGCTGACGTACACCACGCAGGTGATCAAGGAGACGATGCGGATCTACCCGCCGATGCCGGTCACGATCCGCCGCAGCCTCAAGGACGGGACGCTGGGCCGGTACCGCATCCGCAAGGGCGACATCATCCTGGTCGGGACGCTCGCCGCGCAGCGCGACCCGCGCTACTGGGGCCCGGAGCCGGACCGGTTCGATCCGGAGCAGTTCGCGATGGACAAGGTCGTCGGCCGGCCGCGGCACGCCTTCATCCCGTTCTCGATCGGGAAGCGGCAGTGCATGGCGCAAGAGGTCACGTTCATGATGCTCCGCGTCGTCCTGTTCGAGATCTACCGGCACTACCGGCTGCGGGTCGCCCCGGGCGCGACCGTGATCAAGAACACCGTGGTCACGACCAAGCCGGCCGCGGTTCCTGTCATCCGCCAGCCGCGCGAGCGGGACGGCCGCCCGCGCGCGGCGGTGGCGCTGCGCGACCGCCCGGCCGCGCCCGCTGCCGCCGCTTCCGCCACCGAGCCCGCTCCCGCCTCCGCGCGCCACTGGGGCGAACCGACGGAGATCCCGGGCACCAGCGCCTACCGCCATCTGGTGATCGCCTACGGCAGCAACTTCGGCGCGAACAAGGAACTGGCCGGGCGCTTCGCCGAGCGAGCCGGCTTCCACGGCTACACCAGCGACGTGCTCACGCTGAACGAGCTCGCCGGAACGCCGCCGCGCACGCAGCCCTGGCTGCTTGTCGTCATGACCTCCACCTACACGTCGAACCCGCCCTCGAACGCGACCGCGTTCAAGTCCTGGCTCGAGCGCGCCGAACCCGGCGGCCAGACCTGGCGGAACTGCCGCTACCTGGTCTGGGGGCTCGGCAACAGCCAGTGGAACGCTTTCCTCGCCTTCCCCCGCTACGTGCACCAGAAGCTGTCCGAGCTCGGCGCCACGCCGGTCGCCGAGTTCGGCTACGGCGACGTGGGCTCGCCCGTGTGGGAGCGCCGCCACGCGGACTGGAACGCCCGCGTCTGGCCCGTGCTCCTCGAGCTCTCCGGGGCGCGGCCGACGCAGGCCGCGGCCGAGCGCGTCGCCGCCGAGGACGCGGCCACGGGCGCGCTGACGGGCACCGACTCGGACACCGCGATGCAGATGTCGCTTTCCCCTGACGACGTGGCCACGCAGCCGATGAGCGTGCCGTCGATCGATCAGGGCCGCATCCGGTCACGGGTGCTGCTGGTGCCGACGATCCTCACCAACCCGGTCGGGATGCTCACGGCCGAGGCGCGCGTCCTCGCCTGCCGGGAACTCCAGGCGGCCGGGTCGCCGAAACGGACCCGGCATCTGGAGATCAGCCTGCCGCCCGGCGTCGCCTACCGGGCCGGCGACCATGTCGGCGTGTGCCCGAGGAACGACGAGGAGCGGGTCGAGCGGCTGGCCCGGCACCTCGGCGCCACCCTCGACGGCCTGTTCATGGCGCCGAAGACGATGAACGTCCGCGCCGTGCCGAAGGGCGTCGTGCTCCAGGTCAGGAACGTCCTCACCAACCTCATCGACATCACCGGCCGGCCGACGGTGCCGCTGCTCGACCTGCTGCTGGAGAAGACGGCCGACTCCGCCGAACGATCCAGGCTCGTCCAGATCAGGGACGTCCTGCAGGCACCGGACGGCCCCGGTTCGCCGCTGCGCGCGGCGGTCGACGCGGGCGGATACGACGTGCTCAGGCTGCTCGATGAGTTCCCGTCCTGCTCGCTGAACATCTTCGAGTTCCTGCGGGTGGCGCCACCGCTCCGGCCCCGCTACTACTCGGCGAGCTCGAGCCCGCGGATCCACGGGGACGACGTCGCCCACCTGACCGTCGGCCTCGAGGCCGCGCCGGTGCCAGGCAGGCCCGGCCGTGAGCTCTGCGGGATGAGCTCGCACTACATGCACACGCTCCGCGCCGGCGACCGGCTGACCATCTTCCTCGACGGCGCGGACGGGTTCCGCCTGCAGGAGGACGTGACCAAGCCGATGATCTTCGTCTCGGCCGGCACCGGCTTCGCCCCGATGCGGGCGTTCCTGTGGGAGCGGCTGGCGATGAAGCGCGCAGGCGTCTGGCTGGCGGAAGCGGCGCTGTTCAACGGCATCCGGTCGAGCCACGTCGACTATATCTACCGGGACGAGATCGGGCGGTTCGCGGCCGAAGGGGTGCTCAACCACGTTCACGTCGCGACCTCGCGCGAACACCGCGGTCACCGTGAGTACGTCCAGGACCGGATCCGCGAGCAGGGCGCGCTCGTCTGGCGCCTGCTCGCCGCGGGGGGATACGTCTACGTCTGCGGCTCGCAGCCGGTGCGCGACGCCGTTCGCGAGGCCTTCGTCGACGTCGCCGCGGACCATGGGCCGCTGCCGCGCGAGGACGCGGAGGCCTACCTCCAGCAGTTGGAATCGACCACCCGCTACCGCCCAGACCTCTGGGGCTGACTCCCGGGAGCCCGCATGGATGCCCTCGCCCTTGTCCTGACCGTCGCCGCCCTGGTGATGTTCGTGTTCGCCGCCAGCGGCCGCGAACTGCGCCGCTTCAACGAGATCGCGCTCGGGCTCGTCCTGCTCACCGCCGCGCTGATCTGCCAGTTCACCTCGATCACCAATACGCACATCGGCCGCTGAGCCGTCGCGGCCGCGGGCCGTGTCACGGGCGGGCCGGATCAGGGCTGGCCGGAGCCGCCCGCCCGGAACGCGGCGGCGATCTCCCCCCGGCCGGCGTTGTTCGCCAGCAAGGCGTGCAGGAGCAGCCGGGCCTTGACCGGGTCGAGGAAGCCGGCGCTGATCAGGCCGCGGCCGAGCAGATCCTGTTCGGAGCCGGGGAAGCCGTAGGTGCGGGCCAGCACCGATCCCCGGCCGGTCCGGGAGGCGAGCACCACGGGGATCTGCCCGGCCAGATCGGCCAGCACGGGGACGACGGTGGCGGGCACGTGCCCGGCCCCGAACGCGGCGACGACGAGGCCGTCGAAACGGCCGGCCGCGGCCCGCAGCAGTTCGCCGTCGTCGCCCAGAGTGATGACGATCAGGCCGGTGCGTACCGGCCCGGGCGGGCCGGCCGCCGGTACCGTGACCCGCCCGGCGGGGCGGGTCAGCAGCCGCGCCTGGCCTTCGACGACCCGCCCGAGCGGCCCCGCCGACGGCGAGGTGAACGCGGTGACGCTGGTGGCATCGGTCTTGCGGACGTACCGGGCGGCGTGGATCTCGTCGCCGAACACGACCACGCAGCCGAGGTCGCGGAGCCGCGGGCTGACCGCCGCCTGCAGGGCCGCGAGGATGTTCGCCGGGCCGTCGGGCCCGGCCATGGCGGGGTTGCGCATCGCCCCGGTCACCACGACCGGCTCGGGTCCGGCGTGCAGCAGGTCGAGCAGGAACGCGGTCTCCTCGATGGTGTCGGTGCCCTGGATCACCACCGCGCCGGCCGCTCCCGCCGCGATCCGCTCCCTGATCGCGGCGGCCAGGTCGAAGACGTCGGCGATGGTCAGGGACGCGCCGGGCACCCGCCGGAAGTCGTGCACCTCGACGGCGGCGCCGAGGCCGGCCAGCCCGGGGACCGCCTCGAGAAGCTGCTGCCCGGTCAGGGCCGGGACAACCCCGAAAACCCCGGCACCCCCGGCACCCCCGGAAACCTCGCCCGCCTCACCGGGCGCCGTGGTCATGGCGATGGTGCCGCCGAGGGCGAACACCGCGATCCGGGCCGCAGGGTGCGAGGCGGTCATGAGGTTCTTACGGATCCGCGGCCCCGCTAGCCGCCCGCCGCGCCAGTCGGCGTAACCGAGGGGGTGGCGGAGTCCGGCGGGCTGGTGGCCGGGCTGGTGCTGCTGGGGGCGGTGGCGGCGGGCGCGGTGCTGGCCGCCGGGGAGCTGCTGGCACCGGTGGGTGTCGTGCTGGCGCCGGCGGTCCCCGACGTGCTAGCCGATGGCGTGGGTGACCGGCTGCCTGACGGACTGGGTGACGGACTGGCCGGGGCGGCCTTGCCGACGGTTCCGCCGCCGAGGGTGGTGCCGTGGCCCGGCTTGCCCTGGACCACGGCGGACATCGGCTTGCCCGCGGCCCCCTCGATCAGGGTGATCACGATGGCGCAGCCGATGAACGCGGCGACGATGAACGCGGCGGGACCGGCCCAGCGGCGCCGCGGGACCGGCCGGCTGTGCCGGCCGGCGGCGCCGCGGGTGACCGGGCCGGCATCAGCCTGGGTGACCGGGCCGGCATCAGCCTGGGTGACCAGGCCGTCGTCGGCCCCGGGGACCACCGCGGCGGTGGCCAGGGTGACCGCGGCGTCCTCGCCGGGATGCAGCTGGTGCGTCCGGGCGCGGAGGGCCTCGGCCCGGGCGGCGGCGAGTGCCGCGGACCGGCGGATGCCCCGCTCGGCCCACCAGGAGCACGTCCCGGAGGCCAGGCTGCCGATCACCATCCCGACGATCGTCCCGGCGGCGCCGATCAGGCTGCCCAGGGTCGCGGCGAGCACGGTCCCGGTGGTGGCGGCGGCGATGGCGGGCAGGTGCGAGCGGAAGGTTTCCTGCTTGGCGGCTGGCTTGGTTTCTGGTTTGGCGGTATCGCTGGTCATGCTGTCCAGATAGGTCATGGCGCGGCGGGCCGGGCGGTATCCAGAAGGGCCAGGCTACCCGATGACACCCCTCGGGGGCGGGCCTGCCCCAGCTGCCTGGTTCGCACAGGACTGGCGTGGCTGCTGGTGCGGCCTGCCGGGCCCTAGCGGCGCGCTTCCAGTGATCGTGTGGATTTACCCCCCCGGAATCCACGGGGGTAAGTCCACACGATCCTGCGGGAGGCGTGCCTGGCTCCGCTGGTGGCGCCGTCGCTGGGCGAAACGCCCCGGCCCGGTCAGCGACGACAGCGCCTTCAGCTAGGTCCTGTTCGCGGCGTGGAACGCCTCGAGCGCCTCACCGGGAGTGTCGTAGTAGGCGCCGGGGCCCAGGGCCTTGCTGATGTCGTAACGGTCGAGTTGCTTCCGCACCGGGCCGAGGACGGAGCTGAACGCCAGGCGCACGTGATGCTGGTGGACGTGCTCGACGACCTTGGCCAGGACCGCGGACGCGGTGTAGTCCACGTCGCCGATGGCGGCACAGTCGATGACCAGCCAGCGCAGCGGGCCGCCGTGGGCGACCAGCGCCGCGATGTCCTGCAGAAGCTTGCTGGCGTTGGCGTAGTACAGGCTGGTGCCGAACCGGTAGACCACCAGTCCCTCCTCGGTGCGGGCGCCCGGCACGATCGGGTCGGCCTGCCAGTGCCCTTCCGGTGACTTCACCAGGACGCTGTTGAACGGGCTGTAGCTGTGTCGCAGATGATCGACGATGGAGGCGATGATGGCCAGCGCGATGCCGTACTCGACGCCCAGGGCCACCACCGCGGCCGCGGTGAGCAGGGCCACGGCGAACTCGTGTTTCCGGCAGGCCAGGATGCGCCGCATCCCCGCGACGTCGACGAGCTCGATGGCGATCATGAAGACCACCGCGGCCAGGGCCGCGTCGGGCAGGTAGGCGAGCGGCCCGGTGAGCAGCACCAGGACGAGGAGGACCACGGCGGAGGCGGAGAGCATGGACAGCTGGCTGCGGCCCCCGGCGGTGTCCACTATCTGCGCCTTGGTCGGGCTGCCGTTGACCACGAACGTCCCGGTGAACGCGGCGGCGGCGTTGGCGGCGCCCAGGCCGACCAGATCGGTGGCCTCGCTGAACTCCTCCTCCTCGTACTTGCCGGCGTAGGCACGGGAGGTGGCCGCGCTCTGGGCCAGGATGACCACGAACATCGACAGCGCGGCGCCGAGCAGGGCGGCGACGTCGCGCCGGCCGAGTGCGGGCAGCGCCAGGCTTGGCAGCCCGCGCGGGACGGGCCCGAGCACGGCCACGCCGTGGCTGGCCAGGTCCGCGGCCCAGCTCACGACGATGGCGATGATCACCGCGATCAGCAGGCCCGGGATCCGGCGGGTGATCCGGTGAGCCACCACCACGATCACGATGACCCCGGCAGATATCGCCACGTCCGCCGGGTGCACGTGCGGCAGGGCGCGCACCGTGTTCACCAGCTTGGGCACGGTCGACCGGCCCGCGGCCTTTACCCCGAGCATGTCGGCCAGCTGCCCGGCGGCGACCTGGATGCCGACGCCGGTCAGGAACCCGACCAGGACGGTGCGGGACAGGAAGTTGGCCAGGAAGCTGAGCCGGGCCAGCCGGGCGATCAGCAGCATCCCGGCGGTCAGCAGGGCCGCCAGCCCGGCCAGCTTGACGTACCGCTCCGAGCCCACCGCCGCGAGCCCGGTGAGCGCGGCGGCGAGGATGGCCGCGGTCGCGGAGTCCGCGGCGACCACGAGGTGCCGGGACGAGCCGAGGACGGCGAACACCGCCATCGGGAGGAGCATCGTGTAGAGGCCGGTCACCACCGGCATCCCGGCGATTTTCGCGTACCCGAGAACCTCGGGGATGCCGACGGCAGCCAGCGTGAGGCCGGCCAGCACCTCGACGGGTACCCGGGCCCGTTCGACGGGCCGTACCCCCTGCAGCACGGGCAGGGCCCGCAGCGACTCTCGCCAGCGGCCCCTCGTGGTATCCGGCATCGTCCCACCTCCGCCCGTCGGCCACGCAGTTCGGGATTTGTTCATCATCTCGCCATCGGGCGTTCATCGCCTTGACGGCGTACCACGGGCACCACAGAATGACCGACTAAAGAGGAGCCTCGTTGGAATCCAGCACCGCCCGCGCCGCGTCGCACGCCGTCCCGGCCGCCTGGGGATCCGATGCGATCGTAGCGGCGCTGGCCGGGGCGGGGACGCGGCTGATGTTCGGCGTGCCGGGCGGCGGCCCCAACCTGGACGTGGTCGGGGCGGCGGCGGCCGCCGGGCTGCGCTTCATCCTGGCCCGCGGTGAGACCGCCGCGGTGATCATGGCCGCCACGTACGCCGATCTGGAGGGCGCGCCCGGCGCCGCGGTCGTCACCCGGGGCCCCGGGCTGGCCAGCGCGGTCAACGGCATCGCGCACGCGGCCCTGGACCGGCTGCCGGTGGTGGTGATCGCGGACACCGTCCCGGCCGCCGACGCCGACCGGATCAGCCACCAGCGGATCGACCAGGGCGCCCTGGGCCGGTCGGTGGCCAAGGCGGCGATCACCGTCGGCGGGCCGCGGCCCGGCGAGGCGGCCGCGCGGATCGTCCGGATGGCGCTGGCGCCCCCGCCCGGCCCGGTCATCGCCAGCATGGACGCCAGCTCTCCGGGCCTTACCCGTCCTGACGGCGCCCGTCCAGACGATGACGGCACGCCGGCCGCCCTGGCCGGCGCCTCAGCCGCATCGTTCCTGGCCGGGGCGCTGCGCGCGGCCCGGCGCCCGGTGCTGCTGCTCGGCACCGGCGCGATACCGCGGACCGCGGCGGTCCGGGACGCGCTGGCCGGCCGGGGCATCCCGGCCCTGCACACCTACCGGGCCCGCGGCATCCTCCCGGACGCCGGGCCCGACGCGGCCGGGCTGGTCACCGGGGGCACGATGGAATGGCCGCTGCTCAGCGCGGCCGATCTGGTCATCGGGCTCGGCGTGGACGAGGCCGAGATGATCCCGGCGCCGTGGGACTACCCCGCCCGGACGATCCTGATCACCGAGCCGACGCCGGGCCCCGCCCTGGCCGCGCCCGCCGCGTACCGCGGCTACTTCACCGGCGCGACCGCGCTGCGGATGCCGCTGGCCCGGGCGCTGGAGGTGCTGGCCGCCGGTCCGGGCCACGACTGGCCGCCGGGCGCCGGGCGCGCGGCCAGAGCCGGCGCCGCCGGGCGGCTCGTTTCCGCCGCCGTCGCCTCGCCCGGGCGGCTGGCCCCCCAGCAGGTCGTCACGACCGTGCGGGCCGGCACCCCGCCGCAGACCATCGCCACCGTGGACGCGGGCGCGCACATGCTGGTCGCGATGCCGCTGTGGGAGGTACCCGAGCCGCATCGGCTGCTCGTCTCCAGCGGGCTCGCCACGATGGGCTACGCGCTGCCCGCCGCGATCGCCGCCGCCGTGTGCGCGCCGCGGGTGCCGGTGGTGGCCTTCACCGGGGACGGCGGCCTGGGCATGACGCTGGCCGAGATAGAGACGGCGGTCCGGCTGTCCCTGCGGATCATCGTGGTCGTCTTCAACGACGCCGCGCTCAGCCTGATCAAGATCAAGCAGAAGCCGGCCGGGCACGGCGGCGACGAGGCGGTCAGCTACCGCCCGGTCTCGTTCGCGGGCGCCGCGGCCGCGCTGGGCGCCGCGGCCGCCGAGGTCGGCACCGAGCGGGACCTGGCCGCGGCGCTGGCGGCCGCGCTGCGCCGCCCCGGTCCCACCGTGATCGATGTCAGCGTCGATCCGGCCGGCTATCCGGCGGTCATGGACCTCAGCCGGGGTCAGGCCGGACGCAGATCCGTGCCCGGCATCAGCCGGGCGCTTCAGGCGCGCTGCCCCTAACCTTGCCGGGGTAGCGCCAATGCGAAGGAGCGTGCGCAGTGAGCATCACCGTGGCGAAGTTCAGGGACGTCGCCGAGGGCACCCAGCCGGGTCAGTTCATGATCGGCGAGCGGGAGCCGGTGACCAGCCTGGCCGACCTCGACCCGATCTATAAGCGGCTGCTGGACGAGCCGGTGACCGCCATCGTCGCGGTCACGGGCTCGGACGGGCTGCCCAACCTGACCCCGGTGTGGTTCGACTACGAGGGCGATACCGTCCTGCTGAACCTGGCCACCCACCGCAAGAAGGTGGCCTGGCTGCGCCGGGTGCCCAACGCCACGTTCCTGCTGATGAACCCGGAGAACACCTATCACTGGCTCAGCCTCAAGACGGTGGTCAAGCGGGAGATCTCCGAGGACGACCCGGTGGAGGGCCAGCGCGTCACCGACCAGCTCGACCGGATCTGGGTGAAGTACACCGGCAACGAGCCGCCCTACGCCCTGCGCGATCCCTCGATGGACGAGCGGCGGGTCCTGTTCGAGCTCGCGGTGGTGAAGGTCGCCACGTTCGGGCGGCCAGAGGAAAGGGTCACCGCCGGTGCCCGCAATGCCCCGGGTCATCGTCATGGGCGGATCGGTGGGCGGCCTCACCGCCGCGCTCGTGCTCCGCGACGCCGGCTGCGAGGTCCGGGTCTTCGAGCGATCGTCGGCCGCGCTGCAGGCCCGCGGCGCGGGCATCGCCACCCTCGACGCCACCCTGCGGTACCTGACCGAGCGGGGCGGCCGGCAGCGCGCCGACGTGTGCTCGTCCACCGACTGGATCCGGTTCCTGCGGCCCGACGGCAGCGTCCAGCACGAGCAGCGGCACCGGTACCTGTTCTCCTCGTGGAACACCATCTACCGGTCGCTGCTCGAGCTGTTCGACCCGGGCCGCTATCTGCTCGGCAGCGAGGTCACCGATTTCAGCCAGTCCGGGGACTCGGTCCGCGTCACGCTGGCCGGCGGCTCGGCCGCCGAGGCCGACCTGCTGGTGTGCGCCGACGGCGTGAGCTCGCTGGCCCGGTCGCGCCTGCTGCCGGACGTCAGGCCGTCCTATTCGGGTTACGTGGCCTGGCGCGGCACGCTGCCGGAGCGGGCGCTGCCCGGAGCCACCCGCCGGCGGCTCGGCGACGCGCTCACCTACCAGGTGCTCGAGCACAGCCACGTCCTCGTCTATCCCATTCCCGGGCCCGGCGGCGCGCTGACCGCGGGCGATCGCCTGGTCAACTTCGTCTGGTACGTCAACGTCGCCGAGGGCGGGGAACTCGACGAGCTGATGACCGGCCGGGACGGCATCCGCCGGCCGGTGTCGCTGCCGCCCGGCGCGGCCACGGACCAGGCGGTGGCCGCCATGCGGCGGGCCGCCGCGGCCAGGTTCGCCCCGCCCATCGCGGCGGTCGCGGCCGGCGTGGGCGAGCCGTTCGTCCAGGTCGTCTACGACATCGCGGTGCCCCGCATGGTGTTCGGCCGGGCCTGCCTGATCGGCGACGCCGCCTTCGCGGTCCGCCCGCACGCGGCCGCGGGCACGGCCAAGGCCGCCGCCGACGGCTGGGCCCTGGCCGAGGAGCTCGCCGCCGCCGGCGGCGACGTGCCGGCCGCGCTGGCCAGCTGGGAGCGCCAGCAGGTGGCCCTCGGCCGGGCGCTGCTGGCCCGGTGCCGTGACATCGGTGACAGCTCGCAGTTCCACGGCACGTTCCGGCCCGGTGACCAGCGGCTCATCTTCGGGTTGTACGGCCCGGGGAACTAGCCCGGGCCGTGCGCTCAGTCGGCGGCGATGGCGGCCAGCACGTCGATCCTGGCCGCCCGGCGGGCCGGCCAGCCGGCCGCCACCAGGCCGAGCAGGGCGGCGAGCACCAGGAAGATCACCAAGTCGGAGAAGGGCACCACGGTGTCGGTGATGCCCTGGTTCTTCAGCGACGAGACCAGCGCGAGGCCCATGCCGGTGCCGATGATGATCCCGATGATGGCGCCGAAGATGGCCAGGATCACCGCCTCGGACCGGATCATGGTGCGGACCTGGCGCCGCCGCATCCCGACCGCGCGGAGCAGCCCGATCTCCCGGGTGCGCTCGAACACCGAGAGCATGAGGGTGTTCACGATCCCGATGAGCGCGATGAGCACGGCCAGGGCGAGCAGGGCGTAGACCAGCCCGAGGACCTGGTTGACGCTGGATACCTGGGCCTGCTCGAACTGGGCCCTGGTCTGGACCTGGACGTTCGGGAACGGGGCCAGCGCGCTGGTGACGGCGTTGTCCGCGGCGCTGCCGCTGGTGCGCAGCAGCAGGCCGGCCGGCGGCCGCGCGGAGTAGTGGGCCAGGAAGAACTGGGAGCTGACCAGGTAGCTGCCGATCAGGGCGTTGGCCTCGTAGATCCCGCCCACGCGCAGGGTGGCCGGACCGGTCAGGGCGAACCTGGCCGGCACGGTGTCGCCGACCGCCAGGTGCTTGTCCTGCGCGGTGGTCGAGTCGATGAGCAGTTCGCCTCGGGCCAGGGCGGCGGGGGTGCCGGATGTCATGCGCAGGATCACCGTGTCGGCCAGATGGTCCGTGGATACCGCGGTGAGCTGAGACAGCGTGCTGCCGAACTCGAACCGCCCGCCGTACACGGTGGTGGTCGCGGTGACGCCCGGGACGGCCGAGGCGATGGAGGTCGCCGAGTCGCTGAGCTCTCCCGACCCGGTGGGCGTCACGATCAGGTCGGCGCTGATCGCCTGGTCCGCGCTGCTGGTGGCCGACCGTGACACCGAGGCGCCGAACACCGACATCGCGGCGACCAGGGCCAGGCCGACCATGAGCGCGGCGGCGGTCTGCGCGGTCCGCCTGGGACTGCGCATGGAGTTCTCCCGCCCGAGCTTGCCCGGTTCCCCGAGTACCCGGGCCAGCGGACGGCCGATCACGCCGGACAGCGGGCGGGCGATGGCCGGGGCCAGGGTGGCGGTCCCGAGGAAGATGCAGACCGCGCCGAGGCCGACCAGCTGGATGGCCGGCTTGGCCAGCCCGATGGCGAGCATGATCGCCCCGGCCAGGGCCAGCGCCGTGCCGCCGATGAACCGGCGCCGGAGCGAGGCGGCGGGGCCGGACTGACGGTCATCCAGCGCGGCGACCGGCGGGATGCGCACGGCGCCGCGGGCCGGGCCGAGCGCGGCCACGACGGTCACGCCGACGCCGACCAGCAGCCCGACCAGCGCGGTGCGCGGCTCGAACACCAGCGACCCCGGCGGCAGCGTGATCCCGAACCCGCGGAGCAGCGCCTGCAGCCCGAGCGCGGCCAGCACGCCGAGGCCCAGGCCGATCACCGAGGAGACCAGCCCCACCAGGGCTGCCTCGCCGAGCACGGAACGGAACACCTGACGGCGGCTCGCCCCGACGATCCGCAGCAGGGCCAGTTCCCGGGTCCGCTGCCCGACGATGATCGAGAACGTGTTGAAAATGGTGAACCCGCCGACGAACAGCGAGATGAACGCGAAGACCAGCAGCGCCGTGGAGAAGAAGGCCAGCGCCTGGTCGACCGAGCTCGTGCTCTCGTTCACCACGGTCTGCCCGGTCACCACCTCCACGCCCGAGGGCAGGACCTTCGCGATGGCCCGCTGGACCGCGGCCTTGTCGGCGCCGGGAGCGGTCACCACGTTGATGTCGTCGAGCTGGCCGGTTTCCTGGGCGATGGCCTGCGCGGTCGGCAGCGTGAACGCGGCCAGGGTCGCCCCGGCCAGGTTGTTCGCCGTCCCGAACTCGGCGATGCCGGTGATGGTGAACGTCCGGGTCGGCCCGGCGGTCAGGATGCGGACCTGCTGCCCCACGGAGAAGCCGTACTTCTGCGCGGTCCCGGCGTCCATCACCACGTCGCTGGAGGTGGCCGGCGGGCGGCCCGCGATCAGGTGCAGGCTGGAGAACTGCGGATCCGGGTTGAAGCTTACGGCGAGGGTGGGCGCGCCGCCGGTCTGGATGGCCTTGCCGTCGTGGCTGATGAACTGGGCGTAGCCGGTGACCTCGCCGTGCGCGGCCGCGACGCCGGGCACGCCGCGGACCGTGGCCAGCAGCGACTCGGGCAGCTCGTTGCGTACCGCGTTCCCGCCGCTGCCGAGCTGGGCGACGCCGCGGACCTGGAAGTCGATCTTGGAGTAGATGTTGCCGAACAGCTCCGTGAACGTGTTGTGCAGGGTGTCGGTCAGGACGAACGTCCCGGAGATGAAGGTGACACCGAGCACGATGGCCAGCGCGGTCAGCGCGAGCCGGAGCTTATGGGCCAGCAGGCCCTTGATCGTCACTTTCCACATGTCAGGCCCCCAGGGTCCGCATCCGCTCGAGCACGGAGTCCGCGGTCGGCTGGTGGAGCTCGCCCACCACGGTCCCGTCGGCCAGGAAGACGACCCGGTCCGCGTACGCGGCCCCGCGCGGGTCGTGCGTCACCATGACGATCGACTGGCCGAGCTCGGTCACCGAGCGCCGCAGGAACGCGAGCAGGTCCGCGGAGGCGTTGGAGTCCAGGTTGCCGGTGGGCTCGTCGGCGAAGATGAGGTCCGGCTTGCGGATCATCGCCCGGGCGCAGGCGACCCGCTGCTGCTGGCCGCCGGACAGCTCACCGGGACGGTGCGTGAGCCGGTCGCCGATGCCCAGCTGCTTCACCAGGTAACCGAGCCAGTCCTGGTCGACCCTGGTGCCGGCCAGGGCGGCGGGCAAGGTGATGTTCTCGGCCGCGGTCAGCGTCGGGACCAGGTTGAAGGACTGGAAGACGAAACCGATCTTGTCCCGCCGCAGCCGGGTGAGCCCGGCGTCGTCGAGGTTCCCCACGTCCTGGCCGCCCACGAACGCCTGCCCCGACGTCGGCCGGTCAAGACCCGCCATGCAGTGCATGAGCGTCGACTTGCCCGAGCCCGACGGGCCCATCACGGCGGTGAACCGGCCGCGTTCGATGGCCACGTTGATGCCGGCCAGCGCGTGCACGGCCGCCTGCCCGGCCCCGTAGGTCTTACGCAGGTCGACGGCCTGCGCGGCTGGTTCAGGCCGCGTCACGCCGGCCCCGTTGGCAGATTCGAGCATCGGTGCTCTCCCTCGTATTCCTGACGTGAACCCCTGTAGCATCATGGCCCCCGGCCGGTATGGCAGGCATCGGCCCGCGGGGTGATTTCACCTGGACCCCGGTACCAGGCCGTCAGCCGGAATCTCGTACCGCGCCTCAGCCGAGGTGATGCCGCTGGGCGTAGCCGATGGCGGCGGCCCGGTCCCGCGACCCGGTCTTGGCGAAGATCCGGTTGATGTGGGTCTTGATCGTGTGGTTGCTCAGGCACAGCCGCCCGGCGATCTCGGTGTTGGTCAGCCCCCGGGCGATGAGGCCGAGGATCTCCGCCTCGCGGTGGGTCAGGCCGTCGGGTGGTTCGGGCCGGGACGGCTCGGCCCGGTCCGTCGTCGCGGCGGCCGCCAGGAGCATGTCGTGGACCCGGGGGTCGAAGACGGTCAGGCCGCCCGCCGCGGCCTGCAGGGCCCGGGCGATGTCGGTGCGGTCGGCGTCCTTGGTCAGGTAGCTGCGCGCGCCGGCCCGCAGGGCGTCCATGACGGAGGCGTCGTCCACGTAGGTGGTGAGGACGACGATGGCGACGCGGGGATGCTCGGCCGTCAGCCGGCGGGTCGCGCCGATGCCGTCGAGGACCGGCATGTGCAGGTCGAGCAGGATCGCGTCGGGCTGGTGCTCGGCCACCAGGTCGAGCGCCTGCTGCCCGTCCGCGGCGGCGCCGACCACGTCGATGCCGGGCAGCCCGTCGAGCAGCAGGACCAGGCCCTCGCGCACGACGGCCTGGTCGTCGGCGACCACCACGCGCAGCGGCGAGCGGCCGGGCGTCTCGGTCACGCGTTTACCTCATCCGGCTGGAGAGCGGGGGCGAGGGGGATCTCGGCGATCACGGCCCACTGGCCGCCGCGCGGGCCCGCCGCCAGGGTGCCGTTCAGCAGCCGCAGCCGTTCGTGCATGCCGGTCAGGCCGTACCCCCCGGTGCCAGTGCCGAGGCCCGGGCCGGGGCGCGGGCCCGGGCCGGGCAGGTCGTTGACGACGGTGAGCCGGACGTCGCGGTCACCGTAGCCCAGGTGAACGGCCACGCTCTGGCCCGCCGCGTGCTTGGCCACGTTGACCAGGGCCTCCTGCGCGGTGCGCAGCAGCGCCAAGGTGGCGTCGGGCGGCAGCGGCCGGGGGACGCCAGTCATGCTGAAGGTGACCTTGACGTCGTAGCGGTCACCGTAGTCGCTGGTGACCCGCCGGAGTTCCTCGTCCAGCGGCTTCATGTCCGCCCGCAGGGCATGGACGGCCCGGCGGGTCTCGGTCAGGCCGTCGGCCGCCATCCGCTGCGCGGTGGTGAGGATCTCGACCGCCCGGCCGATGTCCTCGTGGTCGGTCAGGACCGCCCGGGCCGCCTGGATCTGGATGCCGAGCGCGCCGAGGGAATGCGCCAGGACGTCGTGGATCTCGCGCGCGATGCGGGTGCGCTCGCTGAGCACGTCCGCCCGGCCCTGCTCGGCCAGCAGCTGCTGGGTCCGGTCGAGCAGCTCCGCGGACTGCTCGGCCTGGACCCGGCGGCCGTACAAGATCCGCCCGATCAGCAGGCCGGCCAGCGGCACCAGCGGCTGCAGCAGCAGGTTAGAGATCTGGGTGGAGCCGTCCTGGTAGATGAGCCAGTTCGCGTCCATCGCCAGGATGCTCACCCCGGTGATCATCCAGGCGGCCGGCAGAGCCAGGTAGAGACCCGCACCGGTCGTGGCCGTGCTGGCCAGCATGTCCGCGCAGCTGTTCTCGTAGTGCCCGGCGGTGGTGACGAACCCCGCCGCGGCCGCGGCCACCCCCAGGGCCACCGGCAGCACGCGAGCGCGGTACCGCGCCGCGCCCGGATACAGGTCGACCAGGGCCCAGGCCAGCAGCCCCGCGCCGGCGACCAGGTAGCCGCCGAACTGGGCCCGCAGCGCGGTCGCCCCGGACGGCAGCATGAAGGTCAGCACGCCGACGATGACGAAGGCGGTGACGCGGATCGGCCATCCGAGCCATCCAGGCACCGGGAACGGCGTCATGGGTTCAGTATCGCCCCGTCACGGTACCAGCGCGCCGGCCCCCGGGCTGAGATCGGCCGCTCCGGCCTGGTACCGCGTGGTACCGCGCCGCCAGCTGGTACCAGGCCAGCCGCGCGTCACGCGCCTACCCGCCCGGCGAGTGCCTGCTGAGCACCCGCACCTTGCCGCCGCCGTCCCGGAGCAGCGGGACGACGAGCCGGCCGGGCGTGCCGGTGCCGCCGGTTACCAGGAACATGCGCCTCCTGTCACATCGGCCTGGGGCAGATCCGTCAGGCCTATGACGGACGAGACAGGGACAATGTGACTGATGGACGAAGACGACCGGCTGGCCGGGCGGTTCGAGGCGAGCCGTCCCCGGCTGCGGGCGATGGCCTACCGGATGCTCGGCTCGCTGAGCGACGCCGAGGACGCGGTCCAGGAAGCCTGGATCCATGCCGCCGGCGCCGACGCGAGCGCCGTGGCCAACCTCGAGGGATGGTTCACCACCATCGTCGCCCGGGTGTGCCTGGACATGCTCCGCTCCCGTAAGGCGCGGCGCGAGCAGCCGCTGGACCCCGAGGAGGCGGTGGTGGCCGGCCCCGAGCAGGAGGCGATGCTCGCGGACTCGGTCGGGCTCGCACTGCTCGTGGTGCTCGACACGCTCGCGCCCGCCGAGCGGGTCGCGTTCGTGCTGCACGACACGTTCGGCCTGCCGTTCGGGGAGATCGCGGCGATCACCGGCCGGTCGCCGGCCGCGGCCCGCCAGCTGGCCAGCCGGGCCCGCCGCCGGGTCCGGGGCACGGCCTCGGTGCCCCGGGGCCGCCTGGCCCGGCAGCGGGAGGTGGCCGGCGCGTTCCTCGCCGCCGCGCGCGGTGGCGACCTGGCCGCCCTGCTCGCCGTGCTCGACCCCGAGGTGGTGCTGCACGCCGACGCCGTGGCCGTGCCCTCGGGCGTCCCGGTGACGATCCGCGGCGCGGCAGCCGTGGCCCGCAACGCGCGCACCGCCTCCGCGCGCTCCAGGTACAGCCGTCTCGCCCTGGTCAACGGGACCCCCGGCATCGTGATGGCGCCCCACGGGCGGCTGGTCATCGCGCTGGCCTTCACGATCCCGGACGACACCATCACCCGGATCGACGTGGTCGCCGACCCCGCGCGCCTGGAAGAGCTCGACCTGGCCGTGCTCGACGGCTGATGAGGGCGGGTAACCCTCCCCGTTCGGTATTAATAAAAGGGTGGTCGTGTCCGCGCCCGGCATGGCGTTCCAGTTGCTCGACGGGAGGCAGGCGGCGGCGCACCGGGACGAACTGCAGGCCCTGCACGACGAGGTGTACGCCGACCCGCCGTACCGGCGGACCGGTGACGCCGCGCAGTTCGCGGACCGGTTCCGGGTCCAGTGCCGCCAGCCGGGCTTCGTCCTCGCCGAGGCCCGGCACGGCGGCTACCTGGTCGGCTACGCGTCCGGGATGCCGCTGCGGCCGTCCACCTCCTGGTGGCGCGACCTGACCACCCCGCTGCCCGCCGAGGTCACCGCCGAGCATCCCGGCCGCACCTTCGCCCTGGCCGAACTGCTGGTGCGCGCGTCGTGGCGGCGGCAGGGCATCGGGCAGGCCCTGCATGACCTCATCCTGGCCGGCCGGCCCGAGGAGCGCGCGACGCTCACCGTCCTGCCAACGGCCGCCCCGGCGCAGAACGCCTTCCAGAAATGGGGCTGGCGCAAGGTCGCGCGAACCCGTGAGCCGCATCCCGGCTCACCGGTATCCGACGTCCTCATCACCACGCTCCCGGCAGACCACCAACTCTGAACCGACTCTTCCGGATGGAGAGGGGCATTCGCGGGCTGGCTGGCCGCGATAGGGCACACCACTGGTCACTCAGATCTCACAAGCCCCTAACAGGGGACGGATAGGCGCCCTGGCGTATGTATGGTTGCCACAACGTGCACATCCTTTGGACTCGCCGGAGAACAAAGCACCGGTTTGAACTTCTCGAATCCCTCGCCATCGCCTGGATTCGAAAGTATGACCACTACTTTGTTTGTCGACGGCTCCTTTGGTGCACGGTGCCCCTACCATTACATTCCCGCGGAGGGCCCGGGCGCGCCAGCGGCCCGGAGACGTAGCGGAAGCGTCTTGTGCAAATTTTCACAAAGCGTTTCCGCGGAGACGCGGGCCGGTCAACCGAGCGGGAGAGCTCCCTTCTCAGCAGGGCATTCGGTCAGAGACAGGCCTGGCCGAGCCGCACCGGGGCACTCCCGCCGGAGGGCTCGGGTGTCACGCTGGGTCCCGGAGCTTGCGGAGGATGCGCGCCAGGTCCGCGCGGTCCGCCGGGCTGAGACGGCCGAAGGTCCGCTGGGCTTCGGTGCCGCGGGCGGCGCGGATCGCCTCGAAGATGGCCGCGCCGTGCTCGGTCACCTCCACCAGGGTAGCGCGCCGGTCGCCGGGGTCGGCGCGGCGCCGCACCAGGTCCCGGGACTCCAGGGCGTCAACGACCTCTGTGGTGGAGCGGGGCGCGATGTGCAGGCGGTCGGAGAGTTCCGAGAGCCGCATCGTCCCGTGGCGCTGCAGCACGCGCAGGGCGCGCAGGTGCGCGGGGGTGATGTCCCAGGGGGCCAGCGTTTCCTGGGATGTCTCGCGGAGCTGGCGCGCGACCGCCCAGAAGGCCTCCGACAGCGACTCGTCGCCGGGCGGCTCGTCGCCCGGCGAGCCGGGTCCGGCCGCCACGTCGCGATCCGGGGTCACGCGGAATAGCGTAGCAGCGCTCCCTATTATAACCTCATATTGAGGTAACCTCAGCATTGAGACACCGACCGAACGGAGAACCTTTTGGCAGCACCGCAGACAACAGCACCGCAGACAACAGCACCGCAGACAACAGCACCGCAGACAACAGCACCGCAGAGAAACAGGGATATCAGTGACCGGGGCCACGGCCGTGGCCCGAGAACCGTGACCGCCGCGGAGAAGGCGCAGGCCCGCGAGGTGTCGCTGCGCCGCATCGGGCGGCTGTTCACCCCCTACCGATGGCAGCTGGCCACCGTCACCGCCATCATCGCCGCCTCCTCCGTCGTGGGGCTGGCCTCGCCGTTCCTGCTCCGCGCGGTCATCGACAAGGCCCTGCCGGAACGGAACGCGCAGCTGCTGGCCTGGCTGGTCATCGCCATGGTCGCGGTGGCCGCCATCACCTCGGCGTTCGGCGTCGTGCAGACGTGGATCTCCACGAGGGTGGGCCAGCACGTCATGCACGAGCTGCGGACCAGCGTCTTCACGCACCTGCAGCGGCAGTCGATCGCCTTCTTCACCCGCACCCGCACCGGCGAGGTGCAGTCCCGCATCCAGAACGACATCGGCGGCATGGAGTCCGTGGTGACCTCGACCGCGACCTCCATCGCCTCGAACCTCACCACCGCGGTGGCCACGGCCGTCGCCATGGTCGCCCTGTCCTGGCGGCTCTCCCTGATCTCGCTGGTCGTCATGCCGCCGGCCATCTTCCTGACCCGCAAGGTGGCCAAGATGCGCCGTGCCATCACCACCGAGCAGCAGCGCGAGCTCGCCGACCTCAACGTCACCATCGAGGAAGGCCTGTCCATCAACGGCATCCAGCTGGCCAAGACGATGGGCACCGGCCCGGCCCTGGTCGGGCGCTTCACCGCCTCCTCGGCCCGGCTGATCGACCTGGAGCTGCGCTCCCAGCTGGCCGGGCGCTGGCGGATGGCCTCGCTGAGCATCATCTTCGCCGCGATCCCCGCGGTCATCTACCTCGCCGCCGGCCTGCCGGTCACGGCCGGCGCCGTCAGCATCGGCACCCTGATCGCCTTCACCACCCTGCAGAACGGCCTGTTCCGGCCGATCACCGGGCTGCTCGGCACCAGCGTCTCGGTGATCAGCTCGCTGGCGCTGTTCGCGCGGATCTTCGAGTACCTCGACCTGCCGGTGGAGGTGGACGACCCGGCCCGCCCGGTCAGCATCGACCCGGCCGAGGTCACCGGGCACGTCCGCTTCGAGGGCGTCGGCTTCACCTACCCGGGCGCCGGCCGGCCCGCGCTGGCCGGCATCGACCTGGACGTCCCGGCCGGGAGCACGCTGGCCCTGGTCGGCGAGACCGGCTCGGGCAAGACCACCCTCGGCTCGCTGGTCGCCCGGCTGTACGACCCCAGCCAGGGCACCGTCCGCATCGACGGCACCGACCTGCGGGACCTGCGGCTGGCCGACCTGGCCGCCATCGTGGGCGTGGTCAGCCAGGAAACCTACCTGCTGCACACCACCGTGCGGGAGAACCTGCGCTACGCCAGGCCCGGCGCCACGGACGCCGAGATCGAGGACGCGGCGCGCGCCGCTCAGATCCACGAGCTGATCGCCAGCCTGCCCGACGGCTACGACACCATGGTGGGATCGCGCGGGCACCGCTTCTCCGGCGGGGAGAAGCAGCGCATCGCCATCGCCAGGACCCTGCTGCGCGATCCGCGCGTGCTCGTGCTCGACGAGGCCACCAGCGCCCTGGACACCGAGACCGAGCGTGCCGTGCAGCAGGCTTTCGACGCCCTGGCCCGGGGCCGCACCACCATCACCATCGCGCACCGGCTCTCCACCGTGCGCAACGCCGACCAGATCGTCGTGCTGGATCACGGCCGCATCGTCGAGGCCGGCGACCACGCCAGCCTGCTGGCCGGCCAGGGCCGCTACGCCGAGCTGGCCGCCTAGGCACGGGCCGTCGCGGCCCGGACGTCAGGGCGCCCGGACGACGTTGTCCAGCGGCTGCCCGGCGGCGAAGCGGGTCAGCTGCGCGGCGATCAGCCGGTCCGCGCGCGGGGCGAAGGCCGAGCTGAAGCCCCCGACGTGCGGTGAGATCAGCACCCCGGGCTGCCGCCACAGCGGATGGCCGGCGGGCAGCGGTTCGGGATCGGTCACGTCGAGCGCCGCGCGGATCCGCCCGGTCGACAGCTCGGCGACCAGGGCGCCGGTGTCGACCAGCCTGCCGCGGGCCACGTTGACCAGCAGGGCGCCGTCCGGAAGCAGCGCGAGCTCCCGGGCGCCGATCATGCGGTCGGTCTCGGCGGTGTGCGGCGCGATCAGGATGGCCACGTCGGCCCGGGGAAGCAGCCGGTGCAGGTCCTCGACCGGGTGGACCTCCGGCGGCCCGGGCCGGCGGCGGCGCGCCACGCGCGCGATCGAGGCGACCTCGAAGCCCTGCAGCCGCCGTTCGATGGCCTGCCCGATATGCCCGTACCCGATGATCAGCACCCGCTGGTCGGCCAGGGCCCGGCCGAAGACGGGACTCCAGGCCCCCGCGCTCTGGTTACGGGCGAAGCTGTCCAGGTGCCGCCCGCTGGCCAGGATGAGGGCCACCGCCAGTTCGGCGGTGCTGGTGTCGTGCAGGCCGGCCGCGTTGCACAACGTCACCGACGGCGGCACCAGCGGCAGGAACTCCTCGTAGCCGGCGGTGAGGGTCTGCACGACCTGGAGCTTGGCCATGTCCCCGGCCCGGTCCAGGACGCCGGTCCCCTTCATGTAGGGAAGGACGTAGAAGGCGACCTCGTCCAGGGTGCCGGGGAGCGCGTCTCCGTCCGCCCGGTAGAAGTCGAGGTCCACGCCCGCGGGAATGCGCCCCAGACGCCGCTGCGCCTCGGCGTGGTCGGCATAAGGCAGCCAGGCGAGTGGCACGGATCAGCCTCCTCCTCAGATGCGCGGTGACCGCGGCGATACGAAACCCGCTGGTGTCGTCATCAGGTCTTGAGCTCATCGTTCTCGCGTGCCTGCTGCTGGAGCTGGGCGTAGGCCGGCTGTTCCCGGAGGCGGCTCAAGGCCCAGCGCAGGCCCTCGGCCCGGCTGTTCACGACGCCTGCGGTGATCAGGGTGTCCACGGTCGCCAGATCGACGGCCCCGAGCCGGACCATCACAGGAGTCCGCTCTTCCGGCGCTTCATCGCGTGCGGCAGCCGTCCGTCCGCGGCCGGCGATCCTGTAGGACAGGCCACCAGCGCTGGCCGGCCGGGCCTCGCCTTCCGGGCGGAACTCGACCCAGCCGATGACGCCGGGCAGCCCGTCGCGCAGCACGTCGAGCGCCGCGGCGTTGGCAGTCACGAACCGGTGAACGGTCTTAGGGCCGGCCTGGCCGCCTTCGGCCCGGCCCGGCCAGTCGAAGAAGACCCGCATCGCGGCCTGTCCGGGTTCGACCTCCGGGTCGTAGCCGTACTGCAGCACCTGGACCCGCGCGATCGCGCCTTCGGGGAAGGCCTGCCTGACCTGCTGCTCGATGCGATCGGCCGATGCTTTGTCCATGCCATCCTCCAGCTGGCCTGTCATCCCCTGTGGCCCTGCGTGACAACAGTAATGCGCGTATCCGGCGGCGGCGATTGACTTTCCCGCCCGGCGCGAACTGCACGGACGGGGAACCATCAGCCGCGCTGAGATCGGACAGCCGCGGGCGGCTCGCAAGAATTACCGGGACTCGCTCAAGGAGATGATCGCAGACGCCCGGGCCGACGCGGAGAAGGCGGGCGTCACCTTCATCCCCATCGTCAGCTATCCCGTCGACTGGGCCATCTGAGCGGTTAACTCGGGCCCTTGGTCCCTGCCCCGGAGAACCCGGCCGAACCTACTGTGACCCCGTGCCAGACAACGGCGAGATCCGCCTCAGGGACGGCCGGGTGGTCGTGCTGCGCGCGGCGGTTCCGGCGGACGTGCCGCGCATCGCGGAACTGTACGCGGAGCTGTCGGCGGATTCGTTCCGCCGCCGCTTCCACTCCGGCCGCCCGAAGCCGCCCGTGCTCGCCCGGCTGGCCCGGATCGATGTCAGGGCCGGCGCGGTGTCCCTGGTCGCCGTGGCGCCTGGCCCGCAGGACCGGCTGGTCGCGGAGGCCAGGTACGTGCCCGAGGCCGCGGACTCGGGCGAGCTCGCGCTCGCCGTGCTGGATGACTTTCAGGGCCTCGGGCTGGGGCGGCGCATGCTGAGCGCGCTGACAGAGCACGCCAGGGCGTCGGGGCTGGAGCGGCTCAGCGCCATCGTCAGCCTGAGCAACGACACCATGCTGCGCCTGCTGACGCGGTGCGGCGCCGCGCTGACCGAACCCGCCGACGAGTGCCTGACCGTCTGCCTGGAGATCGCCACGGCCGGCGGGATGCCGGGCTGGCCCCGGGCGTCCGCGGGCCAGCGGGTCCTGGTCGAGCGGCGAGGCTGGTTCGCCGACCGGCGGGTGGCCGCGCTCCGCGCCGCCGGGTACGAGGTGCGGCAGTGCGGCGGCCCCGACCAGCGGTCGGGACGCGCCTGCCCCCTGGTCGCCGACGGCCGGTGCCGGCTGGCCGAGGAAGCCGACCGCATCGTGACGCTGCTGCCCGGCGACGACGCGGACTGCGCCGCGGTCACCGAGGCCCACCAGCGGCTCTGGCCAGGCAAGCTCACCCCGCAACCAGGGCGGGCGGGGCCGGAAAACTAGGGAACGCCGGGCGCAAATCTGGGTAATGATCCCGATTCGCGATGCGGGAGTGCCGCCATACCGTCGCACTGTAAGCAACGCATCCCGAGGAGGGGAACTTTCCATGCGCATCATTAAGAGCCTGGGCCGGCTGGGTGCCGTGCTGGCCATCCTTGGCACCATCACGGCCGCCCTGGCGGGCGCCGCGTCGGCGTCGGCGGCCATGATCCCGCATCCCGGCCCGCCGGACAGCGGGGCCGGCGACGCGGGCGGGGCCGTCAGCCCGCCTCCGGTGATCCACACCGTGGTGGTGGGCGGCATGCCCGGCTGGCAGATCGCCGTGATCGCGGTCGCCGCCGCGCTGGTCGCTGCCGTCGCGGCGGTGCTGTACGACCGGGCGCGCTCGGCGCGCCGGCGGCTGGTCAGCAAGCCGGCCTGATCCCGTACCCGTCAGGACAATCCCGGAAGGACACGGCATGCCCCGTTTCATGGATTACCACGACAGCCTCATGCTGCCGGCCGAGGCCATCGCGCAGATCGCCGACGACACGCGTCACGCGCGGGCGGATGAGTTCGGCGTGCGGCAGGTTGAGCTGTTCCACAACCCGGAGGGCCAGGTGTACTGCCTGCTCGACGGGCCCGACGAAGACGCGATCCGCAAGCATCACGCCGCGCTCGGCGTGGACTGCGGAGCCGTCCACCGGGTGGACGGCATCACCTGAGGGACGGCAGTACCCCGGAAGGCGGCGGGATCGGACCCCCCACCCGCCGCCTTCCGGTAATGTGCCCGCGGTAGGCCCGGATCGCGCCAGGGAGTTGCCGCGCCGACATGTTCCATGCTGACCTGCATATTCATTCGCGGTTCTCGCGCGCCTGCAGCAAGGACTGCGACATCGAGCACCTTTCGGCGGGGGCGCTGCGCAAGGGCCTGACCGTGCTCGGCACCGGCGACTTCACCCACCCCGCGTGGGCGGCGGAACTGAGGGAAACCCTGGTCCCGGCGGAGCCCGGCCTGTTCCGGGTCCGGCCGGACCTGGAAAAGCAGATCCTGCGCGATTCCCCGCCCG
>Ga0335081_10003728_pt1 | contig 23985 bp, 20 predicted proteins | sample Lox_Sample_35_FD_206713 | JGI IMG/M metagenome (GOLD analysis project Ga0335081, IMG submission 206713) | Soil microbial communities from Loxahatchee National Wildlife Refuge, Florida, United States - Lox_Sample_3.5 | ecosystem: Environmental > Terrestrial > Soil > Wetlands | place: USA...
CGATGCCTTGGCCGAGCGGACCTGTCGTCGCCTCCACGCCCGACACCAGGTGATATTCCGGATGCCCCGGCGCTTTGCTGCCGAGTTGGCGGAAATGCTTGATGTCGTCCAGGGTGACCGCGGGATGGCCGACCCGCTCATAGTCCGCGTTCACGGCGCATGTTTGCGTCAGATACAGCACGGACCAGAGCAGCATGGAGGCGTGGCCGTTTGACAGGACGAAGCGATCGCGATCTGGCCAGATCGGATCTTGCGGATCGAACCGCATGACCTCGTTCCAGATCACGTAGATCAGCGGCGCCAGCGCCATCGGCGCGCCGGGATGGCCCGAATTGGCCTGCTGGATGGCGTCGATCGAAAGTGTTCGGATCGTATTGATGGCGAGCCCATCGAGCTCTTGGCTGCTCAAACCCTGGCACTTTGGCTGCGGCATCGCTCTCATCCGGCCTGCCTTACGGACGGCTTCTCAATGTGACCGCCGAACTCATAACGCATCGCCGAGAGCATCTTGTCGGCGAAATCCGCCTCGCCGCGCGAGCTGAACCGTTCATAAAGAGCCGAGGACAGTACGTGTACCGGCACGCCCTCATCGATGGCGGCCGTTATGGTCCAGCGGCCCTCGCCGGAATCGGACACGCGGCCGGCGAAATTCTTCAGCGCCGGGTCCTGGATGAGAGCCGCCGCGGAGAGGTCGAGCAGCCATGATGCAATGACGCTGCCGCGGCGCCAGACCTCCGCGATATCGGCGAGGTTGAGATCGTACCGATACCGCTCCGGATGCCGCAGCGGCGTGGTTTCAGCATCGACTTTGCCGCCTCTCATCCCGATGTTGGCGGCCTTGAGTACCGCGAGGCCTTCGGCGTAGGCGGCCATCACCCCGTACTCGATGCCGTTGTGAACCATTTTGACGAAATGGCCGCTGCCATTCGGACCGCAATGCAGATAACCGCGTTCGGATGTGCCGTTCGTCCGGTCGCGCCCTGGAGTCCGGGCAATGTTGCCTCGTCCGGGAGCAAGTGTGGCGAAGATCGGGTCGAGATGTTTCGCCACATCGGACTCGCCACCGATCATGAGGCAATAGCCGCGCTCCAGGCCCCAGACACCGCCGCTGGTGCCGACGTCAACATAATGTATGCCCCTGGGGGCCAATTGGCCGGCTCTGCGGATATCGTCGACGTAGTACGAATTGCCGCCGTCAATCAGGATATCGCCGGTTTCCAGAAACGGCACGAGACCTTCAATCGTGTCATCCACCACGCCCGCCGGCACCATCAGCCAGATCGCGCGCGGCTTGGTCAGCCGCTTGACCAATTCCGCCGGCGAACCGGCGCCGATCGCATTCTCCCGCGCCATCTCCGCGACCGCCTTGGCGGAGACGTCGAACACCGCGCATTGATGACCGCCCCGCAACAGACGCCGGGCCATGTTGGCCCCCATTCGGCCGAGGCCGATAATTCCAAGTTGCACAGGTTTGACCTCCTCGTTGGACGATATGTCAGCGGACGGGCTCAGGCACCGCGACCGCTGTTTCGAACAGATCGACGAATTCGCGGTAGCGTCGCGCGATCTCGGTGGCGGCCTGCTCGCGCGTGAGCGTCTTGTTCTTCCAGCCGACCAGCGCATCCCAGAAGCACGTCCGGCCGACCGCGAAACCGATGAATCCCTGCACCGCCGCGGCGACCTTCAGCCAGTCGCGGACTTTTTGCTCGTTCTCGCCGCGTCCAAGGACGATACAACCAACGCGGTCGCGGCCGCCGGCCCGCGCTGCCGCCACCACCAGGGCGCAATCCTCGCGGCGATCCAGGCCTTCGACTTTCCAGATATCGGGCTCCACGCCGGCGTCATGCAATTCGCCAATGGCCGCGACCATCAACTGAGGCCGCAGCTCGAGATCGTAAGCTCTCTCGTCGCCTCCGCACTGGTCCAGCTGCCACTTCTCCGCAGGAACCAGAAGCTCAAACAGGAAACGACTGCGGTTCTCGATAGCGAGAAAATCGGATAGCCGCCGCAGGCGGTCAGCCTGGCGTCGATTCAACGAACGGCCGGCCTGTGGGTTATATCGCACCAGAACCTTGCAGAAGGTCGGGTCGAACGCCCTGATATGGGCGGCAAAATCTTCACCATATTCAAATTCGAACTCGTCCTGGCCGCTCTTTTCGGCGGGGCTCGCGGTGACGATATGGTTGGCCGCCGCGTTGCGCAGGATGGCCGCACCAAATTGCTCGTCCACCAAGATGCCAGACTTGTTCTTCTGAACGCCGGCGGACAGCGCTGCCTTGAACCCGTCGTAGATGATCTGCTTGGCGCCGACGATTTGCGCGCTCTGCGCGCCGCTCAGGTGCGACTTCCAGCCGAACAGCTTGGATTGGAACGAGCTGCGGTGATCGAACGGCAGGAAGTAAAGAGGGTGATCGTATCCGCGTGGCATCAGTTGCTTCCTTTGAGCTGACGATAGCGCCTGATCAGCGCGTTCGTTGAGCTGTCGTGCTCGAGCTTGGGCTCGTTCGCGCTTTCAAGCTGCGGAATGATGCGCTGAGCAAGCGCCTTGCCCAATTCCACGCCCCACTGATCGAAGGAATCGATCTGCCAGATCGTCCCCTGCGTGAACACGCTGTGCTCGTAAAGCGCTATCAGCTTGCCGAGCGTCGAAGGCGTAAGGCGATCCAGCAGCAGCGTGTTGGACGGACGATTGCCTTCGAACAAGCGGTGCGGCACGAGCCAATCGGGCGTGCCCTCCGCTTTGACTTCGTTGACCGTCTTGCCGAAAGCCAGGGCCTCGGTCTGGGCGAACACATTCGCCACCAACAGATCGTGGTGCCGGCCGAGCGGGTTGAGCGCTCGCCCGAAAACGATGAAGTCGCAGGGAATGAGCCGCGTGCCCTGATGGATCAGCTGATAAAATGAGTGCTGGCCATTGGTACCGGGTTCGCCCCAGTAAATCGGCCCAGTATCGTAGTCGACCGCAATGCCATCGAGAGTCACATGCTTCCCGTTGCTCTCCATGGTCAGCTGCTGGAGATAGGCGGGGAACCGCTTCAGGTATTGCTCGTACGGCAACACCGCGACGGTCTGGGCACCAAAGAAATTGTTGTACCAGATCGCGAGCAGCCCCATCAGGACCGGCAGATTGCGTTCGAACGGCGCGGTGCGGAAATGCTCGTCCATTTCATGGAAGCCGCCCAACAGCGCTCGAAAATGATCCGGGCCTACTGCAAGCATCGTCGACAGGCCGATGGCCGAATCCATCGAATAGCGTCCGCCGACCCAATCCCAGAACACGAACATGTTGTCCGGATCGATGCCAAACGCCTTCACCTCCGCGGCGTTGGTCGATACGGCAACGAAATGCTTGGCGATTGCGGATTGGTCGCCTTTGCATGCAGCCAGCAGCCAATCGCGCGCGGTGCGCGCGTTGGTCATCGTTTCCAGCGTGGTAAAAGTCTTCGACGAGACGATGAAAAGCGTCTCACCGGGATCGAGATCGCGCACAGTCTCGGCAAAATCCGTACCGTCGACATTGGAGACGAAGCGGAAGGTCATCCCGCGTTCGCTGTAATGGCGCAGCGCCTCGTACGCCATGACCGGGCCGAGATCGGACCCGCCAATGCCGATGTTGATCACATTACGGATGCGCGCGCCGGCGTAGCCCTTCCAGGCGCCGCTGCGCACACGAACGGCAAAATCGGCCATCTTGTCGAGAACGGCATGAACCTCAGGCACGACGTTCTTTCCACCGTGCATGATGCGAGCGCCTCGCGGCGCCCGTAGCGCGACGTGAAGGACTGCGCGATGCTCTGAAACATTGATCTCGTCGCCCTCGAACATGGCGTCGATGTGAGCGCGCAAGCCGGATTGCTCGGCGAGCAGCACCAATAGTTCCAGCGTTTCATCGGTGATGCGGTTTTTGGAATAGTCGAGATAGATACCGGCGGCCTCAATGGCCATCCGTTTACCCCGCTCGGGATCTTCGGCGAAAAGCTGACGCAGGTGACGCCGCCTCATCGCCTGGTAATGATCGCCAAGCAGGGTCCAGGCTGGGCGCTTCCGCAGAGCTTGGGTGCTTATTGCCGCTCTTTGCGGCTCTGCTTTTGCAATTCTGCGGCCCGAGGCTGTCGCCATCGTCGTCAACTCGCTTTGCGGATTGCAGCGCGCTTGGACGAGACGCAGGCCATAAGATCATTCCACGACTTCACGAAAGAGCGCGCGCCTTCGTCCTGGAGGCGGATGGCCAATGCGCCGGTATCGACTCCCCCTTTGCTGAATTCGCCCAGCACCGCGTCGCAATCGCCTCCGTCCGCCGGAAGCATCTTGTCGACCTCGCCGTGATCCGCGAATGCCTTCAGGGTGCCGTCAGGCATTGTGTTGACCGTGAACGGCGCGGCGAGTGCCTCGACGTAAAGAATGTCGGACGCATAGGGGTCTTTGGTGCCAGTGCTGGCCCAAAGCAGACGTTGAGCACGGGCACCAGCATTGGCGGCCCGCTGAAAGCGCTCCCCCGCGAGCAACGAACGATAGGCCCGATACGCTTTTTGCGCGATGGCGATACCGAGCCGGTTGCTCAATTCGCGCGGAACCTTCCCGGCGACGGCCACGTCCCAGCGGCTTACGAACAGCGAGGCAACCGAAGCCACCGCCGGGTCGAGTCCTGCCGCAATGCGCCGCTCGACGCCGCGCAGATAGGCATCGGCCGCCGCGACATACTGCTCGGCCGAGAACAGTAGCGTCACGTTTACCGGAATACCGGCGAAGATTGCCGCCTCGATCGCGGGCAGCCCCTCGGAGGTTCCGGGGATCTTGATGAAAAGGTTCGGCTTGCCGGCCCAGCGGTGCAGATCGCGCGCAGCCTTTAGCGTGCGATCAGTGTCATGGGCCAGGATCGGCGAGACCTCGAGCGACACCCAGCCGTCAGCCTTGTCAGTTCTGGCAAAGATGGGCTGGAACAAATCCGCGGCACGGATCAGATCTGCAAGCGCGAGCTTAAAGAAAATGTCCTCCGACGAGGCTGTAAGGGACGCCGCCCCGGCGATATCGTCGTCATAGGTCGCGCTGTTCCTGATGGCATGATCGAAGATCGTCGGATTCGAGGTGAGCCCCGTCACCGAAAATTCATCGATGTAACGCTGCAACGTCCCGCCGTTGAGCAAGTCGCGGGTAATGTTGTCCAGCCACAGACTCTGGCCAAGGTCGTGGAGACGCTCGGTCGCTCTCATGGAATGGCCCTTGTGTACCGGCCGACGACGCCCCAACACGATCTAGGCCGCGGAAGTTGGAGACAACAGGGCAACATTTGCGAGCAACGGCCGTGCGGAGCGATTTGGGGCAAGAATGCGCTAGTCGGAGCAATGTCGCGCAATTTCGCGCGAACGCTGTTGTGCTGTTAAGCGCGCGTGTGATGACTGCCAATTCCGGATCGCGTGGGATCGTGAATGCCCTGAAGGCTTCGGCTCCCCTGCCGGCGTAATCGAAAAAAGCAATGGCGCTGCGGATCGAGGATTATGCGCTGATCGGCGACTGCAAAACGGCGGCGTTGGTCGGCTGCGATGGTTCGATCGATTGGCTGTGTTGGCCGCGCTTCGATTCCGCCGCGTGTTTTGCCGCCCTGCTCGGCGACGCCGGCAATGGCCGGTGGCTGATCGCGCCGGTGCATCCGCCGTTGAGCGTGCGGCGGCATTATCGGCCCGGTACGCTCGTCCTTGAAACCATCTTCGAAACCGAGACCGGCACGGCGGCGATTATCGATTTCATGCCTCCGGCGGACGGCGCCAACCTGGTGCGGATCGTGACCGGCCGTTCGGGCCGAACGACACTGCAAACCGAGTTCGTGGTCCGGTTCGATTATGGGGCGAGCGTGCCGTGGGTCACCCGGCACGAGGACGGCACGATCGATGCGATAGCCGGTCCAGAGCGCGTGATCCTGCGAACCGCTGCGCCGCTGAGCGGCGAAGACTTGAAAACAATCGGCGAGTTTACGGTGGAGGCCGGCCAGTCCGTGCCCTTCGTCCTCTCCTACGGGTCGTCGCAAAGTCCGCCGCCCGCGATCGATGCTTTCGACGCGCTCGCGCGCACCGAAGCGTTCTGGCGCAAGTGGAGCGGCCGCTGTCCCGAAACCGGGCCGTGGACGGAATCAGTAAAACGATCGCTCATCACATTGAAGGCTTTGACCTACGCCCCGACCGGCGGCATCGTCGCCGCCGCCACCACATCGCTGCCCGAGTTGCCGGGCGGAGTGAGAAACTGGGACTACCGCTATTGTTGGCTCCGCGACGCCACCTTCGCGCTGCTGGCGCTGATGCGACTAGGCTACGAAGACGAGGCGCGGGCCTGGCGCGATTGGTTCATTCGCGCCGTCGCCGGCAGCCCGCGCCAGATCCAGATCATGTACGGGGTCGGCGGCGAGCGGTGGTTGCCCGAGCTGGTCGTTCCCTGGCTGAGCGGTTATGAAAAATCCGCGCCGGTGCGCATTGGCAATGACGCGTCGCAGCAGTTGCAGCTCGACATCCACGGCGAGATGGCTGACGTCATCTTCCACAGCCTCAAGGACGGAATGTTGCCGGACCAGCACGTCCACCAGCTGCGGCTGGTGGTACTGGATTATTTGGAGACCGCATGGCGGCAGCCGGACGAAGGCATCTGGGAAGTACGCGGCGGCCCGCAGCACTTCGTTCATTCGAAAGTCATGGCCTGGGTCGCCTTTGATCGCGCGGCAATGATTGACCAGGTTTTTGGCCAGTCGGGATCGCGTTGGCGTCAGATCGCCGATCACATGCATGCCGAGATCTGCGCGCGCGGTTTCGACCGCGAGCTCAATAGCTTCGTGCAGGCCTACGGTTCTAAACAACTCGACGCCAGCTTACTGCTGGTCCCGATCGTCGGCTTTCTTCCCGCGGGCGATCCGCGAATTCGCGGGACGCTCAAGGCAATCGAAAACAAACTTTTGATCGATGGAGAATTCGTCCTGCGCTATTCGCGAGACGACGTCAGCGATGGTCTGCCCCCGGGCGAAGGCGCTTTTCTGGCGTGCAGCTTTTGGCTGGTCAACAATTACATCTTGCAAGGCCGGTATGCCGATGCCCGCAAGCTTTTCGAACGCCTGCTGTCGCGATGCAATGACGTCGGTCTCCTCGCCGAGGAGATCGACCCGCTGACCGGCCGGATGCTGGGGAATTTTCCGCAAGCCTATAGCCATGTCGGTTTAATAAATTGCGCGCTCAGTTTGAGCCGCCAAATGGGTCCCGCAGAGGAGCGCGCCAACGCGCGAGAAATGCCGATGGCCGTCATGCCCGCCGCGGAATAGATCGTCGCACTTCGATATCCGATAGAAACATCAGTGCCGCGCGTCGCGCGCATTCGGCCAAGAAACCGCAAACTGCGGCACGTTCACAAAAGTAAGAACGCCCTCATCGCTGCACTATCGCCGCGCCGCACGGGGATACAAAAAGGCAGTCGATGCTTCTCAGTCAGAATCAACGACAGCTGCGCATCCCCGAGGGCGATTCGGCCTTTCGCCATGACGTGCTGAAAGGTCTTTCGCTGCGGCCCCGGGCGATCCCAGCCCGGTGGCTCTACGATCGCCGGGGTTCCGAGCTTTTTGAAGCAATCACTGCGCTGCCCGAATATTACCCGACTCGGGCCGAGCGGTTCATCCTCGCCAACGCAGCAAGTGAAATCGCGGCTCTCATCGGAGCCGAGCGTGCCATCGTGGAGTTCGGTTCGGGATCGTCAACCAAAACGCTGATCTTGCTCTCGGAGTTAAATCCCTCCGCCTACGTCCCGGTTGATATCTCCACAGACTTTCTTTGGGAGTCGGCGGAGAGGCTTTCGAAGGCGTTTCCCGATTTGGCCATCTATCCTGTCGAGGGCGACTTCACGGTTTCATTGCGGCTTCCCGCGGAAATCAGGAGCATGCCGCGACTCGGCTTTTTTCCCGGATCGACGATTGGGAATTTGGTGGTGCCGGCTGCGGCCGATCTGCTGCGGACGCTGGCCGCGACGCTTGGCACGGGTTCGATGCTGCTGGTCGGCATCGATCGCGTCAAAAATACCCAACTGCTCCTGCCTGCCTATGATGACGCGCAAGGCATAACGGCCGCGTTCAATCTCAATCTACTTCATCGGATCAACCGTGAGCTCAGGGCTAGCGTGCCCGTTAACGCTTTCCGTCATCTGGTCCGTTGGAATGATGACGAAGCCCGGATCGAGATGCATCTGGAGGCCATCCGCGACGTCCACTTTGTTGTCGAAGGGCGAGACTTCTGGATGAGAAGGGGTGAGACGATTCATACCGAGAACAGTCTCAAGTACGGACCGCCCGAAGCTTGCGTCCTTCTGCGTGCCGGCGGCTGGACCCCGATCGCCGAATGGACGGACAGTGGCGGGCTTTTCTCGGTCTACCTCGCTAAGCGAGCAGCCACGCCGGAGGCGCCGTAACTGCAAGATGCGACAGGGCGCGGGGAGGAAGAACCGCTGCGATCACGGCGAGGGACACTGATCTGAACCGCTCTCTGGAAACGGAAGAGATGTGCCTCGATGCCACGGCTGCTCTCAGTCAACGTTGGCCTGCCGCGCGAAATCGAATGGAAGGGAAAGACCGTACGCACGGCCGTATGGAAGCAAGCGGTCGTGGGCCGCCGCAGAGTCGGCAGGCTGAACATCGAGGGCGATGGCCAGGGGGATCCCCAGGGACATGGTGGCGAGCACCGAGCCGTCCTGGTCTATCAGATCGATTCTTATCGCTACTGGCAAAGGCAGTTGGCGCGAAAAGGCTTCGCGTGCGGGCAATTCGGCGAGAATTTCACGGTTGACGGATTGCCGGACGATGAGGTCTGCATCGGCGACCGCTATCGGATTGGCGACGCGCTGTTCGAAGTGACGCAGCCCCGCGTGACCTGCTACCGGGTCGGTATCCGAATGGACGAGCCACGGATGCCCGCCCTCCTGGTCGAGCATCACAGACCCGGATTCTACTTGCGCGTCCTGGAACCCGGCGAGATCGGGGCCGGCGACGAGATTGTGAAAATCAGCGACGGTCCGGAGCGCATCAGCGTCGCCGAGGCTGATGCTTTACTTTATCTTGGCGGACATTCCCGCGCTCAAATCGAGCGCGCCCTGCGTATCCCCGCACTGCCTCACGGTTGGCGGAGTTCCTTCCAGGCGCTGCTGCAGCAGCAACCTTATGAAGGGCGGTCCAGCGGAAATCCCGGCCTTACGGTCGTGAGCCCGCCGCCCGCGTGGATGGGATTTCGGCCGCTGCGGGTATCCCGGATCGATCAGGAGAGCAGCAGCATATTCTCTCTGGTGCTTGTGTCTGATGACGGCGAATCCCTTCCAGCTGCTCTGCCCGGGCAGTTCGTCGTTCTGCGCCTTGATGTGCGGTCCGGCGCGCCGCCGCTGTTGCGCAGTTATTCGCTGTCCAACGCGCCCGGTGCCGCGTATTATCGCGTGACAGTCAAACAAGAACAACACGGTCTCGCCAGCACTTATCTGCGCACTCAAATAAAACGGGGGAGCAATCTGGCAGTCAGTGCGCCCCGCGGCAACTTCACACTCCGCTCGGGCAGCGAACCTGTCGTCCTGTTAAGCGCGGGAGTCGGAGTGACGCCCGTATTGGCGATGCTGCATGCCCTGGCGGCCGCGAAATCAAATCAGCCGGTTTGGTGGCTCTATGGAGCACGCAATCGTGAGGAGCATCCATTCCGGGACGAGTCGCGTCTTCTTCTGCAAGGATTGAAGGACGGTCATAGTTACATCCGGTACAGCAAGCCGGGACCAGCCGATCAAAGGGGCGCCGATTTCGACGCTGCCGGGCATCTGACTGTCTCTGCCTTCGACAAGATTGGCATCCCGCGCGAAGCTCAATTCTACCTATGCGGCCCAGCGCCGTTTTTGCGGGACCTGACCACTGGCTTGGCGGCGTGGGGCGCAACTGCCGATCGTATTCACACTGAGATATTCGGCACGCTCGATGCCACGCTGCCGGGCATGAAAGCCGTGACCCATTCGCCGCGTTTGCCTGCAGAACCGCCGGGTTCAGGGCCACAAGTTTCGTTTGCGCGGAGCGGGCTCACCTTGCCGTGGAACGCAAAATACCGAAGCCTGCTCGAACTCGCAGAAGCATGCGATGTTGGTGTGAGATGGTCGTGCCGGAGCGGAGTTTGCCACACCTGCGAAACGGCGCTCATTTCTGGCGACGTGACGTACGACCCTGAGCCGTTGGATCCGCCGTCAATGGGAGACGCGCTGATTTGCTGCTGCAGACCTTGTCGCGAGGTGGTGCTCGACTTGTAGGCGCGTCAATAAGGGAATTCCTGTGATTGTGACAACCTTTCCACGTGCTGTGCGGGTCATTGAGCACACGCTGATTCCGTTGAAGGACGGCACAAAGCTGGCGGCGCGCATCTGGTTACCCGGCGACGCCGAACAGAACCCAGTTCCTGCCATCCTGGAGTATCTCCCTTACCGCAAGCGCGACGGGACCTACGAACGCGACGCGCTGACTCATCCCTATCTGGCCGGCCACGGCTACGCCGGCGTTCGCGTCGATCTCAGAGGTTGCGGCGAATCGAGTGGCCTGCTGTTCGACGAGTACGCGAAACAAGAGCAGGACGATGGCCTGGAGGTGATTGCGTGGCTGGCGGCGCAGCCCTGGTGCAGCGGCGTCGTCGGGATGATGGGAATCTCCTGGGGTGGATTCAACGGACTTCAGATTGCGGCACGCCGTCCTCCGGCGCTCAAGGCAATCGTAACCATCTGCTCGACCGACGACCGCTACGCCGACGATGTGCATTACATGGGCGGCGCGCTGCTTGCGGCCGACGGACTCGAGTGGCCTTCGTTCTTCTTCGGCACGATGTGCCTGCCGCCCGACCCGAAACTAACCGAAGATTGGCGGGCGATGTGGTTGGAGCGTCTGGCGAACGTGCCGCTGTTCTGTCAACCCTGGCTGCAGCATCAACGACGTGACGCTTATTGGAAACACGGATCGGTATGCGAGGATTACGAAGCGATCCAATGCCCTGTCTACGCCGTCGGCGGCTGGACTGATGCCTATAAGAATGCAATTCCCCGCTTGCTTGAGCGACTGAAAGTACCGCGCAAAGGCCTGATCGGGCCGTGGGCTCACGCTTATCCGCATTTTGCGCTTCCTGGCCCGTCTATCGGCTTCCTGCAAGAGATGCTTCGCTGGTGGGATTACTGGCTGAAGGGTGCCGATACTGGCGTGATGGATGAGCCCATCCTGCGCGCTTGGATGACGGAAAGCGTAAAGCCCGCGTCTCATCACAAGGCGTTGCCGGGCCGTTGGGTTGCCGAATCGTCATGGCCGCCACGGCGGACAATACTTCAGCGCCTCTTCTTGACCGACGAAGGGCTGAGCAACGAAAAAACACACTTGACCGCCCGTACGGTCTGCTCGCCGCAGACAGTCGGTAAATGTTCGGGATCGTGGGTTCCGTTCGGCCGCGGTGACGATCAGGCGGTCGATCAGCAAGAAGACGACATGCGGTCGCTCATCTTTGAGACAGCGCCGCTCGACAATCCGATCGAGATTCTCGGCGCGGCGATCGTTACGCTCACGGTCGCCTCCGACAAACCGATTGCGAACTTGGCAGTTCGGCTCTGCGACGTGCACCCGAGCGGCGAGTCGCTGCGTGTCAGCTACGGCATGCTCAACCTCACTCACCGCAACGGACACGAAAGGCCCTCAGCGCTGACGCCAGGCGAGCGCTCTCAGGTGCGCATCCAGCTCAACGATACAGGCTCGGTGTTCCCGGCAGGCCACAGGATAAGGCTCGCCCTGTCCACGGCATATTGGCCGATGATCTGGCCAAGTCCGGAAAAGGCGACGCTGCTGATTTTGGATGGCACACTCGATCTGCCGATCCGCCCGCCTCGGGACACAGATACGCAACTCTCACCATTTCTCGAACCCGAATCCGCGCCGCCCGAAAGGCCGACGATAATCCGTCGCGGTGATCTGCGTATTGAGCGCATCGACCGCATCGGCCTCGAATTGGGAACGCACAGCGAGTCCCGGTTTCACGTCGAGGAGGACGACCCGCTCAGCGCCGTGGCCGAACTGCGACGGAGGCTGACCATGTCGCGAGATGGATGGCACGTCTGCATCGAGACGCAGATACGGCTGTCGTGCACGCGCGATGTCTTCCTGCTGCAAGGAAGTTTGCGCGCCTCGGAAGGAGCCAACGAAGTGTGTCATCGCAAATGGGACCGCAGTATTGCGCGGGATTTCTTATAGACATGTAAGACTCGAGCAGTGACCTGCGTTTTGCGGTCTTAGATGGAGTCAAAATCGGAGGTCGATTGTGCTCAATTACGACGCGATTATCATTGGCACCGGACAGTCCGGACCGCCATTGGCCCGACGATTGACCGCCGCGGGCATGAACGTCGCAATCCTTGAACGCAAACTGTTCGGCGGCACGTGCGTCAACACCGGTTGCACGCCGACGAAAACCCTGGTGGCGAGCGCCTATGCGGCCCATGTTGCGCGCCGCGCCGCCGACTACGGCATCAGGATCGAGGGCGCGATTCAGGTCAACATGAAGGCGGTAAAGGCGCGCATGGACCGCGTCGTTGCCGCCTCGCGCAACGGCGTGGAGCGATCGCTCAAGACGTTGAAAGGATGCACCGTCTATGAGGGTCACGGCCGGTTCATTGGAGAAAAAGCAATTTCCGTGAACGGTTCAGAGCTCGCTGCCCCACGCGTTTTCCTCAATGTGGGCGCTCGCGCGACAGTCCCGAGAATTCCGGGGCTCGACAGGGTGTCCTACCTCACCAACAGCTCGATGATGGATATCGATAGCTTGCCCCCGCATCTGATCATCCTTGGCGGCAGCTATGTGGGCCTTGAATTCGCGCAAATCTATCGCCGCTTCGGCAGCGAGGTGACCGTGATCGAACTTGGACCACGGCTGATCCCGCGCGAGGACGAGGACATTTCCGATGCCGTTGCCGATTTCCTCAAGCGGGAAGGCATCAACGTGCGCGTTGACAGCAAAGCTGTCGGCGTTGAACCGCGGGGAAATTCAATCGCCGTCGCGATCGAATCCGCGGGGAAGCGTTCGCAGGTCGTTGGAACGCACCTGCTGGTCGCGATCGGCCGCCGGCCGAATACCGACGATCTCGGCCTCGACAAATCCGGCATCGCGGCCGATGCGCGCGGTTATATCCAGGTGGATGACCAGTTGCGCACCAACGTCGCCGGCATCTGGGCCATCGGCGATTGCAACGGGCGCGGGGCATTCACGCACACGTCGTGGAATGATTTCGAAATCGTGGCGGCCAACCTGCTTGACAATGACCAGCGGCGCGTCAGCGACCGCATCACCGCCTATGCGCTCTATACCGATCCGCCGCTCGGCCGCGCCGGCATGTCGGAAAGGGAAGTGCGCGCGGCCGGCAAGCCCGCACTGGTCTCGACGCTCGCCATGCAAAATGTCGGGCGCGCATTCGAGCGCGGCGAGACCACAGGCTTCATGAAGATTCTAGTGGATCGGAACAGCCATCAGATACTGGGGGCGTCCTTCCTGGGCCTCAACGGCGACGAGGTCATCCACTGCATTCTCGATACCATGTACGCCAAGGCGCCCTACACGGTGCTGCAGCGCGCGATGCATATTCATCCCACAGTGGCCGAAGACGTGCCGACGATGCTGGACAACCTTCAGCCGTTGCAATGATGGTTCAACGAGAGGAAGTGAGGGATTTGGCATTGAAATCGCAAGAGGCCGAGATGAGTGAGCAAGAGATACGCGCGGCGCTGGACCGGCATTGGGCCGCGTCTGACGCCAACGATTTTGAAACGGAGCACGACATCTATCGCGACGATGCCGTGCTGGAGTATCCACAGTCGGGCGAGAGAATCCGCGGCCGGCGCAATATACAGATCACCCGCAGCAAGCAGCCGAGTAAAAAACGCTTCACTGTGCGGCGCATTATTGGCAGCGGCGATCTTTGGGTCACCGAATTCATCCTGACCTATGACGGTAAGCCGTCCTATACCGTGAGCATCATGGAGTTCAGCGGCGCCAAAGTCGCGCGGGAAACACAATACTTTTCCGATCCGTTCGAGGCGAGCGCCTGGCGCGCCCAATGGGTCGAACGGATGGACGCGCAACCAACAGACGCGAGATGAGGCCGCCGTTGTCGACCCGCCGCCGCGGACTTCGCCATCGACCTGACGTGATCCGTCCTACAAATTGAAAAGTCGCTCCGCATTGCTGTGCGCAATGCGCTCCCGGTCGGCGGGTGAGACGGGAATCTGATCCAGAAACGCGCGTGCCTCCGCCATCGATCCGTAAGGATGGTCGCACGAGAACATGATCCGTTCGACGCCGACCTCGAGCAGCAGGTCAAGAAATGTTGCGGGAAAATTGAAGCCCGCAAAGGTGTAGTGCACATTTTGGCGCAAATAAGCGCCGAGCGGGCGATCGAGCTTGGTCATCGCCATCGGCATGTTCCGGTTAAGCCGCTCCAGCATAAAGGGCACCCCCTCGCCGAGATGCCCGACTACGACCTGCAGCTTGGGGTATCGATCGAACACCCCGCCGAGAACCATGCGAATCAGATGCACGCCGGTTTCGATGTGCCAGCCCCAGCCGGCCGCTTCGAACATCCCACTCACAGCCGGCGAAAAGCGGCCATACAGCAGATCGGCGACAGGTTTCGCTGGCACCGTCGGATGAAGATAGATCGGGACATTGAGCGCCTCAGCGCGCTCCAGGATCGGCCAGAAGAATTTTTCGTCAAGATAGCGGCCGCGCGAATGGCCATTGATGAGCGTGCCTTTGAAGCCCTGCTGCCGGACCCGGCGTTCGAGCTCATCGGCCGCCTGCTCGGGAGCTGCGACCGGCAAGGCGGCAAACGCTGCAAACCGCTTTGGATTTTTCTTCACGATATCGACGAGGAAATCGTTCGACTCGCGCGCGATCGCGACCTGTTCCGCCACTTCGGCTTGTTCGACGCCGGGCGAATTCAGCGAGAGCACCTGCATGCCGATGCCGGCGGCGTCCATCTCGGCGATGCGCCCATCGCCCACGTCCTTAAGCTGCTGGAAAATCTTCGCGCCGCGCGCCCCCGCCGTGTGCAGCCGTTCAGTGAAATCCCGGCCCGGCCCGGCAAACCATCCTGGGCTGGCGAAATGCTCCTCCAGGGTGATGGTCTTTAACTTGACTGCACCCCGCGGCGCGGCGCTCCCGCCACCACGATCGCCTTGCGCAACGGTCATCGTCGGCATCGTTGCCGAAGCGGCGCCGGCAGACGCGGCGTAGATGAAGTCACGGCGGTTCATGACAGTCCTCCCCGGTTCAAAGTCGAGCGCCGCCCGACAGCGGCTGGCAAAAGCAATCTTAAGCGGCGCGGGCAATTATCCCAAGGCTGCCTGCGTCCAGCCGGAAGGCATGGAGGTGCCGATCTCCAAACTCGAAAGGTCGGCGATATGCACGGCAAGCCACGGTTGAAAATTTATCGGCGGAGAATGGTGCAGGCGCGTAACGCCGCGCCGGCCTCCACACCGCTTGCGACTCTCCGCCGCAAGGCCCGCGTTCCGGTTGGGAGCGGTTAACGATTGATCGCCTAAATTGCCCACGAATTCCGCGGCATCGTCTGTTTTTCCAGGGTGGCGAGCAAAGCGTTGCCGATACAGCACAGCGGCTGGAATTCGGTACGCTTTTACCGCGCTTCGCTCGACAGTGAAGCGCGGCTCCACCATGTTTGGCGTAACGGACGGCAACGGCCCGATTCGGCCGCAAGACCGGCCGGGGGCGGGGTCACTGAATGCTTCCGAAGATAGGGCGGGCGGCGGCCCTGATCCTGGCGATCGGGCTGCAGAGCCAGGCTGTACGCGCCGACGAGAATCCACTCTGGACATTTCTGTTTGGCCACGAAGATCCTCGCCTGACGGCGACCGGAATTGGAATCGGCATTGCTTCGACCGCTACGTCTTACGCACTGACCCACAAGCACGGCGTGCCGGCGGTGCGAACCATGTCGCCTGGTGCCGCGTTCGGCGTCACCACGTTCGGCTGCATGGTGCTTTACCCAATCATCGGCACGATCGCGGTGCACCGCGAGCTCACCCCACGCGAAGCCTATAGCGGCCTGCTCGGCTGCGTCGTTCCCTTCATCGGTGGCTGGATCGTCGATAAGACGCTGCCGCACACGGCTTGGTACGACGGCATTCCGCAGCGCCGCCCGGTTCGCGGTCATCGTTACCGGCATCACACTCGCTGAATAATCGCCGGGGCGACGGCTGGCGTCGCTGAGCGACGTCTTATTGCGAGTGCGCGGCGGGCCCCAGCATCGACACCAGCCACGGCACGACGACCTGCGCCGTAATACGCTCCTCGGGGAAATCCTTGGAACGGCCGGTGTGGCCTCCCTCCGGATTGACCCAGGCGAATTTCGGCGTGCCGGTGCGCAGCAGAAGATAGAGATCGGCAATCGGCACCTGGCTGTCCTTCTCGCCGTTCACCACCAGCATGGGCGCTGACGGCTGTTTCAGAATCCCGCGGGTCTCGAGCGAAAAGCCCGCGAGCTTCTTGAGGAAGGCATCGTCCTGGCCTTCCTTGAAGCCATAGACGAACATGCGCGCCTCTTTGAGACCGAACAGATACTCGCTCGTGCCCCAGGATTTGCGCTGCCATCCGGCCTGGAAATATTCGTGGATGGGGCCGCCGCGCACGACCACAGCGCGCACGCGCTGTCGTTCCATATAACCTGCGAGCGCCGACCAATAGCCGCCGGCGCTACTCCCCATCACGGCGATGCGCTGCGCATCGACATCCGCGCGCGTGCCAAGGTAGGCGATGACCGCGCCAAACATGCGCTCACTGCCAACCTCCATCGGAACCGCCGCCTCGCCCGTTCCCGGCATGTCGAGCGCGAGCGAGCCAAGTCCCGCCTGCGCCAGCGCCGCGCTGCCGTGCTCAATGCTGTATTCCTTGAACTCGTCGAGGCCGCCGATGGTCACCACCACAGGCGCCCGCGCCACGCCGTCCGGCAATCGCAGATAGCCGACGATCTCCTTGCCCTCGAACGGGATACGAACGGTCTGAACCGGCGGGTCGAGCAGCTTGCCGTATTCGCGAAATGCCTCGATGGCTTTCTTGTAATCGGCGCGCTTGCCGGGCGTATTCTGTGCCGGCCAGGCGCCAAAATGGAAGTCGAGCCACGCCTGGTGCCAGTTCTCTTTGCTCTGCGCCGCATCTTTTGCCGCGCGCGCCGCTGTCGCATGACGCTCGCCCATGGCAGCCCAGGCATGCGCCCACTCCTCCGGATCCATGCTGGTGAGACCGCCGAGCACCTGGCGCACATCGCCCTTGTCGATGCCGGCGATCGGATAGGCCTGATGATCGGCGCGGCCCTGCACGTCCGCGCGCAACTCGGCGAGCGCCTGCGCGGGCGGCGGCGCATTGCCTTGCGCGAAGGCAACGCTCGCGAGCGGTGCGCAAACCAGCGACACAAGCACACCACCGCAGACAAGCATTCTCAGCATGCCGATCCCTCCCCTTTTGTGCGCGCATTATAGCAAAACCGCACGGGGCGCATCGGGCACGTAGCAAACGTTCTGCGTCGGGTCGGTTACTGTAGATCGCGGGCTATTTCACCCGCTTCCAGCGAAGCTCGCTTCGTCCACCGAAGGACGGAACAGTCGTCCACGTCTGTTCATCGCCCGTATAGGACGCGATGGTGCGCTTCTGATCCGTCCCCATCCAGGCCGGCCAGGTCCCGCCCTCGATGTGTTGGACCATGACGCCATTGGCCATCGTGTAGGTGCCGAAGAACGCAAAACTCCCGTGCACGATCGCTTCGTTTTCTGCCGCCGTGCCGTGCATCCGATTGTTTGATGCAAACTTTGGCAGATCGGAGCGCGCGTTGACGATCGCGAAATGTCCGGCGCTGTCGAATATCGCCATTCCGATCGGCTGCGCGCCAAACGGCTGAATCGTCCGGCCGTCCGTCGTGGTGGTGGTGTCCGATTCGAGAATCCACGCGCCGGCCAAATCCTTGGCCGTCACGTCTTTGGCCGTCATGTCCTTGGCCGCCAAATCCTTGACGGTCTGGGCACCGGCGCTCGGAATGGCGATTCCCAGGCATGCGATGGCAGTCAGGATAGCCGCGGTCAGATGTCTCATTTGCATGTCTCGCTGATGAAGGAGCAACAAGCCACTGTTGCCGAACGAGACAATCAAAGCTGACCTGGCACCGCATGTCTTTCAGGGCGGCTCAATTTTGGCTTAGCGATCCCTCCGTTTTTCCTTAAGGAAGGGCACGCGCCAACAAATGGAGCCAGACCTAGCGCCGCGGGCGCTTTCGCCGGCCTGTTTTGGCGGAAACCGAAACCCGGCCGCGGCGGGCGGACGTGCGCGCCTTGGCTCCTGGTTTCGCTTTGGCCTTGCTCTTCGCTTTGGCCGTCGCTGCGGCGGGCTTAGCTTTAGCCGCCGCATTGCGGGCGGCGGCGCGCGGCCGAAGGAATGTGCTGATCAAGGCCGCGGTTTCGGCGGGCCGCTCGACCTGCGGGCTGTGTCCGGCCTCGGCAATGACGCGAAACTCTGCACCCGCAAGTTCCTTGGCGTAAGCTTCGCCGTGCGCGCGCGGCACCATGCGGTCGTGCTCCCCCCACAGCACGAGACTCAGCCCGCCGTAGCGGTGCAGGCGGCGGCGCAGATGGCGGTCGTAGAAATAGGGCGGGTTGAAGCCGATGCGCGAGGCGAACCGCATCGTCTTGTAGCGCATAAGCTCGCGACCCATATCGCCGCGGCTGTCAGGGAAAAGCGTCACGGCCTCGGGCGCGTCGTCGCGCCCGAACAACAGCCGGCGCATGCCCGAATAGTCGGCGCCGTTGCGCGGCTGCGCTTCCCAGAACAGATCGCCAATCGGCTGATCCGGAACCTCGAGACCCGAGGCGCCGATGAGCACGAGATGCGTCACGCGCTCGGGATGACGCACTGCGAGCTCGGCGGCGATCCAGCCGCCGACGCAGGCGCCGGCGATCGCCACCTTGTCGAGGCCGAGCGCATCCATCGTCTCGGCATAGCGGAACGCGAGATCGTCCATGGTTTCGATGTCGTCGTCCTCGTCCGAGCCCGCGCAACACGGATGAGCCGGCGCGATGACGCGGAAACTTTTGGCGAGCGCCTCGTGGAACGGCAGGAACGCCGACGATGCACCGTGCACATCGGCAAAGCCGTGCAGATAGAGAAGCGCTGGGCCGCTTCCTGCCTCGGCAATCTCGACCGCGTGGCCGGCCACGGAAATCGTGCGAGTTTTCACGGCTGCGCTCATTACGCGGCACCGGCGACGGGCGTATCGGCGAGTTCGGGATAGTCGCGCGCGAACAGCGCGGCGGAATCCCGCCGCAGCGCCGGCGCGACCTCGGTCGCGAACAGCCGCATGCTTTTGCGCGCGAGATCGGCGCGCATGTTGCCGAAATGGAACTGGATCAGCAGATTGCCGACCCCCGCCTGCTCGATCAGCGACCACAGCTTCTCGCGCACGGTCTTGGGACTGCCGGCGATGATCGAGCCGCCGGCGTCGAGCTCTTCCCATGTTTCGGTGTCGCCCAGCTGCTTGCCGCCGAGCGTCGCGTTTTTGAGGTAGTGCTCGTAGGAGCGCACCGACGTCGAGGGTACGCCCGCGCCCTGGGTCAACGGGCGGCCTTCCCGCCGCAGATGCCCCTTGAGGCAATACTTCAAGAAGTACCACACGCCCTCATGCGCCTCGGCGCGCGCCTGCTCGTCGGTCTCCGCAACATAGACCGACAAAAGGATCCCCATGCGGAACGGATGATACTTGCCGCCGTGCTGCTCGATGATGCCGGCAAAGCGCCGCGCCGCCATCCGCGTCGCCGCGCCGTGCGTGCGCGACGACAGGAAATAGCAGTGGCCGCGCTTGGCGACGCCCTCCATGGTTTCGAGCGAGAGCGCGCCCGGAATCCAGATCGGCGGATGCGGAAGCTGACGCGGCCGCGGCCACACATTGACGTAGCGCAGCGGATAATGTGCGCCCTCGTGGCGGAACGGGCCGTCCTCGGTCCAGGCGCGCTGCACCAGGTCGATCGCTTCCCAATAACGCGCGCGCGCCTGGGGCTGCGGGATGTTGTAATTGAACGCCTCGGGTCCGCCGCCCATGGCGAAGCCGGCGATGAGACGGCCGCCGCTCATCGAATCGACCATCGCGTATTCCTCGGCCACGCGCAGCGGATTGAGATAGAGCGGCAGCAGCGAGCCCAGGACGACGATCTTCCCGCGCTTGGTGCGCTGGGTCAGCGCCGCGGCGATGATGTTGGGCGACGGCATCATGCCGTAGATGTTCTGGTGATGCTCGTTGAGCACGTAGCCGTCGAAGCCGAGTTCCTCGGCATAGACGAGCTGGTCGATGTATTCCTGATACAGGCCGTCGGTGCGCTCGCGATCCCACAGGCGGTTCGGGACCGTGACCCAGCCGCTCTCGTAGTGCTCGTCGAAATCGTCGGGCAGGTACGGGTATGCCATGAAGTGCCAGCAGAAAAGCTCAACCGGTCGCATGGCTGGTTCCTCCCCTAAAGGTCCCGTCGCGTGCATGCGCACGCGCGCAGATTCACCGCAAAAATTTATCAGGGCGCCGCGGCGGCTGCCACTAAGCGGGCGCAAGGCAGATGTGCGTGCCGCCGCGGTGCCGTATCGATTACGGGTTCCGCTTCACCGCGGCCTTGAGCTCTTCGGATATCTCGCGGATGGCCGGTCGACGCTTGCCGACATCGTCGGCGATCGTCGACATGCGCTTCATCAGCTCGGCCTCGTCCTCGGGTGGCAGCTCGATCAGCTCGCCACCATGGGACGTCCATGTCTTCTTCTGGTTCGCCATGTCCTGCGCCATCCAGGGAACGATGCCGCGCGCGGCGGTGTCGGCTTCGGTCATGACGATCTGCTGCAGGTCAGACGGCAGCGCGTCGAACCACTTCTTGCTCATCTCGGCGACGATCAGCACGTAATACTGGCTCGTCTCGGTCATGTATTTCGCCGCGTCGTAGAAATGCAGCGGCGTGAACGCCGGGACCGAAGCGAGCGCGCCGTCGATGGTGCCCTGTTGCAGCGCCGGCATCACGTCGCCCAGTGACATCGCCACCGGCGTCGCGCCCAGCCGCTTGATCTGCTCGATCTGGAAATCCGAGCTGAGGATGCGAATCTTGAGTCCTTTGAAATCGGCCAGCCGGTGCACCGGCTTTCGCGTGAGCACCGTGACCGGCGCGTTGACGAAGAGGCTCAAGCCGATGAGACCTTTGTTCGCCCCCAGCGACAGGAAAGCCTTGCGGAACTGGGGATCGAACACGACCTTGTTCGCCTGATCGATGCTGTGGAACGTGCCGGGCGCGCTGCCGGCCTCGAAGCGCTCGTCGACGCCGGCGAAGAAGTCCGGCGGCATCACCACGGCCTGGATCGTTCCGAATTGCGTGCCTTCGATCTCGCGCGGCGCGCTGCCGAGCTGACCCGACGGAAAGATCTGCCCCTTAAGCCGCCCGCCGGATTTCTTCTCAATGCCGGCGACGAACATGTTCAGCCATTCGTTGACCTCATCGTGGTTGGTCAGCGAGCCCAGCTTCATCGTGTAGGTCTTGCTGTCCTCCGCCATGGCGGCGGCTCCCAAGGAGGCCGCGAGCGCGGCACCGACCGCCAATGCCAGCGTAACGGACCGCGCACGGCGCCAGACTGGATGTCCGATCATGTTTCCTCCCCCGCTTTTATGACGCTGCAATCTACCGCTTCATTCGGCGGCAGAGAAGATCGTGCCCCGCAGACTTGAGCCGGCGGATGCGCATGGCGCTTGGATGGGATGGTGCCTCGCGACGCTACACCATCGTGCTCACACGATGGTTCGCACTCCCCATTTTCTCTGTTGCGATGTTGCGGCATGTTCTCGCGAAGATTGCAGTGATATCTTCTTCCAGCCAAATAAGCTGCGAGCAATACAACAGCCGTGCCGGATTGCGCCGGCGCTCGACTTCGGCGCCCGAGAGTTCGTCGACCTCGACAACGACGCGCTGGAAGACGTCGGCGGCGTCGATCTGGTGTTCGATGTCATCGGCGGCGACATCCAGAAGCGGTCTGCTGCCCTGATCCGGGCCGGAGGAATACTGGTGTCGGTCGTCGGGCCGGTCGAGGCGCGGCCCGCCGACGGCCTCGCGGTCGACTTCGTTGTCGAGTCCGACCGTACCCAACTGAGCGAGATCGTCCAACGGGTACGGGACGGACGATTGCGGACCAACATCGGCAACGTCTCTGGCCTCGACGATGCCGTCGCCGCTTTCAACACGAACGAGCGACGCACGGGAAAGACGGTCATCCGCGTTGGTCAATAAACGATATGCCACCGTGATCTAAAAACATCTGCGCTTTCTGGACCTTAGATGAGAATCACCCAATAAAGGCAGCTTGCCATAATTGCGGCGCGGAGAATCAAACAAACAGCCGAAAAAAATTTGCATCGAATCAACGGGATGAATAGCCCCGCCGGAATTTCTTGAGTCCTCACCCTGCGTTGAACTAAAAGACCCCATCTCGCCTTTCGAAGGGACGTTCTTCGCGAGGACACTCCTTGGGACGGGGCGAGTGCGGTGCCTGCGGGCGGGCTTGTAACCCGCTCCCGGGCGGCATCGGGCATCATCCTGCCGGCACAACGACCGGCATGCGAGGTGCTCGCTGTACGGAGACAGTACGTTCGTTTTTCCGGCGCGGGTAACGCCCGTGGAGAAGCGCAAGGTCTCCGCCTCCCGGTTGGGGCGGCCGTACAGGATCGAACGCCCCGGACTGTCTCCCGAAGCATGGCCTGGTGCAGAGCCTTGGGGACCAGCTGTCTCCCTGGCGAGAGCCGCAGTGGGACGCCGAGAGGCGAGCGCGCTCCGCAGAGCGCGCCCCGTGCCCGGCAAGGCACGGGAGTTGACTACGCGTCTCTCGGCGTTCCGCTTCCCCTTTTTTGGTAGCCTGGATTGAACGAAGTGAAATCCGGGAACGGCGCGAGGGGAAGCACCGAAAACGACATGGTTGGCCGGAAAGCTCGGGGCGCGAACAAAAAACGCGCCGCGGGAACGGGAGAGCTTGCCCGTGATCCTCATCCTGAGGTGCGAGCGCAGCGAGCCTCGAAGGATGCAGGCCGAGGCGCCTCGGCCTCGTCCTTCGAGGGCCGCTTCGCGGCCACCTCAGGATGAGGAATTACTTCTACCTCGCCTGCTGGCCGCGGACGCGGGGGTGGCCGATGCCGAGCGGCTTGGCGTCGAGCAGCACGATGGCGAGCCGCGCGGGCGCCTTGCTGCGATTGACCCAGGCGTGATTGGTGCCGCGCTGCACCATCACGTCGCCGGCGCGCAGCTTCACCGTGGAGTCGTCCATGTCCATGTCGATCTCGCCGTCGAGCACGGCGATGTAGTCGATGGTTTCGGTGCGATGCATTTCGGATTCGATACCGGGAGCAAATTCCATGACGATGAAACGCGTACCGTTTTCCGGCGGCGCCGTGCCGAGAATGCGCGCGCCCATGTCCTCGGCATTCTCGCCGATGCCGATGTCGGCCGGCATCGAATCGGTGCACCACATCAGCGTCGAGGCGACGCCTTCGCGCGGCGTCTTGGTGTTGGCCGCGGCACCTTCGCGAATGACCTTGGCGACATTCTTGCCGTCATGTCCGGTGACGACGCGGCGGATCGGCTTGTGGGGCATTTCCTTATGTCCTTGCAGGTGCGCGTTTGAGATCGATGAACTCGATGACGTTGCCGTCGGGATCGCGGATATAAGCGCTGCGGCCGACGAACACGCCCGACTCGCGGTTCTCTTCCTTGAAGATCTCGACGCCCTTGCCGGGCAGCGTCTTGATCGTCGCCTCGTAGGTTTCGGGCGTGACCCGGAACGCCGAGTGTATCTGATGCTCGCCTTCGGGATTGAGCGTGATCGGATTCGCCGAATAGGTGAGATTGAAAAAGTCGCCGCCGGCACGCAGGAA
>Ga0335081_10003729_pt1 | contig 23985 bp, 26 predicted proteins | sample Lox_Sample_35_FD_206713 | JGI IMG/M metagenome (GOLD analysis project Ga0335081, IMG submission 206713) | Soil microbial communities from Loxahatchee National Wildlife Refuge, Florida, United States - Lox_Sample_3.5 | ecosystem: Environmental > Terrestrial > Soil > Wetlands | place: USA...
CCCTTTGAGGGCTTGGAGGACGGAGTCTTTGCTGATGACCTCTATCTTGTCAGCAACAGCTATCCGGGAAGAGAGCATGTCCCAAATGCCCTGTCCTACATAGTCAATATTTTCCCCGCTATGTATGGCAAAAGGCAGGACAGCGACGGTCTTTTCCCCCTTTGCTGCAACCGAGCCGTATGCCACAATTAGGAGCACAAGACATATAGACAACTTTAGACTGTAGTTCATAAATGTAACTCCTGCACAACTAACCTCGCTCAAGAACGAGAGCTTCTTCAATGTGCCTCTTGTTTTACCACTTTAGCTCGAGTGACCTTTTTTGTAGTCATTTCGGGAACGATCAGGACCACTCGCTTGGCAATATACTTACCTTCTTTTTTGATGTAGCTGACTTTTACCTTATCGCCCGCCTTGATTTTCTCGACGGCTTTATCCAAAGCGAATTCCAGTGTTTCTTTTTTATCTTTAATAATTCTATCAACAACAATTGTGGTATTGGTGGTTTCTTTAACAGTGCCAGTTAAAGTTACATTGGGTTCTTTGATTGTTTTGACTGTAACTAGTTTAGGCGTTTGTGTGCTCGTCGGCATTATTGAAGATTTATCTGTGACAATGACCGCCGTAATGAACACAAAGATAAATATTGCACTTAACGCAATCAAACGTCTCATTCAAAATGAACTCTCTGCCATTTGTTGGCAAATACGTGAACGTTATATTCGGCATCTTTAGCAATGATATTAGTCAATTGCACAGTATGTCCAATGAGCCCGTATTATTCGCGTAGAACAACGGCAATCTTCTTATGAAATCCGATTGCATTAGATTTCACGTTACAACTCCTAATGAGTGCGTTGGATAAGATCACTTTAAGAATGGATTATTTTCATTTGATCATATGGCAAGAAATGTACCAGAAGGGAGATAAGTAACAAAAGATAGAAACATCCGAGGCTTATCGCTAAGGCCCCAAAAATTAATCAACCTGTTCAACGGTTAGTCTGGATACTTTTGAAGCAGTTGGATACCTTAAAGTGAATACATTTTATCCACCAACGCTTAAGACGATCGAGCGTCTATTTGAAAGCATATAGTAATGTTGGACGCTTGGTATATATCATTGTGGTCGGTATATTTCCTGCTGTTCATACAATCAAAATATCAGGAGATAAGGAAACTTCGCGAGCAACTATCGGACAAGAAGGCACAGATGAAAATCGAGTGGCGCAAAATTCTCACCCCGGAACAGATTGCGAAACTTTGATAGAATGCCTCACAAACGATATGCAAGAGGGTGGGCACATCTATCGTCACCACGATAGCCCGTATCAAGAAAAGGGATGAAATCGATATTGAGGGTTCTATCGAAAAAAGGGAGTAAATGACTCACTACAAACAGTAGACAGAAATACCAGAGACGGCCTAGTTTAAACACTCTCAGCTTCCTGTCGAAATGCCGCCCGTCAATCAGGCGTATCTCTTGACCGCCTTGTCGATCGCGCCGCTGGCTTTGGCTAAGTCCTCAGGTATCATGACCGGGTGAATCTCAATGCTGGCATTGAACGCTAGGAACCACGGTTCAGCGATAGCCGGTATTTGAGAAGCATCCTTCATCTCGAGAAAAATGAATCCGGTGCGTTGACCATTGGTATCTGTAAAGTATGCAGCCTCGGGTTTCAATTCTGCCAGGATGGATGTGATAGTCGCGCCGAGTTTTCCAGCCTTCGCGGCGGCGTTCCCGAATTCGACGGGAATGTTGACCTTCAATAAGAACCGCATAGCACACCTCCTCTTGGTTAAGGTTCTTGCAACGATTGTGTTTATTAATTAGAAAGTAGAGCACATAGGCGAAAGGGAAGGAAAATGTTACTGCCCATACTGGTTGGAAATGTTTCGTAGTGTCGCGCTACATAAGTTCCTTTTCGCTGAGACTCACAGCCCGGTCGATTTCTGCCTTCAATTGCGCCGGCAACCCCGGAATGTCGACACTTAGAAATCCACGGACTATGGTAGACGTAGCTTCATTCTCCCCGAGTCCCCGCGACATAAGATACTGTATTTCTTCCTGAGCAATTTTGCCCACAGCTGCCTCATGTGACATCTCTACGCCATCCACCTTTCCCTGGAGCTCGGGAATCGCATGGATGAGACCGCCTTTTAAGAGTAGACCCCGACATTCGAGATGGGCCTTAACGCCGGGAACTTCGCCGATCAGATCACCACGGGAGATAATCCGGCCGCCTTTGCTGATTGCACGGGCGATTATTTCCGCCCGTGTATTTTCAGCTTTGAGGGCAATACGGCCACCTACATCGAGCTCCGATCCCGGACTTCCCACCAGTAGACTATAAAAACGCGAGACTGCCCCCTTACCCACGAGGTTGGTCGTCGGATACATCTGCAAAGACTTTACCGGTTTCATGCAAATGTAATTGTTTAAAAAGAGGCCGCCTTCTTCAACTGTGCCGACCGAACGCGGACGGACTATCATCTCCTCGGCCCAGTTATGTATCATGGTGAAACTCAATTTGGCATTTTTCTTGATGAAAAACTCTGAAATGCCCACATGAAGGCCGCGTTTCAAGTGCGACGCCGCCGCGCAGCCGGTAATCACATGAAGCTCTGCCCCCTCTTCGGCGATAATCAGGTTATGGACATACTGACTCAGATTCTCCTTGTCGATATACAGGCAAGCCTGTACAGGATAAATAACCTTGCTTCCCGGCAGGGCCCGAATGACATAGCCGTCATGCAGATTGAGATGCGCCCGGGCGGTATATTTGTCCGCGTCAACAGAGACAAGTTTCCAGTAATAATCCTTGATCCAGTCGCATTCTTTGAGGGCACGCTTGATGGGAATAACTTCCAAACCCTTCTGCATCGAATGCGAATGCACGACCGCTGTGTCCTTTTGAAGATACGTCCCTGAACGCCCAGTCTCCGTGGCATCCACGCCTGTCTGGATTATTTTCTCCTTGTCTGCCACAGGCAATTTAGTGAGGTCATCCAAGTAGGTATGCTCAACAGGGTCGGCCGTGAAAGACGATAGATCGACATCAGGCCCAATAGCCGCCTTCTTATCCTTGGCCTGGGCAGCCTTCTCATCAATTACATCGTACATCGCAAACACTCCTGATATCCCGCATCTTTGATGCAGTTGAATATTTCCGTCGGATTGCTTCTGCAGCTCAAATATCCATCATACAGCATCTGCCCTTTGTCCGCTGTAACGTAGTCCAAGATGAAGCCGGTGTGGGTTATAATGAGTCCCATTTTAGTCCGCTCCGCTCGCTGTTCTTTGTGAGACTTTCCCGCATCGGCCTTGAATTCTCTCTGCAAAAGTTTGCTGATGGACTTTCCGATGAGGGAAATATTCTCCAGATCCACGCCCGATTCTGGCTCGTCGAACAGCAGCAAGTCCGCGTCCTGGGCCATTAGCTGTAAGAGCTCTGACCGCTTTATTTCGCCTCCGGAAAAACCTGCATTAATATCGCGGTCCAGAAAGTCCGTAAAATGGACATCTGCGGCTAGTGTTTCGGGATCAGCCTTTCCTTTTCCACAGATCTCCACCATCTGTCTGGTCTTGAGACCATGAATCGTCGGCGGACGCTGGTACGACATGCCAATACCGAGTTTTGCCCTTTCATTGATGGGCATATGAGTAATATCTTCGCCCTTGAAAAAAATCTTCCCCCCTGCAACGGTGTACTGAGGATAGCCCATGATTGTCATGAGAAGCGTTGTCTTGCCCGAACCGTTCGGACCAAATAAAATGTGCGTTTCCCCCTCCTTGATTTCCAGATCGATGTGCTTGAGAATCTCCCGGTCACCTATGTTCACCTGCAAGTCTTCGATCATCAGCATGTGCAAGCCTCCTTCCATATTTGGAGACAGATTTTATTTTTAAATTTTAGTTCTTCGCTGCCGTTCATCAACTGGCCCACTTTTAATTCATTTTAACTTAAATTTCTGCTGTTTCCTATCCTTTTTTCTAAGCCACCTTGCTCTATTAAAGTCGCAGAATCTGAACACAACTTCCATGAAAAGCAAAACGCTAACGGATCTTGCCTCTGGCTAGCGAAGCAAAAATGCCGCCGAAACAGAGTAGACTCAGCACTATCAAGGAGCTGTGCATACTTCTAATGAGCGATGGATACTCTTCCGGCGTGATACGAACATCTCCTATGTGAAGGGCGAAGATCAGCATCACGATCCCCATACTCAACATTTGCCCAGTGATGCGCATAGTGGCCAGAGTTCCGGATGCAACACCATAAAACTGCTGCTCTACAGAGCTCATTATGGCATTGGTGTTCGGCGAAGAGAAAAGTGCAAAACCTAATCCCAACATGCACAGGATGGTCACAATGAAAAAAATGGATGCCTGATTGTTGAGGAGTATCAAAAGCCCCAGGCCGAAGGCGGTGAGGCTCATACCTGTGGAGGCGACAATACCAGGCTCTATCCTGTCAGAAAGTTTCCCAGCAAAAGGCGAAAAAATGGCCTGTACAACCGGCTGTGCAACGAGGATTATGCCGGCATGGAGAGGGCTCAACCCTTTTATATATTGAAGGTAAAGACTGAGGAGGAAGGACACTGCGAAAGTGGCGCTATAGTTTACCAGGGCCGCTATATTCGAGAAGACAAAAACTGTATTATGACGAAATACGGTGATGTCGAGAAGAGGGTTCTTTACCTTTCTTTCCCGGACGGTGAAGATAATAATCAAAATCAGGCCTACGGCGACAAGCCAAACCCCGAGTTCTCGCGTTAGCGAAGAGAATCCATACATCAAAGCCGAAAGTGCTGCCATATATAGGAGGGCGCCTCTAAGATCGAAATGTTCGTGTCTCTCTTCTGCCCATTCCGCCTTAATCTTCCAAAGCACAAGGATTAAGATCGTTAAACCGAGAGGGACATTGATCAGAAATATACTCCGCCAGCCGAGATGTTCCGTGAGAAAGCCGCCCAAGAAAGGCCCAGCAGATAGACCTATGTAAACGGAGGCTACATTGATGCCAAGGGCACTGCCCCTCTCACCAGCCGGAAAGGCAGAGGTCAGAATAGCAATGGACGGCCCGAAAATCATGGCCCCGCCAACACCCTGGAGCAGTCTGAAAGAGATCAGGAAATATGAGGAATCGGCAACGGCGCAGAAAAAGGAAGACAGCGTGTAGATGACTAATCCGAGAGAGAAGACACGCTTCCTTCCCCAGATGTCGGCGATCTTCCCGATAGGAACAAGGATAGCGGCGGCGGCAAGCAGAAAAGAGTAAGCAACCCAGCCAAGGAGGACAGCGCTCATGGAGAATTCTCGGCCAATGGACGGGATAGCGACATTGATGGAAGATCCCATGAAGGGAGTGATAAAAGACGCTGCCGTCGTAACAAGCAGGGTGACCTTCTTGCTCACATCGGAGGCTTTTTCCATGTCACTAGGTAGGCAAACAATTATCTGATGGTCGGGACATTCTAACTTTGAAAAGGGACTACGTAATCTATGTTTGTCGTAAAGATCACTCGTATTCCTTCGGCACCGCGCAGATCATAACCATGGAATTCTGTTTTGACCTGTTTTTATACTGATGTTTTTCGCCAGGGAGTACGAGGGCAAAATCCCCTTTCTTCACCGATTGCTCTTCACCACTTTCCTCAACAAGCACGCCTTCACCCTCTATAATATAATTAAGGTGCTCAAAAGGGTGGGTATGATAAGGGGTGTGACCACCAGGCATGATCGTGAATACCCTAAAAGAATATATAGGTGTGCCGTCAGATTTCGATATTGGCACCTGCTTCAGGACATCCTTAACCCCTTCCATTGCCATCTTCGTTTTTTCTACCTGATCGAGACTTGTAATTTTCATGGATCACCTCCGGGAGAAATGATAAATATTTGATCAAGATTCTTACCAGTATTTCATATAGACTTTGCTGGGGTCAAGTAATTATCCTACTATCCAATTCTGTTGCGAACTTTCGACACGGGGATGCTCATTCTACGTCAATCTTCTTAACAGGGGTAAAAAATCAGTCGCCAGATCACATCGCGCCAGCAAATCCAAAAGCCCGCTCGGTAAGTTCTTTAGGCATTAGTTCTATTTTCATCTGCCGAGTGAGGTCCGGCACACCCAACCATTGCCCTGACGCTGCTATTACGGTTTCAAACATACCAGCCTCATTGACGGCAGCTACCCCGCCGGAAGCCCAGAACAACAGCCTGGATCCGGCATCCCCTCTCACCCTGTCACCGCGTCCGAAGGCAACAATCCCCTCTCCGACACGGATATCGCGATAAAGGGTGTAAGAGATGCGAACGGTTACGGCGCCGCTCGCGGACGCCATGAAGCCTGCCCATCCCATCGTCTCATCCAAGAGAGCTAGCCATGCTATGGGATGGATCATATTGTTTTTTTGAAAGAGGTTAAAGGATTCGCTATCCGGAGCGTCGAAGCCAGCTGTGGAAACGACTACTTTTTTCGACGACACATCGCTGTCTAAAAAATGGAACCGCCTCTTGAGCCCGGGATGAATGCGCCCTACGCCACAGACGAAACAATTCTTGTAATATGGCAAGGGCAGAAGTTTATTCTCAATATCTGAAATTCTGCCCGGAATGTGCGATGCAAAAAAGTCTCTCTTGCTGGAGCCTGCTTGTCTGTATCTAATCAAGGCCGAAAGATATGGAGGGGAATCCGGAGTTGCGGATATTATACCCCTTGCTCCATCATCTTCCTCTGAAACCTGGACGATCAGCCTGTCTCCGATCTTTACACTTGGCCCTCCCATGCGAAAATCCGCTGACAATGGATAGAGAGACCCTGCATTTTGCGGATAGTTGCTAAGCATCATGGCAAGTTCCATGATTGCTCCCATACCAATTCCTCCGTGAGGTATCCCTACCCATCCTTCGGTACGCAAGTCCATGAGAAGCCCAGCACGCAGGCATTTGCCATCTTCATGAATATCAGAACCTTCGAAGAGTAATTTTCTGACAAAATTTCTTGAATCCCTGTCGTGCGGGGAATAGGAGACTTCCGGTGAATGTTGGGGCATGATACTTCTAAACACCTCTACATCTATGTGATACGGAATGGATAGTATATCCGTTTGGCCCACAGGAATTGCTACTTGACGAATTCAATGGGTTGCGGATAGGCATGTCCTCCCGCATTGTAGTCGTAGACCATCAGTGCTCCATAGGCGACGCCAATGGGCATCACCGCGAGCAACGCAAAGCACAAGGGGATGAATAATGCCCGGCCCTTTCTCAGGAATGGTCTTGCGATAATTGACCAGATAGCCAGGACAGCACCAATGAATAAGGTCATTATCATGAAGTTTTGATGTTTCTCAAGCAGGTATCCTCGTACAGAGGAGGCGAGTATTACACCGGGCTCAGCATATATACAACTGCGGACTGCCGCGGCGGCTACCAGTATGCCTATGATGAGTAGGGAGAATGCCGTGGTTGCCAGGGCCTCACTTGAGCTCAAGGGGACCAGCAGATAAAAGAGGGCAGAACCGAAGAGAACGGCAATCGGAAAATGGACCACCAGTGGATGTGTGTTCTGCAAATGCTGGATACCAGGGAAAAGGGCTTCTATCATGGCGCTCATCTCATAGTTCCAGTAGTGAAGAACTGGCCTCCTGTAATTCTCTTCATGTGGTCACTTCTATGGCCTGCGACGTATTTTCTTGAGTCATGCCGATGCTAGCTCTTACGGTGAACTGGAATATTCTCCTTTGGATTCACCCAAGTAAAGCTTCACCTTCTCCCTGATAAGGTCAGGCAGTTTGACGCCCAAGTCCGCCAGACGGGCCTCGTATTTCATGAACGATTTAACGTGCCTGGACGTTGCTGCAAATATCCTGAAATATATCTGGAGGCTTCCTTCAATCTCCTTACGGAATATCATATCCCGGTTGAGCATGTCTTCTAATGGAGAGATTACCCGGTAGTTTATTGGGCGGCATATAGATCTGTAAAAGACAAAGCGCTGGAGTGTTCCACATTCGTAATTCTTTTCCCGGATACTTTCTTCAACACGATTCAGATCAACGGTATCAATAATCTGGTACTCATATTTGTCCTTGAGTATCTCGGCAACCATCTCTTCCGCATCTTTAAGGAAGCTACACGCCTTGGTCCCACCGTGGCACTTGCCATCGCATTCCCGGTAATCAGCGTCACAGCGCAGATAAAGAACGATGTCCAAATCTGACTCTGAGCGCGATATGCCGAAATTGACGGAGCCCAGAACATCCATTGCGATATTGGCGTGCAGTTTATCTTCGATGAGGGAAGTTGCCTCCTCCAGGATGTCGAGTCTTGCCTCCGTCTCTTGGGTTTGAAATTTTCTGTAAAACTTTTTTATCTCATTATACAATATTATTTCAGGGATGTGAGAGTCTTTAATCTCTTTTTCGTCATAGTTCTTCCCCAGTTTCAGGGCGTCGTATCTCTCCTGGTCTATGATTTTTTCGATCAATTTTTCATCCTCGATGTAATAGTCGGCTATATCATAGATCCTGCCATTGCTGAATTTCTTGAATATAATTCCGGTCACCTGCTCATGTTCTGCCTTAATAGAATAGTAGAATCCTCCTTCGATAACATTCCCGGATGTGAGGGTCACTTCGCCAAAATTTGAGGGGTTAAGGTAAAGAGTCTTCTCGATTAGATCGACCCCCCATCTCTGATGGATATGGCCGGTCAGGCACATCATTACCCGATTTGCCTCACAATAGGTGCGGAGCGCCATGGAGCCGATGGGTCCGTCTGATGTAACCTGATCATGGATCCCGTATGCGGGCTGATGGGTCACGATGATGTCCGGCTTTACGGCACTGAAGAATAGGTACATCTCACTGTACTTGTCATGATACTTTGCATTTCTCTGATAATGAATCACATACCTCTCAGGGATACCGGGTGTCCAGACGGCTGCTCCGCCGTAACCGCAGATCCGGAGATCATTCAATTCGTACCAGTGCAGGTGCAGGTCATGCTCACTCAAAGCCGTAAACCTGAGATCCATATCATAGTTCCCCGGAAGGAAGAAGACCCGTGACCTCTTTTTCATGGACGCTATGCTCGCTAAGACCTTATACTTTTGCTGCATGACCCTGCGGGCCCTCGCCGTATACTCCTGGTATTCCGTACCGAGATCCTGTACGTCGTCTGAGACATCAGGCTTTTCTAGGAGCTCATCGACAAAATCCTCTATGAACATATCTTCCTTTGACATCCGCCTTCTTAAGCCGTGAAAATATGATTGCAGTTCGTGGTAGCGTATCGACGCATCCATGCTGTAGAAGGGAATGTCAATCAGGTCACCGGCGATAATATAAACGTCGGCAACCGTCTCGTTGAGGAGATCATTCAGCCTGTCAAAGCCTCCGTGGATATCAGCCAGATAAATGATTCTCATAGACTAGCTTGCTCAACTATCGCTGCGGCTTTTTTCCACGCGATCTTCTTATTGTTATAGTTTCGCCGCCGATGCCCCAGTTATCCGTGTCTACTTCATCAATTACGACAACTGTAGTTTGAGGATTTTTGCCTAAAATATCCCTAAGCAGATTAGTCATCCCGCGAATGATTTCTTCCTTCTGCTCCTTGGTGACACCGTCTTTGGTCACTTTAACATTTACGTATGGCATGATGCTCCCCCTGCAAATTCAATCGTATAATTAATCTTCATTCCTCTGATGGATTCCTTTCCGGGCATTATCAGATCAGGATTTCTATAAATACTTGCCACTGCAAATTCTGCAATCAGCAGAACTGCGCGGCAACAAGACGTCAATAAGGTGTTGTTCAGTTGAGTAAGGCGCGCTTTAATGCCGCGCAGTCAATGCCCAGTTCCTTCTCCAATCGCTTGTTTCTCTCGCTTTGATTATATAACCAAAATAATGCAACGATGACGAGCAGGCTTTCGCCGACAAAATTTTCGGTCATCCGCACCAAGATGATGTTAAATATTATCAGGGCACCAAGGGAAACTATTACGTACGTAGAATGTTTCTCCGAGGCGAAACGGCTTTGCTGGCTGAGGAAAAGAATCCCGATGAGAATAACAATCGGCGTGTCATATATGACATGACCCGTCGTACCATATGACTTGATGTTTAATACGAGGTATATGATAATTACTATGTAAACGTTGCCCCTCATCCTCATGACTGCTGCTTTCCACTCACCAAACTTTTGGGCGCCAACTCCTGGAAAATCGGATGCGCTCAAATCCTTAAATCTCTTCATTTCAGTCCTTTTCTTGCTTGATATTTTTCATCAATGATGTTTTTTTCGTAACACGGTCTCTTAGATATGTAAGCAGTAAATTGTCTTGCGTAATCTGCATCTTTCCGGAAAATTTATCAAGTCCAGAATCCAGTCAACAACTTTTAACAATGGGAAATATCTATCCATAGCTTCGTCAACTTCCCTGAGCCATGTTGTCCGCTGTTTTTGTGAGCTCGTAACAATTATGCCGAACACCCTACGATATACATTTTTTACCCCACAGAGACTGAATATACAATTTTTCCAAAGTGTCTCAAGGGGATCGCCGAATACATTCATCTCCCTTTCCTCAGGTGTATTGGACGTATTGAAGATGATTGCAGTATCCGCTTTCAACAAACCGCGGGGGATACCTTCTCCGGCGTCGCCTTTCTGAAACTCATAAGCCATTCCGGGTCTGAATATCCTGTCAATCCATCCTTTTCAAGATTGCGGGCGGCGTTTCGTATAACAAAAAACATGGTCGACGTGAGGTCTATACTCTCGTCAATTGCCGGTACTTGATCCGGTGCGGCTGGTCGGCCGCAGCGCCGAGTCGCATCTTTCTATCCGCTTCATATTCCGAGTAGTTCCCGTCAAACCAGACCGTCTTGCTGTCACCCTCGAAGGCGAGAATGTGGGTGGCGATGCGGTCTAGGAACCAGCGGTCATGACTGATTACAACAGCGCATCCGGCAAAGTTCTCCAGCGCTTCCTCCAGCGCCCTCAAGGTATTTACATCGAGATCATTTGTGGGCTCGTCCAGGAGAAGCACATTGGCCCTATCTTTCAACATCCGGGCCAGATGGACCCGGTTTCTTTCACCTCCGGAAAGAATGCCGACCTTTTTCTGCTGTTCAGCGCCGGAAAAATTAAAACGTCCGACATAGGCACGGGAGTTTATTTTGTAGCCATTCGATTCTATCTGCTCTTGACCATCAGAGATCACTTCCCAGATGTTTTTACCGGGATCGAGGTCATCTCGACTCTGATCGACATATGAAAGCTTGACCGTTTCTCCTATTCTGATCTTACCAAAGTCAGGTTTTTCTTGGCCTATAATCATTCTAAACAGTGTGGTTTTCCCCGCACCATTAGGGCCGATTACACCAACGATCCCACCGGGTGGGAGAGAAAATGACATCGCCTCTATGAGAAGACGGTCACCGTATGCCTTGCTAACGCCGTCTGCTTCAATGACTACCTGGCCTAGCCGCGGCCCTGGGAGGATATATATTTGCAGGTCTCTGGCATGTTTCTCACCCTCCTCCGTCAAGAGCGCTTCGTAGGAACTGATGCGGGCCTTGGACTTCGCATGCCTTCCCTCCGGCGACATGCGTATCCACTCGAGTTCACGCAGCAAGGTCCGCTGGCGCTCGGTTTCCTTTTTTTCCTCCACTTCCAAGCGTTTCTGTTTCTTTTCCAGCCATGATGAATAGTTGCCCTGCCAGGGGATCCCCTGCCCGCGATCCAGCTCCAAGATCCAGCCCGCCACATTATCGAGGAAATATCTGTCGTGGGTCACGGCAATGACGGTCCCGTGGTAGCGCTGCAAGTGGTGCTCCAGCCATGCGACGGTTTCAGCATCGAGATGGTTCGTCGGTTCATCGAGAAGAAGTATGTCCGGTTTCTGGAGCAGTAGTCTGCAGAGGGCAACGCGCCGCCTCTCTCCGCCGGAGAGAACCTTCACAGGAGTGTCTCCCGGTGGGCAGCGAAGGGCGTCCATGGCCATTTCCAGCCTCGCATCCAGATCCCAGGCATCGAGGGCGTCGAGCTTCTCCTGAACCTCTCCCTGACGTTCGATGAGTTTGTTCATCTCCTCATCGGACATGGGTTCGCTAAATTGTTCGGTAATCAGGTTGAACTCATTCCGTAGAGTAACGGTTTCCTGCACTCCCTCTTCGACGATCGCCCGCACTGTTTTCGTCTCGTCAAGGCGTGGCTCCTGTTCGAGAAAACCAACGGTGTGGCCTGGAGACAGGATCGTCTTCCCGTTGAAGTCCTGGTCAACTCCCGCAAGTATGCGCAAGAGCGAACTTTTTCCGGAACCGTTCAGGCCAAGGACGCCTATCTTAGCGCCGTAGAAATACGAGAGATAGATGTCTTTCAGCACGGGTTTCTTGTCATAATACTTCGAGACACCGATCATGGAGTAAATCACTTTAGTTGTTTCATTGGACATGAGTCTCCATAATCTCCTTCCATCATCAACAAGAATCACTCTCTTCCGTCCGTTTTCCAAGCGGGGCTTTGAAGTTATTGTCCGTCATTCACAGTGGCAAGATAAAGGTCAATTGTTGCCGCTGTTTCTGTAATGAGGTTAAAAAAAGCCTCTTCATCCTTCTTATCGCCCACAATGAATGGAATGGCCTGCACACCGGCGGAAAAAACCTCTTGCAATAATCTTACTGTATCGCGCTTCCTCTCTTCAACTTTTTCCGGTACGCTGTAGCTGTCATCTATCTGTTCGTTAGATCCGAAATCATCAACAAGCAAGATGTGCCTTATCCCATCCATGCAGAGATCATTTTTCAGAATCTCCCAAAACAGGAGATGGTCCTTATGGAACCCGAGGTCTGCGGAATTTGCCACAACGACTGATGTACTGTGAAGAGCAGCCATGGCTGCTTTTGCCGACACCGCCTGGATATGTAATTCATCAAGAAATTGCAGGATATAACCCGTGGCTTCAGCATAATGATCCGTAGCAATTATAGCTCTTACAGGAGGATGCATATTTAACTTTTCCAAGACGGGCTGCCAGCGGTTGTCGATTCGGGAATGGCTTAGGTAGCTATCTACAAAGGAAGATGCTGCATCAGAGATCTTCGCGCCGGAGATATAGGATTTATTCTGAGAGATAATGGCTGTTATCCTATCCTCTACAACTTTTTTGTATCCTACTTGTGTCGTGCTCCCTTCCACCCAGGTAGGATTGACGATCTGTTCCCAGAATACGCCCGGGCTTGTGACCCCCAGATCCATCAAGCCACTTTCTTTTAGTCGTTTCATCAAATAGTCGGGCTCACCGAATAACGTGGATTCCCGACTGAGGGTTCCCGAATAGTCGAAGATGATCAGCTTTCTTGGAAGCATGCAATCGTCCCCTATGCCACCCGTTTCTTTAAAGCCACCTGGATGATTTCATTAATTTCGCGGGAAACGGAGAGGGGATCGGAGGCCGCACAGATGGCGGAAACGACAGCAATAGCGTCGGCTCCGGCCATGACCGCCTCTCTGGCAGTGGCTGCATTCATGCCACCTATTGCAACCAGCGTGTGGCGTGAGTAGGCCTTGATTCTCGCAAGTCCTGCAAAGCCCCAGTTCTCTCCTGTATCGGTCTTGGTGGGTGTCTCAAAAATGGGGCTGACACCGAGATAATCGACATCGAGGGCCTCTGCCCCTACCACATCATCCCATGTTTCTACAGAGAGGCCGATGATGGCATCAGGGCCCATCAGTCTCCTGGCCTCGGCATAAGGCATATCGTCCTGCCCGATATGTATTCCGTCGGCTCCGCTGGCAAGGGCCACGTCGATGCGGTCATTTATGATAAGAGGCACATGAAATCTTTCCGTTAGGGCCTTCATCTTCCGCGCCTCATCCACGAAAAATCGGGTGGACGCGTCTTTTTCACGGAGCTGTATGCATACCGCTCCGCCAACGAGAGCCTGGTGCGCCACATCTTCCAAGGATCGGTTGCCGCATAATCCCCGGTCTGTAACAAGGTATAATCCGCGCACGATTAACCTTCTACCTTGAGGTAATGTTTAATATCTTTTTCTGACAGCCCGTAAAGGGCATCGAGAAAACGGACCTGAAGCATTCCCGGACCAGCGGCGTTTTTTACGGCGATTTCTCCCGCCATGCCCATAACCGCCATTGCTTGAACCGCCGCCTCTGCATACGCGCGGTTGACTGCGGCGAAGGCCCCGCATATTGCCGTTGCAACACATCCCATACCTGTGACCTTCGTCATCATTGGGTGACCGTTCATGACCTTGATGACATCATCTCCGTAAATAATATAGTCCGTTTCTCCGCTGATACAGACAACACTTCCGTAAGTCTTGTTTAACTGGCGGGCTGTGTATACTGCGGAATGTGAAGAGGCCGTGCTCTCCACCCCTCTTGTCCGCGCGTCTTCCTCAATGAGGGACATGATCTCCGAGGCGTTGCCCCTGATGATAGCAGGCGGTACTTCCTGAATCAATTCTCTCGCCGTACTCGTGCGGTAAGCTGTTGCTCCTGCGCCAACAGGGTCCAGGACGATGGGAATGTTCATTTTCTTGGCTTGGTCAACAGCCAGAAGCATTGCTCTGATCCAATGGGGGCTCAGGGTTCCGATATTGATGACCAGAGCGCCGGCTATGTTAACCATTTCCTCCACCTCTTCTTCCGCATGTGCCATTACCGGCGATGCCCCGATGGCGAGCAGTGCGTTTGCGGAGTTGTTCATGACAACATAATTTGTAATATTGTGGATCACCGGTGCTTTTTCTCTGATTTCCTTGACTGATGTCCATATACTCGATGCAGAAACCTTCATATGGCAACTCTCCTTAAATCCATTAACTCTTGCCGCCGCCAAGCCTTTCTCGCAACTGTTCCAAAAGTTTTGTTGCGGAGGAAGGCACCTTCAGCCTCGCAGCGCCGATTATGTAGCGGCCTGACTGCTCCACGAGCACTCCCTCATATAAGGGATCGAAAGCCGTAAAGGAGACGTAATCTCGCTCCTCTCGCAGTTGAATGTTTTTCCCCTCGGTCTTCAGATAGGAAAGGTAGCGATCAATGGCCTCTCTGGCAGCAGAAGCGGAATCTTCAGGAACCAGGAATACCTGGATACGTTCGCCTTTTAGAAGCGCATCGGCTATGATACCCTGCCGGAAAAAGGCATATCCTAGAAGGCTCTTAGCTATATACCTCTCTGTCTTCGGAAGAATACCAGGTACTTTCATGGCATCAAGCTCCCCCGGGGGCTCCACATTGAACGGGAGCTTATCCGATACAGACCGAGCACATGCAAGAAATACGTCTTGCCCCAGGCTGGTAGCGCCCGTAATCTGAAGCCTCACAAAATACCTGTCCTGGTAGAACATCAACTGGGACGAAGAAACAAATCCTTCGGCGCCTACCTTAACATTTACTGCATCGGCCTTTCGATAATTGGAGTAGATGCCGAAGGCGTCGAGCAGGGAGGCCATCCTGTATACATCGGCCACGATCCATACTTCCGAATTCTTTCTGTTCATATACGTGGCCGTGGCAAGCATATCGAATCCGTAGGGAAAATAAAGCTCTGCTTCACCGTTGATATGATCGAACAGCGTTTCTTTATTGAAGAGGCTTGCCTTATCATTCAGAACCCAGCCCTCCGCACAGCTGCGAGTGGGCAGAAGACTTTCCATCGCCCCATCCGCAGCAAAACCCGGAGCCAGCATATAGATGACCAAAAAAAGAACGAATATGATGGTTGAAGAGACTACCTCGGAACGGTTCATTGGCAAGCCTCTTTAAATATTGTGCATTATTAAGCGAGTAGTCTCCTTGCCCTATCCATCTTCTCTGCTATATCAAGTCCGTTCACGCACTTGGCTACACAGCCCGGACAGTCAAGGCATGCAGACGCAGAGATGGATACGGGAAGCTCAACGTACGTGGACCGTGCGAGGCCAGATTCCTTGTATCCCTCCTTGTACATGAGGCAACGGTTGATCGTGCTTATCGCCACACCTTTCGGGCATGTAGCTTCACATTTTCCGCAGAGATGGCAGTAATAATGCTTCACAGCAGCGCCATAACGCTTCAAGATAAGTTTGTCGAGGTAACCGAATTTCATCCCCATCACCGCAATATCTTCCCGAAGCTCCGCCATGTCTCTCATGCCAGGAATGGCCGCTGTAATATGTGTATTCTGAAGAGCCCACTTCAAGGCCGCCTGGTGCGGGCTGATGTAACCCAGTGCACTGGTGCTGTAACCCCCTGCCTGCGTTTTCATAGCAATAATCCCGATATTCGCCTGGGCGGCCCTTGCTATTGCTTCCTTCTCATCCGCTCCACTCTTGAAGTTGTAGCCCACAAGGGCCGTATCGAAGAATCTGTCACGATCATCCACAAGGGCGTTGAGAACCTCCGCCTGGCCCTTATGTGTTGTGACACCAAAGAATCGGACCTTACCCTGCTCTTTGAGTTTTATGTATGCCTCTCGTGCCTCCGGATTGAATATACGGTCTTTATTCTCACCAGTAAGATTATGGAGCTGGATTACATCAATATAATCGGTTCCGAGAGCCCTGAGGCTCGTCTCAACATCGTTGAAGATGGCCTCTTTTGTATGTGAGTCAGGCTTCGTTTTCGTCGCCACATATACCTTGTCACGCCTGCCTTTCAATGCCTGCGCGACTATCTCCTCATTCTTCCCGCCCATGTAACGTCGCGCCGTATCCACATAGTTCACACCGTGATCGAGAGCGACCTTTATTACTTCTGCTTCCGGTGTTAGCATTGCTCCAAAGCTTACGATCGTAATCTTCATGCCCGTTCGGCCGAGGGTCCTGTATATAGGCGCGGGAAAAGTGAAGGATTCCGCGGATGCATATTCCAGGGCATTGGCTAGGCCTTCCCAGCCGATTAAAGCCGATGTTGTTCCTGCCAGACCAATCTTGAAGAAGTCTCTCCTATTTATTCTGGAATATCCTTTTTCTTTGCCCATAGGGTCCTCCATATCACGTAGCGGTGATTATCCGCCACTTTTTTGCGCCTTCAGCACGCGCAGTACTTCTCCAACATCAGGAAGCTGCCTGATAGGATAGACCTTGACGAAGATGATTTTCCCCTTCTCGTTGACAATGACATTGGCTCTCTCCGAAAATCCCTCCGCCCGGAGAAGGCCCATGGACTTTGCAACGCCCCCGTGAGGCCAGAAATCAGCCAGTAGTCTTGTATTCTTGATTTTTAGACTCTTGGCCCAAGCCGCCTTGGAGGGCACACTATCCACGCTTAGACCTACAGCCGCAGTATTGAGTTTATCGAAGGACTTCTTGTTCTTCTCCAGCGCCTGCATCTGTTTGGCGCACACGGATGTCCATGCGAGAGGATGAAATGACAAGAGCACCTTTTTGCCTCTGTACTCCGAGAGGTGAAAGTCCTGTCCGTTCTGATCTTTCAAGGAAAAAACCTTCACTTTCTTGCCTTCTTGTAGCCTTATCTTGTCCGCCATAGAGGACCTCCTTTCGTTTGTGTGTTTGTGCCGACGAGCCGGCATGGGGGTTTCAAACAAAAATGTGCTTATTTCGCAGCAGGAATAATCACAAGCTATATGCCAAATTGAATGGATAGGTTTCACCACAAGTGTGACATAAATGAACTTCTAATGTAAAGAACAGTTTGAGATGCGTCAATCAATACCCCTTTACGTAATTGAAAGATATTAGGAATAACCTGGGGAAAACCTAGGCTACATGAGGCATATTACTGTAGGACATTACTCGCTTGCTTTCAACCTTTATGGTTTAAATTCACTCCCGGCCTCGCAGTTTGGGGGGAGGCACATAGGGGCTATCCAGATATTTCCTTGCCTCAACTTGGGCGAAACCTTCCCCGCCCGGTTCTGCCAAAGCCCTGTCATAGTATTCTTCCGCCTGCTCCCGTTCATTGAGAGCATCATGTATCATCCCCAGGCGTACGAGGGCCCAGGCACGGACACGGGCATTATAGGGCACCCTATCCTTCAGTGTCCTTTCAAGATATTCGGACGCCCTGGCATATTCTCCTTCGTCGAAAAAGATTCTTCCCATTAACTGATCGAGGCGCGGCTGGAGTTGGGGGGCGAAGGGGGGCGTCCCCGCTTGGATTCCTCTCTCAATTTCACGGGCCGTGGCGAAAGCCTCCTTGAAATAGTGGAGTTCGGAGAGGGCATTGGCTAGGGCGAAGGAAAAATTATAATTGCGGGGAAACCGTCCTTTTAACTCACGGGCAATGGAAAGAGCCCGGGCAGGTTCTTTTTCAAAGTTAACATACACCGACGCGAGTTCAGACTGTGCAAGTTCCTTCAGAAGATCGCCGTTCTGCGCCGCCAATTCCAGTTCCTGCAGCCCTTTCTTGCTGTCACCTGAAGCAATCAATAGGGAAGAAAAAAAACGGGACAGGGCTGGGAGATGATCTATATGGTAATGGAGCAGGCCCATGAGAAAATACGTGTCATAATTGTTTGGGTCTTCTCTCCTGGCTTTTTCCAGATAATCCCAGATATTCGATGTCTCTTGCGCTACGATACGGTACTGTTTTTGCCCGATGGCCCAACGGACTTTGATAATCTTTGCAAGTGCCGTGGCAAAGTAAGCCTGTCCGTCATTAGGATTTTTCTCAATCCTCATCTGGCCTCTTGCTACTGCTTCGCTGACGTAACGAAGCATGGACTCCTGATATTTCTCCCGCTCCTTCTGATCGAGGCTAATCTCATAAAAGAACAAGGCTTCCAGCGCAAAAAAAGCATAGCCGGTCGGGTTTCCTCGATCCACATCCACGGCTTTTTGCAAATAGATGCTTGCGTCCTGCCGTTCCAGGTTGAAAATTTTTTCTATTCCCTGCTTGAGATAGGAATGGAGCTGGTCCGGCCTCAATTGGGCTGGTGCCGCCCCAGTTTCAGTAGCGAACATTATGAGGGATAAGCAAAGAGCGTGGAAAAGAATTGCCGTCTTTTTTTTGTTCATGGTCGGTATTCTTCTCACACGTTCTTCGAGATGAATTTCAACATCTGCCTGAAGACCCCCTCGAGGATGTCCCGCCTTATGAAATAGTCCGGCATCTGTTTATAGAAATAATCAGTAATGGCCTTCCCAGCAGCGTTTATGTCGCCGCCATGCCTGCGGTATGTATCCTCCATCACGGCCCTCCATCTGACGCCTTCGTTAAAGGTCAGGTCAAGGAATTTGGATGCCTCGTCCCCGGTAATGTAGCCGTAGTGGTCTCCGCAGAGGTAGGATACCGGTAAAGGCTTCAATTTTTCCAGGCTAGCCAGATACTGCGTCATATTTGTATTCATGGAAGGGAAGCAGAACTCATTGTAAGGAATCCCTGCGGCATCTGAGGTAAACATGATTTTTCTTTCGGGCTCATAGGCAGTAATGGAACAGTTGGAATGACCGGGTGTATCCAAGATCAGCAAGTTGACACCGCCAAACTCTATCTTATCTCCCTCGGCCAAGGTTATTCCTGTAATGTCGTCACGCCAGTCGAGATCATAGGCGTCAAGGGCTTTTTCTAAGCCCCACCATTTTGCACTGAGTTTGCTGTAGGTGTTCATGACCTCGATAGCCTTGGGCATGGCAAATATCTTCCAGGCCGGGGCTGACGCGTATACAGCCATACCGGGATAAGTCCGTTTGAAATATGGGACGATTCCTACATGATCGAAATGTGAATGAAGGATCAGTATCTTCCCGATTTTTTCTGCGTCGATACCGAACGACTTCATTTGTTCCAGAACATCAGGAAGTATGTAGCTCATGGCTCCATTGATCAGGATTGCGTTATCCCGTCCCTCATAGACATAGACCCCCGCCTCCTCACGGCCCAAGTACCAAAGATTATCAGTCACTTTCCCGGCTTTTCTAAATCGCATAAATCCTACCTCCAGTTTATGAATCTGTATGTGACAACATGTATTCCGTCAATGGCGCGCGGTCTATACTCCATATTTCCCCTTCTTTTCCAAACGCGCGAGGCGTTCTTTCAGGTCGTCAAATTCCTTTCGCGTTGGGATATTCATGCGGTTCAAAAGACCCGCCAATATCTGCTCCATCTTCTCTTCCAGGTCCTTTTTTGCCTGTTTTGATTTTTCCAGGAATTCATTAACAGCCTCCCTCGCCTCCTTCTCTGTCATCTCTCCTTTCTTTACAAGCTCGTCCATAAGTTCCTGGATTTTTTCCGTAGTCATTATCGCCAATCCTGCTCCCGCCAATGTCATTTTCCTGATGTAGTCGAGCATCGTCATCCCTCCTTCATATTTATATATTTTTGATTCTAGGTTCTCAATCAGGAAATGTCAATGTAATGGTTTCGGCGTGCCTATATGGATTTGCACTCAACTGCCACATGTGATAAACAGCGGTCCGTCGATGGGTATGAATGATGTGCAGGGGTGGTTATGGAAGTTGAAAAAATTAAGAGAAAGGCGATGGCTGAAGGCAAGTCTGCCCTCACTGAGGCGGAATCCAAGGAATTGCTCAAGAATTATGGTCTGCCTGTGGTTGATGAATGTGTCGCTACAAGCCTGGACGAGGCAGTTGCGGCGGCTGAAGCTGCAGGTTACCCCGTCGTTGTAAAAGGTCATGGTGCCCGACTTACACACAAGACGGAACGCGGCCTTGTCAAGCTGAATTTGAAAAACGCAGAAGAAGTCCGAAAGGCTGCCGGAGAGATTGCCCGGGCTGCTGGTGATGACCTGGAAGGGTTTCTCATATACCACATGGTGGAAGGCAGACGGGAATTCATGGCCGGACTGTTTCATGATGACCAATTCGGTCCGGTTATTATGTTCGGTTTGGGTGGAATCTTTGCTGAGGCGCTTGCCGACGTGGTATTTTGCGTTGCACCTCTCGATAAAACACACGCAGGAGACATGATAAACAGAATCAGGGCCGTTGACCTTCTAGGAAAGCTTCGCGGTGAGGCGCCGGTAAAAACTGAACAGATCGCCAGAATACTTGTTGGCTTGTCCGAACTTGGAATGGAACATCCGGAAGTGCTGGAGGTTGATATCAATCCCCTGCTCGTCAGGCCTGATGGCAGAGTGATTGCCGTAGATGCACTGGTCATTGTCGGCAGCATTCCTCAAAAAAAATCTGTTCGTCCGCATGCGGATAAAATGGCGATGCGAGATTTTTTTAATGCCCGCTCAATCGCGTTTGTCGGCGCGTCTGCTACCTTCGGCAAATGGGGATATACGCTGTTCACTAACGTGGTTGCAGGGAATTTCCAAGGCACTATTTATCTGGTTAATCCTAAGGGCGGTGAAATTGCAGGACGGCCCGTCTTTAAATCTCTGGCAGACATCCCAAGACCTGTGGACCTTGCCGTCGTGACAGTCCCCGCGGCAAAGGTTATTGACCTCATTCCAGAACTTAAGGCAAAAGGCATCAGAATCGTTCTCTTGGTCACATCTGGTTTCAGTGAGACAGGAGAAAAGGGATTACGCCTGGAGGACCAGCTGGCAGAAAAGGCGCGTGCGGCCGGAATTACAATTCTCGGCCCCAACACAATGGGGATATGCAATCCCCATGAAAATTTATTCTGCCTATATCAACATGTGCGGCCGAAGCCAGGCTCGACGGCGCTGGTTGCTCAGTCTGGCAATCTCGGGACACAGCTATTGATCTTCGCCGAAAGTGAAGGGATCGGGATACGTGCGTTCATCGGATCCGGAAATGAGGCGATGATCACGATCGAAGACTACATGGAATTCTTCGAGACCGATGACTTGACGAAAACAATCGTATTATACGTAGAGAGCCCCAAGGACGGCAGACGGTTTTTTGATTCGGCCAGAAGGATTTCCCGAAAAAAGCCAGTCCTCATGCTTAAAGGCGGTCGCACACGCGCGGGTGACCGCGCCGCTGCCAGTCATACAGGCGCATTAGCTTCCAATATCGGAGTCTTCAAAGCCGCATGTCGCCAGGCTGGAGTAGTCATGGGGGAGACTTCCATGGACCTTCTCGATCTTTCCGCTGCATTTTCATCGGTCCCTTTGCCACAAGGTAATAAGGTGGCAATAATGACATTGGGCGGGGGCTGGGGCGTAGTTACGGCAGACCTATGTGTTGAATATGGGCTGGAAGTGCCCGAACTTCCATCTCAAATAATATCGCGTATCGACAAAGTTCTTCCTCCATACTGGAGCCGGTCGAATCCGGTCGACCTTGTCGCAGAAATGGACCTATCCATTCCTATGATACTCATAGAGGAACTGCTGAAGTGGGATGGGTGTGATGCGGCAATTCACCTTGGTATACTTGGCAGGTTAGTCTTTATAAAGCGTATGATCGAGTCTTCTTATATAGCTAATCAGACTTGTGACCGCAAGGTTTTAGAAGAAATCATTCGTCGAGTAGCAGATTTCGAACTCCGTTACAGTGAACACGTGGTTCGCCTCATGGAGAAGTATGACAAACCCGTTATAGGGGTTTGCCTTCTTTCCGATGATAATAGCCGTACCATTAAGGAAATCGAGGGGAGTCAATACAAAGGGGTGTCTTTCCTAACACCGGAACGGGCCGTAAGGGCGCTTGCCGGCATGTATACATATAAATGCTGGCTGGATCTTGAAGGAATATCCATACAGAAATGACGGCTGGTCAGGCTATCTCTTTTTCCGTTGGATTTTTTGGAAGACGGGTGCTATGCCAGACGGCGACTATCCAGACAGTCTTCTGTTTCACGCGGTAGATAAACCTGCACGGCGCAATCGCCACCTCGCGAAAGGGAAGATCGGGAAATTCCGGTAATGCCGTGCCGGATCTGGGAAACTTTCTCAACCGCGACAAAGTCTTTTCTGCCTTCTTCCGGAATGCACCCGCCGCATGCGTATCCTCACTGTCGATGAATGAGATGGCTGCAAGAAAATGATTTCGTCCGGAAGGAGTAAAGAGAACTCTCAAACCATCCTCCTATTTCAATAAGGCATACGCGTCTGCAAGGACATGGCTGAGATCATAACCTTTGCCTATCTCGATCTCCTTTTCACCACGCGCGAGAAGTTGTAGAATTTCCATTTCTTTTTGTGATTTTTCGTAAGAGTCCATGCTGACTACAACTGCCGCCGCTCTCCCCCTCTGTGTAATCACAACGGGCTGCCGTGAGGATTTCACGCGCTTCAGCACCGACGATGCAGCCTGGCGAAGATCGGTAATCGGTATGATATTCGGAATCTTGGTCATTATTGTTACTCCCTGAATTACGTTTAACAGTACTCCCAAATGCAACTATAGTCAAGCTTAAGGCTCGCAAAAAAATGGGTGCTGAGGAGATCCGGCGGAGATACCTGTCAGTCCTTTTTGCGGTCTTCCGCTTTCACTTCTAGGACGATGCGGCCCCACCCCCCGCACGATAAACAGACATCAAAACAGCCGGCCCGCTTAAATCTTATCTCATTCGGATCCACGCCTGCGTAAAGAAACTCGGTTGCCGCAAATATCTGGGGCACAATCACACTCAACGCATATATGCATATCCTCTTGGGGGAGAGTGCCGCAAGAAGGTTTCCCGCGCTGTCGAAATAGAATCTGTCGCCAACCTTGTGCTGGCTGTTGCAGCCGTGCGACTCCACTACTTCTGCGATGATCGTTTTGTTCATCAGCCCAGGTACTTGGGATAAGATATCTTCATTTCGCGGATTATCCCGAAATATCTTCATCTCTTCATCAGTATATCCCAAACGTTTTTGTATAATCTGCCACTTCTGGGTCTCCCACATTTTGTCGCCGCTACTCATATAGTTCTCCTTCATTATGCTTGCAAAATTATATTCTCACTTTTTCTCCCATGATTCAATTCCACCCATTATTACCTTGAAAAGTGGATGAGCCATCGGTTTCTTAACGTCAAGAAGCTGCTTGTATCGTGCCGGATACCGCAATTTCAGTTTTGTTTTTAGATGATTAAACTCATACCTGAGTTGTCCGTTCGTAAGCGGGATT
>Ga0335081_10003730_pt1 | contig 23983 bp, 29 predicted proteins | sample Lox_Sample_35_FD_206713 | JGI IMG/M metagenome (GOLD analysis project Ga0335081, IMG submission 206713) | Soil microbial communities from Loxahatchee National Wildlife Refuge, Florida, United States - Lox_Sample_3.5 | ecosystem: Environmental > Terrestrial > Soil > Wetlands | place: USA...
GCTATCTACGATGTCCGCTAATCGGGTGACGGCATGCGCGTCCGCGCGGAAACATGCAGCTACCAGCAAGGACGCAGGGAGGCGCCAGAACGGCGGCGACCGCAAACCGCCGGCCGGCTGAAGTCCTCGGCACGCCAACATCACAGCGATCCGATGCAGCGTAAGTGACCATTTCTCTGGTTAGGGAAAGCGAATGGCCCGGGGGTGGCGGGCCGCGGAATTCGCACCGCAATGGCGGTCCGGGCGTGGAGGGTCACGGGGCAGTCCCTTTCCGGGGGCCTTTGGAATCGGGTGACCGTGACGGTAGGGCGGGGGAAAGGGGAAACCAATAACACGGTGTTATTGACGGTGAGATAGCCCGCGAGCTGATCCGGCAGGGCGCAGATCACGGGGCCCTGGCAGAGCCGGGATCGCCAGGACCGGCGGGCACCCGCAGGTAGCGCTACCGGCGGGTCAGGACCAGCGGGACGGCCGTGGCCTGGCGGACCTGCTGCGGATGGGGCGGCTGCCCGGGGCGGGGGTCGTCTCGGCGGAGATCCGCCAGCTCCAGGAGATCGCCGCTACCGGCACCTCATTCACATGCGGATACGTGGTACCAGCAGCGTGGTTCTGCTGGCATGACCGGCCAGCCCGCGGGCTCGTTCCCGGCCATGACGCCGGCCGGGCAGGCGCGCATCTGCTGGTACTGCGGGTGTCCGGTCTGGCAGCGCTTGAGGCAGTGCGCGAGCGCGCGACGGGAGCGGGCAAGCTGGGCGGCGGAGATCTCCGGTCCGGGCAGTTCTGGTTCCGGCGGCGGCGTCAGCCCTGGTTTGGTTCGGTGTCCAGTTCCGCGCGGGCAGGAGGTTGCCGGTGGCCGGCGCGTCCGGCGAGTTCGGCGTCGATGGCCCGGAGGTGCGCCAGGATCGGCACATGCGCGGGGGAACCGGGAGTGATCAGGGCCAGGCTTGCGCGTAGCTCGCGCCTGGCGCGCTCGAGCTCGGCCGTGGTGAGCTGCCCGACATGGTGGGCGCGGGTCATGCTGTCTCCAGGACGCAGTAGACCACCTTGCCGCCGCCCGGCGGGAAGAAGCAGGACCACTCCTTGCTCAGCGCGCCGACCAGCACCAGTCCCCGGCCGCTTTCGGCGTCGTCATCGTGGCCGGACAGGACCGGCGGATGCTCATCGGTGTCGTAGACCTCGATGAGCAGGTGCCCGCGGAAAAGCCGCAGGGACAGCGATATCAGGCCCGCGTCCGAGCGCCCGGGATGCCGCGGCGTGCGCGCGGGACCGGCGGCGAACCGCGCCGCGTTGGTCACCAGCTCAGAGACGAGCAGTTCGGCGGTCTGGACCGTGTCCTCGCCGATCCCGCGGCACGAGCCCAGGAACGTGCGGGTATACCGGCGCGCCCAGAACGGGGACGTGGGCAGCGTCACCAGCGCGAGCCCGCCGGCCTGCAGCGGCCGCGGCAGGCCGGGCCGGGCTGGCTGCCAGGCCGACCCGGGTGCGGGCCCGGCGGAAGCTGTGACTGTGGTGATGGCCGCCCTGGCCCGTTCTGTCATCGCAGGTTACCTCCCAACCCTCTGGCCGGGAAAGGCCAGCCAGTCTCCCGGCGCGTCCTGGCCGATAGCCGGCGCAATTCCTTACCTGCAGCCGGAGTCCTGTGCTAAGTCCCCGGAATCGCCAGGAAACGGGACAGGAGCCTGGTCGCGCTCCTGCTGCTCCTTGATGAGCGTTTCCAGTTCCGCGAGCGAGCCAGCAGCCACGGTCATGGCCCAGCCGGGATGTACCTGCATAGCGGGCTGGACATCGCCCCGGCGGGCAGCCCGGTACCGGCCTGCCCCGGAGATCCAGGTGCCCCGATGAGGATGCCTGGCTTGCGCCTCAGCCAAAGCGTCGTCAATAGCAGCCACCGGAACGCCCTTTCCTCCTGCAAGTCCCCACGATGGCAGGCAAGACGGCGCCGTTCCAAGGGTTCCGGGGGACACCAGTAGATGAGTGGCCCCCGCCCGGCTCAAGGTGTTCCTGGCGGGATTTGCGGTGTCCCCGCGCACGGCATCCCGGTGATCTCAGCCGATCAGCAGACACACGAAGGCCCCCGCCCGGAAGCTGCCCCGGACGGGGGCCGGTTCGCCTGCAGGGTCAGCCCTTGAGATCCTCCGTGAACGCCAGCCATACGGAAGGATCAAAGCGCAGCACCGGGCCGCTCTCCCTGTCCTTCGTGTCGCGCACGACGACCGCGGCGGCAGACCTGCCCACCTCTACGCAATTGCCCTGACCGCCGGTGTAGGTGGCCACCCGCCAGCCAGAGACCGCCTCGTCACTCATAGCTCGCTCCTGATCGTGGTCATGAGCTGTGCCGAATCGATCGGGGACAGCGCACATCCCTTGATCATGCTAAGCGCCGTGGCGATCACCGCTACCTCCCTGGGGTCCTTGACGACCCGGCCGGACCCCCATCCCTCCAGGTAGGCAACCGGAGACCCATCATCGAACTCGAACAGGGCCGCAGGCCCGTCCACCCCCGGCGCGTCGCTCACCGCGAACGGCAGGACCTGCAGCACGATCCCCTGCGCGTCCGCCAGGCCGAGCAGATGGCCGAGCTGCTCGCGCATCACGCGGACCCCCCCGACCGCCTGCCGGAGCACCCCCTCCCCCAGCACCACCCACAGCCTGGGGGGATCCTCACGGGTGAAGATGTTCTGCCGCTCGATACGCGCGGCCGCCTCGCGCTCCAGTTCCTCCCCGGCATCGTAGGGCCGGCACGCCCGGATGACCGCACTGGCGTAGGAGCGTGTCTGGAGCAGCCCGGGGATGCCGCGCATCTCCCATTCATGGATGCACGCTGCCTTGTCCTCCAGCAGGACCCGCGGGCCGAACCAGGACGGGTGAGGCTCGGCGATCATCCCGTCGTACAGCCGCTCGAATGTCCCCGGGCATCCGTAGAATCTGTCGCACCAGGTCGCGAAGTTCCGGCCCGGTTTCTTCTTCCCCGCCTCGTACTGCTTGACCGAGGACAGCGAGACGTGCGCCTTCTCCGCGAACTCGCGCTGGAGCAGGCCCATCTGCTCGCGCCGGGCGCGCAGCTCCTGGATGAACATGGCACGGAAGGTCGCGGGCTGAGTACCCGGCTCCGCCATGCTCACGGCAAACCCATTCCTCCCCGCGGTGCGCCTGCATCTGCGCGCAGGGCCGCCCCTGTCCAGAGCGCCATGGAAAGGGAGCGCGCGATCCCTTCGGCCGGGCGCCTCGGTCAGGGCCGCCCGGCAGGGACGCGGGAACGGGCGCGCAACGAGCGACCAGACGGCCCTGCCGAGTAAGCCACAGCGTACAGATGTTTGCATATGTCGGCAACGTTTACATACGTAGGCGACATTACCGCAGGTCAGAGGACATAGGATCATGATCACCTATGTCCCTGCCCGACAAGCGAGACCGCATCAGCCACCGCGCGCCACGGCTGCTGTGGCAGCAGGTCTATAACGACGTCATGAGCGACATCCGCTCCGGCGTCCTGGCGGTTGACGACCGGCTGCCCAGCGAGTTGGAGATGGCCGAGCAGTACGGCGTCAGCCGGGACGTGATCCGCCGGGCCAAAGAAGAACTGGCCGGACAAGGATGGCTGATCGTCCTCCACGGCCGCGGCACGTTTGTCGCCCACCCCGGCCCAGGCCACAACGACGAAGCATCCCGGCCCTCGTGAGCCGACCGCGCCAGCCCTGCATGCCATCCCGTCGCGCGAGACGCCGGGACTGGCTGCCACGCTGAGCGCGCAGGCCACGCCCGCCAGCGCCCTACCGCTCTCGGCGGCGGCCCGGACGCCGGGCGTGACGCCATCACCTCGCTGCTCCCCGGCATCATGCGCAGCCAGGACGCCGCCGAAGGCATGCGCAGCCCCCCGAGCGGCGCGAGGCGCACTTCACTGGCCACTGAATGCCATCGATCACGAAGTCCCGAGGCCAGCATCCAGGACCTGCCCGCCACGACCGGCCGACGATGGCCGCCGACCGATCAACGGCCGAACCCCCAGCCGAGCGGCATCCCGAGCGCGAGACAACCCATCGGGCCTGACCTGACGCGCACTATGCGGCATGAGCGGTAAGTCGGTCGAGCTCCGTTGTTAGATCACCTACGGCAGCAAAGGCTGGCCAACCTTGCGGTCAGGCCGGGACCCGGGTTGTCTTTCATAAGGGTTCAAGTGGCCGGAAAATCTGTCTGGCCTGGCCAGCCATCAGTTCGAGTCCGTAACGCGGCGGAAGAACGCGACGGTCAGGACGATAGTAGCCGAAGATAGGTCGAAAGACCCTGCCGGCCTAGAACGCCCTCCAGCGCAGCATAGCTGCACGATGATATACCAATCGCACGTCAGGTCACCCTCACCAGGGACCTAACCGTCGTTGCCCTGCGGAACCACCACCAACCGGAAGCGGTCTCCTTGAAAGGCAGGAAGAGAGATGACTGAGAACCTCGTCGAACTGATGCAGCCCGTCACCTTGCCGCCCTTGAGCTGGGCAACAGGCACAGTCAGGCAAATTCTCGTCCAGCCGGGCGAGAGATTCTACGTCTTTGCACTGCGAGAAAGCGACGGGACGACGATTATCCTGCGCATCGCCAACGCCCACACCGGCCTCCCCCTAGCGGACGTGACCGCTGACAATGTGCTCTACGACGCGATGAAAGAAGCATACTTCCGCGATCTCACCATTCAGGTCGGCTTCCGCGACTTCGGCCCCGACCCACAGAGCGGCATCAACAACCTCTGCATCGACCGGATCAGCCTAACGCGTTAGTAGTCACCGGCAGGTCGCTGCCACCGCCTGCCGAGGTGGGCGTCGGCCCCGCCAGAGCGCGTCGAACACATCGTCCAGGACGACATAGGGCCGTGGTCGTTCTTGCATAGTGAGGCGGTGCGGTATGGCCGGATAAGGGCGGTCGAGATCTTGATCGTTGCGCCGTGTCAGCGAGTGCGGGCGCGGACGTGCCCGCGGAGGTGCTGGTGGCGCCGGCCGCCTGGCCGGACTGGCGGGGGCGGCGGCGTCTGTGAGGAAACAGGGACAGTGACACACTCATCCGGCCGGCGGCATGTGCGGATCTTGCCGTGAAGCGTGACGCGCTTGGATGACGAACAAGCTTTTGATCGGGGGTTGCCAGCACGTACTTGTCGAGATTGACTGACTCGTGGGCTATAGCAGCCCGAGAAACTGCCGCCCCAAGCTCTCCATAGCTGGACGGTCCCCGCTCAGCTCGCCCCACAACAGGATGTCGTGAATCCGGAGACGGGTTAGCCGGACACCGTCGTGCGCTGACGCGAGCGTAGCGAACCAGTCTTCGAGCGCGGCGAACTCCTGCTCATGCCGCGTGAGGTCCTCCCAGATCGTGGCCCAGGCGCGAACTCCACCGAGATGCGCCGTGGTTACGCTGTCCAGCATCGGAAATAGCCACGGCCGCTTGCGGTGCAGCAGCTTGTGCGTGATAGCGCGATCGACACCGTGCAGGCCCATCAGCAGCGCCCATGCTCGCCACGCCCACCAGGACACGGTGTCAGGTGCCGGTGGCCGTTCACCAAAATCCCTGGCTTGCAGCTGCCAGAATGTCGTCGTCACCGGGATATGCGCGAGCGTCTCGTTGAGGTCGTGCCTTATGGCGTCCAGGCCCAGGACAGCGTCGCCGCTCACACCGGTGTTGAGGGCGGCTGTGGCCACGATGTCCTCGACTGAGACCCGGCTCGGAGACGCGGGTACGCAATCGAATGACCAGTACCCCCATCGGTAACGCTTGCTGGCGCTGGGCGGCACGCCAAGATCCGATTCCGGCGGCAGGCCCGCAGGTGGCTTCCAGCTCAAACTGACTTGCCCGAAGGCATATCCGGCAAGTGCTGCCCGAGCCTCACCTTCGCTGTAGCTGACTCGGCTGCCGTTGACGCCGACGAGTTCAATCGGCCAAGTCATGGGACCTCCTGTGCCGGTCACCACTGCGGCATGACAGTCCGTCCGCGTGTGCTTTACCGGATTGGGCTAACAATGGATATTGCCGTTGCGGCCCGGTAAATCAGGCCATCCTATGCCCTGAGGCCGCCGCAGCTGCGATATTGATCCGAGCCCTGAGTTCCAGCTCGCGCTGGGCGCTGTTCAGCCTTGCTCCGCGTCGAGGCGTTCTTCTAGCGATCCTCGGTCCCTAGCGATCCTCGGTCCCTAGCGATCCTCGGTCCCTAGCGATCCTCGGTCCCTAGCGATCCTCGGTCCCTAGCTTCTGGACGTTTGTGTCAAGTTTTCACACGGCTTTCCCGAGGCGGGCGCGGCTGATGTAGTCATCGACGTGCCAGCTCAGAGTGTCGAGGGCCTGTCGTAGCTCGGGTGGTGCCTGTGGCTGGTCGGCGGCCATGAGCGGGCGGAGCAGCCTGTTGTGGAGCTTGGTGTAGAAGACGGCGAACTTGATCCCGTCGGGAGTGAGGACGTACCTGTTGGTGTGCTCGATCCGCCTGATGAGTCCGGCGAGGCGGAGCCTGCGCAGGTCGTAGGTCATCTGGCCGGGGGTGCAGGGGGCGGCGAGCAGCCCGGTCATCAAGGCGCGGAGGCTCTTGTTGGTGATGCCGGTTGCCGCGGTGAGGGTGGCGGCGAGCGCGCCCGCCAGGGCGGTTACCCGAGGATCGGCGAACCTGAGGGCCGGGGTCCTCCGCCCGTCCGCGTCTGTGGACGGGTGCGCGATCCGCTCAAAGGCTGGACTCGCAAGGACGGTCGCCTGGCCGGCGCGCTCGGCTTCCAGTATGCGCCTGTTGATGGCGCGGGCCTTGTCCTGAAGCTCGGCCAGGTTGGGCAGCCGGGCGTTGCAGGCAAGGTCGCGGGGGCAGTTGATGACGGTCTCGATCCGCATCGCCCGGCCCTGTTTCAGGTACTGCTTGACCCGCGAGTGCTTGCAGAAGATGTTCACCACCACGCCCTTGTCGTCCGGGTCGATGACGGGACGGTCGATGGCGGTGCGGAAGGTCCCGGGGGTGTCACAGCGAACCCGCCGGCCGAAGATGATCTCCACGTTCTCCGGAAATTGGTGAAGACGAAGCAAAGGCTCAAGTGGCTAGAGTTTGGCAGACGGTATATTCCCCAGGCCTTCGGAGCGCACCTTTCTGGCTGTAAGTCATTACACCGACCGGGTTCGGCAGGTTGGGCGCCCGCAGGTGAAGCGGACATGGCGCGCTCGCCGGGCGTTTCGTGTGGGGAGGAGCACAGCTGATAGCGGCCACCGGGGGCTGGGGGTTCAAGGGCTGGCGTAGCGGGCGAGCAGGGGGATGAGGACCTGGGCGTCGGGGCTGCCCCAGCCGGTGACCGGGTCCCAGCCGGGGGCGGCCTGGTAGCCGGTGATCGTGGCGGGCGGAAACTGCACGGTGTTGTTTCCCGTGGTGATGTCATGGAAGGCCTGGCGGTAGCGGGGACTGCGGGCGATCTGGTAGATGGCCGGGTTGACCAGGCCCAGGTGGCGCCCGGCGTACTGGTCGGCCAGCGCGATCAGCGCTGCCCAGATCGGGGCGCTGGCGCTGGTCCCGCCGTGGCTCTGGACTGTCTCCTGGGTTCCGGTGCTGAAGACGACCGCCACGCCGGTGCGGTCGCTGGCATCGGCGGACACGTCGGGAACCCCTCGGGTAGCGCCGATGCCGGGGACGCCGGCCTGGTAGCCGGGCCGCGCGAACAACTGGCTGAACCCGCCGCCGGAGGCCTGGAAGGACCCGCCCTGGTTTCCGGGGTTTCCGGACGCCAGGCCCCACGCCGTTTCGCTTACCCAGGCGCCGGTGGCGTGGCTGGCGGTCAGGCTGGTGCCCCCGGCGCCGAGGACCAGCGGATCGGAGGCCAGCAGGAGGACCCCCTTGACCGGGGCAACAGGCGCGGTGCCGGTCAGGGCCGAGTACAGATCGCACTGATAGGCCGCCGCTCCTATATCGCCCGAGGCGGCGACTACCGTCATGCCACGGCCGGCGGCCGCCTGGAGCGCCGCGTTCACGCGGCCGGCCTGCGCGCGGCTTACGCAGTGCTCGCCGCCGATCTGTCCCGCGGCGCTGATCGACATGACGCTCCCGAGGGCGGGGCCCAGCCGGAGCTCGGCGACGGCGGCGGCGACCGCGTCCGGAGTGTTGCGCAGGGATGTTGACGGGAGGAAGAGGATGACGAGGGTGGCGTCCGGGGCGAGTGCGTGCACTAGTTCCACGTCCAGCACTTCCTCCCCGAAGGCAAGCCAGGGAGAGCTAGCGCCGGCGAGGGTGGTCACGACCCGCATCCGCGCGACCGGAAGGTGGAACAGGGCGTCGAAGCCCGCCATGTCCTGGCGCAGGTCAGTGACCAAGGGCGGGTCCAGCTGCGTTTCCGCGAGCTCTGGCAGCACCACGGTCTCGCCCCGGCCGTCGATCCCGCGGTCCAGGAGCGGCTTGATGCCGTAGGCCACCTGGAGCTGGGCCGGGGTATAGCAGGTCGTCCCCGGGTCGCAATGATCCGTCCCGCCGGCCCGGGCGGCTGGTGACCCCGCAGCAGCTGCCGACGCCGCGGTGGCGGGTGACGCGGCGGTAGGTGACGACGCGGCGGCGCTCCCGCCCCGCGGCCCGGCCGTGCACCCCGCGGCCAGCAGGCCCGCCCCGGCCACCGTCACCGCTATCACCCGCAGTCCACGGCACGCTGCACCCTGGCCACCGGCCCTGGCCACCCGCCGCAGTCCCATCGTGCTCACCCGCGTACTTCTCCTCTCGGCCGCAGTTCCGGCAGCGGCCCTTGGACCGCTGGGGACGCCGCCGCCCGCTCGTTTTACGTCGCATCGGCCGCATCCTGGCTCATCGCCGTCTCGCCCCGCCCTCCGGCGCACCCAAGTCCGCCGGCTTGCAGAGCTGCGCTAAGTATATACCGAGAATAATACTCAGTATATATCTCGCACGGATGATTCCTGCCGCAAGATCAAGGTTCCCGTTCGAGGGTTCGGCTTGCGGAACGGCGGCGCAAGACGTCCGGTGGAGCACGCTGGAAGTCTTCGATGCCTGGGATGTGCGTGTCCGGCAGCCGGCTCGTTTCAGCGGTTGAGGATGGCCTCGGGGTAGGCGGCCTCCGCCGGGCCCTTGGTGGCGTGCAGTGCATGTTCCAGAGCAGGTCGGCGAGATGGCCGGGGCTGACGGCCGGTCCCCAGTCCCCGGGCGCCGCCTCCACCGGGTGCCGTGATCCAGGTGCGGAAGGCACTGTTCTCGATGATGGCACCGATATAGAGCATGCCGTCGTGGTACCTGGGTACCCCGTGTCGGTCGGCCGAGCCAGTCAGGGGCTTTTACGAACCCCACAGAGGCCCCACAACTCCGCGACTCGGTGGCTGATCCCTACAGGAATCCCACGGACTAAACGGCACACTCCGGTACACTTGTGATACCTGTTAAAGATACGGGAACGGCCGCTAACCAGCGTTTACGCGTGAGCTGGGCAGTTGGGGCTTCTCCAGGTAAGTGCGTTCACGGATGATAGAGCGCATTAGCGGAGGGTCATGTGTGGCGTGAAATGGCTGTCGCGTTGCCTGAAGGCCAGGGAATAGGACCTCCTGAGGTTTCCTGCTAACTGAAGATCTTGTCCATCACCTCAGCGCCCTGGGTGAGTGCTGGGCGGATCTCGTGGCGGTAGACCGACTCGGTGGTAGCCGTACGCTCGTGTCCGGCGAGCAGGGCGATGCTTTCCCACGGGAACGCCGTTCGCGGACAGGACCGAGACGAAGGTGTGCCGCATCTCCCTGGGCACCCAGTCCTCGCCGAGGCCTGCCTTCCTGGTGATGATGCGGAACGCGCGGATCACGTTGTTCGCGGACAGCGGCGTGCCGACCCTGGACGCGAAGACCAGGCCGTGCTCCTGCCACAGTCCGCCGACCGTCAGCCGGTCTCGCTCCTGCTGCTCCATCTGCTGCCGCAGCGCCTCCACGCAGCGGCGCGGCAGCGCCAGGGCGCCGGGACTTCTCAGTCTTGGTATCGCCGCCGTGCCGCTCTGAGCGCCAGACGTAGATCGCGTACCGGTCCTCCCCTGCCCGGGCCGGATCGAAGCCGACCGTACTCACAGGCTGCCATCCGGCGGAATCGTCCGCCCAGGTCACCACGTGGTCCCACCGGAGGGCACGCGCCTCCTCGGTGCGGATGCCGACCAGCAGGCTCAGCACCACGTACGCGTGAAGGCGCGTGCCCTCCGCCGCGGCCAGCAGCGCCTTCGCCTGCTGCAGCGTGAAGCTCTTCGATGACCTGCCGCTGCGGCCCTGCGGCGCCTTCACCAGGGCCGCGACGTTCCGCGCGACGAGGTCGTCAGCCTCGGCGTGCCGGATCGCCCGCTCCAGCGAGAGCCGGGTGATCTGCAAGGATCGGGTGGAATAGCGATCCGCCAGCTTGCCGAGCCCGGACCGGACATCACCCGCGCTCAGGTCGCGCAGCGGCCGGGCGCCTATCACGTCAAGCAGCGGCCCGAGCAGGCCCTCGTAGAGCGTGCGCGTCCGCTCGGACGTGCCGTCCAGGCCCTCGCGCAGCCAGTCCTCCACAGCCTCCCGCACCGTATAGGTCTTCGAGGACCTGACCCCGGCGTCCATTTCCTTGTGGAGCGCCTTGAGCCGCTCGCGGACCTCCTGCTTGGTCTTGCCGAAGACCTTGCGCCGGATCCGCTTCCCGTCGGGACCGTTGCCGAGCGAGACCGAACCCACGTACCGGTTCTTGTCCGCGGCGAAGTAGATCGCATCCTCCCCGCGAGGACGGCGACGCCGGACTGTGGTCACAGACATACCGAGAGCGCAACACTTAGGCTCCCCGTTAGGCTCCCCGCCGCGCCGTCCGGTGAAGCTCTATGCCTCTGACCTGCGCCCCGACCGCGACTCGAACGCGGGACCTACTGCTTAGGAGGACGTGAGCGGCCATGCCCGGACCTGCCCGTGCGCAGGTCAGCGGGCATATGGAGGTATCCGCGAGTGACTGCCAGTACCCCTGGTTGGCCGCCTGATCGGGCACGCAACGGGCACGCGGCTGGCGGTCTGCCTGGCCACGCGGCCGGATCAAGCTGTACCCCAGCGTTGCTGGGCGGCCTGGCGGGTGATGCCGAGCCGAGAGCCGATCTCGGCCCAGGAGTAGCCGCAGGCGCGCAGACCCTTGACGGCCCCTGCTGTGGCGGTGTCGATCTCCTCGGCCAGGCCGAGCATGAGGGCCAGGGCCTCGATGTCGCCGTCCCCGACGCGGCGGCTGCAAGCGCGCAGGATACGGCGGACGAACGCGGCGTACTCGTCGTTCTCGACCTGCCGCCGCGGCCGTTTCGGTGTCAACCCTGCCTTGACAGTGTCCGGCCTCGTGAACTGGGCCTCTAGTGAGGTGCTGGCCAGCTGGCTGACCACGTGCAAAGGGCTCGTGGGGCGTTCGTGCTGAGCGAGCATGGCGGCGGCTCCCTTCCGGCTATCTGGCCGAGGCGCAGAGGTGCCTCATCCGATAGCTGCCGGAAACCGCCTGGAAGGGCGGGACTGTCAAGGGTGGCGCTTGCGTCATCGCCGCAGGCGACGCGACCGCAGGGAGCGCCCTTGACCGGCCTGCCCTGGAGGGCTACACAATCGGAAGCGGATGAGGCTCCCGGGATCGTCCAGGCGCGCGCCGTCCTGGTTAGCGGACGACCATGATTTGGACAGGCGGTCATCCTCACGTCGGGGCTCCCCCTGGCCTTGCCCGCGCCAGCGGAGCGCCGACGCTCTTAACGCGGCCCTTCCAAGAAAGGCGCGTGCCGCGCAGGCAGCAGGGGTGTAAACATAGGGGGCGGCCGAGCCCCCTTGACGCGGGCGGTCCGGGGGGCGGCAGCCCCCCGGGTAAGAAAGGCCTACGGCCGCCGCCGGAGCTGGCTCCTGCCCGTGCTGCGGTTACGCGGCTGTGCGGGCGGCGGCTTCAGTTTCGTGATGGTCGGGTGACTTGCCGGGATGCTGGGGTGTACCCTCGGGCCAGATCCCGGTTTTCTTGCGCGTCCACTCGGCGGCGCCGCGGTCGACAGCCGTCTTGACCAGCGCGTATATCGCGCCTTGCAGGCCTGCGGCGAGCAGGACCTCGCCCCAGCCCCGCTCTGAATCCAGCGGCGCGGGCGTGTCCGATCCCCGGCCGGCGACCTTCCAGACCTGCTTGAAGATCAGCCCGGCCAGCAGGCCGCCGACGATCCCGGCCACGATGGCCACCGGCTTGTACAGCAACTTGATCATCGCCGTCTCCACCCCACGTGATAACCGCCCGGGGTCATCCCCGGATCTAGCGTTTGCCCGGATTCAGGGCCCGCCGCCCGCGGCGAAGCACCTTCATGTCGTGGGCCTGGCCTTGCACGTTGTACCAGGCGGTCACGCGCCGCACCGGGCGCACCTGGTTGTTCTTGGTCACGCTGCCCAGCGCGTACGCGCCGATGACCCCGGTAATGACTGTCGCCTGGAAGCGGCGGTCGTGCAGCACGATGCGCGTGATCACCGCGACCCAGATCCCGTACCTGGCCAGGCGATCGGGGAGGCCGGGCAGCGCGGGCCCAGCCTGATCAGGAGCCGTCTTCGCCGTCATGCCGCCCTCCTTCGGTCCCGCAGTTTCCGGACCGCGGTCCAGAAGGGCAGGCCACGGCCTTATATCAATTGTCGCCCGGTGGTCCCGGTCTGACCAGGCCCAGAAGTCCCGATATCTGCGGGGTCGCCCGGCTGCGGTGCCGGATGGTAGTTGCGGGCGGCATCTCAGGTGCCAGGCCCAGCTGAGCGGGGCGCCGGGTATGACCTCCGGCGAAGCCGATCACGTGACCAGCCCGCAGGGCGGCTTGGACGCGCCACGCGGGCCGGACGACGGAGCGTGAGGAAGCCAGCTGCTGCGGCACCGAGCGGTCTGACGTGTGAGCCGGATTGATCTGCGTGCCCTGGCGGTGCGGCCCGGCGTGCGGCGGGCGGGCCGCCAAGGCCAGAGCCCGCCGCTGACGCCGGGCCAGCGGCGCCGCAGGCGCCGCCTTGATCTAGTACGGCTAAATTCGGCAACGCAGCGCAGGCGCAGTTTGTCGCTGAACTTAGCCGAGCAGTTCGGTTCCGTCGTGCTGGCGGATAGCTGGTGCGGCGCCTTCGCGGAGGGCGTCGAGGAGGCGCACGGCGTAGGCCTCGGTGGTGAGCTGGCGGATGTCGTTCTCGTCGGCCCAGTGGAAGGCGGTTACCTCGTCGTTGGCAGTCAGGTGGCCGCCGGTGATCTTGCAGCGGAAGACCAGGGCGATGATGCCGCGGGGCATGTTCTTGTAGACGCCGGTGAGCGCGTCGGGCTCGATGTCGAGCCCGGTTTCCTCGCGGACCTCACGTCGCAGGCCATCATGGATGGTCTCGGCTAGCTCCAGGACACCGCCTGGAGGTTCCCAGTGCTGGTTGTCGCGGCGGCGGATAAGCAGGACGCGGCCGTGGTCGTCGAGGATGACGCCGCTGACGCTGACGGAGTGCCGGGGCGACGTAGTGTTCACAAGATCACCTCACGGGTAGCATACTGACCTAGACATGTAGACAAGTTGTGGGGTCCGTAATGGCCGGTGACGGCGTATTGACGCAGGTGATCGACCCGGCGTCTGACCGGGCGGTGTATAAGCAGATCGCGGATCACCTGCGGGATGCGATCGGCCAAGGGCGGCCGCGGGAGGGCGAGCAACTGCCGTCCGAGGCGCAGCTGATGGAGCACTACGGTGTGGCCCGGATGACTATCCGGAACGCGCTGCGGGTGCTCCAGGACGAGGGCCTGACCACTGCCGAGCACGGCCGGGGCGTCTACGTGCGGGCGCGTCCCCCGGTGCGGCGGCTGGCCTCGGACCGGTTCGCGCAGCGGCACCGCAAGGAGGGAAACGCTGCGTTCAACGTCGAGGCGGCGCAGATAGGCGCCACCCCTCAGGTAGACATGCTGACGGTGAACACGGCGCGGCCACCTGCGGAGATCGCAGACCGGCTCCGCGTTGCCGATGATGCTGACGTGGTGGTCCGGTCCCGCCGTTACCTGCTGGACGGCAAGCCGGTGGAGACGGCTATCTCCTATATTCCGGCCGATCTCGCTGAGGGCACGCCGATCGCCGATCCCAACCCCGGGCCGGGTGGCATTTATGCCCGGCTTGAGGAGCAGGGTCACACCCTGGCTCGGTTCACTGAGGATGTCGCGGCCCGGATGCCGACGCCCGAGGAGATCAAGCTTCTTGGCCTGCGGCCTGGAGTTCCGGTGTTTCACCTGGTCCGTACCGCCTTCGACGTGGACGGGCGGGCAGTTGAGGTCTGCGACACGGTGATGGCTGCGGACGCCTACCTGCTGAGCTACGAACTGCCCGCGCACTAGGGCTTGACACCGCCCGGCAACTCCTCTATACAAGTGATATCTTCTCTAGACGAGTAGAGAAGTACAAGCCTTGCCGGTCCCGCAAGGACCGGCGAATCATGAGGAGCCGCCTTATGGCGATGCAAGGTCCGATCCCGGTGGAGTTCGGGAAGGTGTTCCCCGGCGGCGCGTACGCGGCCGGGCCGGTGGAGAAGGTGCGGGACTTCGAGCGGTCCCGCAAGGACGAGGTGATCCAGCAGCTCGACAAGGACAGCGGCCTGCCGCTGTGGGTCATCGAGGTGATCGATGCCCAGGAGGACGCCCGGCAGCGGACGGTGAAGGTCAAGATCGCCGCCCAGGTGCAGCCGGTGCTGCCGCCCCCGGTGCCCGGCTCGCCGTTCACCCCGGTGGAGTTCGACGGCATGACGGTGTTCCCCTACGTGGACGCCTCCCGCTGCCAGGGCACCGGCCGGTGCGCCGCCCGGGTGGCGTACTCCCTCAAGGCCGCGGGCATCCGCGCCCCCTCGCGGGGCCTGGGCCGCCCGGCGCCTGAGCACAAGGACGCGGCGTGACCGCCCGGCGCGCCCCGGCGGCGCATCTGTGCCTGCGGGTAGGCTCCCGCCATCAGGTGGCGTTCGTGCCGTTCCCAGCCCGCCCGCCGATGTTCGTCATCGGTGCCGCGGGCACCCTGGTTTCCCTCACCCTGCCGGAGCACCTGGACGCCGGGCACGTCGACTTCGCCCGCCAGCTCGCGGCCAAGGCGTGGGCATACGCGGTGGCGGTGGAACGCCGGTACCGGGGCCTGCCGCCGCTGCCCGACACCCCGGTCCCGTACACACTGACCGCCAAGGCTGAGGCCCTGCTGGACGCCGGGCCTGACCGGCCAGACCTGATGCCGCTGCCCGGCGGGCGGGAGGTGACGGCATGACCGCCACATCCGAAATCCGGTTCAGTGCGGACGGCCCGGTCAAGGTCCAGTCCTACCTCCGGCTGACCGACAGCACCTTCATCCGCTGCTGCACCTATGAGGATGAGGCGCCGATCCTGACCATCACGGACGGCCCGGCCGACATCACGATCACCAACCCCGGCCGGGGCGAGGTGACCGAGGACGACGTGCGGTTCGGCCGCCTGCTGGCCAAGGCGGTGAACCGCTACGCGGCCGAGCTGGAGAAGCTCGCCGCCGCAAACGGCGCGATGGCGGCCGACCAGGACTCGGCCGGACAGGCTGCGTGATGTCAATGCAGATGGAGGCGGGGCGGCTGGAGCTGGTATCTCCGGCCGCCCCTGGGTTCTCTCCCGCATGCACGAAAGAGGTGACCAGCGTATGCGTAAGGTGGTGACCGGCGAGCAGGTAGCCCGGCTGCACAACCGGGACCCGTACGCGATGCCCATCTTGCGGGCACCGGTCTACCAGACTCCGGCCATCGTCACCATCGCCGTGCAGCTGTACCGGCTCATATCCCGGCTGGTGTGGCTGGCTGCACGGCACCCGCTGGCATCGGGCATCCTGGCGCTGTCGGCGCTGGTCTGGGCCGATCTCGGCTGGGTCACTCTCGTCGCCCTGGTCCTGGCCGCCATCGTCGTGCTGGCGGCCTGGCGGTGGTACTGGCCTCAGTCCTTCACCCGATGGGTTACCGGACCGGCCCATGGGTCGTGGCGGGGCTGGCACTACCGGCGCCGCTGGGCCGGGGTACTGACGATCGCCGGGGCCGCACCCTGGTATCAGGGCCGGGTCATCCTGCCCGTGCTGGAGAAGGTGACCTCGACCTGGTACACCGACCGGGTACAGGTTCGCATGGTCTCCGGGCAGTCCGCAGCCGACTTCGCTCGGTGCGCGGAGAACCTGGCGCAGGGGTTCGGCGCGCTGCTATGCCGGGTCCGGTCGGCCCGGTCCGGTCGGGTGGTGCTGGAGTTCGTCCGCCGTGACGCCCTGGCCGCCCTCATCCCCGCCGTCCCCATCCCCGCCAGCCCCGACCTCAAGGCCCTGCCGGTCGGCCGCCGTGAGGACGGGCTGCCCTGGCTGGTCCGCCTGCACGGCACTCATGTCCTGGTGGCGGGCGCCACCGGGGCGGGGAAGGCCTCGCTGCTGTGGGGCCTGGTCCGGGCCATGTTCCCGCTGATGCAATCCGGCCTGGTCCGGGTCCTGGCCGCCGATCCCAAGCTGATGGAGCTGGCCTACGGCCGGGCCGTCTTCGACACCTACGGTGCCTATGCCGCCAGCCCGGGCGCCATCGCCGTCATGCTGGACCAGGCGGTCGCCGACATGCAGGACCGGGCGGCCCGGTTCGCCGGGCGGCAGCGCGACTACCTGCTCTCGTTGGAGGACCCGTTCACGGTGGTGCTGGTCGATGAGGTCGCGTTCCTGACCGCCTACCAGCCCGACCGCAAGCTCAAAGAGCGGATCATGCTCGCGCTGGCCACGCTCACGACGCAGGGCCGGGCTCTGGGCTACTGCGTAGTGGCCGCGCTGCAGGACCCGCGCAAGGACGTACTGACCATCCGGAACCTATTTCCGGACCGGATCGCCATGCGGCTGGACGAGCCCGAGCAAGTAGACATGGTACTCGGCGACGGTGCGAGGGACCGCGGCGCCACCTGTGAGCTGATCTCCCCCGACCCAGCCACGGGCGCCGGAGTGGCGTTCGTCCGGCTGGAGGCTGACCCGGACCCGGTGCGGGTCCGCGCCGGATGGGTCTCCGACGCTGACATTCGCGAACTGGCCGCCGCGTGCCTGCCCAAACCGGCCAAACCGCTCAGCTGGCCGGAGGTGGCTGCATGAGCACCGTGACTGCCTGGCGCACCGATGAGCCGTGCCCGGTCTGCGCTACCGGCCTGATCCTGCACGACGACGGATCGGCCCCGGCCTGGATGGAGTGCCGCTTGTGCGGCTGGTCCGACACCTGGACTGGCGATGACCCGGAAGGAGGTGACCGGTGACCGAGGTGACTAGCAGGACGACCCGGGCGCAGCGGATGGCCATGCCGCTGGCCCGGGAGGTGGTCAAGGACCTGGCCGTCGAGCACGGCGCCTGCATCCGTCCCATCCAGCTGCGCCGCACCAACCTGGACACCGGCGAGGTGGACACCGTGCTCGTTCCCTGCGGGCACACCCTGGCACACGTCTGCCCGTCCTGCGCCGAACGGGCCAGGACGCTGCGCGCGGCGCAGTGCCGGGAAGGCTGGCACCTCGAGGACGAACCCGACCTCGCCCCCGACCCGGCCACCGACGACCAGAAGTGGTGGATCGAGAAGCGCGCCGAAGCCGAGCAGCTCCGCGACCAGGCCGCGCACGCCGGGCAGGACACCGCCGACCTGGACGAGCTCGTCCGAGAGCTGGACGAGGAGATCACCAAGGCAGGCCTCCGCGGGAAGGTCGCCCCGACCAAGCCGACGCGACGGCATCGGTCGACCCGGCGCCGCCAGGACACCCCGGACCTGCCCCGGCGCAAGGTCAGCCCGCGCACGGTCGGCAAGACCTACACCGCGCCGGACGGCAAGACCTTCCGCCCCTCACTGTTCGTCACGCTGACCTGCCCGTCCTATGGGCCGGTCCGCGAGGATGGCACCCCGGCCGACCCGGCCGCCTACGACTACGACCGCGCCGCCCGGGACGCGCTGGCCTTCGCCGCGCTGTTCGACCGGTTCATCCAGAACCTGCGCCGCTACCTCGGCTACGACGTGCAGTACTTCGCCGCCATCGAACCCCAGCGCCGCCTGGCTCCCCACGTCCACATCGCCATGCGCGGCACCGTATCCCGCGCCGAACTGCGCCGGGTCCTGGCCGCCACCTACCACCAGGTCTGGTGGCCCGACGCCACCGAGGTCAAGTACGACGGTGACGAACTGCCCATCTGGGACGAGGCGATCGGCGGCTACCTCGACCCGGCCACCGGGGAAGTGCTGCCGACCTGGGACCAGGCGCTCGACGCCATCGGCCCGGATGACGAGCCGTGCCATGTGGCCCGGTTCGGGGTCCGGTTCGACGCCCAGGGCGTGCTCGCCGGATCCAAGGACGCCAACCGGTGCATCGGCTACCTGACCAAGTACCTCACCAAACAGGTCAGCGACTGCCACCAGGCCGACACCGACCCGCAACGGGCGCACGCCGCGCGGCTGGCCGAGGCACTGAGATATCAGCCGTGCTCGCCGCGGTGCGCCAACTGGCTCCGCTACGGCATCCAGCCCAAGAACGCCCGGCCCGGCCTGGCCCCCGGCCGGTGCAAGGGCAAGGCCCATGACGCCGATCACCTCGGCTACGCCGGGCGCCGCGTGCTCGTCTCGCGCAAGTGGTCCGGCAAGACGCTGGCCGACCACCGGGCCGACCGGAAAGAGTGGCTGCTGTCGACGCTCGGTGTTTCGGCAACCGACCCGGCCCGGTACGCCTGGGAACCGGTCGCCCCGGCCGACCCAGACCACATGGACCACGCACGGCGGCTCCTGCACGCCGTAGCCGACCGGGCTCGATGGCAAGCCGCACTCCGCGAGGCCCGAATGCGCGCCGGACTGTCGGCCACGGATCCCCCGGCAGAAAGGAGAGCAGCGTGACGGCGCTGGTACTGCTGACCGTCGAGCAGGCCGCGGAGCGTCTTGGCACCAGGCCGCGGTTCATCCGGCGCCTGATCGCGGAACGCCGGATCGAGTATCACAAGGTCGGCCGCCACGTCCGCATCAGCGAGCGGGCGCTGGCCGAGTTCATCGAGGCCGGACGCGTCGTGCCGGTGACGTCGGCTCGTAGGCGGGTGGCCTGATGCCAGGCAAGCGCCGGTTCGGCCGGGTCCGTGAGCTGCCGTCCGGCCGGTGGCAGGCGCGTTACAAGGGACCGGACGGTACCGATCGTCCGGCGCCGCGCACGTTCGACTCCAAGACCAGCGCCGAACGCTGGCTTACGCTGACCGAAGCCGAGATCATCCACGGTGACTGGATCGACCCGGATGCCGGACGAGTCCTTTTCGGCAACTACGCCTCCGACTGGATCGAGGAACGGCCGGGCCTGCGGCCGAAGACGATCGAGCTGTACCGGTACCTGCTGCGCCGTCACCTCGTCCCGGCCTTCGATACCCGGCCGCTGGCCGAAATCCGCGAGCCCCATGTCCGGCGCTGGCGGAAGGATCTCCTCGACACCGGGGTCACCGAGGTGACCGCCGCCAAGGCGTACCGGCTGCTCAAGGCGATCTTCAACACGGCGGTGGATGACGGGCTGATCCGCCGTAACCCGTGCCGGATCAAGGGAGCCGGACAGGAGAAGTCCGCCGAGCGGCCGGTACTCACGGTGCCCCAGGTCTACGCCCTGGCCGACGCCACCGACGAGCGTTACCGCGCCCTGGTGCTGCTCGCCGCCTTCACCAGCCTGCGGTGGGGTGAGCTGGCGGCGCTGCGGCGCTCCGACATCGACATCCAGGCCCGGACCGTCCGAGTTGCCCGGCAGCTGAACGAGCGGGACGGCGGCGGGTTCGCGTTCGGGCCGCCGAAGTCCGAGGCCGGTCAGCGCACCGTGGCGATACCGGAGCTGATCACGCCGGACCTGGCCGCATACGTCATGACCTACGCCCGGCCTGGTGACGACGGGCTCGTATTCACCAGCCCTGCGGGCGGTCCGCTCAGGCACACCAACTTCCGCCGTCGCTTCTGGACGCCTGCCCTGACGGCGGCCGGGCTCCCGGCGATGCATTTTCACGACCTGCGCCATACCGGGAACATGCTGGCCGCGGACGCGGGCGCGAATCTCCGCGAGCTGATGGAGCGGATGGGGCACTCCACGACCCGGGCCGCGACGGTATACCTGCACGGCGGCACCGAGCGTCAGCAGGCCATCGCGGACGAGCTGAGCAGGCAGGCAGCGGAGCAGCTGGGCCGGTCCAAGACGAAGCCATCGGGCACGCAACGGGCACGGCGGCGCCGGACGGGATCATGACAACGTGCCCGATCCTCGGCAAGACGCTTGCTGACCTGGGACTCAAGGTGAGCGCCCCGACCGCGACTCGAACGCGGGACCTACTGCTTAGGAGGCAGTCGCTCTATCCGCTGAGCTATCGGGGCCTGCCAACGCCATAGCCTACCTGGACCGGACGACGGCTGCCGCCGTGAGGCACTCACGGCGGCTGATGACGTCCTGGACCGCGCCCGCGGCGACGGCCCCGGCGGGGCTAGCGCGGTGTGCTCTGGTCCGGGCGGAACGCGGCGCCGTGGCCGGGCACGATCACCGAGGCGAAGGACAGCAGCAGCTCCCGGCTGGCGTGCAGGGCGCCGGCGTCGGAACCGAGCGGATCCTCGGCGGGCCCGTTCGCCGCCCACCAGGCGTGGGTGCACACGAAGACGTCGCCGGACGTGGACGCGACCGTCGAGATGTCCTCGGCGGTGTGCCCCGGGGTCCGCAGCAGCCGGACCGACGGCCCGAGTTCGGCCCCGTCGGCGTCGCGGTCGACCCAGCGGTCCCCCGCGTACATGGCCCAGTGATCGTGAATCCGCGCCGCGGGGAACAACGCGGCATTGACCGTGTGGTCGGGATGGTGGTGGCTGAACACGACGTCGGTCACGTCCCCGGCCTGCGGGCCGTGCTCGGCCAGCGCGGCCAGCAGGGCCTCGCGGGAGGCGACCATGCCGGGATCGACGACGATCACCGCGTCGCCGTCCAGGATCAGCGTGACCGTCCCGGCCACCCGCTCGTCGTCGCCGTCCCGGCCGACGTATCCCTCACGCAGCACATATACCGACGCGGACCCGCCCGGCGCGATCTTCACAGCAGCCACGGAGCCGACCCTACCGATACCGTGGTCCCGGCGGCCAGAGGGGTCCGGAGGGGGGCGATTACGGGAGGTCGAAGGGGAGGGCGATGCCGTCCAGGGCGTGGGCGCACAGGTCGTCCTCGCGCTCCGCGGGCAGAGCGGCGATGATCGTGGCGACCAGCTCGCGCAGGCGCTTGATGTTGGACGAGAAAACCTCGAAGACCTCGGCCTGGGTCACGCCCGCGCCCTCCTCCAGGCCGGCGTCGAGGTCGGTGACCAGCGCCAGCGGGGCGTAGCAGAGAGCCAGCTCGCGGGCCAGAACCGCCTCGGGATGGCCGGTCATCCCGACCAGCGTCCAGCCCTGGGCGGCGAACCACTGCGACTCGGCGCGGCTGGAGAACCGCTGTCCCTCGATGACCACCAGCGTCGCCGAGCCCACCGGCGCCCAGCCCTGCTGCGCGGCGGTCATGATGGCGACCGAACGGACCGACGGGCAGTACGGGTCGGCGAACGGCACGTGGCAGGCGCCCTCGTCGTAGTAGGTCTGGTCCCGCGCCGTGGTCCGGTCCACGAGCTGGTCGGGGAAGACCAGCGTGCCCGGGCCGTAGCGGTGGGTCAGCGAGCCGACCGCGGTCGGGGCCAGCACCCGCCGCACGCCGAGCGAGCGCAGCGCCCACATGTTCGCGCGGTACGGGATCTTGTGCGGCGGGAACCGGTGGTCCCGGCCGTGCCTGGGCAGGAAGGCGACCCGGCGGCCGGATACCTCGCCCACCGTGACCAGCCCGCTCGGCGCGCCGAACGGGGTGTCGATCTTCACCTCTTCGGCGTCTTCGAGAAACTCGTAGAAGCCGGAGCCGCCGACGACCGCGATATCCGCCAGGCCCGCCATCGCCGGTCAGGCGACCTTCTCGCTCGAGGAAGACTTAGCCGGGGCGCTGGCCGCCTCGGACTTCTTGTCCGCCTTGTCCGCCTTGTCCGCCGAGCCGTTGCCGCCGCTGGCCGGCGAGTCACCCGAGGAGGACGACGACTCGCTGGCCGTCTTCTCCTTGACCGCCTTGCTCGAGCCGTTCCGGCTGTCCGTGCGGTAGAAGCCCGAACCCTTGAAGACGATCCCCACCGGGGAGAACACCTTCCTGAGCCTGCCGCCGCAGGCCACGCACACGGTCAGCGGCGCGTCGGTGAACTTCTGCACCGCCTCGGCCGGCTCGGCACACTCGGTGCAGGTGTACTGGTATGTGGGCACGGACCCTCCTCTACGCGGGCCTCAGATTAGCACTCGCGCTATCCGACTGCTAAGCATACCCAACCACGCAGGCGGTCCCGGGATTCCGCGTGCATGGGGGGAGACAAGGAATGATCCGAACGAGGTGGCTACTCCGCCCCCAGGACGGCTATCCCGTTCACCGGGCTGACCGCCGCCCGGACCTTCACGTCATGGCGCTCGGCGGGCACGCGGTCGACGAGCTCGTCGTCGTAGACCAGCGCGATCAGCGGGACCAGCGGGCCGACCCGGGCCAGCGCGCGGTCGAAGCTGCCGCCGCCCCGGCCGAGCCGGTTCCCGGCCCGGTCGACGGCCAGCGCGGGCACCAGCACCGCGTCGGCCCGGGCCACCGCGCCGACGCCGCGCGGCGGATCGGACGGCTCGCGCAGCCCGCGCGGCCCGGGCACCATGGAGTCCGGCCCCTCGTAGGAGGCCCAGTCCAGGTCCCCGTCGGGCCGCAGCACCGGCAGCAGGACGTAGCTGCCGCGCTTCCACAGCGCGTACACCAGGCTGTGCGTGCCGGGCTCTGCGCCGATGGAGTAATAGGCGGCGATCGTCCCGGCCATCTGGACCTCAGGCCGGTCCAGCAGCGCGTCCCTGATCGCCCGGCCGGCCGCGGCCCGCTGCTCGGCGGGGAGCGCGGCCCGGGCCGCCAGCAGCCGGGCCCGCAGCGCGGCCTTCTCCTGTTGCATCCCGGGCACGTCCTCACCGTACCGGCACCTCGCGCGGGCCCTGTGGCCAGGAACACTCCGCGAAGTTCGCTAGTGTTCAGGCATGGCTGATACCGCCGCCACCCCGAAGGACGTGACCAAGGCCGTCATCCCCGCCGCCGGCCTGGGCACCAGGTTCCTGCCCGCGACCAAGGCGACGCCCAAGGAAATGCTGCCGGTGGTCGACAAGCCGGCGATCCAGTATGTCGTGGAGGAAGCCGTCGCGGCCGGCCTGGACGACGTGCTGATGATCACCGGCCGGAGCAAGCGCTCCATCGAGGACCACTTCGACCGGGCCTACGAGCTCGAGGAGGCGCTGGCCGCCAAGGAGGACACCGAGCGGCTGGCGCAGGTACGCGAGTCCAGCGACCTGGCCACCGTGCACTACGTGCGCCAGGGTGACCCGAAGGGGCTCGGCCACGCCGTGCTCTGCGCGGCCCAGCACGTCGGCAACGAGCCCTTCGCGGTGCTGCTCGGCGACGACATCATCGACAGCCGTGACCCGCTGCTGACCCAGATGATCGAGGTGCGCAGGCGTCACGGCGGCAGCGTCGTGGCGCTGATGGAGGTCGACCCGGAGCAGGTCTCGCAGTACGGCTCCGCGGCGATCACGCCCACCGCCGAGGAGGACGTGGTCACGGTCACCGACCTGGTGGAAAAGCCGGTACCCGGCTCGGCGCCGAGCAACTGGATCGTGATCGGCCGCTACGTCTGCGACCCGGCGGTGTTCGACGTGCTGCGCGACACCCCGCCCGGGCGGGGCGGCGAGATCCAGCTCACCGACGCGCTGCTGACGCTGGCCAGGCGCGGCCCGGCCGAGGGCGGCGGCGTGCACGGCGTGCTGTTCCACGGCCGCCGCTACGACACCGGCAACAAGCTGGACTACCTGCGCACGCTGGTCCAGTTCGCCTGCGAGCGCTCCGACCTGGCCGAGGAGATCGTGCCCTGGCTGCGCAAGTACCTGGACAGCCTGCCATGAGCGAGCCGGAGGGGCGCGGCGGCGACTGGACTGAGGAGCG
>Ga0335081_10003731_pt1 | contig 23982 bp, 22 predicted proteins | sample Lox_Sample_35_FD_206713 | JGI IMG/M metagenome (GOLD analysis project Ga0335081, IMG submission 206713) | Soil microbial communities from Loxahatchee National Wildlife Refuge, Florida, United States - Lox_Sample_3.5 | ecosystem: Environmental > Terrestrial > Soil > Wetlands | place: USA...
TGAGCGAATGGAAGAAACTCGCCCGCGTGGTCTGGGAGCAGCAGATTGGCGCCGACGTGACGGCCGAAGTCACCGATCTGGAAGCGCGCCTGGTCAACGCCCGCAACACCGAGCGCCGCCTCACCGATCTTCTGGCGCAACGCACCGGCAAACTCTCCGACGTTCTGGCCGTGGAAGTTGAGATCGATCGCGTCCGCGGCGACATCGAACGCATGGAAGGCGAACGCAAAGGACTGGCAGATCGCGTGACCTTCGCTACCGTCATGTTCACCTTGACCGAGGACTACAGCGCCCCGCTCCAGATGCTGCCTGGCTCTCCGCTGGGCCGTCTCCGCAACGCCGCGGTACAAGGCTACGGGATGATGGTCGGAGGTGTGGTCGGCGTGGCGCTGTTCCTCGCGTCGTATGGACCCAGCATTCTGCTCTGGTCGGCGCTCCTGTTCTTCCCCGCCCGGTTTGCCTGGAGAAGACTCCGCCGCAAGACGACCTGATCCAGTCCTGAGGCAGCAACCGCCGGCGTACATCCGGCCCGCTGGCTCACGGGATCCCGACGCGCCGCACCAGATCCTCGAACCGGGCGTCGGACCGCAACGGGTCCCACCACTCCTGCGCCTTCAACAGGACCAGCAGGCACTCCCGCCGCTCATATGCCTGCTCCAGGCACCGCATCGCTTCGTCGGCCTCGCCAAGCCGCGCATGAATTCTCGCCCGGAAGAACGGGCGCTCGTCGGGAGATCCGCCGCCCGGCATCCCCGTAATGCCCGCTCGCAGCGCCCAACGATGGTAGCCTGCGGGCCCGCTCTGCCGCAAGGCGCGGCGCGCGGCTCCAACTCCTTTGGTAATCACGCCAGCCGCCTTGTATTCCGTGATAGCTCCGGCGATTCTCCCTTCTGCCTCGCGGACGCGGCCCAGCACAAAGTGAGCGCGGCGAAATGAGGGGTCGAGTTCGAGCGCCTGAGATGCAAATGCCATCGCCACCGGGTAGTCTCGGACCCAAAAGCAGCATTCCGCGGCTTCTGCACGCAGAAGCAGATTGAGTGGATCCAGCTCGATGGCGCGGCGCATTTCGGCAACCGTCCGCTGGCGGTCCATCATGGTGCTGGCAAGAGCCGCGCGGCAGCCATGCGCCAACCATGAGTTGCTGTCCAACTCCAGCGCGTTTTCAAGCGCGCTTTCGGAGCCTTGCCAGTCCCAGTCCTGGAACAGGAGAACCATGCCCAGAGCCGCATGAGCCTCAGCCAGAGTGTCGTCGATGTCCAGCGCCTGGCGCGCCGCCGTATTGGCCCTGCCCAGAAGCTCCCGCTGGCGGGCGGCGCACAGGTCCGATCCCAGCGGTACCGCGCGTTCAAAGCAGGCGTGAGCCAGGCCGGCGTAGGCCTCGGCGAACGACGGATCCTGGACAACTGCCTGCTCGAAATGGGCGATGGCTCGATCCACATCGGGCGGTGTGAACCGCCCGAGGAAATACCGGCCCCGCAGATCCGATTCATGGGCGACCGGGTTCACGCGGCGCTGCGCCGTGAGCCGTTGTCCCTCTTCCGGTGTGATCACCGCTTGCACTTCTCTGGCGATGGCCCTCGCCAGGTCGGCGTGCAGAGCCAAGACATCCTCGAGATCGCGGTCGTAGATCTCGGCCCAGAGGTGCTCGTCCGTAGTCGCCCGGATCAACTGCACGCTGACGCGCACTCGCCCCCCGGCGGCTAGCGCCGTGCCCTCCACCACGGCATCCACCCCCAATTCCTGCGCGATTTGCGGCAAGCGTCGTTCCGCGTGCTTGTAGTGCATGACCGACGTGCGGGAGATGACCTTCAGCGCCCGGATCTTGGCAAGCTGCGAGATCAAAGTCTCGGTCATGCCGTCGGCAAAGTACTCCTGTTGCGGATCGCCCGAAAGGTTGGCCAGCGGCAGGACAGCCACGGCGCGAATCGGCGCCGGTTGTTCGCCCAGGCGCTCGACCATCGGGACGAGCTTGTAGCCCCATCCTCGAACCGAGGTCAGATAGCGCGGCTCTTTCTCTAAGTCGCCCAGTGCCTCCCGAAGAAGCCACACGCGCTGCGACAGAGTATCGTCGTTGACGAACTCGTCGGGCCACACTGCCTCCAGCAGTTCTTGCCGCCGCACGATTCCTGGCGCGCGCCGGATGAGCGCGACGAGCAGATCGAAACTGAGCGGAGGCAAGGCCAGCGTTTGGTCGCCGCGCTTCACGGCTGCCCCGCCCACATCCACGATTAGATCTCCCAGCCGATACCGCTCTGCTGGCCCTCCGCCGCCGCGACGACCGGGGGGCGGGGCCTTCGTTGGCCTTTCCTCCCGGCTGTCATGGCCGGACTCGTTGCTTCGGCTGTCTGTGCGGCCGTTCGGCTCTGCCCGTCGAGCCTTGAGCGAAGATTGAGCGATTCTTGAGTCTCGCTTCATGCACAACCGATCCGATTATCGCAATCTGTCAATCGGAGAACAAGAATCGAACCCCGCTGGTGAACCGGCGCAGTTCGAGAGAGGAGAATGTTATGAATCGGATATCGACGGCGATATGGGCTACCTGCCTTCTGGCGATTCCGGCGACAGTCCGGGCGCAGGATTGCAGCGCTTGGAACAACATGCAACTTGCCGGCACGTATACCATGTCTGGCAGCGGCTATGTCGATTTGTCCAAGGCGCTTCCAGTTCCCGGCATGCCGTCGGGACTCGTCCCCATGTTCTGGGTGGGAGCAACTGTTTTCGACGGCGCCGGGGGAGCAACCGGTTGGGTCTCCATTAACGCGGCCGGCAACCAGATGACCGGCTCTTTCGTCAACAAGAAATACGCGATCAAACCGGACTGCACAATCCAGGTGACTTACTCTCTGAAGATCAACGAATTACAAGGCCTTACCGTAGGGCCCTTCTCGCATCTCATGGTGCCCGTGGTGAAGTCGGGGACCCTCTGGATGCCGGCCGACCTGGAACTCCACATGATCACCGTGGGCGCCAGTCCCGGCGCTCCGGCAGGCGCACTCGTGGACTCCGGAGTCATGTACCGCATCTCGATCCAACACTAAGCGGGCGTGTTCGGAGGTACGGTGACGTATTCCGGCAGAAGCACTCGCTTACGCTCGTGGCTCCGATCGTAGCCGCGACCGTCAGACATCTGAGTTGGTCCGTCAAGAGGAAAGTTTCGAGATTTTGCAGAACCCTGCACGATTTTCCCGCTGAATTTGAACAGGTTGAGATTTTTGCGAGCGCGCCTTGCGGGAGGTGATGTAGGTCGCCTCGCAATAGGGTTTCGATCTTTCCAGCAGCGGTAGAAGATGCGGATCCATTTGTAGGCCAGGGAACGAATGGCCGCATGATGACCCTTGCCCCTCTCGCGCTGCCGGTCATAGTGCTCCCGGGCCCAGTAGCAAAACCGGATCGAGCAGTTGGCCCACTCGTGAAAGGTGGCACTTTTCGATCCGCTGGGCATCGCGGCAGTTATGCCGGTGGAAGAATTTCCGCAGAGCCTTGGGAGAGACCTTTTGCAGATCCTGTAAGGTCGGCCACTGGCCTAGCAGTTCGCACACCATCGCGCAGGCTGGATCGTCGAACCAGTCCAGGGCTTGCGGAAAGATCTGTTTGAGCCTGTGGATGAGGCGCTGTTTTTGCGAAGTGTGCTGGTTGACCAAGCCGCGCCGCTCCTCGCTAAGGAACTGCAGTTTGCGGGTTTCCACGGTGTCCGGCTCGAACCGCCGGAGGCGGTCCTGGTGGCACACCAGCAACTCCAAAATCAGGTCGGCATCGCGCGGATCGCGTTTGGCGCCCGAGGGAGTGAATACCTTGCGATAGCTGTCGAGCGCGTTGGGGGGAATGGGGAACACCACCACGTGGGCGTATTTGCCGAGCAGGGTGATCAAGGCGCCGCGCGCCTGCTCGACGGCCACCGCCACGGGCCGGCCGCCAAAGCGGCGCTCCCATCCGGCGACCCACTCCTGGATCGCCTCGGGAGTTTGATCGACTTCGCCCCGTTGGATTTTGCCATCGGCGGTGCGCATCGTCCAGGCATGCTGTTGATCAGCCGAGTCGATGCCAACATCGGCGGCAGATTCGGTTGCTTTGCCGGTGGCTGGTTCTGCTGCTAACGTTAAATCAGACATAAGGATCTCCCAAGCTGTGGGATAGAGCCAGGACCTTGTCTCCGCGAAGGCCTTATAGTAGAGTCTGGTGACAGACGACATCTGAGTGTTCGTTCTGGAAAAAAGGCGCATCCCGCGGATCGGAAGCTCTGACGGTAGTCATCGATGCTGGTTGCACAGCATCGTTGTCTGGGAGCGCAATTCGTATCCGCGGGATGCCTGCTCGCTTTACGTTGCCATCGGCCGTCGCCGATTGGCAACTGGCGAGACTTTTCCACAGCGGCTGGCGGCCGACGGCTGTAGAAGACCCTGGATCTTCAATTCTCCTTCTGGAGAGATTATAAAGGGAGCGGGTTCCCGGCTCCCCAAGCCTCATCCCACACAAAACAAATCGAATATTTACTTGCTAAAAATATGCTCACTGATACTTGACAAGCATGCACTAATATTTTATTATTGCAATTGGATGAGGTCAGCAGCCTCCCCAATCATCAATGCAAAGAGGAGTTTCTCAACCATGTCTCTCACCCATTTCGACCCATTAGCCAGCCTCCGGCTCTTCGAAGATGCCTTCACCCGGATGATCAACGAGCCTCGGGCCACCCGTCCGTGGTCTCCGGCCGTCGATATCTACGAGTCCGAAAACGAACTGGTCTTGAAGGCTGATCTGCCGGAAGTGGAACTGAAGGACATCGACGTTCGCGTCGAAAACCAGACCCTCACCGTCTCCGGCGAGCGCAAGTTCGAACAGGAGCATGCCGACAAGGGTTATCACCGCATCGAGCGCGCCTACGGCAGCTTCATGCGCAGCTTTTCCGTGCCCAACACTTTCGACACCGACCACATCGCCGCGGAGTTCAGCAACGGCGTCCTGACCGTCAAACTGCCGAAGAAGGAAGCCGCCAAGCCGCGCCAGATCAAGATCGAATCCAAAGCGTAAGATAAAGGCAACAAGTACGCACAAGCTTTAAGCTTGTGAAGTGAAGCGTTCCGTTCAGGGCCGGGTCTGTCCGGCCCAGTTCTTTATTAAAGGGATCCCCAATGTTCCGCATGGACAAACTCACCCAGAAAGCCCAGGAGGCCCTCCAGCAGGCTCAGGCCATCGCCGAAAAACAGGAAAGCCAGGTTCTGTTCCCCCTTCATCTTTTGATCGCCCTGGCTCAGGAAAAGGAAGGCATCGTCCGTCCTGTGCTCGAAAAGTGCAACGTCCACCCCGACGCCATCCTCTCCGAGGCGCAGCGCATGGCCGCCAGTCTGCCCAAAACGCCCGGCATGCAGCCCGGCATCTATCTTTCGCAGCCCCTCAACCAGGTCCTCGAGCACGCCTTCGACGAGGCCACCCGCTTCAAGGATGAGTTCGTTTCCACCGAACACCTGCTGCTCTCCATCGCCAGCCAGCGCAGCGACCCCGCCGGCCAGTTGCTCGATCGCGCCGGCGCCACCCACGACGCCATCCTCAAAGCGCTCGTCTCCGTCCGCGGCACGCAGCGCGTCACCGACCAGAACCCCGAGTCCAAGTACCAGGCCCTCGAGCGCTACGCCCACGATCTCACCGAATCCGCGCGCCAGGGAAAGCTCGACCCCGTCATCGGCCGCGACGACGAAATCCGCCGCGTCATGCAGGTGCTCAGCCGCCGCACCAAGAACAACCCCGTGCTGATCGGCGAGCCTGGCGTCGGCAAGACCGCCATCGTGGAAGGCCTGGCCCAGCGCATCGTCCGCGGCGACGTCCCCGACCAACTCAAGAACATGCGCCTGGTCGCCATCGACCTCGGCTCCATGATCGCCGGCACCAAGTTCCGCGGCGAGTTCGAAGACCGGCTCAAAGCTGTTGTCAAGGAGATCATCGATTCCAACGGCGAGATTATCTGCTTCATCGACGAGTTGCACACCCTGGTCGGCGCGGGCTCTGCCGAGGGTGCCATCGACGCCGCCAACCTGCTCAAGCCCGCCCTCGCTCGGGGCGACCTGCGCTGCATCGGCGCCACCACCCTCAACGAATACAAGAAGCACGTCGAAAAGGACGCCGCGCTCGCCCGCCGCTTCCGCACCGTCATGGTCAGCGAGCCCACCATCGACGACACCATCGCCATCCTTCGCGGGCTCAAGGAGAAGTTCGAGATCCACCACGGCGTGCGCATCAAGGACTCCGCCATCATCGCCGCCGCCGTGCTCTCGCAGCGCTACATCGCCGACCGCTTCCTCCCCGATAAGGCCATCGACCTGATCGACGAAGCCGGCTCCGCGCTCCGCCTGCAAATCGGCTCCATGCCCATCGAAATCGACGATCTCGACCGGCGCATCTCGCACCTCGAAATCGAGCGCCAGGCCCTCACCAAGGAAAAGGACTCCGCGTCACGCGAGCGCCTGCGTCACGTGGAAGGCGAGCTCGAGTTTCTGCGCGGCCAGGTAGCGCCACTCAAAGAGCGTTGGAGCCGCGAGCGCAACGCCATCGGCCGCGTCCGCCAGCTCAAGGAGGAACAAGACAACCTCCGCAAGGAAGAAGAGAAAGCCAGCCGCGCCGGCGATTGGCAGAAGGCCGCGGAACTCCGCTACGGCCGCCTGTCGCAGATCGAGAAAGACATTCAGTCCGCCGAACAGGAGCTCGAAACCGCCAAGGAGAACGCCATCCTCAAGGAGGAAATCGGCGAGGACGACATCGCCCGTATCGTGGCCAAGTGGACCGGCATCCCCGTCGCCCGCATGATGGAAGGCGAAATCCAGAAACTGGTTCACATGCCCGAGCGCCTCAAGGAGCGCGTGGTCGGCCAGGACGAAGCCGTTCGCCTGGTCTCCAACGCCATCCTCCGCAACCGCGCCGGCTTGAGCGATCCCAACCGCCCCATCGGCAGCTTCATCTTCCTGGGGCCCACGGGCGTCGGCAAGACCGAGCTCGTGCGCGCGCTCGCTCAATACCTCTTCGATGACGAAAAGGCCATGATCCGCGTCGACATGTCGGAATACCAGGAGAAGCATTCGGTCGCGCGCATGATCGGCGCACCTCCCGGCTACGTCGGCTACGACGAGGGCGGCCAGCTCACCGAGCAGGTGCGCCGCCGTCCGTATTCCGTGGTCCTCTTCGACGAGATCGAAAAGGCCCACCCCGAAGTCTTCAACGCCCTGCTGCAGATCCTCGACGACGGCCGCATGACCGATGGCCAGGGCCGCACGGTCAGCTTCAAGAACACCGTGATCGTGATGACCTCCAACGTCGGCACCTCCATGGTGGAGAAGAACACCATCGGTTTCTCGGTGCACGATAAAGACCCGCGCGCCGCCGACACGCGCAAGCGCCTGCTCGACGCGCTGCGCCAGCAGTTCCGTCCCGAGTTTCTGAACCGCATAGACGACATCATCGTCTTCAACACGTTGACTCGCGAGCACCTCGGGTTGATCGTGGACATCCAGCTCGCCGCCGTTGCCAGGATGCTCAAAGACCGGAAGCTCAACCTGGAAGTGACTCCCGCGGCCAAAGACGCCGTCATCGCCGAAGGCTTCGATCCGCAATTCGGCGCGCGCCCCATGCGCCGCGCCATCCAGCGTCTGGTCCAGGACCCGCTCGCGCTCAAGGTGCTCAACGGCGATTTCCTGGAAGGTGAGACCATAAGAGTAGACGTGAAAGAAGGCGAGCCCGGCCTGCAATTCAGCAAGCTGGAGCCCGCCGTAGTGTGAGCACACGCTTTAGCTTGTGCAGTAGGCACGAGCTTTAGCTTGTGCTTCGTCGTGGGGCAGGCGATGCCGCCTGGCGGTACCGCAGCCGCCACCTACGGGTGCAGTTTGTAGCTGGAACCGAGTGGGCCGGCGGCGGCCTGGTGCTTGCGGGCGCGCACCAGTTCGGCTACCTGCCGGATGTGACCCAGGTCGTGCATCGACCATTCGTGGAGCATCTGCTGTAGCGTGATTTCGCCGGCTTCGCGGTGTAGCGCGCGACGCTCGCCTGCGCCGCGCGGGAGACCGCGCAGAAACTCGATGTTGGTTTCGCGCTGTTCTTCGAAATGGTCAAAGGCGTCTTCGGGGTCGGCGTCGCGGTAGAGATGGTAGTGCATGCTGGCGTCATCGGGTTCCAATTCCGGCTTCTCTTCGGCCAGGAACCGATCCACGCGCAGGCGGTAGCAGTGGCCTTCGCTGTGGGAGAGATGCGCCAACACCTCGGCGACGGAGAAACGATCGGGCGCCGGTTTCCAACGCGCGTCTTCGTCAGACAACTCGCACATCAGGCCGCGAAGAATTCCGGGAGTGGCTTGCAGGAGGTCCAGGCACTCCAGGGCGTTTTCAGTCATGCGAACTATCCTACGATGTTTTCGCCGCCATCCACGTGCAGCGTGTTGCCGGTCAGCCAGTAGGTTGCCGGGTGGCAGAGCACGGCGATGCAGCGCGCCACGTCTTCCGGCTGCGTCAGGCGGCGGCTGGGATTACGCTGGCGCGCGACTTCCAAAAGCTTCTCGTAGCCGGGGATCTGGCGCAGCGCGTTGGTGTCGGTCACGCCGGCCAGGATGGCGTTGGCGGTGATGCCGGCGGGGGCGAGCTCCATCGCGAGTTGGCGAATGTGCGACTCGATAATGGCTTTCGCCGCGCTCACCGGGCCGTATTGCGGAATCACGCGCGAGGAGCCCACGCTGGTCATGGCGAAAATGCGGGCGCCGCGGTCGAACAGACCGGCCCACAGACATTCCTGAACCCAGTAGACCAGCGAGTGACCCATCACGTCGGCGGTCAGCTCGAGTTGGTGGCGTGAGGCCACTTCCTCTGCGCCGGCCAGCGGCTTCAGTGCGCCGAAAGCCAGAGAGTGCATCAGGACACGCAGCGTGCCGGGCGGATCGGCCAGGCGCTTCTTGATTTCTTCCATACACTCGCGCCGCTTGTCGTCGAGGGCCGCGTTGATATTGAAGAACTGCGACTCGCGGCCCAGGGTGTGGATCTTGTCCTCCAGTTCGACGATACGGAACAGCTTGTCCCGCCGGTCCAAGTGGACGCCGAAGATATTCATGCCGGCGCGCGCCAATTCCAGGGCCGTGGCTTCGCCGAATCCGCTGCTGGCCCCTAGGATGAGGGCCCAAGGTTGTTTGGTCATGGGGTGACTTCGATCTCCCTTTCGTGTTCGCTAATAGTGCGCAGACGAATCTCGGTGCGCTCCGCCGGCAGGATTTGCGGAAAGCGCTCGCCCCATTCGATCAGCACCAGCGCGTCTCGGTCGAGTAGTTCTTCCAGGCCCAGAGTAGCCAGCTCGCGCGGTTCCTCCAGGCGATAAAGGTCTACATGATAGACCAGTCCGTTTCCGTACTCGTGAATCAGAGTGAAGGTGGGGCTGGAGACTTCATCTGCCGGGGCCGCGCCGCGGCCGCTGGCGATTCCTTTGGCCAGGGTGGTCTTGCCCGCGCCCAGTTCGCCGATCAGCAGCACCACTCCGCGTCCCGGCAACCTGCGCGCGAGCTGTTCGCCGAGGGCAATGGTCTCCGCTTCAGAGGCCGTGCGGTACGTCGGCACACGCCTCCACGGGACCGGCCAGCGCGGCCGCCAGGCTCACCGCCTCCGGAAGGTACTTCAAGGCGTCGGTGGCGATGAGCGATTTCTCGCCCAAGGCGCGCGCGCCCACTTCGCCGGCCAGCCCATGCAGATAAACCGCGGCGGCTACGGCACGATCGGGCTGAATGGGGAATTGCGCCAGGAAGCCGGCGATCATGCCGGTCAGGACATCGCCGCTGCCGCCAGTGCCCAGAGCAGGCGTGCCCGTAGGGTTGATCCACACGCGGCCATCGGGGAAAGCGATGACGGTGCGCTGGCCCTTGAGCACCAGGGTGACCCCGTGTTCGGCAGCGAAAGCGCGGGCGGCGCCGATGCGGTCCTTCTGGATCGCGGCGGTGGTTTTACCGGTGAGGCGGGCCATCTCGCCGGGATGCGGCGTGAGCACGCGGACGCGGGCAGGTGAGCCGGCGATCGAGGCTGCCAGGGCGTCGGCATCCAGCACCATGGGCTGCGTGAACCGTTCGGCGGCGCTGGCTACCAGCATGTCGATATCGCGGTGGCGGCCCAGGCCGGGTCCCATGGCGATCACGGTCTTGCCTTCCGCGATGGCCTCCAGGCTCGCGTTAAGGGCAATCGAACCCATGGGAGTTTCGGCGAGCGGCTCGGTCATCAGTTCGGGGGCGTGCGAAGCGATTTCGGGGATCGCGCTTTCGGCCGACGCCACCGTGACCAGCCCGGCGCCGGCCCGCAGGGCTCCGAGACCGGTCATGGCGGCGGCGCCGGTTTTTCCGCGAGAGCCGGCCACCACCAGGACGTGACCGAAGGTGCCTTTGTGGCCTCCCGGCGGGCGCGGCGCCAGCACGCTGCGGAACATGGGCGGTTCCACCAGCGACAGCCAGACGTCATCGTAGAGAGAGGGCGGGCTGCCGATCGCGCCGACGACCAGATGGCCAACGTGATCGCAATTGGGCGGCATCACCTGGGCGATCTTCGGGGCCGTGAACGTGACGGTGGCATCGGCGCGGGCACATTCGCCCGCCGGTTCACCGGTATCCGTGGGCATCCCGGAGGGAATATCGACCGCCACCACTTTGGCCAGCGGAAATCCCTTGTTGATTTCGCGGATACCTTCGAGCATACGGCCCGTGGCAGGTCCGGTGATGCCGGTGCCCAGGAGCGCGTCTACGACCAGCGTGGCATTGCGGGCTTCCGCGGGGAGCTCGCGCACGGCGGGGCAGCCGCATACCTCGAGGATCCGGTAATTCGTTGCCGCATCGCCCTTCAATTCCTCCGGCGCGGCCAGGAGCACCACATGCAAGGCGCGCGGATGGAATCGTGTGAAGAGCTGGCGCGCGATCGCCAACCCGTCGCCGCCGTTGTTGCCTTTGCCGCACAGCACGGCGATGCGTTGCGCGGCGAGCGGAGCGAAGCGCTCCGCCAGGAACTCCACCACGCGATGGGCGGCATTCTCCATCAGAACGATGCCGGGAATTCCCATTGCAATGGTGCGCCGATCCACTTCGCGCATCTGCGCAACGGTCAGGACTTTCATATGCGCCGAGCCACCACCATGGTCATATCGTCCTGCAATTCCGAGGAACCGGTCCATTGGACCACGGCCTCCATGGCGCGGGCGATGACCTCGGACGAATCCGCCCGCGTGAATTTGACGAGCAGCTCCTGCAGCCGCTCCTCGCCGAACATTTCGCCGTACGCGTTTTCGGGTTCCACGATGCCATCGGTATAAGCCACCAGCATGTCGCCATGTTCGAGCGTCACGGTTTTCTCCTCGTATGCGGCGAAGGGAAAAGCGCCCACCACGGTGCCGGTGGGTTCCAGAAGCTGGACGTGGCTGTCGCGGACCAGGATGGGGGCGAGATGCCCGGCATTGGTGTAGGTGAGCGCGTGGCGGGATTCGTCGTAAATGGCGAAATAGAAGGTAGCGTATTTTTCAGGCGCGGTGGTGGCGTAGAGCTGGCGGTTGAGGTTGGCCACCAGATGCGCCGTTGAAAGGCAGTGCGACCCGTCGCCGTTGGTGGACGAGATTTGCGTGCGCATGGTGGACTGAATCGTGGCCATCAGCAGCGCCGCCGAGATTCCTTTCCCGGCCACGTCGCCGATGGCGAAGGCCAGCGAGTCGTGAGGGAGCGCCATGAAGTCGTAGTAGTCGCCGGAGACCATACGGGCGGGGTTGCAGACGCCTTTCAGCTCGAGCGTCTTGGTGAAAGGCACATCCTTGGGGAAAAGCTGATTCTGAACCTCCCGCGCGATGGCCAGTTCCGACTCCAGCCGCTCCTTTTCCTTGGCCACGACGATGAGGCGGCCCAGGTTCTCCGTCATGGTGTTGAACGAGGAGCCCAGTTCGGCCAACTGGTCGCTCCCCTTCACCGGGATGCGATAGGAGAAGTCGCCTTCTTTGACGTGCTGGGTGCCCTCATACAACTCGTGGACCGCGCCGGTGATGGAGCGGCTAAGCTGAACGCCGGCGACCAGCGACAGCATTTCCACCACGAGGAAGAAAACCGAGACGACCACGAAGAAGCCCAGCGCGATTTCACTCCAGTAAACCTCTTGCCCGAACGCAACCACCTTCTGACCGAACACGATTCCGAGAACGGCCGAAAGGCGCGTGTCGACCTCGAGGGTCAAGTCATACTGGTCCTTCGGCGAGTCCCATGATGCGACCGTAACGGGATACACGTAGCCGGTGAGCCGGGCATCGAAGACATTCTCGGGCGGCGGCAGGTGCGACTGGGGGATGTGGCCCATCAGCGGGATGTAGTTCACGTCACCCAGGCCGGGCACCAGCCTATCAAGCAATTCGTGCGTGATGGGGGCGATTGCCAACACCCTGGTTCCCTCGTTGGCTGCGTAGGCCCAGGCGTAGAGCCGATCGCCGCCGGCTTCGTGCTTGACAATGAGAGGTTGATCGCCCGACTCCTTCCATACCTCCGGAGGCATGGTCAGCTGCGAATCCGGCGGATAGCGGATTTCTTGGTTGCCTGTGACCAGCAGTTGGGCATCGGGCAGTTGATTGTTTCGCGTCTGGCGGACGAAGCGATTGACGGCGAGTTCCGGGTCCCGCGTCGGGAACCGCGTCAACAGGTCGGCCGTGCCCTGCAAGATGCTCTCGCGGTGCCGCAACTCGGTATTGACCAGGTACACGGCCATCTGCCCGATGATGCCCTTGCCGGCGAAACCGACCAGCGCCAGGATCAGGATGATGGGCACAACGGCGATAAACAGGTAAGCCGCGATCAGCCGGTTGCGCAGCCGCCAGATGGCTTTGCGCGTGATGCGCCGCGTGATGCGGAAAGCGCCTGCTACGCCGACAACGAGAACCGCGAACCCAACCAGGATCTCGATCCAGAAGTTCGCCTGGACCAGGCGGAGCATCACGAAAACGGCCGTCAAAATGAGAAAGGCCTGGCCCAGGCGGCCGAGCTGCCGCCAGAACAGAACCAAGCTTTTCTGCATAGCTCCAGACTAGCGTACCAATGCAACAAAGGGTACAATCACTTCATGCAAAAACGAACGCTTCTTGGGCTGGCTCTGCTGTTGGTTTTTACCGCGGCCGCCGCGTGGGCAGCCGACGTAACCGGCACCTGGACCGGCACGATTTCCGGGCCGAACGGCGACTTCAGCCTCACCTACACGTTCAAGCAGGATGGAGACAAGTTGACCGGCACGGTTACCGGGCCGACCGATCCGATTCCGATCGCCGACGGCAAGGTGGACGGAGACAAGATCTCCTTCAGCGTGAGTGTCGACATGGGCGGCAACACGGTGAAATTCACCAGCAAGGGGACCATCAAGGGCGACGAGATCACGCTGACGACCACCAACGACGGCGGCATGGATATGGGCGGCGAGATGACGCTCAAGCGCCAGAAGTAGGCCAAACAGCCAATGGCCATGTAAACCCCGGCCGTCTGTATTCCGTCTCAACCAACGAATGGAACCAGTTTCCGCGACTGGCTGGATGCCATCGGCCGCGGAGAGCGCGGAAGACCTCACAGACTTCGAAGCCGTCGTGCGCCTTCACTGGCCCAGGGTCTTGCGCTTTGCCATGGCTTCCCTGCGGGACCGCGACGCCGCCGAGAGCCTGGCGCAGGATTGTTTTTGGAAAGCTTATCGGGCCCGGGCGACGTTCCGGGGCGATGCCAGCGTCGGCACGTGGCTGATGCAGATCGCCGTCAACCTGGTGCGGGATTATGCACGCAACCGGCGGCTGCAGTTCTGGAGGCGAACCTGCGATTTCGCCGTGGATTTCGGCGCTGCCAGCCGGGTAGTTCCCGATGAGGGCTGCTCGCCCGAACGCAGCGTAGCGGCCAAGGAACGGGTCGCAGCCGTATGGGCGGCCACGCGGGGCCTGTCCGAGAGGCAGAGAACCGTCTTCCTGCTGCGCTTTGTGGAGGATATGGATTTGCTTGAAATCGCAGCCGTGACCGGGTTGAAGGAGGGGACCGTGAAGGCCCATCTCTTCCGCGCCCTACAAGCGGTTCGCGCGCAGATCGGAGAACTGAAGTGAACCGGCACCTATCCGCCGAGGAGATTGCCAGCTGGCTCATCGGCGAGCGAAGTCCGCAACTGGAACGGCACATGTCGGAATGTCCGGCCTGCTTCGCGGAAGCAGCGCGGATGGAAGCCGCTTTGGCTGAATTCCGCGGCGCGGTCCGCGATTGGAGCGAGGGACGGGTCTGTTCCGCCTGGCGGCCGCAGACACGGTCGAAGACTGCGCGCTGGCTGCTGGCAGCAGCCGCAGGTCTGCTGGTCATTTGCGGGAGTTACTGGGAATTCCGGGCGCGGCAACGCGCCGCGGAGGCCGCGCTGGCGGATGCCTTGTTGTTGGAGCAGGTGGACGCGCAGATTTCGCGGGCCGTGCCGGAGCCGATGGAGCCGCTGGTTCAGCTCGTATCCTGGAACACGAACGCCGTCAACGCTCAAAAGAGCGGGGAGATGCAATGAAACTACACAAAGGTAAGTTGGGAGTCTTGATAGTTGCCGCCGGCGCGGTCGTGCTGGCACAAACGCAACCGCCGCAGCCGCCGCAGCCACCTGCGCAACCGCAGCCGGCCGCGGCCACTCCGGCGCGGTCCGTCCGCTATGGAGAAATCGGAGGGATCGGCGCGGGTGGCTTTCCGGGTGTTCCGCCGCCGCCCCGCGCCGAGCGCCCGCCGTTCGAGCGCTCGATGCCGGGGGGACGCTGGTGGAACAGCCCGGCCTGGGTCCAGAGACTGAACATCAATTCGGACCAGCAGAGAAAGATGGATGACATCTTTCAGCAGAACCGGCTGCGCCTGATTGACCTGAACGCCACGCTGCAAAAGGAAGAGGTGATCATGGAGCCGCTGGTGGCCGCCGATTCACCGGACGAGACCAGGATTCTCGCGCAGATCGATAAGGTGGCGCAGGCGCGAGCGGAGTTGGAGAAGGCGAACGCCAGGTTCCTTCTGGAAATTCGCAGAGTGCTGACGGCCGATCAATGGAAGAAGCTGCAGAGCGAGATAAGCGGGGGTGGTCGAGCTACGGCGCCGCCACCGGCCGGGCACGGGGGTAGATAGCGGGCTCATCCGGCCTATATCGCTTCCAGCTCTTCCTCCAACATCTGTTTCTGCGTAAGGTCGGCGTAGTAGCCGCCAGCTTCCACCAGTTGGGCGTGCGTGCCTTGCTCGACAATGCGGCCTTTCTCCAGCACCACAATGCGATCGGCCTGGCGAACGGTCGAGACGCGGTGGGAGATCAGAATCACCGTGCGGCCGCGCATCACTCCGGCGAGATGCGCCAGGATTCGTTCCTCGGTGAGCGTGTCGACGCTCGAAAGGGCATCATCCAAGATGAGGATGCGCGGGTCGCGCAGGATCGCCCGGGCGATGGCGGTCCGCTGCTTCTGGCCGCCGGAGAGCGTGATGCCGCGCTCGCCTACAGTGGTCTGGTAGCCGGCGGGGAAGCTTTCAATGTCAGTGGACAGACCAGCGATCTCCGCCGCGCGGCGGATTTGGTCGTCACTGGCGTGCTCCACTCCGAAGGCGATGTTCTCGGCGATGGTCGCGCTGAACAGGAAGGTTTCCTGCGGGACGAAGCCGATGTGGCGGCGCAGTTCGGCGGGATCGAGGTCGCGCAGGTCAATGCCATCGACGAAGACTGCGCCTGAGGTGGGATCCATGAGGCGCGGGACCAGCGACACGAGGGTGCTTTTGCCGGAGCCGGTGTGCCCTACCACGGCGATGGTTTCGCCGGCGGGGATGCGCAGGGCGACGGAGTCGAGCACGCGGCCGGCACCGTAGTCTACGGAGACATCGCGGAATTCGATTTCGGCGCGGGCAGGCGGCGCCTGCGCCACCATTCGCGACAAGCTTAAGCTTGTCGCCACTTGCGGGGCGCGAATGGTGGGGATTTCGTGGAAGATCTGGTTGATGCGGCCGAGCGACGCCCCGCCGCGCTGCATCAGGTTGACCACCCAGCCCAGCGCGATCATGGGCCACACCAGCATGCCCATGTAGGTGTTGAACATGACGAAGCTGCCGATGGTAATGCGGTGCCGCAGCACGTCGCGCCCGCCCAGCCACAAAACCACCAGGAAAGTGGCGCCGATCAGGACTTCGAGCAACGGTTGGAACACGCCCTGGATGCGCACCAGCCGGATGTTCTGCGCGATGTACTGCCTGTTCAGCTCGGCGAAGCGGCGCATTTCGGCCTGCTCCTGCACGAACGCCCGGACCATGCGCACGCCGGAGAGGTTCTCCTGCACGCGGCTCGAAATATCCGAGAACATGGCCTGGATCTTCTCGAAGCGCGCGTGGATGATGCGGCCGAAGAGGATCACCGCGATGCTGACGGCCGGAGCGGGCAGGATGGCATAGAGCGCCAGGTGCCAGTCTACGCGGAGCATGACTGCGATGGCCAACACGAATGTGAGGCTGGTTTCACCCCAGTACATCACGCCGGGGCCGAGCATCATGCGGACGGCGTTGAGGTCGTTGGTTGCACGGGCCATGATGTCGCCGGTGCGGGTGCGGGCGTAGTAGTCAGGCGAAAGGCCGGTGAGGTGGTCGAACAGGTCGTTGCGCAGGTCGTATTCGATATCCCGCGAGATACCGATCATGATGACGCGCATCCAAAACTGAAAGAGACCCTTGAGCAGCGCCAGGCCCACCAGGTACGCGGCAAAGCGCACAAACACGGTGGCGTGGGCGGCGCTGAACGAGTCCACCGCGCGCCCGATCATCAGCGGCTGCGCCACCTGCGCGAGATCTTTCAGGACCAGGCAGAATACGCCCAGGACCATGCCCCAGCGATAGCGCCAGAGGTACTTGCGAACGGTGGCGAGCGATTCCCACATGGTCAGAATCCGAAGGCCGTGGCCACGGTCTTGCTCCACTCCAGGAAGACGGTCTTCTGCCCCTGGCGGGAGCGCCACCAGGAACCGGGATGAAAGAACTCATCCGGGACCGCGACGGTGCGAAACGCGGGGCCGCCGCCGGCCGCACGCTCCGCCGCGCGCAAGAGCCGGGCGGCGCGCGCCGAGTGGAAGTCGCTGGTGACGAGGAGGACGCTGCGGACATCCCGGCGGCGCAGTTCCGCCAGGATCACCCGGACTTCCCCCCTGGTAGACAGCTCGGAGTGTTGGAAAGCGATGAAGCATTCGGCGGGATAACCGTGGCGGACGGCGAACGGGATCGCCAGGTCGGTCTCGTGCGCGCCGTAGAAACCCGGCGGTCCGCTCACCAGCACCGCCCGGACATCGCCCTGGCGCACCAGTTCCGCGGCTTTGAGGATGCGATGGCCGTAATAATCGCCGCCCAGTACGACGGCGAGATCGGCCTTGGCCGGTCCGTCATCGTGGATCAACGCGTACGCGACTGCGGGGAGCCAGAGCGACTGGGCGAAAAACAGCACGGCCAGCAAGAGCAGCAGCACGATGAGGAACCTGGGGACCGTCAGGAGACGTGTGCCAGACCGCTCCCTCACGGTCGTGGCTCCGAAGCGCGCGGCACGGACTACTTCTCGTCCGTGGAATTATTTTTTTGATCCAGATTACCGACTGTTTTCAGCCGCTGGTAGAGCCGCTCAACTTCCGCCTCATCCTCCGGGCGGAGAATGCGATAACGAGGAGGCGGTTGCTTGCGCTCGCCCCCGCTGGCCAGCACTTCACCCCAATACTGCCGGTAGGGGATGCCATCGATCAAGGCATCGCGGGAGAGACGCCGCAAGTGGCGCAGCAGGCTATTGCAGGAATCCAGGTCGCCGGGGTAGAGCAGCATCAGCCGCGAATCGTCGAACAGCGTGATTCGGACGATCAGAGGCGAAATCCAGCCGGTGCGGTCCAGGCGGCGGATGTCCATCCAGGGTATGATCCGGCGACCGACAGCAACATAGCCTTCGTGGATTTCGATGGCCGGGCGGAAAGCCAGCGCGAACAGGGCTGCGGCGGTGAGGACAAAAAGACCCGCCGGGACAAGCGCCAATTCCATCCTGGGCAAGGTGTATCCAAACCACCCGGTGCCGGCTGCTAACACGACCGCACTGATTCCGAACCAGAAGTAGTGCCGCGCGGGTGAATAGCGAGTCATCACACAACCCCGTAATTTTAGACTACTCCCCTGCGCCCATTGCGTCAATGTGTCCGAAGGGTATGGACCCCTATCCAGGTGTAATGAAGACCGCTCCAGATTGTAAAAAGACCACACGGCCATAACATTGCGGCCGCAATCGAATCCATTACTGGAGATTGGACAACGTCCCGCGCCATCCAGACGACGGCGGTGGAGATCTGAACAAATGTGGATGCTTTGCCCCAGATACTGGGCGGGAACTTGCGGTGAGATGTTAAGAGCATCACAAAAGCCGCGCCAGCCAGGATGTAGATGTCCCGGCCGAAGATTATGCCGACCAACCACCAGGGAACGATGCCGGCCAGGGCCAGCGCCAGGTAAGTGCCGCTTAACAGGAATTTGTCGGCGATGGGGTCGAAATAAGCGCCGGTTGGCGTGGAGGCGTGCCAGCGGCGCGCGGCGGCGCCGTCCAGGACGTCGGTGACCGCAGCCAGCGCGAACAGGGCCAACGCCTGAAGATGCTGGCCGGCGAGGATCGCCCGGACGACCAGGGGCGCTAGAAGCAACCGCAGCAGTGTCAGGAGGTTGGGCAGGTTGATCCAGGCCGGCATGGAACTACCCATGGGAGTCGGGCGGGCGATCTTGCCCGCGGCCGGCGCGCCGCCTGCTGGATTTTCTGGAAAGCAGGTCCGTGTGATGGTGGGCCCGTCGCGGGCGAGCTGCGCTCGCATGGACCGATTGGCAATCGGTCCGCAGGTTCACAACCTGCCCCACAGTCATCACTTGTCTTTCAACTCGCCGGCGCCGTCCGAAGGCTGGCACCGGTACACTTGCGGCGTCACGCCGAATTGAGCTTCGTAAGCCCTGGAGATGCGTTCCTGGAAACCGGCCACGGACTCCGGGCGCAGCATCGTCACCGTGCAACCGCCGAATCCTCCGCCGGTCATGCGCGCGCCGAAGACCCCTTCGGTGGCGAGCGCGGTATCGACGAGGAAGTCCAACTCCGGGCAGCTCACCTCGTAATCGTTCTGCAGGCTGGAGTGAGATTCCACCATTAACATTCCCATCTGGCTCAAGTCGCCGCGCATGCCGGCTTCCACGAACCGGCCGACGCGCGCGTTTTCGGTGACCACATGGCGGCCGCGGCGCGCCACCACCGGTGGAAGCAGGCCAGCCACGGATTCGAACTGATCGGGCGTGACGTCACGAAGACTTTCGACGGATGGGAAGCGGGCTTGGATCCCAGCGACCGCGGCGGCGCACTCGGCAACTCGTTCGCGATAGGCGGAACTGGCCAGTTCGTGCTTCACCATGGTGTTGACGGCCACGAACGCGATGCCGGGCGGCAGCGGTACGAGCCGGTGCCCCAGACTGCGGCAATCGATTTCGACCGCGGCATTCGCCTGGCCAAAGATGGAGATGTACTGGTCCATGATGCCGCAAGGCATCCCGACGAAATTACGCTCCGCGCGTTGACAAAGGCGGGCGAGTTCCAGGGGGTCGAATGGGCGGCCGCGCAGGAAAGCCAGGGCCGAAGAGACTTCGAGCGCCGCCGAGGAACTGAGGCCCGAGCCTTCCGGCACGGTGCTGCGAATGAACAGGTCGGCAGGCGCAATGGGAAAGCCGGCGCGGAGCAATTCCCGGGCGACCCCGATGGGATAGTCGGTCCAATGATGCGCCGGCTGCAACTCAGCGATCGCGGCCGGATTCCACTCCCGCATCTCGCGCTTCTGTTCGGAGTAGATGCGCACCAGGCCGCTTCCCGAGGGAGCACAGGCGACGGAAGCGGCCAGATCCAGGGCCACGGGGAGCACAAACCCGAGGTTGTAGTCGGTGTGCTCGCCGATGAGGTTGACGCGGCCCGGCGCGCGAAACGTGCGCACTTCTTCGGCCGATCCAAACACGCTGCGGAAAGTGTCGATCATGAGATGTGCGGCTCGGAAAGTCGAGTCTAGCATGCGGGGCGGAACGCGCGGCGCCGGTTGGCCGAATGGCATTTCGGCCGCAGGTTGCCTGATGGCCAGCGCGCTACTTCGCCGGGATCATGGTCAACTGCACGCTGATTGGCGCCCCTTCCTTCACCGAAACCGCTTCGCCCTTGCTCTCGATCGGCTTCATGAATTCGGGGTCGTACCACTGACCGTTCTGCACGTCTTCCCAGGCGTAGGCCCGGTACTCACCGGGCATCACCGGGCTCAGCGTTGACCGGCCATACTGATCGGTGCTGCCGGTCCGGTAGAAATAGGTCTGGTTGCGGCGCTCCGGCTCCTGGGGGATCAGAACCACGGTCACCGCGACGGCTGGCTGCTGGGTGGTGGGGTTCTGGACGCTGAGCGCGACCTGCGGAGCGTTGGGGCTGACGAGCACGTCGAGCGGAGCCACCGCGCCGTTGGTCAGGTCCAGACCGGTGGTCAAGACGTCGATATTGCCGGAGCGAATCGCCTTGACGTAGAAACCCTGCGGGAGACCACTCACGTTCACGTTATACGCGTCGGCCGTAACGTCGTCCATGCGGAAACTGCCGTCGGGAGCCATCCTGGCATTGGGAAGAGCGCCCATCACCGAACCGGGCTCACGCGGGTTCAGCCGTATCATCACGTTGGTGGGTTGCTGGCTGGCGTCGCCGTCTACGCGCACCTGGCCGGTGACCGCAACCCCGGACTCAATCGTCAGGTTCACGCCGTCGAGGTTGGTGGCGCCCACGTCGATGGCCTGCCGGGCGGAGAAGAACTTGCCGCCTTGATTGAGAAACGCGGTCAGCGTGTACGACCCCGGAGCTACGCTGGGAAAGTCGAAAGCCCCATCCGGCCGCACCGCGGCGCCCCGATTCATTCCGCCGCCGTTGGCGATCAGGGAATTGCGCGGGCGCAACTGGAGATTGATGCCGGGGCGGGCCTGCGTCACGCTGCTCGTCACATTACCCTTCACGTGCACGGTGTGAGCCTTCGACAGGCGCACGTCAAGCCCCTGGACGTGGGCGCCGGGCCCTACATCGATGGGCGCGGCGGTGGCGATGTCGGTGGTGCCGGGGTAGAAGGTGGGAACGTAGTCCTGTTGCGGCGGTTGCGGCACGGTGACAGGGGCGATCAACGCCATATCATTGAACATCGCCATGTCGACGAAGTTTCTGCCATTGTAGGTGGCGCTGAGGAAGTACTTGCCGGGCTGGATGCCGGACATGCGGTACTCGCCGATATCGTTGGTGCCCGCGCCGTTGGAAATCTGGAGCTGCTTCTTGCCCTGATTGTACGTGTAGCGGAGAAGTTGTAGCTGGACGCCTTCCATCGGGTCGCCATCCTCGTCGAGGACGCGGCCCGAGAGGACGCCGTGCGGGGTGAGGCGGAATACCAGATCCGATATCTTCTGAGCGCGGCCCAATTCCAGGTCTGTCCCGGGCCCGCCCGGCCGCCGGGCGTTGTATTGCATATTCAGAAACCCGGTGTGACTGGCATTCACACGGTATTTCCCCGGCTCGACGCTGCTGATCGAGAACTTGCCTGACGCGTCCGTCATGCCGCTGAAGGTGCTGCGGCCCGACCTGCCGGCCGTTATCTCGGTGCGGTTCATCATAATGGTGGCCTTACGCAGCAGTTCACCGGTGACTGCGTTGAAAATGTGGCCTTCCACGGTGCACAGGTCCTCCGGCGGAGTCGGTGGCGCTTGCGGAACGGAGCCATTCGGAATGCCGGCGCCATTACCGCCCCTGGGCATGACTACGCCTCCTCGGGCGCCCTGGGCCGCCAGCGCAACGGGCAGCAAGAACAGCAGTCCAATCCAGCGCATACTCACTCTCCAGTTCGTTGATTAGACGTAATCCACGGTATTAGACGTAACCACACCCTGGAGGTTGGTTAACCGGCTTGAAATCTGTCTTTCCACCGGCCGCCGGCTCCGCGCCAGTATGAAATGGCGGAATGGACCGTTGCGCCCAGGTAGAAGACCGCCACCAGCGGCAACAGCGGCGCGCCGAACCAGGCGCGCCCGTAAAAGCGCAGCGCCGGCAGGTAAGCTACCGACATCAAAAGCCAGGCTACGGCGGCCATTCCTGCGGCCGGTCGCGGCGCAAAAAGCGTCAGCAGGGGCGGAAAAAGGTAGGTGACAAGAAGGCCGAGAATTGTCCCGATCAGCACCAGCGTGGAGTGGCCAAGCTGCGTGAAGGCCGAGCGCGAGATCATGCGCCCGATTTCCGCAAAACCGCCATAGGAGCGGATGCTGCGGGTCGGAGCGCTCAGTCCGAGCCACACGCGGCCGCCATTCCGTTTCACCGCGCGCGCCAACGCGCAATCGTCGATCAGGCTGCCGCGGATCGCTGATATTCCCCCGATGCGTTCGAGCGCCGCCTGCCGCACCAGCATGCATCCTCCGGCTGCCCCGGCGGTCTTGCGGGCCGGATTGCGAATCCACGCGGGCGGATACAGCAGAAAGAAGAAAAACACGAAGGCCGGCACCAGCGCGCGCTCGGCCGGCGTACGGCACTCGAGCGTGGCCATGTAGGAGACCAAGTCATAGCCCTGCGATTCCGCCTTGCCTGCGAGCGCCGCGATGTTGCCAGGGGGGTGAACGATGTCCGCGTCCGTAAAAAGAAAATAGTCCGGGCGGAAGGTCGCGGCGCGGCTAATGCCCTGGGAGAGCGCCCAGAGCTTGCCCGTCCAGCCCGGCGGCAGAGGTTCGGCGCCGACCACGGTTAGCTGGTCGGCCGATGCGGCCGCGCGCGCAGCGTCGGCGGTGCCGTCGGAGCTGTCGTCATCCACCAGCACGATGTGGAAATAGCCGCGATACTCCTGTGCGGCCAGCGACCCTATGGTGCGGGCGACGACGGGAGCTTCGTTGCGCGCCGGAACGATGGCGACGACCCGCGGCGGCTGCGTCAGCCCAACGGCGTCCCCCGCCGAAGAGGCGCCGAACTCCCGCCAGAAGCCGCCGCGGAACAGCAGCAGATAAAGCCAGACGGCAAGCGCAGCGGCGGCCGCCAGTTCGAAAGCCATTCACCGCAATTATCGCGCCACCGGCTGTCAGCGGGCTTAGAATCGTTCTGTGCCGCTGTTCGGATCGCTGCACCTGGCTCTGCTGGCCATCACGACTCTGGCCGGGGTTCTGCTGGCGCTACTGTGCCGCAAAATCCCCGCCGCGGCGCGCCCGGTTCGTCTCGCCCTCGGATACGGAGTGGCGGCCAACGAATTCGTCTGGTGGGCGTTCCGCTATTCGCAGGAAGGTATCCACTTACGCAACTTGCCGCTGCAACTGTGCGACGTGACCCTATGGACGACAGTCCTGGCGTGCCTCACTCTGGTCCCCGCGTTGGTCGAGTTCGCGTATTTCGCCGGACTGGCTGGCGCGGCCATGGCGCTAATCACGCCGGACCTTTGGTCGCCCTGGCCTTCTTATCCGGCTATCTATTTCTTTGTGGCGCACGGCGGCATCGTGGTAGGTATTGCTGTGCTGGTGTTCGGCCGGATCGCGCCATTGCGCGCGGGCGCGGTGTGGCGCGCATTCGGCATGCTGCTGGCGTACGCAGCTGCGATCGGAGTTTTCAACGCCGTCTGGGGAACCAACTTCATGTATCTGTGCCGGAAACCGGCGAATGCCTCGCTGCTGGATGTTCTGGGCCCCTGGCCGATCTACCTGGTGTGCGGAGCGGTAGTGGGGTTGGCCCTGTTCTGGGCGCTGTGGCTGCCGGTGCGGCCGCGGCGTCAATCGGCCACTCCGTCCGGCTGAGTGAAGCACTGCAGCACGTCGCGATGGGCTGGCACCGGGGCCGGATCGCGCCGCATGGTGTGTGCTGCTTCAGGTCCACCTCACACGATCAGATGCGGCGCTACGATGCTGATGAACTCGCGCGATGTGATCACTTTCGTCTTCTTCCAGAATCTCGGGAA
>Ga0335081_10003733_pt1 | contig 23977 bp, 20 predicted proteins | sample Lox_Sample_35_FD_206713 | JGI IMG/M metagenome (GOLD analysis project Ga0335081, IMG submission 206713) | Soil microbial communities from Loxahatchee National Wildlife Refuge, Florida, United States - Lox_Sample_3.5 | ecosystem: Environmental > Terrestrial > Soil > Wetlands | place: USA...
CGCACCCGAGCCGGCGACGGCCACCCACCGCCTGCTGGACCTCGCCGTGTTGTCCGGCACTCCGCTGGTACGGCTGTCCATCCAGCGGGCGGATCCTAACTTCGAGGTGCACTGGCCCTTGGCCGAACTCAAAAGGCTGCCTGCCAGCACGGTTTTTGAAACCCTGCGCAAGCTGGGCGAACTGACATGACCTACAGCTACCCTGAAACCTGCGCCCTCCGCCTTCGGCCGCGCCGGCCCATCACCCGCGCGGCCGCCGACAGAGTGCTTCCTTTAACGAGCCGCCGGCGCTAACCGCGGCTCCTTTGCCCTCTCGGGCGCAGCCGGTTTCATCCGCGTCCAGGCGCGCCACGCATCGTAAGCGATCAGCGCCGAGGCGATGAACAATAGCAGCGCCACGATGATCATGGCCACCGCGCCGATAAAGTTGATGGGCTGGGCCGCGATTGTCGGGTTCGACAGGATGCTGGCGTACAGGTTGTATCCCGTCACCACGATGGCTGCCATGGTGGTCACATACATAAACAGCATCGGCCACAAGGCATAGCGCGGGCTCCTGCCGATCGACTTTAGCCACAGGCTGACGATCAGCAGGCTCAGCGCCGCCATCAACTGGTTCGAGGCGCCAAACAGTTGCCAGAGATAGACCCAGGTGCCGCTCAGTACTAGCAGCAGCGTCAGTATCATGGAGAGGATAGCGGCGATGTGGGCGTTTTTGAAACCCACCCATGCCTCCCCCAGCCATTCACCCAAAGTGACGCGCATGACGCGGAAGACGAGCTGCACCACCGTCAGCACGATCACCACGAACACACCGAAGCCGAGTGCAGTGCCGTAAGCCTGCGGAATGCCGCCGAAGGTCACCATGCCCAGCAGCTTGCCTACGCCACCGGCGAAGGCGCCAGCGCCCGCTCCGCCGGCGATGGAGATGGCCACCAGCGACAGCAGGGCAAGTGCGTTCTCGCTGAACATGCCGCCGCCGCCCACCGGCAGGCCGTCAGTCTCATACTCCAGTTGCCGTGCGGTGCCGATCGAACCCACCAGCGCGTGCCAGCCGGAGATGGCTCCGCAGGCGATGGTCACGAACAGCATCGGCCATAGCGGCTGAATGGCCGGGTGCGCCTGCAGAATGTTGCCCGCGGCGTCCTTGGCCTGTGACACCGACATCCAGGTGCCAAAAACCTTGGTGTTGAAGGTAATCGCCTGCGCCATGGCCGCATTTCCGAACAGCGCGCGCACACCGGCGACCACAGCGCCCAACGCGGATAACCCGATGGTCAGGAAGGTTATCCAAAAACCGAGATAGTTCACCGGCTGGGCAAAGCGCCAGATCGGCAGCACCGTCCCCAGGTAGGAGAACGCGAACACGAACACGCACCAGAAGATGAAGGAAGGCAACATCTTGATGGCGCCGCTCTGGTTCACGTACTTGGGAACGATCTTTCCCTCTGGGTTAACCTCGCTGAACAGATAACGGGGGTCGGCTCGGGTAGGATCGACCACAGTGTACAGCGCCCGTCCCCCAGTGAGTTGGTTGATGCCGTTGCCGAGCTTGTCCACGATTGAGTTGATGGGGCCGGTGTAGGCGATGGCCGCCGCCGGCTTGCCGGCGGGGGTGGTGCCCTTCACTATGCTCATGCCCTTAGCGCCGATAGCGATCGAGGCCAGGGTAATGCCCACGGCGACAAGCGTCACCAGCACCAGGTCCATCTTCCAGCGGTAGAGCATCTGGCCCACGAGCAGGCCCATGATGGCTAGCATCAGGATGCCGAACGGCACATCAGCGCGGGGATCGAAGATGCCCGCCAGGATGCCCACAAACGCGCCCGCCAGCAGCAGCAGGTAGAAGAAGATGAACACAAACAGGATCACCCGCGTCCGTGGGGCGATCAGCTTGTGGGCGATCGCGGACAACGAATTGCCATCGTTGCGCACCGCCACCATGATGGCGGAATAGTCACTGGCCCATCCAATGAAGGTCACGCCCAGGACCAGCCACAGTAGCGAAGGCAGCCAGCCCCAGATCGTAACCGCCACGATCGGCCCCACAATGGGACCTGCGGCAGCGATGGATTTGAAGTGATAGCCGTAGAGCACATTGCGGCCCGTAGGCACGTAGTCCACTCCGTCCATATACATGCGGGCCGGAGTGGCCTTCTTGGTGTCGGGTTGAACTACCTCGCGGTCAATGCGCCGTGCGTAGCGGGTGTAGGCCAGCCAGATCATTACCGCACCCAGCACGGCCACCACTGTGGCATTCATAGGATGGTGGGACAGCACGAACCAGCCCGCCACCACGACGGGGATAAGCACAAGAATCAAAATCCATAGCCGGATGTTCATCTCGGACTCCCTCCCGGAACTTGAGCTTCCGATAAGCGAAAGAGTACCTCGAAACAGCTACACGAGACCCGTAGCCAACGCCTGGTCTTTACTGAGGGGACTGGGGAGACCACGCCCTCCCGGACCTATGTTTTAGCGTACTAATATCAGTCCAAGACCCGCCAACCGTATGTGACAGCCGTCACCTTAGGGGGTGAGATTCTATCACGGGCTTGGCGCCAGCAATTAGGTCCGATATGCTATTTGTTGAATTTTTTGGCAGGAGGGTTGCCATGGCCGAAACTCCATCCACTATGGCCCCGCTGGGCATGAAGGCCCCTGATTTCCGGCTGCCCGACGCGGTCACAGGCCGCACCGTCTCGCTCAACGACTACAAGAGCGCCCCGGCGTTGCTGGTGATGTTCATCTGCAACCATTGCCCATATGTCAAACACATCCGCGAGCACCTCGCGCAACTGGTGCGCGAGTACCAGGCTCGCGGCGTGGCCGTGGTCGGCATCAGTGCTAACGACGTGGCACAGTTCCCCGAGGACGGTCCGGCGGCCATGAGGGAAGAGGCCCGCACTGCCGGCTATACGTTCCCCTACCTGTTCGACGAAACGCAGGAGGTCGCGAAGGAGTACCGTGCCGCCTGCACACCAGATTTCTTTGTGTTCGACAAGGACCGCCGGCTGCTCTACCGCGGACAGATGGACGACAGCCGTCCGTCGAGCGGCCCTCCGGTAAGCGGAAAGGATCTGCGTGCCGCACTTGATGCCGCGTTAGCGGGTCGTCCAGTCCCGCCGGACCAAAGACCGAGCGTGGGCTGCAACATCAAGTGGAAGGAGAAGAACGCGCCGGAGTACGCGGCGCTGACTACGAAGTAAGTGCCTCGGGTGCCCACTCTCGCGGAGGGAAAAGCCAGGATTTGCAATCTAAATCCACTTGAACCATCTTAGGGCCAGTAGAAACGATACCCCGCCCCAGACCGCCATGATCGCCAGCCGTGTTCCCTGGGTGGCCAAGGGGGCGCCCTCCAAGATGGTGGCGCGCAGAGCGTCGTTCAGCGCCGTCAGCGGCAGCGCTTTGATAAACGGCAGCATCATCGCCGGAAAGCGCTCGTAGGAGAAGAACACTCCGGAGAACACCCACATGGGCAGCATGACCACGTTGATCAGCCCGCTGACGGTCTCGATCTTCTCGGCACGGCTGGCGGTCAGCAGGCCCAGTCCTCCGAAAGACAGCGCTCCTACCGTCCCAATGAATAGGATGCTGACCAGAGAGCCCAGCACGCGCATGTGAAACACCAGCACGCCAAAGCCCAGTAGCAGCACCACCTCGATCAGCATCAGCACCAGCCGGCTCGAGCTCAGGGCCAGCAGAAAGTCGCCGCGACGCATAGGCGTCGCCAGAAAGCGCTTGAGCAGCTTGCGCTGGCGCATGTCCACCAGGGCGAAACCGATTCCCCACATGCCCGAGTTCATCAGGTTCATACCCAGCAAGCCCGGAATCAGGAAATCGATATAGCGCGAGCCCGGCTCCACGGCGGTCTCGCTTGAGGTGGGGATGACCTCCTTGCGGCCGGCGGCCGCTTGCAAAGCGTCATCCACCTGTGCGCGCGCCAGCACGCTTTCGGGACGCGCGGGATCGTAGCGATAGCGCAGGCCGCCCTCCGCCTGCGGGATGATCACCAGCGCATATTTGCCGAGGCGGAAGCGATTGAAGGCCTCCGCCTGAGGAAGGACATCGGCGTGGATGGCGGCAGGCCGCGGCGAGATCTTGTTGAGCCATCCGGCGGTGCGCTGCGCTCCCGGGCTGGCAACCACGGCGACATTGGTCACGCCGACGGGCTTGTCACGGAAGGCGATCCCCAACCCAAACGCCAAGAGCAGCGGGAAGACGAACACCCAGAAGACCACCTCCGGCTCGCGCCACAGCTCCTTCATGCGCGCGGTGAGCAGCCCGCGATAGCCGGCCCAGCGACCGTTGGTCGGCGCAGGACGCGGTGACGCCGGCGGAGTCACCGGCGCTGACGTTAGATCGGGTTGTTCTTCGACCTTCATCCTGTGCCGCAACTCGGTACTCGGTACTCGGTACTACTCCCTACTCCCTACTCCCTGTTCCTCATTCTTCCCGCAAATGCCTGCCCGTCAGATGCACGAATACATCCTCGAGGCTTGCCTGGCGTGTGGTCAGGTGGACGAGCCGCCAGCCGCGCTCCTCCACCGCCTCCAGCAAAGCGGGGATGGTCTGATGCGCCTCGCGCACGCTCAGCGAGGTGAGTCCGTCCTCTTCGTGCACCGCCTCTACCCCCGGCAGAGACTGCCAGAGTTCCCGCCCGCCACCATCGATGGCCGGCGTCACGGCGAACTCAACCATGTTCTGTCCGCAGTAGCGCTTGATCAGCTCTGCGGGTGTGCCCTCAGTGATGATTTTTCCGTGATCGATGATAGCCAGCCGGTCGCATAGGCGCTCGGCTTCGTCCATGTAATGGGTGGTGAGCAGCACGGTGCCGCCACGCTTCTGGAATTGCCGCACGATGTCCCAGAGCTGTCGCCGGCTTTGCGGATCGAGACCTGTCGTCGGCTCGTCGAGAAACAGAATTCTGGGATTGCCCACCAGCGCCGCGGCCACGGCCAGACGCTGACGCTGCCCTCCCGACAGCTTGCCCACCCAGGTGTCGGCTTTTTCCATGAGCGCCATCTCTTCCATCACGGCTTGGGGCGAACTTGGGAATTGGTAGAAACTCGAGAACAGCTTCAGTGTCTCCCGCACGGTGAGCTTTTCCGATAGACGCGTCTCCTGTAGGGAGATGCCCAGCAACTCGCGCAGCTCGCGCTGGTGCGCACCCCAGTTGCGTCCGAGAATCTCGACCTCGCCGGATGTCGGCGGCAGCAGCCCTTCCAGGATTTCGATAGTCGTGGTTTTTCCCGCACCGTTCGGCCCCAGCAACCCGAAGCACTCCCCGATGCGGATCTCGAGGTCAAGACCGCACACGGCTTCCACCTTGCCGTCGTAGGTCTTGAACAGATTGCGGCAGCGGACCACCACGTCCATGAGGGAATGATAACGTAACGCCGGCGTCCCGCCGGCAGGTCACGCCAGATCCACGTGATAGTATTTTCGGTTTCCCACTTGTCCCACAGGCTTCCGAACCGATGACCAACGCTTCTCTCCACCTGCCGTTGCGTGCCGCTATCGCTCTCGTCTTGATTCTCGTGCTCGCGCCCTTGCCCTCATCGGGCTGGGGAGCCGAAGGGCACTTGATGATCAACCAGATCGCCGCTAGTTACCTTCCCAAAGACATGCCGAAGTTCTTCCGCGGGGCGCAGGCACGGCTGGAATATTTGGCCTCAGAGCCCGATCGCTGGCGCGACAAACAGGATGTGCAACTGAACGACGCGCAGTCCCCCGAGCACTTTATCGATCTGGAGCGCGTGGACTGGATGGCCGAATTTCCTCGCGACCGCTGGCAGTTCGTGCACGCGCTCTATGACAAGCGCGCCACGGCTGCCAATCCCGACGAGCTGCTGCCGGAACGAGTCGGCCTGCTGCCTTACCAAACCATCGAGGTCTACCAGCGGCTGCGCAATGCTTTCCGTCAGTACCGGCGGCTTATCGGCGGTCATCAGCCCACCGAAGCGGTGGAGCAGGACATCATTTTCTACGCGGGCTGGCTGGGTCACTATGTCGGCGACACTTCGCAGCCTTTGCACACCACGATTCACTACGACGGCTGGGTCGGACCCAATCCTAACGGCTATGTCGTGCACATGGAACCTACCCCCAGCGCACCCGGTCTGCACTGGAAATTTGAAACCGCTTTCGTGGCCGCGAACATCAAGACTGAGGATGTCACGCCGTACATGCATCCCGTACAGCGACTGGGAGAGCCGTTTCAGGACTACCTGAGATTCCTGCGCGGGAGTCACAGCCGGGTCGAGAAGCTGTACCAACTGGACAAAGCAAAAGCTTTCGATGGGGCGGGCACGCCGGAAGGCAAACAATTCGTCGCCGAGGATCTGGCCGCTGGGGCGCAGATGCTGGCGAACATGTGGTACACCGCCTGGCTGGAAAGCGCCGAGACTGAACCGAAGAAGGAGAAGCAGTAAGAGCTTGGACGATCCAGCGGGTGGTCTCTTGCGAGCACGCTCTAGAGCATTGATCTTGGGCCGGAGACGAACTCGTTGCCCTCGATGTAGTAACGCAGCGGCTCCTGGGTCGATTTTGTAATGCCGACACGCTTAGACGTCACGATCTTCTGCGGACGAAAGCCGTCATCGCCAAGCCAAAGGCCGGACTGAGGCGAGGTCATGTCCGCGTCGTTGTCCTCGGGGCGGGTGATGTCGAGAGCTTGGCAAAGCCGGCCCGGCCCAGTGGTGAGGAGGCGACGCTGTTTGCCATGAAGCGCTTCCGGCACGATGCCGCGATACCGTGCCATCGCCTCCAGCCCGCATAACGGCTCCAACGCTCTGAACAATACGCACCCCGGCTGGCCGTCCGGCATGCACGAGACGTTCAAGCAATAGTAGTTCCCATAGATGAAATAGACGTACGCGTGTCCCGGTGGGCCGAACACTACGCTATTGCGCCGGGTCAGGCCGGCGGCAGCATGGGCTGCGGCATCACCGGTGCCGAGATAAGCTTCAACTTCCACGATGCGTCCGGCCATCCGTTCGCGTCCCGACTGGCGCACCAGAACTTTGCCTAGGAGTTCGCGGGCGACGATTCGCGGGTCGTGTGCATAAAACTCCGCGCTCAGCGGCTTGAGGTGGCGAAGGTCGTACTCCTTTCGCTTCTTGTCCGCGCTTTTTTCTGCGATATGCTGCTGGCGTGTTCTGGTCGTGCTCGCCGCCACTCGTCCTTTTTGCATGACGTCTTGCTAGGGAGATTCCCGCCAAATTCTCATCCGGAAAGCAGGAGGCTTTTTGTATGGTACCGCGTAGAGTCGTGAAAATTGTGATTGCGATGGTCGCGCTGGCGGCAGTGGGCGCGGCGTCCACCATCCCCGCCGGGACGCACGTGACCGTGCGCTTGACGTCTGAGATCAGTTCGCGGACGGCGCAGGCCGGGCAGTCCTTTGAGGGCACACTGGCTCGGAACGTAGTCGTCAACGGCAACACATTGGCCCAAGCCGGGGCTGCGGTCAGAGGCAAAGTGACCTACGTGAAACCCAGCGGACGGTTGCACACGCCTGGCCAGCTCACGCTACGGCTGATGTCGGTCGACAGACAGCCGGTGCAGAGTTCGGCAGTCCATCGTCAGGGCAAGAGTCACAAGAAGAGCAATGTCACCAAAATCGGCGGCGGCGCGGCTGCCGGCGCCCTAATCGGCGCCGTCGCCGGCGGAGGCAAGGGCGCAGCTATCGGCATGCTGGCTGGGGGCGCGGCCGGGACCGGCCTTGCAGCGGCAACTGGCAAGCAGGAAGCCGTTTTCCCCGCCGAGAGTGCGCTCACTTTTACGATCACCGGCGGAGCCAGGCGTTAGGCGCCCTAGCGCAACAGCACCGATACCATCTCTCCAACCGCTAGCCGCTCGCGGTCGGGCGGAACGACCAGAAAGCAGTTGGCGCGCGCCATGGCGGCGACGTCCCCCGATCCCTGCCAGCGCACCAGTTCGACTTCGGTGCCATCGAACTCCCCGGATACCTGCGCGGGCAGAAAGCGCGTGAGCCCGGTCTTAGTTCGGATCTCTGCCCCTAACCGCGCTTGGAGAAATTGCAGCTTGCCCGGCGGGGCACCGCATAGCCCATCCAGCAGCGGGCGCACGAAGATCTCGAAGGTCACCATGGTAGAGACCGGGTTTCCGGGAAGGCCGAAGAAGTAGGTGGCTTTTCCGGCGCCCTTCTGGCGGGCGCGACCGAAGACTACCGGCCGGCCAGGCTGGATCTGCGCCCCGGTGAAGAAGAACTCGGCATCGAACTCCGCCAGCACCTGCTCGACCAGGTCATACTTGCCCATGGAAACGCCACCAGTCAGCAGCAGCAGGTCAAGCGCGAGCCCCTCTTCAATCAGGTGTTTGAGTACCACAGGATCGTCCGGCGCGATGGGCAGCCGCACCGGCTCCGCCCCCGCGGCCTCGACCTGGGCCGCAAGCGAATAGCTATTGGAATTGCGGATCCGGCTGGGGCCCGGGTGGGCAGCAACGTCCACAATTTCATCGCCGGTGGAGAGAACGGCTACGCGCGGAGACCTGTAGATGCTCACCTGTGCCTTGCCTACGCCCGCGGCCACCGCAATCTCGGCAAAGCCCATGCGGGTGCCTCGCGGCAGCAGCAATTGTCCGGCACGCGCTTCGCTGCCGGTTGGAACGACGTTCTCTCCCGCCGCTACCGCGCGCTGCACCTTGACGCTCTCGCCCCGGCGAGCCGTGTATTCCACCATGACGACGGCGTCGGCGCCAGCTGGCACGGGCGCGCCAGTCATGATCTCGGCGGCCTCGCCGCTGGCGAGGGGCGCATCCGCCAAGCTCGTTCCCGCGCGTACTTCGCCGATCACCTTTAGGGCCGCCGGGACGGCCGACAAATCCGCGCTGCGCACGGCATAGCCGTCACGAGTGGCGCGGGGAAAAGGAGGGAAATCACGGTCGGCAACGATGTCCTCGGCCAGTACGCGTCCGCGGCTGCGTAGTAAGGGCACGAATTCCGCCGGTCCGGGAAGCAGAGTGTGCGCTTGCTCTTCGACCACGTGGCGGGCATCAGCGAAGGCGAGAAGAGCGGACTGGGCATGAACTGTCACTCGGCTAGTGTAAATCCTCCTAACGCTGTCAGCGTTGTACGTGACCGCCTCAAAAACAAAAACGCCGGGGTCGCCCCCGGCGTCTGGCAACTGATAGAGCTACCTTTTCTTCTGGTAGTGGGTTTCCACCTTGGCGCCGATGCTGTCCAGCAGTTCCTTGGCGCTCTGGGCATGGGATCCATTGGGCGCCAGCGCCAGGTATTTATTAAGGCTCTCGGCTGTTCCCGGAGGCGCGACCATCTTGTTGTCCTTCAGCGTGGCCTTGCCCAGCAGATTGACGCCTTTCCAGTAATAAGCGTCGGCACGGTTGGGATCGGCGGCAATGGCCTTGTCGAAAGCTGCATTGGCATCGTCCAACTTGCCGGCGTTGGTGAGGATGGCTCCCAGATTGTAGTAGTACAGGCCAGCATTAGGGGGATCGAGCTGTGCGGCCGTGTTGTACTCGCTCATGGCCTCATCTGTCTTGCCCAGCTTGGCATACGCCTGCCCGAGGTTGTTGTGGTAGCCGGCTTCAGATCCCTTGATGGCGATAGCCTTCTTGTAAGCGTCAGCCGCCTGAGCATAATCCTCGGTGGCCGTGGCGCGTTCGCTGGCGGGCAGCTTGCCACCCGCATTGAGGTAGGCCCCTCCCAAACGCGCCCACAGCAGGTCCTTGGTGGAATCCGCCGCGATAACCTGTTTGTAGAGGGACACGGCCTGATCGTAGTTGCCTCTCTCTTCGGCCGTCTTGGCCTCTGCCAGCATCTCGTTCAGGTTCGCTATCTTCGCGCGCTCGGCCTCGACCGCCTTCTCCTGCTCCTCGATGTCCTTGCGCTGCTCCGGCGTCAACTGCTTGAGCGCCTCCTCTCGGGACTGCTCCTTGGCCTTGGGAATGTTGATCTCCTGGAACTCTTCCTCCCCGTTTACGACCAAATCTTTATCAAACAGAACCTTGCCGTCCTTGTTCACCGTCAGGTGATAAATGCCGAGCGCGACGCCGATGTTGACGAAATCCCCATTCTTGTCGGTCTTCATGGTGAACTTCTGGCCGTTGTCCTTGTTGACCAGCACGATATCGGCGCCAACCAGCGGCTTGCCGTCATCTCCAATAACATGTCCGCGCACCGGCAAGCGCTGCGCCAACAACGAAAGCGGAGCCAGAACCGCCATCAGCGCGAACGTCACGACTAAGAACATTCTTTTCACGAGAGTTAACCCTCCGGCCGTGGGCCAGGAATTGAATTCATGAGTGCGTGACCACCCTGGGGACGTAAGCGATAGGATCCGGCGTCCCGGCAGCCGCAAAGGCTCGCAGGCGCAACACGCAGCTCTCACAGACGCCGCACGCCACGTCCTCGCGAGTGTAGCAACTCCACGTTAAATCGAAGGGCGCGGCCAATTCAAGGCCAAGGTTTACGATCTCGGCTTTGCGCAAGCCGATCAATGGCGTGACTACCGCGATGCTGCCTTCGCGCGTGCCGGCCCGCACCACCTCGTTGAACGCGCGGTAGTACTCGGGACGGCAGTCGGGGTAGCCCGAGCTGTCCTGCTGCACGGCGCCGATGTAGACCTGGTCTGCACCCAGTACCTCTGCCCAACTTACCGCCACCGCAAGGAAGTGCGCATTGCGGAAGGGCACGTAGGTGACTGGGATGCTGTGTCCGATTTGGGGTGTGGCGTCGGGCACGATGATGCGGTTGTCGGTAAGCGCGGAACCTCCGATGGCCCGCAGCGCCTCGTTGTGCACTACCAGACGGTCGTGGATGCCGAGACGATCGCAGATAGCGAAAAAAGCCCGGCGCTCGCGCTCCTCTGTGCGCTGTCCGTAGCTGACGTGCACGGCGGCGGCACCATGGTCGCGCACCGCTAGGGCCGCGCAGACGCAGGAGTCCATTCCGCCGCTTAGTAGCACCACAGCGCGAGTTTTGCTGTTTGGGGCCATCGTGTGCCAAGCGCAAATTCTACCTAATCTGGTCGTCGGTCGTTAGTCTGTGGTCGTCGACCGGCGCACCGGTCCTGGACGTTGGCCAACGAGCACCACCGACCCGGGTTACACCCCCTTCATCGACGGCTCCCAGATGAACTTGTGGATCTGCAACCCTAGCCGTACCTCCAAGGCATCCGCGAGGATCCATTGCGCCAACTGCTGCGGGTCAAGCAGGCAATGGGAAGTGTCACGCGCGCCGGACGCGTTCTTGCCGAACGCAGGCGAGAAGATGACCGAGCGTACCCGCGACGTGAGCTGATGCCGGCGTGAGAAGTCGCGCGCGAACTCGTAATCGGCGCGGTCGGCGAGCACGAACTTGATTTCGTCCTGGGCTGTGAGGGCGGCGAGGTTTTGCTCGCGAAAGGTATCGAACTCGCCCGAGTGGGGGCACTTTACGTCCACGATCTTGATGACCGGCGGCGGAACCTTCTCCAGGGGCCGCTCGCCGCTGGTCTCCAGCAGCACGGTGTAGCCGAGCGCGAGCAGCCGCTCCATCAGCGGCACCGCTTCGCGCTCCTGCAGCAGAGGTTCGCCGCCGGTGATCTCGACCAGGCCCGCCGGCGCCTGGCGGCGCACCTCAGCTTCGACTTCGTCCAGGCTCATTTTCCGGCCGCCAGAGAAGGTGTACTCGCTGTCGCACCAGGTGCAGCGCAGATTGCAGCCGGTCAGGCGCACGAAGACGCAGGGCAGTCCGGCGTAAGAGGACTCGCCCTGCAGCGAGCGGTAGATTTCGGTGATCTGCATGATGAGGAATTGGGTAATTGAGTAAGCGGGTAATTGGGTAATTGGAACGACGCGATTTTTCAATTACTCAACTACCAAATTGCCCAATGACCCAATCATTCGAAGTACGTCGCCGTGGTCGTATCTGTCTCCCACACCGTCACATCCTTGACCCGCACCCGGCCGTTGGTCGCCGACCGCAGCTTTGCCTGCGTCTCATCGTAGAAATACTTGGCCAGGTTCTCGGCCGAAGGATTCAGCTCCGTGAACGGTTGCAGATCGTTGATCATCTGGTGGTCGAGCCGGTCCACCACGTTGCGCATCACGTCCTTAAGATCCTTGAAATCCAGCAGCAACCCAGCGCGGTCGAGTTCCTCGCCATACAGCGTGACCCGCACCTTGTAATTGTGTCCGTGCGGGTTCTCGCACTTGCCGCGATAGTTGCGCAGATAGTGCCCCGCAGCAAAGCTGTCTTCGACAGTGATTTGGAACATAAGAAGGCTCTTAGCTCTCGGCCGTTGGCTTTTGGCTTGTACTGATGCTGACTGAAACCCCTTGCCAACTCCTCATTGTAGCGCGGCCGGACCGGGTTCGTGGACACCGGGCGACGAATCCGCGTCTCTATCCGCGACGACCGAAGTTCTGCCTGAAAAACTTCTCCACCTGCGCTAACTCGGTGGTCTGCTGGTATGGCGGCAGGCTGCCGAGGAATACTCGTCCATAGCTTTTCTTGATGATTCGGTTGTCGAGCAAGCAGAGCACCCCGCGATCGTCGAGTGACCGGATCAGCCGGCCAAAACCCTGCTTCAGCGTAATGACCGCCGCCGGGACTTGATACTGACCGAAGGCGTTGCCGCCCGCTTCGTCGATGGCACGGATGCGCGCGGCTACTACCGGATCGTTGGGCACAGCAAACGGCAGGCGGTCGATGATAACGCAACTGAGCTGCTCGCCCTGCACGTCCACGCCCTGCCAGAATGAAGCGGTCGCGAACAGCACCGCGTTCGGGGTGAGACGGAACTCGTCGAGCAGCGCGTTCTTCGGCGCCGTCCCTTGTAGCAGCATCGGGTACGGGAGCTCGCCTTCGAGGCGCTGATGGATGTCGCGCATCTGGGCAAAGCTGGTGAACAGGCAAAAGGCGCGGCCTTCGGTGATCTCGAGCAGGCGGCGGATGCGCTCGGCCGCCATGCCCGAGAACTGCGGGGTGCGCGGATCGGGCAGGTCCGGAGGCACATAGAGGATAGCCTGGCGCTCGTAGTCGAAGTGCGAGGGCACCACCAGTTCGCGGGCGTTCTCCACGCCCAGGCGCGATCGTATGTAATCGAAGCCGCCGGAAACGGCCAGCGTTGCTGAAGTCAGCACCGCGGTCCCGAAGTCTTCGTTTTCGAACAGCGTCTGGCGCAGGATTTGCGAGACGTCGATGGGCGTGGCTTGCAGGAACACATGCGACGGCCGGCCCTCGCGGCGGCGGCCCTCCATGCGGCGCTCGATCCAGAAAACAGTGTTGCGGTCCTGCGATTCGAGGATGAATCCCAGCTGCACGCGCAGCTCCTCGGTGCGGCGGATGAGGTTGTGCACCTCTTCGGGCTTCTCCGGAACGCGCTGCAACTCGGAGGCGAGCCGCTGCAACGCGTTTCCGAGCGCCAGGTACTCGTCGCCGTTTTCTTCCAGAAACTCGCGGCGCTTCTCGAAGGCGAAGCGGCCTTCACCCGCCGGCACCAGCGAGAAGAAAAGCTGCGAACGCTCACGCAGATGAGCGCCGGCGGTGTGCGCCGCGGCGGAGGCGATGGCCTTGATGCGCAGCGTGTTCTCCACATCGCGCACGAGCTGGTCGAAGCGCAAATTGCTGACCGTGACTCCGAAGTAGCTGGAGGCCACCTCCTCGAGCTCGTGCGCCTCGTCGAAGATCACGGCTGCGGCCTCGGGCAGGATGCCGGCATCGGGCGCGCCGTCCGACGCCTGCTTGATGGCCAGATCGGCGAAGAACAGGTGATGGTTGACGATGATGATGTCGCTCTCCGCCGCCCGCCGGTGCATCTCGGTGATGAAGCAGCGCTCGAACTGCTTGCACTTCTGGCCGGTGCAGGCTTCGGAACGGGCGTCCATCCGCGGCCAGAGCGGGCTGTCCTCGGACATGGAAACCAGTTCGGCGCGGTCGCCGCTCTCGGTGGTCTTCTCCCACTCGGCAATCAGGCGCAGGTGCTCGATCTCATCCAGGCCGGCGAGCGCGGGCTGCGCAGCGATGTCATACAGCTTCTGCCGGCAAAGATAGTTGTTGCGCCCCTTCATGTAGCAGACGCGCAGATTGCCTTCACCCTTGGGAAACAGCGCGAGCTCAAGGAAGGGGATGTCCTTGTTGAAGAGCTGCTCCTGGAGCGTCTTGGTGCCGGTGGAGATGATGACGCGCTTCCCCGAGCGCAGCACGGGCACGAGATAGGCGAGGGTCTTGCCGGTGCCGGTGCCGGCTTCCACGATCAGATGGCGGCCTTCTTTCAGCGCCCGCTCGACGGCCTCCGCCATCTGCAACTGTCCGCGGCGGAACTCGTACGCGGGATGCGTGCGCGCCAGCAGACCTCCCGGACCGAAGAAGGTGTGCAGCGAGCCGGGCGCGAGGACAGCAGCGGGCTGGGAAGAGGCGGTCAAGGCAACTCATATAATAGCCACGGATTTGCAAGGACCATCACAGATTTGGCAAAAACGGCAAAAACCGAAGCGGTTCGCGGTGTGCTTACTATGGCAATCGTGGGTCGGCCGAACGTGGGCAAGTCCACGCTCTTCAACCGGCTGATCGGCAAGCGGCGCGCCATCGTCGGAGACGAGCCCGGCATCACTCGCGACCGCCTGTATGGCGAAACGGACTGGGCAGGCCGCCATCTGCGTGTGGTCGATACCGGCGGCATCATCCCCGAGGAGAAGGAACTGATTCCCGCCGAAATCTTTCGCCAGGCGCGCGTGGCGCTGGACGAGGCCGATGCCGTCATCATGGTGGTGGACGGCCGCTCCGAGCTGGCCGCACCCGACATGGAGCTGGCGCGCCTGCTGCTTCGTACCGGCAAGCCGCTCTTCCTGGCGGTCAACAAGATCGACTCGCTGACGCAAGAGGCGGACATGGAAGACTTCCGGCGGCTCGGCATCCGCGAGATGTTCCCCGTGTCCTCTGAGCATGGTACGGGCGTGGCGGAACTGCTGGACGCGATTTTGCAAAAGATCAGCGCGGAGGGTGCGCAGAAAACCGAGGTCGCAGAGGACGAAACTAAACAAGAAACCAAAGTTGCCATCATCGGTCGCCCCAACGTCGGCAAATCCACGCTGCTCAACCGGCTCACGGGGACGGCGCGCGCTATCGTCTCGCCCATCCCGGGCACCACGCGCGATGCGGTGGACGAACTGGTGGAGCGCGACGGCCGCAGCTATCGCTTCATCGACACGGCCGGCATTCGCCGCAAGGGCAAGACCAAGCTGATGGCGGAGAAATTGTCGGTGGTGATGGCGCGCAAACACCTGGAAGCCGCCGATGTGGCGCTGCTGGTGATCGACGCCGTTGAGGGCGTCACCGCGCTCGATGCCAACATCGCCGGCTACGCCCACGAGAGCGGGCGCTCCCTGATCATCCTGGTCAACAAATGGGATCTCGTTGGCCCCGGCCGCCCTGACGGCGAGAAGCCCGCCGACCGTAACAAGTTCGAGCAGGAGTTGCGCTACGCGCTCAAGTTCCTGAGCTATGCACCGGTGCTGTTCGTCAGTGCCACCTCGGGCAAGGGCATGGAGAAGGTGCTTCCCTTGCTGCAGCAGGTGGCGGAGGAGCGGAGGAAGCGCATCTCGACCTCGGAGATGAACCGCTTCCTCGAGACGGTCGATTTTGACCGTGCCTCGGTGCCGGCGTCGAAACGGGTCAAGATCTACTACATGACCCAGGCTGCGGTCGCCCCGCCCACGTTTATCCTGTTCACCGACCGGCCGGTGAAGCTGCACTTTTCCTACGAGCGCTTCCTGGAGAACCAGATCCGGCGCGCGTTTGGCTTCCTGGGAACGCCGATCTGGATCAAGAACCGCGCGCGGTAAAAAACCCACCACGGAGACACGGGGGCACGGAAGAATTGACTTCCCTCAGTGTCTCCGTGCCTCCGTGGTGGATTCTCACCGGCTGAGTGCTGATTGCTGAATGCTGATTGCTTTCAGCCACGCGTCGAACGCCCGCAAGGCCCTTTCGCATTGCAGCCGATGCCGCTGCGCGCGGTCGCGCACCCGCTCATCGAGCGGAGGCAGCAGGTCGAAGGTGATGTTTGCCGGCTGAAAGTGTTTCGAGCCGGCGTGCGTGATGTAGTGCACCAGTGACCCAAACGCCGAGGCATGCGGCGGCGGCACCGGCTCAGCGCCGCTGGCCAGCGCGGCAGCATGCACGCCCGCCATCAGGCCCGCGGCGATGGATTCTGTGTAGCCCTCGACTCCGCAGATCTGCCCGGCGAACAGAACGTTCGGGTGGGCCTTCATCTGGAGCGTCGTGGTGAGCAGCGAGGGCGCGTTGATGTAGGTGTTGCGGTGGATCTGGCCGTAGCGCAGGAAGCGCGCGTTCTCCAGGCCAGGGATCATGCGGAAGACGCGCTGCTGCTCGCCGTACTTCAAATGGTTCTGAAATCCCACGATGTTGTAGGAGTCGGCGCGCAGGTTCTCGCGACGCAGTTGCACTACGGCATACGGCTGCTTGCCCGTGCGCGGATCGCGCAGGCCGACCGGCTTCATGGGCCCGAAGCGCAGGGTATCGCGCCCGCGGCGCGCCAGCTCTTCGATCGGCAGGCAGGCCTCGAAGTAATTCAGGTTCTCCCAGTCGCGCGCCTCCACCGACTCGGCCGCCAGCAGCGCGTCACAGAAGCGGTCGTACTCCTCACGCGTGAACGGGCAATTGATGTAGTCGGCGGTGCCCTTGTCGTAGCGCGCGGCCAGGTAGACGCGCTCCATGTCGATGGACTCGGCTTCAACGATGGGGCTGATGGAATCGTAAAAATAGAGGTGTTCGCTCCCGCTTAGCCGCGCGATCTCGCGCGAGAGAGCGTCGGAAGTCAGCGGGCCGCTGGCGATGATGGTGATACCCTCGTGTTCGTCCACCCAGGTAACTTCTTCGCGACGCACGCGGATGCGCGGTTCGCTGGCGATCGTGCTGGTGACCTTTGCCGCGAACAGCTCGCGGTCCACCGCCAGGGCGTGGCCGGCGGGAACGGCGGCTGCCCGCGCGATCTCTAGCAAGAGCGAACTGGCGCGGCGCATTTCTTCTTTCAGCAGCCACGGCGCGGTGTATTCGCTATCAGACTTGAGCGAGTTCGAGCAGACCAGCTCGGCCATCTGCCCGGTCCGGTGCGCTGGCGTAGAGCGCAGGGGACGCATCTCGCAGAGGTCCACCTCGAGCCCGCGATGGGCGAGCTGCCAGGCGGCTTCCGTGCCCGCGAGGCCAGCGCCAATGATTCTGATTGCCATAAACCCATTTCGCCGCGGGTGCACGCGGACAAACGCGGATCAAAACGAAATCCGCGTTGATCCGCATTAATCCGCGGCGGATGAAGTGTCTTTCGTCGCCAAACTTAGCAAAGCGTCGCCGGTGACGCGCATGGTGAGCCACTCGCTCATAGTCTCGGCGCCGAGCGACTTGTAGAACTCGATGGACGGCGTGTTCCAGTCGAGCACCTGCCAGACCACGCGCCCGCAGTTGTTTTTCAGGGCTACGTGGGCGAGATGCACGAGCAGCGCCTTGCCAATGCCTTTGCCGCGGAACCGCGGGCGGACGAACAGGTCCTCGAGATACAGCCCGGGTTTGCCTTGCCAGGTGGAGTAGTTCCAGAAATAGAACGCGAAGCCAGCGGGCTCGCCGGACCACTCGGCGATGTCCACGCGGAACTTGGGCTCGGGGCCGAAGCCGTCGCGCAGCAGATCGGCTTGGGTGGCTACCGCAGCCTGCGGTTCGCGCTCATATTCGGCCAGCTCGCGAATGAACTCCAGGATCAGCGGCACGTCAGCCGCGGTTGCCGGTCGTATCGTCAGCATGGGCGACCTTTCTTGCTCACTTGGTGAAACCTGGCAGCCGGAAGAGGCGACCCGCGAAAGATACCAAAAAGAAAAATACACCCATTAACCCGATGAATTTGACCCCAAGTACCCAATGTATTATGAAGCGCGTCCGAAACGCCCCGTAAATAAGGCATGTCGCCGCGACCGCAACAACGAAGGCAAAGAAAAAACGCACCGCCTTGAGGGCCGCCTCCGAAGCGGCGCTCCTGAGCCGCGACACATTTGGCCTATTCATTTGGTACCGCTATCGTAGTGGATCCTATGGGCTCTCAGGCTGTAATTGTTGAGAACAGGCTTTATCACCAATTGGGAATCTACTCCCGCTATTCACTGGTTGATCCGCGAACATCGGTGCAAATCCATAGCTAAAGAATCTCTCGCAGATCGCCGACGCGGCGGGTGACGCGCTCGCGGTCGAGGTACTCGAGCAGCGGGATGGCGTATTTGCGGGTGACGCCGAGCATGTCCTTGAAGGCGCCGACGTCGATCTTCGGCGTCTTCTTTTTTTGCTCGGCCACCAGCTTCCGCAGACCGTCGAGCGCTTCACGATGAAACACCAGCTCGTCGGAGACTTTGATCAACACTTTGTCGCGCAGCAGCAGAGTGACGATCTTCTGCGCGCGGGCTTTGTCCACCGGCAGTCCGGCAAGGACGTCCTTCAAGTAGGGCACTTTCAGGCCGGCGGACGAGAAGGCGCTCTCGATGGTCTTGTTGGCCTCCGCCTCCTCGTCTTTCATGACCACGCCGCGCCCGGCCAGGCGGACCAGGTCGCCCGAGAATTCGAGCTTCTTCTCCTGCACAAGCTGCGAGAGCACGGCGTCAAAGACCTCGGGCAGCACTTCGGGGAAGCGTTTCCTGAGTTCCTCGCGGCTCATGCCAGGCGACAGCGGATTCTGCTGGTGAAAGGCTTCGAGCGCGGCGTTGACAACCGTTCGCAGCCGGTTCCAAGCGGCTTCGTGGACCCAGGTCTGCCCGGCGCGCCGGATGTCAGGCATCGCCGCCAGCAGCGACTCGATTTCTGCTCGCTGCCATCCAGTCCGCGCGAGTGCGTCGGCGAGAGTCAGGCCTTTTTCTCCTCGTCCGATCACCCGGGCGTGCAGGGACGAGGCACGTGAGCCGTCGGCCAGCGTCCCCAGCCACGCGCGGTATTCCGGCTTCGGCAGCCTCTGTGGTTGGTTTTCCAGCACCACGCCGCCGCCGATGGTCACCACCGGCGAGAATTGCCGCAGGATGAAGCGGTCACCAGCAAACAGCAGCGTGGACTCCTGCAATCGCAGTTGTGCCAGCGCGCTTTGGCCAGGCTTGACCTCTTTGCCTTCGTACAGCACGACCTCGGCGACGGTCTCGAAGGTATAGGCGTGAAAGTGCACGCGGGCGCGGTCTTTGAGCGGACGCGCACCGGCCAGCAGCACCAGCGAGACATCGAGTCGGTTGGTGGCGCGGAAGAGCCCCGGAGCGGCCAAGGTCATGCCGCGTGCCAATTCGTCCGGAGAAAAGCCGGCGAGGTTGAGTGCCGTGCGCTCGCCACCAGTAGCCCGCTCGGCGGGGCGATTGTGTACCTGCAAGCCGCGCACGCGGGCCCGGCGGCCGAGCGGAAATACGTCCACTTCTTCTTCCTTGTGCACGGCGCCGGAAATCAGCGTGCCGGTGATCACCGTCCCGAAGCCCTTCATGGTGAAGACGCGGTCGATGGGCAGGCGGAAGACGCTGGCGGCGCTCTTGGCGGGCACCTCGGCGGCCACGCGCGCCAGTTCGCGCTTGAGATCGTCGATGCCGGCGCCGGTGAGCGAGCTGACGGGCACGATGGGAGCGTGGCTTGCATCGAGGAACGAGCCGCGCAGAAAGTCCTCGACTTCAAGGCGCACCACGTCCAGGGTTTCGCGGTCCACGAGGTCGGCCTTGGTGAGCACGGTGATGCCGCGCGGGATGTTGAGCAGCCGGCAGATCTCGAAGTGCTCGCGGGTTTGCGGCTTGATGGACTCGTCGGCGGCAATCACCAGCAGCACCAGATCGATGCCACCCACGCCGGCCAGCATGTTGCGCACGAAACGCTCGTGCCCGGGAACGTCCACGAATCCCAGACGGATGGGGTCGCCGCCGGGTGCGGCAAGCTGGAGGTGGGCAAAGCCGATGTCGATGGTGATGCCGCGGCGCTTTTCTTCCGCCAGGCGGTCGGCGTCAATCCCGGTCAGCGCCTTGACCAGCGCGGTTTTGCCGTGGTCGATGTGTCCGGCGGTGCCGACGATGACGGATTTCATCGGCCAACAGTCTACCGGAAGACTTAAGCGCAGCGAGAGGAAGCCCGTCCCCGTCGGGGCCCAGGAGTCCTGGCCGCCGGAGCTGATTCCATGCCAACGCGGCCGAGCGGATATGCGAGAATAGAGCTACTCATATGCCATCTTCCTCCGCGGCGGCGCAAGCGATTACTCCCGAACTCATTCAGGAGCACGGCCTCAGCACGGATGAGTATCAGCGCATTCTGAAATGGCTGGGGCGCGAGCCCACCATCACCGAGCTGGGTATCTTCAGCGTGATGTGGAGCGAGCACTGCTCCTACAAGAGCTCGCGCGTGCACCTGAAGCGCCTGCCGACGCACAGCCGCCGTGTGGTGCAAGGACCGGGAGAGAATGCCGGCATCATTGATATCGGCGATGGCTGGGCCTGCGCCTTCAAGATCGAATCGCACAACCATCCATCCTTCATCGAGCCATTTCAGGGAGCCGCAACGGGCATGGGTGGCATCCTGCGCGACATCTTCACCATGGGCGCGCGGCCGGTGGCCGTGATGGATTCGCTCAGGTTTGGGCCGATCACCAACGGCGGGGAGCGGGCCGTCATTCACCGCAACCATTCGATTCTTGAAGGCGTGGTGAGCGGTATCGCCTCCTACGGCAACTGCTTTGGCGTGCCTAACGTCGGCGGCGAGACCAAGTTTGAGCCCTGCTACTCCCAGAATCCGCTGGTGAACGCGTTCGCGCTGGGGCTCGTTCGGCGTGACGAGATCTACTACGCACGCGCTGCCGGCGAGGGCAATCCGGTTATCTATGTGGGAGCCAAGACAGGCCGGGACGGCATCCACGGCTGCACCATGGCCAGCGAGGAATTTAGCGAGGAGTCGGAGCAGAAGCGGCCCAACGTGCAGGTCGGCGATCCCTTTTTGGAGAAGCTGCTGCTGGAGGCGTGCCTGGAAGCGATGCGCACTGGCGCTGTGGTCGGTATTCAGGATATGGGCGCCGCCGGCCTTACCTGCTCCACCTGCGAGATGGGCGGACGCGGCAACGTGGGCATCGAGATCGAGCTGGACCGCATCCCGCAGCGCGAGACGCGCATGACGCCGTACGAAATCATGCTCAGCGAGTCGCAGGAGCGCATGCTGCTGGTGGCCGAGAAGGGACGCGAGGACGAGGTCTTTCGCGTGTTCGAAAAATGGGGACTGGACGCGGTGACCGTCGGGCGCGTCACCCTCGATGGCAAGATGCGCGTGCTGGAGCATGGGCAGGTGGTGGCCGAAATCCCCAATGCCGCGCTCACCGACGATGCCCCGCTCTATCGTCGGCCCATGAAGCGCTGGGAACCGCCGGTTGAGCGCGAGATGCCAGCATCGGTCCGGCTGGGCCAAATCGCAGACCTGACCGCCAACCTCAAGCGCCTGCTGGCTTCCTCCAATATCTGCTCGAAACGCTGGATCTGCGAGCAGTACGACTCTATGGTCCAAACCAACACAGTGCAGGGACCGGGACGCGAAGCGGGCGTGCTCCGCATCAAAGGCACCAAGCGCGGCCTGGCCATGGCGCTCGACGGGAATGGCCGCTGGTGCTGGCTCGATCCCCGGCTGGGCGCCATGCACGCGGTGGCGGAATCGGCGCGCAACGTGGCTTGTACCGGCGCGACTCCGGTGGCGGCCACCAACTGCCTGAACTTCGGCAACCCCGAGAAGCCCCAAATCATGTGGCAGTTTGCCCAAGTGATCGACGGCATGACCCGCGCCTGCGAGGAACTCGAGATCCCCATCACCGGCGGCAATGTCAGCTTTTACAACGAGACGCTGGGCGAGGGAATTTATCCCACCCCGGTGGTCGGGGTGGTGGGCGTGATCGATGAAGTCGAAAAGACGGCCAGCTTCGAGTTTTGCGGGCCGGGGCGGTCGGTGCTGCTGCTGCGCGGCGCCGAGCCGGGCGACGCCACCGATGCGGAGGCTGAATTCGGCTCCTCCGAGTACGCCAAAGAGATCCTCGGTGCTGTCTGGGGGTTCCCGCCGGCGCTCGAGCTTGAGAAAGAAGCGGCCCTGCAGAAGTGCATTGTCGAGCTGATCCGGCAAGGACTGGTCGAATCGGCGCACGATTCTTCCGAGGGCGGGCTGGCCGTGGCGCTGGCAGAATCCGCTTTCCCTCACAGCGTTGGCGCGCACATCGAACTGGCTTCGCGCGCCCTCGCGACAGAGTTTTTGCTTTTCGGAGAAGATGCCAGCCGCATCCTGATTTCGTGCTCCGGCGAGCACGTCGGGAGAATCCAAGAATTGGCGATGGAACACGGGGTTGCAGCGGATGTGCTGGGCGAGACTCTGCCCGAAAAAATTGAAATCGTGATTGACGGCCGGCTGGTGGTCGCGGCGGCGGTGTCGGAACTGAAGGGTGCCTGGGCGAGCGCCCTGGCGCGCGCGCTGCAGGTGCAGACGGCAGAGGAGTTGGCGTCGTCGGCATTGGAGACAAGTTAGATTCCATTACGGTGCTAGAACAAATATGGCCTTCGATAAATTCAAAGAAGAGTGCGGTGTCGTAGCCATCTACTCCAATCCCGAGGCGGCCAAGCTCGCCTATCTTGGGCTGCATGCGCTGCAGCATCGTGGACAGGAGTCGGCGGGAATTGTTTCCACTGATGGCGTCACCATGTACGCGCACCGCGCTATGGGACTGGTGGCGGACATCTTCACAGAGAGCGTCCTGGAAAAGCTCCAAGGCACGCTGGCCATAGGGCATACCCGCTATTCGACGGCCGGAGACTCGGCCTTGCTCAATGCCCAGCCCATCATGGTGGATTGCAACAAAGGGATGATCGCGCTGGCGCACAACGGCAATCTGGTCAACGCGCAACAGATTCGCTCGCGTCTGGACGCGCAGGGCTCGATCTTCCAGACCACCAGCGACACCGAGGTCATCGTCCATCTAATTGCGCAGTCGCGCGAGGAGACGCTGCCTGAGGCCATTGCTGACGCGCTGCGCCGCATCGAAGGCGCATTCTCGCTGGTCATCATGAGCCGTGATCGGGTGTTCGCGGTGCGCGACCCGCGCGGCTTCCGCCCGCTCTCCATGGGACGCATCGCCGGCGGGGTGCGCAAGGACACCGTCGTATTTGCCTCCGAGACCTGCGCCTTCGACCTGATTGGCGCGGCGTATGAGCGCGATGTCAGTCCCGGGGAGATGGTGGTGGTTGGGCCCGAGGGCGTCTCCTCGCGATTTTTCTCCAGCCAGACTGCGCAATCGAGCTGCATTTTCGAGCACGTGTATTTCTCACGCCCGGACAGTATCATCTTCGGACGGTCGGTGGCCGAGAGCCGCGAAAAGCTGGGACGGCAGCTGGCCGTCGAGGCTCCGGCCGATGCGGACCTGGTGGTCCCGGTGCCGGATTCGGGCGTGGCTGCCGCCATGGGATTCGCGGCGGAAAGCGGCATCCCGCTGCGCATGGGCCTGATCCGCAATCACTACGTCGGGCGGACGTTCATCGAACCGGAACAGCGGGTTCGCGACTTCGGCGTGAAGCTCAAGCTGAACCCGGTACGCAGCGTGCTGGCGGGAAAGCGCGTGGTGCTCATCGACGATTCCATCGTGCGCGGCACCACCAGCCGCAAGATTGTCCGCATGGTGCGCGACGCTGGCGCCCGCGAAGTACACCTCCGCATCTCCTGCCCGCCCACCGTTTCTCCTTGCTTCTACGGCGTGGATACGCCCTCGAAGAAGCAACTCATTGCCGCCAACAAAACGGTGGAGGAGATCCGCGACTATATCGACGCCGATTCCTTGGCGTACCTTTCGCTCCAAGGCATGAAGGAAGCCTGCGGCGCAAGCGAGTCTCTCACCTACTGCACCGCGTGCTACACCGGCAAGTATCCCACCGCGTTTGTGGACGTGGAGGAAATCAAGCCGGCGGATGAGCCGGTGCGGAAGTAAGGTCCCTT
>Ga0335081_10003736_pt1 | contig 23963 bp, 24 predicted proteins | sample Lox_Sample_35_FD_206713 | JGI IMG/M metagenome (GOLD analysis project Ga0335081, IMG submission 206713) | Soil microbial communities from Loxahatchee National Wildlife Refuge, Florida, United States - Lox_Sample_3.5 | ecosystem: Environmental > Terrestrial > Soil > Wetlands | place: USA...
TGTTGGTTTGCGGCTGGGGCGCGCTCGGCGGTAGGATGGTTGGCGCCGGGGGCGACGGTTTCTGGAGCAGCTCTGGAAACGAGGCGAGCGCTTTCCACTCTGCAGTGCCAGCGGTTTGCGTCAGAGTTTGCCCATTTACGCGACCTTCCGCAATCCATTGACGGATTTGCTCCGCGCTAACCGGTCCGTATTCGCGTCCGTCGGCTCCGATGATTTTGTACATGTCAGCTTCCGTCCTTCAACCTTGGGATGCTAGGACAGTAACTCATGGATGGCGAGTTTCAACTTTTCCAAGCCGTCACCGGCCAATGCGGAGATTTCAAAAACTCTCGGTGGCGCAGGCGTCCCGCCTGCGGTTGTTTTGGATTTGCCTGACGACCGCAACCGAGACGGTCGCGCCACCATTTTCTTGAACGCCGCCAGATTCTTCTTCGCTTCGGGCAAATCCATTTTGTTGGCAACAACGATTCGCTTCTTCTTAAGGATTTCCGGATTATAGAGTTCCAGTTCGTCCAGCAATTGACGGTAATCGTCCTGCGGTTTGCGGCCATCGACTCCCGCCATGTCCAACAGCACCACCAAAAGTTGGCAACGCTCGATGTGCCGCAGAAAATCGTGCCCGAGTCCCTTGCCCCGATGCGCGCCTTCAATCAAACCGGGAATGTCGGCTATGCGGATGCGCGTGAAATCGTCGTAGATGATAATGCCGACGTTCGGTGCCAGCGTCGTGAACGGGTAGGGCGCGACCTTCGGGTGTGCCTTGGTGATTTTCGAAATCAACGTGGATTTACCAGCATTCGGAAAACCGACCAGCCCGACGTCGGCCAATGTCTTCAACTCCAGCTCGACTTCCAAGGCTTCGCCCGGTTCGCCATACTCGAACTCACGTGGTGCCTGATGCGTGGAACTCGTGAACGCCGAATTCCCACGTCCGCCGCGTCCGCCCTTTGCCACCACAAACCGCTGGCCATCTTCAACAAGGTCGGCAATCAGTTCGCGGCCGGTGGTTGTAGGCCCGCTGACCTCAGCGGGCGATTCCGGCATTCCTTCCCCGCCGCGTGTGGTCACACGACCTACACTCAACGCCTGCTTGGCCCTTCCCTCGCGGTACGGAAGCCCGAGCATCTTCGTCGACGAGAAGTCTGCTTCTTCTTCCATCGCTGCCGCCGGGCGATAGTGTGTGGACTGCAACTCCTTGACCGGCAGCGTCAATCGGAACACTTGTGTGCCGATGGGCACTTTCGCCACGATGTCCGGCGCGCTGCGTCCGTAACAATTTTTGCCGCGACCGTGTCCACCGTGCTTGGCAGCGAGGCGCGGATGGAAATAATACTCGGAGAGATCGCCGACGTTTTTGTCGGCGATTAATACAACGTCACCGCCTTCGCCGCCGTTGCCACCATCCGGACCGCCATGGTCAACGTACTTTTCGCGTCGGAAGGAAACCGAGCCGTTCCCGCCATCGCCCGCCTTCACGCGGATTTTAACTTTGTCGACGAACATGGAACTAGAATAGCGGCGAAAGCGGAAAGCGGAAAGCGGAAAGGGACCAGATTTATAGACTGGGTATACTTCAGAATGCGCGGCATATGAACCTCAGCCATTTGGGATTGCCCTCAACCTGGGGAGTGCTACGATGGGTTTGCCAATTCAAGGAACGTATTGGAGGTTACTTCATGGATTCCCAAGGGGACCTATGTTTTCTGGGGCGACGACGACAATCTAATATGGCTCGCAAGGGCAAAGTTGAAGGGCTTGCCCAAAGCAATTAGGCGATTGTATGAAGATTTTTGTATCATCAAGGAGCATGGAAAGGTCTATGGATGTCCTAAGAACTTTAATGCTATGACTGTCCCATGGTATTTAAATGAATCGCGGCGCCCAAATGTTGGCTGTGACAAGAGTTACCGATTCTTTGCCTTGAGAGATATCAATGTCGGTGAAGAGTTGACGGTCGATTACCGGACCTATAACGAATTCGTTTAGCCGAACTTCGACGGAGTTCGCGATGCAGCAACCGTTTAACTTCCAACCTGATCAGTCACAGATTTAGCTACACGTCTTGCAGCTTTGGGTGGCTGAATGTTGTTTGCTTTCTTCCGTTGCACCAGTACTTTGAACGCACGGCCCATCAACTCGGGATGGATGAGTTGATGAATTGCCGCGCGTTCGGGACTGAGCTGGCCGGCGGTGCGTTCGGCAATCTCTGCGATTTCAGACTCTCCAATCCCCAATAGGAAGTGTGCTTGGTCGGTGAACGTCACGGGCTCCAAGCCAAACCTCTTCCCGTGTTCGATCAGCGACGTGAACTCGACGTGCGCCGTAATGTCTTGTTCGCCAACGTGAACGTACGGGTTTGCGCTTTTCGTATGACGATGATAACAAAGCAGCGTGCCATTGCGGTGGTGTGGGGCGAAGTATTCGGTCCGCTCATAACCGTAGTCGATCGTCAGTACGAAACCGCGCTTGAGATGACACGCAATACCTTCCATCCAATCCAATGCCTGTAGATTCACTTCGGTCTGATAGCCTTCCATGTATTCGATTGGCAAATCGTGGAGAGATTCGGCAAGCCGTAGAGACGAGAGCGGGCCGAGGGTTTCCGCAAATCCGGTAGCACAGGCCTCCGTGACTGTAGTATTTGAACTACCGAAGGCAGGGACGCCTGCACCACCAGCTTCTTTCACATAAACTTCCTTCCACTCGCCGCGCTCGACTTTCACCCGATGCACGGGCAGGGCATCTAGGAATTCGTTCGAGAATACGCAACCGACAATCGAATCCGGCAGCGGTTCGCCAATCTCGACCATTCGATAGGCCAAATCCGGTTCGGCAGCCAAAACGTCGTTCCGAAGTTGACCGCGATGTCCGCCAAACTCGACAATTTCAAACTCAGCCGGGTGGCCGAGTTCCTCACGCCATTTCCGGAATTGTTTCGCCAGTAATTTGCCAAAGAGTGGTCCGACGCTAACGCTGGTGAAGTAATCGCCGGCTTTACCGATGCGGTGCCGGGCCTTCGTATAGTACCCATGCTCGGGATGGTAGAGCGCCAATTCCATGAAACGCTCGAACGGGATCTGGCCGCCGTTGTTCTGGATCTCTCGCCGAATGACTTCGATGAGCGCCGGATTGCTTTCCACGTGATTCACGATAACGCAGCATCCAGACTCCGTGAAGGCCAAATAACACTTGCAAGGGTGGATGAGTACGATTAGTTTTCTTGCGAAGCTCGTCACGAAGTTGATTCGTCTGGCGTGATCGGACTGACCCCAAGGCTTGGCGATTGTGGAACAACTACAACAGTATGTCCCTGTCGGACTCTTGATGCTGATCGCCCTAGGTTTCGCGGCGGGCGGCCTCATCCTGCCGCCGCTTTTGGGCAAAAAACGCTCGCACGACCCGGTCAAAGATAGCCCGTACGAATGTGGTATGCCTCCCATCACGGACTCGCACACCCGTTTCAGCGTGAAATTCTACCTGATCGCCATGCTGTTTATCCTGTTCGACATTGAAGTCGTCTTCTTTCTGGGTTGGGCCGCGGTGTTTCGTGATCTGATCAAGCCCGTCTCGGAAGGCGGCATCGGTTGGGAAATGCTGTTGGGAGCGCTGATGTTTCTGGCAATCTTGGAGGTCGGACACATTTACGCCTGGAAGAAAGGCGCGCTCGACTGGGCGCCAAGAAGAAAACTCGAATCACGAAATCCGAAGTTCGAAACAAGCTCGAATGAAAAAATCTCCCAAACGACAGCACGCTAGACGTTTTGGTAATTCGAATTTGGAGCTTGTTTCGGATTTCGATATTCGAATTTCGGATTTGTTACTGCCATGAGTCAACAGGTCGAAACCGGTTTTGATCCCAAAATCGAAGGTCGCGACGTGGTCGTGACGCGAGTTGACGCGGCGATCGACTGGGTGCGGAAAAATTCCTGCTGGCCGATGCCAATGGGCCTCGCCTGTTGCGCCATTGAACTGATGGCAGTGGGCGCGAGCCGGTTTGACATTGCGCGGTTCGGTTCTGAAGTTATGCGGTTCACGCCACGGCAGTGCGACCTGATGATCGTGGCTGGCACCTGCGTGTACAAGATGGCGGGCGCGGTCAAACGCGTTTGGGATCAGATGCCCAATCCCAAGTGGTGCATCGCGATGGGAGCTTGCGCCAGCACGGGCGGAATGTACCGTAGTTATGCCGTAGTTCAGGGGGTCGATCATTTTCTGCCCGTGGACGTTTACATTTCAGGCTGCCCCCCGCGCCCGGAGGCGCTGTTAGACGGGTTGATGGCCGTGCAACGCAAAATCGCCCATGAAAAAGCGCTGAAGAACATGAAGCAAGGTGAAGGCGCTTTGCCCATCGGGGCAACGGTGAAAGGTCCGGTGATCGTACGCGGCGAGTACGCGCCGCCGTTCGACGAAAACAAGTTTTGGAAATAGAGGAAATGACGCCACAAGAAGCAACCGAGAAACTCAGGGCACGCTTTGGCGAAACCGTCGGCACGTCGGTCGAATTTCGCGGAGAGATTACCGTCTCGGTTGCTCCCGGCAAAATCGTGGAAGCTTGCCGATTCCTGAAAACGGAATGCGCGTTCGACATGCTTACCGATCTTTCCGGTGTGGACAACTACGGTGAGGACCCGCGCTACGAGGTGGACTATCATCTTTACTCGTTGACGAACCGGTGCCGCTTGCGACTCAAGATCAGGATTTCCGAAGAAGATATGACAGTGGACACGGTCTCCGGTGTATGGCGGACGGCCGACTGGCATGAGCGCGAGGCCTTCGACATGTTTGGGATCCGCTTTCGCGGCCATCCGAATTTGAAGCGGATCCTGATGTGGGACGGCTATCCCTATTACCCGTTGCGGAAGGATTTCCCCCTGGCCGGGATTCCAGCAGAGCTGCCGGATACGGCGGTCGATGCGGATAAGGTTCGCGCGGCGCCAATGCTGGGAGGTCCGTTTGTGGCGACCAACGGCACCGTCAGTTCCGTGGCTCGTGAGCCACGACAGGCGGACACCGTTGTTGAGAATATCGAACGCTTGAAGCATCCGAACAAAGAGGAGCAGGTGTGATTGTGCGGTGGTCTATGACTGCCCAGGTGAAGAACAACAAAGTCGGCGCTCATAGAGCGCCGCTACAATCAAGATGGCCACGCAATACGAAAGCGAATTGATCGATTCCGCTGCTCGTGCCCAGCAGGCGGCCGAAGAGCCGTTGGATGGAGAGCGGATGATCCTCAACATGGGGCCGCAACATCCGAGCACCCACGGCGTGTTGCGGGTGGTCATCGAGCTCGACGGCGAAGAAATCATCAATCTCTGGCCGGACGTCGGTTATTTGCATCGGGGCGACGAGAAGATTGCCGAGAACATGACCTACACGCAGTTCATTCCATACACCGATCGTCTCGATTACCTGGCGCCGTTGGCCAACAACGTCGCCTACGCCTGTGCTGTGGAAAAGCTCTGCGGAATCGACGTGCCGCCTCGCTGCCAATACATCCGGGTGATTTGTGCGGAATTGGCGCGCATCAGTTCGCATCTGTTGGGCGTCGGTGCGCTCGCTCTCGACATCGGCGCGGTGACGGTTTTTCTCTACACCTTTCGTGAGCGGGAAAAGATCAACGACATGTGTGAATGCATCTGCGGCGCGCGATTTACGACCAGCTACACCCGCATTGGCGGTCTGGCCAACGATCTGCCGCCGAATTTTCTGCCGATGTTGCGGAAGTTTTTGAAGGAATTCCCGGCGACGCTCGAGGAAGTCGACCGCTTGCTAACCCGCAACAAGATCTTTGTGGAACGCAACCGCGATGTCGGGATTCTGCGCAAAGAGGACGCCATTGATTTTTGCGTGACCGGTCCCGTATTGCGCGGCTCGGGCGTGGAATGGGACCTTCGCAAAGCCCATCCGTACAGTTCGTATGAACTTTTCGATTTCGACGTGCCGGTGGGCACGGTTGGCGATTGCTTTGACCGTTATCTCGTCCGCATGGAAGAGATGCGTCAAAGCGAGCGGATCCTTCATCAGGCCATGGATAACCTGCCGAGCGGGCCGATCAATTCGCCCGATGCGAAGATTTTGCTCCCGGAGAAAAAAGCCGTGCTAACAAAAATGGAGGAGCTGATCCATCAGTTCATTAACGTGACAGAGGGAATCAACGCCCCGCCGGGTGAAGTCTATTTCTCGGCAGAAAATCCCAAGGGAGAACTCGGCTTTTATATCATCAGCAAAGGCGGTGGCGTACCACATCGGCTGAAGATTCGGGCACCCTCGTTCGTGAATCTCCAGGCATTACCGGTAATGGCCAAGGGCCACATTGTGAGTGATTTGGTCGCCATCCTCGGCAGTATCGATTTCGTGATGGGGGAATGTGACCGATGAATGCTTTCTGTGGTTGCATGGTGGCGCAACCGTCTCGGCTGCGGTCGTTCAAAGAGCAACGGCAGTTACATCCACAAGCGGGACGCTTGCGCCACCAACAGATTGGTAACGCATGACAATTCCACAGCAACTCGAACAACGCATCGACGAAATCATCACGCATTACCCGCCCGATCACAAACGGGCCGCGGTGCTGTGGTTGCTGCATTTGTTGCAGGAACAGTTCGGTTTTCTCGGCAAAGAACAGGTCGAGTGGACCGCCGCCAAGCTCGGCCTGCAGCCGATGAATGTTTGGGAGTTGGTGAGTTTCTATCCGATGTTTAACGCGAAGCCCCGCGGCAGATTTCACATCAAAGTCTGCCGTACGCTTTCCTGCGAGTTGTGCGGGTGCGGCGGAATACTGGAGCGACTGCAGAAGAAGCTCGGCGTAGGGCTGGACGAGAACACTTCCGACGGTCTGTTCACGATTTCCACCGTCGAATGTCTCGCATTGTGCGGCACGGGACCGGTGATGATGATCAACGATGAGACCTTTGAGAATCTCACGCCAGAGAAGGCCGAAGCGATTGTGGACCGGATCAAGGCGACCGGGCAACTGGAGCCACAACCGTTGCCGCCCGTGCTCCCAGCGCATCCCTTGGAGAAGCGCACCTTACTCGCGAACATGAGCAAACCCGACTACACGGGTTCTATCGCCGATTACATCGACGAAGGCGGCTATAAAGCGTTGCGCAAAGCCTTTACCTTGAAGCCGGACGGCGTTGCGGCCGCGGTGAAGGATAGCGAACTGCGCGGCCGTGGCGGCGCTGGGTTTCCGTGCGGGATGAAGTGGGGTTTCCTCGATAAGAAATCCGGCAAGCCGATCTATCTGATCTGCAACGCCGACGAATCCGAGCCGGGCACCTTCAAAGATCGCCAATTGATTCACTACGATCCGCATCAACTCCTCGAGGGGATTCTGATTTCCTGCTACGCAGTCGGAGCCCACGTTGCCTACATCTACATTCGTGGCGAGATGGCGCTCGGCGCGAAAATCCTCGAGAAAGCCATCGCCGAAGCGCGCGCGAAAAAGTTCCTCGGCAGGAACATCCTCGGCAAGAAATTCGATTGCGAGATTTACCTCCATCGCGGCGCGGGCGCTTACATTTGCGGCGAGGAAACCGGCCTGCTCGAATCGCTCGAAGGCAAGCGGGCTTACCCACGCATCAAACCGCCATTCCCGGCGGTGGTGGGTTTGTTCGGTTGCCCCACCGTGGTGAATAACGTTGAGACCCTCTCCAACGTGCCGCACATCGTCAATCACGGCGCGGCATGGTTCAAGGCGATGGGCGTGCCCGGGTCGACCGGCACGCGCCTGGTCTGCGTCAGCGGGCCGGTAAAACGTCCGGGTTATTGCGAATTCGAGATGGGCAAGCTCACCATGCGCCAGCTGATTTACGATTTGTGCGGAGGGCTGAAGGACGGTCGCTCGCTCAAGGGAGTGATCCCCGGGGGCAGTTCGATGCCGATTCTCAAACCCGATCAGATTGACGTGCCGCTCGATTTTGAGTCGTTGCGCAAGGCGGGAACGATGGCTGGCAGCGGCGGCGTGATTGTGTTGGATGATTCGAGCGACGTCGTGCAGAGCACACTGAATGTGGCTCAGTTCTATGCACACGAAAGCTGCGGGCAGTGTACGCCGTGCCGGGAAGGCACCTTGTGGATGGAGAAAATGCTGCATCGAATCAAGAATGGCCACGGCCGGCCGGAAGATGTGGGGTTGCTGTGGGATGTGGCCGACAACATTGACGGCAAAACGATTTGCCCGCTGGGCGAAGCCGCAGCCTGGCCGGTCAAAGCCTTCGTTACGAAATACCGCAACGACTTTGAAGAAGCCTGCAAGGAGAACGGCCACGGCGGTTGACCAAGAATGAACGCGAATAGACATGATTCAGGAATTTGTACAGCGAGCGCCTCGCTTGGCGCCGTTCCCACGCGCTGTCATTTCGAGTTTGTCGAGGAATCTTTGTCGTGATGCCCGAGCAAACCGTCAAACTAACCATCGACGACCAGGCGGTGGAGGCGCCGCGCGGCACGAATGTCATTGAAGCCGCGAAACGCGTCGGCATCGAGGTGCCGCACTATTGTTATCATCCGAAACTGAAAGTGGTCGGCAATTGCCGGATGTGCCTCGTTGACGTCGGGATGCCGAAACTCGGGCCGGACAAGAAGCCGGTGCTTGATCCCGAAGGCAAACCCGTTACTGTCTTTGGACCGAAACTCGCCATCGGTTGCAACACACTTGTCGCGGAAGGGATGGTCGTTCACACACGGTCAGAGAAGGTCGTCAAGGCGCGCGAAGGCGTGATGGAATTTCTCTTGATCAATCATCCGCTCGACTGTCCCATTTGCGATCAGGCGGGCGAATGCCGACTGCAAGAATTCAGTGTGGATTACGGCAGGGGACAGAGTCGATTCGTGGAAAACAAAGTTCACAAACCGAAACGGACACCGCTCGGTCCGAAAATCATGCTGGATGATGAGCGGTGCATTTTATGTTCGCGTTGCGTTCGTTTTATGAAGGATATCGCCGGTCAGGATTGCCTCGGCTTCACGCAGCAGGGCAGCCATTCCACGTTGACGTGCTATCCCGGCCAGGAACCAAACACGAATTACGACCTCAACATTGTCGATATTTGTCCGGTCGGCGCGCTGACCTCGACCGACTTCCGCTTCAAACAGCGCGTATGGTTCCTGAAAGAAACAAAAAGCATCTGTCCGAACTGCGCGACCGGCTGCAACACCGTGGTGTGGACGCGCGAAGGCGTGGTCTATCGGCAGACGCCGCGGGACAACGATGCCGTCAATCAGTGCTGGATGTGCGATTACGGCCGGTTGCACTACCAGTTCATCAATGACCCGCAGCGCATCACGTCGCCAAGCGGAAAATCGGCCGCGGTGGGGGAACGGTTCAATCTTTCCTGGACCGAAGCCACGCGTCAAATCGCCGACCGGTTGAAGAGCGTCAAACAAGTCGCCGCCATTGGTTCGGCGCGGGCGACCACCGAGGAACTTTTCCTTTTCAACAAGCTGACGCGGGAAGTTCTCGGCGCAGAATTGGTGGATTGCGTGGCGCACACCGGTGAAGGCGATAAGTTTTTGCTGAAGGCTGACTGCAACCCCAACACCGCGGGCGCAAGGTTGGTGGGCCTGATTGGTGGGAGTGCGGGATTGGAAATTGGTGCCCGAATTCCGGCCATCGCCGAGGCCATCCAGGCCGGAATCGTGAAGGCGCTCGTTGTTCTCGGGGAAAACGTTGCGGAGCACGGGATTGGCGAAAATCTGCTGGCCAAACTCGAACTCCTCGTTGTCATCGACACGCTGCCGAATAAGACGACCGAGTTGGCTCACTACGTATTGCCCGGCGCGACGTTTGCCGAAAAACGTGGCACGTTCATCAATGCGAACCATCGACTCCAGCGCTTCAACGCCGCCATCCCCTCACCGGGCCTGGCTCGACCCGATTGGCAAACACTTGTAGCGCTGCTGAATGAGCTTGGCGCCGACGAAAACTATCTGACCATCGAGGATGTTTTTGCGGAGATGACGCGCACGCTGCCGCCCTTGGCCGGATTGAATTTGTCGAAAATCGGAGATTCGGGAGTGGGGTTGAAGATGGAACAACCGGGTGCGACAGGGCAAACGGGAGGTGGTGGCGCAAGCGTCTCGCTTGCGGCTGTTCGATCCCAGAAATGAATGCGCGATCACAAAAGGATTCCAAAGGAACGACCACAATCGAGTCGGTCGCGCCCCTGCGCGACGCCGCTTGGGCCGCCGGCGGCAACCACCCAATCAGTGAGTTCCATTTTACCCGTCGCCGGTTGCCCCACCGGCAAACTCCCGGCGAGGTGTATTTCGTGACGTTTCGCCCCAGGCAAGCTCGCGTGCTCCACCCACACGAGCGGAACATTGCGCTCTCGGCGTGTCGCTTTTGGGATGGCAAGAAGATCGAGCTCTACGCGGTGGTCATCATGCCGAACCAGGTTCACTTGCTCCTGCAACCCCGGCCGGCTGAGAACGACTCAAGTGGGGTGTACAACCTCGCCGAAGTACTGCGCAGCATCAAATCGTTCTCAGCCCACAAGATCTCAAAGAGCAGCGGGATCAAGGGTGCCGTCTGGCAGCACGAGAGTTACGACCGAATTGTCCGTGACAAGGCCGAGTTCGATGAGCAGTGGAGGTATATCTGTAGCAACGCTGTGAAGAAGGAACTGGCACGCGAGCCTGACGAGTATCCGTGGCTTTGGTATCAGGGAATAGAGGACGCAACAACCACAAGCGAGACGCTTGCGCCACCAGGGCTAGAGATGAGCAAGTCATGATCACTGACATCGTCATCGATCTCGTCAAGATCGCCTGCGTGCTGGGCGTAATGCTCACCATCGTGGCGTACACCGTCTTGGTGGAACGCTGGGTCTGCGCGTGGATTCAAGACCGCATTGGGCCGAATCGCGTTGGTCCGTGGGGTCTTCTCCAGCCGCTGGCAGATTTTGGGAAGTTGGTGTTGAAAGAGGACGTGCTCCCGCGGCATGTGCAGAAATTTTATTACACTCTCGCACCAGCTCTCACCATGGTTCCCGCGTTGCTGACGATTGCAGTCGTGCCGTGGGGCAGCCAATTACCGATTGCCGGGCGCATGATTGATTGCATCATCGCCAATATTGACGTAGGCATTTTATTCATTTTCGCAATTGCTTCGCTGGGGGTCTACGGAATCGTGCTGGCCGGGTGGGCCAGCAACTCCAAGTATCCTTTCCTCGGTGCCGTGCGCTCCAGCGCGCAAATGATTTCCTACGAAGTCTGCCTGGGATTGAGTGTTGTCCCGGTCTTCATGCAGGTGGGTTCGCTTAACTTGATGAAAGTCGTGGAGTATCAGGCGCAACACACCTGGCTGATTCTCTGTCAGCCGATTTCGTTCTTCATCTTTGTCACCAGCGCGTTTGCGGAGACCAACCGATTGCCGTTTGATTTTCCCGAGGCTGAGCAGGAACTTGTGGCCGGGTACAACACGGAGTACAGCTCGATGAAATTCGGCATGTTTTTCATGGGGGAATATTCGAACATGTTCGTGGCCTCGGCATTGATGGCGACTCTGTTTCTCGGCGGTTGGTCGTTGCCATTTGCACCGTTCAACGCACCGGCGCAAACGTTGGCGATCGGACTCATACAAATTGGCGTCTTTCTGGCGAAGACCATGTTGTTCCTGTTTCTATTCATCTGGGTGCGCTGGACGTTGCCGCGTTTCCGCTACGACAAACTGATGGCGCTCGGCTGGAAAATCTTTATCCCGCTGACGATTGCCAACATCGTGTTGACCGGCGCCGTGCTGGTGGGGCTGGAGGTGATGAAGGCGAATCTGTAGAGTCACGGATTCCAAAACGCCATATGCAAGTCAGACGACCACAACTGAGCATTTGGGAGAAGATGTACTTCCCGCAGATCTTCAAAGGATTATGGCTGACGTTGAAACACATCCCCAAGCGGAAATTTACGCGTCAATATCCGGAGGAGAAGCCACCGCTGTACGGCGACTATCGCGGCGCGCCGGTCCTGGTGCGCGATCCGCAGGGACGCGTCAAATGTGTGGCGTGCCAACTCTGCGAGTTCGTCTGCCCGCCGAAAGCGATCCGCGTTATTCCGGGTTACCGGCCGGAGGAGCGGTTCGACGCCAACGTGGAGAAGGAACCGAAGGATTTTATCATCGATATGTTGCGCTGCATTTACTGCGGCTATTGCGAAGAGGTTTGTCCCGAAGAGGCGATCTTCTTGCAGCGGGATTTTTCCATCACCGGCTACAAGCGGGAAGAACTCCAGTTTCATAAGGACAAGCTCCTTGAATTGGGAGGGGTGCGCGCGGATTCGATTTGGAAATGGAAATATGCCGGTGCACCGCCGCCCGACGCACCGGCCGCACCCGAACGGAAGCCAGAGGGCGTGGTGCAACTGTAGCGGCGCTCTGTGAGCGCCGAAGAATCAGGGAGTTCATGGTGGCGCAGGCGTCCCGCCTGCGGTTGTTTAGAAATGGAACAGCCACAACCGGGACGGTCGCGCCACCAACTGAATAGGAAATGAACGTTCACGACATATTGTTCTGGTTTTTTAGCATCGCGATGCTGTTGTGCGGCGTTGGCGTGATTGCCAGTCGCAATCCGGTCAATAGCGCGATGTTTCTGGTCGTGCTCTTTTTCTTCATGGCCGGGCTGTTTGTGCTGCTGGAGGCGTTCTTTCTCGCGGCGATTCAGGTGCTGGTGTACGCGGGCGCGGTGATGGTGTTGTTCCTGTTCGTCATCATGCTGCTCGACATAAAGGCAAGCGAACGGCGGAAGTTTCGCGTATTCGCCGTATTCGGCGCCGTCGCCGTTGCCGGTGCGTTGGTGTGGGAATTGGGCATTATTCTCGGCCAACCTCTGAAGCCGCTGGCGAGCAACACCGGGGAGTTCCACGGCGGACTCAAAGACGTGGTAAGCCTATTATTCACCCATTACATGCTGCCCTTCGAGTTGACCGCTCTGTTGCTGCTCGTGGCGATAGTCGGCGTGGTGTTGCTATCGAAGAAAGAATTGAAATGAGAAATGGATCTGAACCACAGAGGCACAGAGAACACCGAGTTGTTATAGCGCGGGCTGGAGGCCGCGCCGCAATAGCGATCTCTTCTCTGAGTCCTCTGTGTCTCTGTGGTTTAAGCAAGTCATGATTACGCTCAATTACTATCTCTGGGTCAGCGGAATTCTCTTCGCGCTCGGCATCGCGGGCGTCGTGCTGCGACGGAACGCGCTGGTGATTTTCATGGCGTTGGAAATGAACCTCAATGCCGCCAATCTGGCGTTGGTAGCCTTCGCGAAATACAATAAGCTCGCGGGCGCGCAGGTCTTCGTGTTTTTTGTGATTGCCATCGCCGCCGCCGAAGTGGCGGTGGGTCTGGCGATCATCGTCGCCTTCTTCCGTCGAAAACAAACCGTGAGCGTAGATCAGGTGAGTTCCCTGCGACTATGAATCTTTTGGCAATCATGATCTCCGGCTTTGGCTTGATGAATGACCGGCCGGTCTGCGCGGTTTGGGTCCTTCTCTTTTCGCCGTTGGTTGCCACCGTGTTGATCACCTTGTTCGCGCAACGCTGGAAAGGGTTGAGTGCGTCGCTGTCCATCGCGGCAGTTTTGCTCAGCTTCGCGATTTCGCTGGGACTGTTTATTGCTCTGGCCTTCCACGGCCTGCAGCACTTGCCCCATTCGTTTCAGTGGCTCGTGGTCGGCAACGTGCGTATCGAGTTTGGGATGGTGACCGACCCGTTGGCGATCTTGATGTCACTCGTGGTCACGGGCGTGGGTTCGGCGATTCACATTTATTCACTCGGTTACATGAAAGGCGACGCCGGATTCTCAAGGTATTTCGCCTGCATGTCGCTCTTTACTTTCTCGATGCTGGGAATCGTGATCGCCAGCAACTTCATCCAGATTTTTATCTTCTGGGAACTGGTCGGCCTGAGCAGCTATCTGTTGATCGGGTTCTGGTTCGAGAAACCCAGCGCTGCCGAAGCCGGGAAGAAGGCCTTTCTAGTCACCCGCATCGGCGATTTCGGGATGATGCTCGGCATTTTACTACTATGGTCCTACACCGGCACGTTCAACTTCAGAGATCTGCAGGCAAGATTGCCGATGATGATTTCCCATGAGACGCTGGCGTTACCCACGCTGGCGTTAATTGGCGCGTTGATCTTCTGCGGCGCAGTCGGTAAGAGCGCGCAGGTGCCGTTGCACGTCTGGTTGCCCGACGCGATGGAAGGCCCGACGCCCGTCTCCGCTCTCATTCACGCAGCGACCATGGTGGCCGCCGGCGTGTACATGTTGTGCCGCGTGTTCTTTCTCATCGCGCCGAGCGCGGGAGCACTGACTCTCATTGCGTGGATCGGTGGGATCACAGCTTTGATGGCGGCCATCATTGCCATCGCGCAGAACGACATCAAACGCATCCTGGCGTACTCGACGCTCTCGCAACTGGGTTACATGGTGATGGCGGTCGGGCTGGGCGGACCGACGCAGGCGATGTTTCACCTGACCATGCACGCGTTCTTCAAGGCGCTGCTGTTCCTGGCCGCGGGCAGCGTGATCATCGGCCTGCACCACGAACAGGACATCTGGAAGATGGGTGGACTGTGGAAGAAAATGCCGATTACCTTCTGGACGTTTCTGATTGCTTCGCTGGCGTTGGCGGGAGTGCCGCCGCTGAGTGGCTTTTACAGCAAGGACGAAATTCTGGTGTTGGCGTTCGAGAACAACAAGTGTTTGTTCGCCATGGGTGTGGGCGCGGCTGTGTTGACCGCGTTCTATATCGGACGCGAGGTGTTCGTGGTGTTCTGTGGCAAACCGCGCGATCAGCATGCCTACGAACACGCCCACGAGTCGCCGCTGGTGATGACGCTCCCGCTAATTTTCTTGGCGATTCTTTCGATAATCGGTGGGTGGGGGAGCCGGGTGCCGGAGTTTTTGTCGCCTTCGCACCTGGCGGAGCAACACTCGCCGGTATTGAGTGCAGGGTTGATCGCGATGCCGGTCGTGGGATTTGCGCTGGCATGGATTCTCTACTGGAAACCAGAGCCGAGCGATGCGCCGGTCAAATCGGCGCTGGGCACCACGTACGTCTGGATACAGAACAAGTTTTACTTCGATGAAGTTTACCTGTGGATTGTGAAATATGTCCAGGGCACGATTGCGAACGTGTGCGAATGGTTCGACCGTTGGATTCTCCAGCGGCTCGGAATCGGTGGCCTTTCGCAAGGCACCGGTTTGCTCGGTCGCACCGTGCGTCTCCTCCAAACCGGCAGCATCTCCGGTTACGCCTTCTTCTTCGGTCTCGGCGTGACCGTGATCATTTACTACGTGGTGGTGAGGTGAAGAGAAGGATGAAGGCAGAAGGCAGAATGATGAAACGCGAGGCTAGGCACGAGCGTGCCTTTCGCGAAGTAGTCGGCCTCATTCAATCGGCTCGCGGTCGTGCTCTGCAAACCGTCAATACGGAGTTGATTGATCTCTATTGGCGCGTCGGTGAATTTATCAACCGCAAAGTCGCGACAGACGGATGGGGGAAGTCTGTGGTTCTGCAACTCGCTGCCTATCTGAAGGGAGTTGAACCTGACCTCCGTGGTTTTTCCTCCCCAAACCTGTGGCGAATGCAGCAGTTTTACGAGACCTACCGCCAGCAGACAAAACTCTCACCACTGGTGAGACTTTTGCCGTGGACACACAATTTACTGATTATGGGCAAGTGCAAACGCCCAGAGGAACGGGAGTTCTATTTGCGCCTCGCCACCCGCGAGCATTGGGGAAAGCGTGAGCTTGAGCGTCAACTTGACGGTGCACTGTTTGAGCGCACGGTTCTTTCGCCTGCAAAACTCTCACCAGCGGCGAGAGTTTTACACCCTACCGCTGAGATGGTCTTTAAGGACGCTTACCTTTTGGATTTTCTCAACTTGCCGGACGTCCATTCCGAAGCCGATCTGCAGCGCGCGCTGGTTGCCAATCTGAAAAAGTTTCTCCTGGAATTGGGGCGGGATTTCTGTTTCGTCGGCGAGCAATACCAATTGCAGGTGGGAGGCCAGGACTTCTACCTTGATCTGCTGTTGTATCATCGCGGACTGCAATGCCTCGTGGATTTCGAACTCAAGATTGACGACTTCAAACCAGAATACCTCGGCAAGTTGGAGTTCTACTTGGAAGCCCTCGACCGCGACGTGAAGAAGCCGCACGAACGCCCCTCCATCGGTGTGTTGCTGTGCGCGTCCAAGGACAACGAGGTCGTCGAGTACGCATTGAGTCGATCGGTCTCCCCGGCGCTCATTGCCGAATACCAGACGTGCCTGCCGGCGAAGAAGCTGTTGCGACAGAAACTCCACGAGTTTTACGAACTGGCCCAGTCAGACGCCGCCCAGAAGCCCGATAAGAAGGGGAAACGACCATGATGCAACCACGCCCGCTGCAAACCGGCAGCATCTCCGGCTACGCTTTTCTCGTCGGCCTCGGCGTGACGGCGATAATTTACTACGTGGTGGTGAGGTAATGGCTGAGACAAAGACAGATTATCGTGCGCTGCCAAGTGTAGTCGAAGCTCCGCAGAAGTTGCGCCGACTCACCGAATCAGAGTTTGCCGCAATGAAGAAAACACAGATGCAGACCGTTCAGTCTCTATGCGACGGACATGAAGGAACGGTAGTTTGGTACAACGAGCAAGAATATGTCGTTCAAATTAAGCTCCGGTCGAGGCCAGACGTGTATGTAGTCACACCATGCACATTCACTCCTACATTCGGTATGGATCGTATCGATGGCATGTTTGCGGAAGACGCCGAGGCTTATGTGCTCCAGTCCGAACTAGGATATCCGAGCAAACGGCTGGCTGCCTTTGAAGGCAGAGACTCCTTAGACATTGAAAACTACCTTGCCAACCGCGGAATGCCGGTGAGTCCAGCGCAGCCCGACGAGAAGGTTCAAAGAAAGTGGTGGCAGTTCTGGAAATGAAAGAACCATGGAATTCTTCCTGACAACCGCCGTTCTTCTCCCGCTTGCGGCGGCGTTTCTGGCGTTTTTGTTTCCGGCGAGGAAGCCGGGGGCGATTCGGGCATTGGCGATTTTCGCGACGGGCGTGTCGCTGCTGCTCATTCTCTACATCTTCTCGCAGTTTGACCGGACCCAGAGCGGGTACCAGTTCGTGCACGGGATCGAATGGTTACCGTCGTTGGGCATCAATCTGAAGTTTGGCGTGGACGGCATTTCGATGACGTTGTTGTTGTTGGTCGGGTTCGTCTCGTTTGCCGGCACATTGATTTCCAGTGAAATCCATGAGCGCCAGAAGGAGTATTACATCCTGTTTCTCGCGCTGACGACCGGGATCAGCGGGACATTCTGCACGATGGATCTGTTCTTCTTCTATTTCTTTTACGAGTTGGCGGTGATCCCGATGTATCTGCTGATTGGCATGTACGGCTCGTTGCCGCCCGGCAAGCATGGTCGCACGAAAGAATACGCCACGATGAAGTTGACGTTGTACCTGACGGCGGGCGCGGTGCTGGCGTTGATCGGGTTGCTGATGATCTACTATTCAACCGGAACGATGGACATCCAGAAGCTGCAGCGCAACATCTGGGTATCGACGAATATGCAGATGCGGGCGTTTCCATGCTTGTTGTTCGGGTTTGGTTTCCTCGCGTCGATGTGGCCGTTCCACACGTGGTCGCCGCTGGGATACGCGGCGGCGCCAACGGCTGCGTCGATGATGCACGCCGGGGTGCTGAAGAAACTCGGTGCGTACGGGATCATTCGGTTGGCGTTGCCGTTGTTGCCCGAAGGCGCGCGGCATTGGGCGGACCTGATCGCGATTCTGGCGTGCTTCAATATTCTGTACGCCGGCTGGGCAGCGCTAACACAGAAGGATTGGAAATTCGTTATCGGCTACAGCTCGGTCAGCCACATGGGCTATGTGCTGCTGGGCATTGCCACGCTGAACGTCGTCGGCGTGAGCGGCGCGGTGCTGTTGATGTTCGCGCACGGTGTAATGGCGGCGCTGACGTTCGCGTTAATTGGTTTCTTCTATCACCAAACGCACAATCGGTTTGTGCCGGACCTGAGCGGACTGGCGCGGAAGATACCGTTTATCGGCGTGTGCATGGTGATGGCGGTTATGGCATCGAGCGGATTGCCGGGGTTTGCGAATTTTGTGAGCGAAGTGATGGTGTTCATCGGGGCTTGGAAGCAGGGTTCAACCGTATTCCGCGTGGCAACGATCTGCGCGGTCTGGGGCATTGTTGTAACCGCGACGTATCTGTTGTGGGCGGTGCGGACGAGTTTCTTCGGTCCATTCGATGAGAAGTGGAACATGCTGAAAGACGCGACGACGTTCCGCCAGAAATTTCCGTATGCGCTGCTGTTGGCCGTATTGTTGGTGGTCGGATTCTGGCCGCGCTTGCTGACGGACGTGATTCAGAAGAGCGTGGCGGTTTCGGTGGTAAGCCGCGTGACGTCAGACGGAGAAGAAGCGAGTCGCGACAAAAATGTCGCTCCCACGTCCCCGGTTACACGTGCTGCATGGGTTAACGCGACCGGCAACAGAGAATCGACACGAAGATGAATCCACCGCTTCCTTCGTTCTACGCGATTCACTTGGAATGCTTGCTGGTCGTCTGGGGAATCCTCCTTCTGCTGGTGGACGCATTCATTCCGGTGAAAGACAAACGCACGATCGGGTACATGGCGGCCGGATTCGTGGCCGCAGCGCTCCTCTACAGTTTTACGTTGCACCCCCTCAACGATGTCACCTTCTTCCACGGGATGTACCGTTTCGACGCGTTCGCGCTGTATTTCAAGCGGCTGTTTTTGCTGGCGCTGACGATGGTGTTGGTGATGGCGGCGGAGTTCTCGGACCGTATGGAGTCGGGCGTGCCCGAATTCTATGCGTTGCTGATGTTCTGCGCAGTGGGCATGTTGATCCTCGCCTCGGTCAACGACTTTATTCTCCTCTTCGTCGCGCTGGAATTGGTGACAATCACCTTCTACATCTTGGCGAGCTATCTCCGCCGGCAAGTTCCGTCGCTGGAAGCGGGAACCAAGTATCTGATCCTCGGCGCCCTATCGAGCGGGTTCAACGTCTATGGCATCGCCTACATCTTTGGAACAACAGGCACTACGAACTTCGACAAGCTGGCGGAGATACTGAGGGCAGCGACCGCAAGCGGGACGCTCGCGCCACCGTTCGTTTTCGGGATGCTGCTGGTGCTGACTGGAATCGGCTTTAAAATCGCGAGCGTGCCCTTCCAGATTTGGGCGCCGGATGTGTATCAAGGCGCACCGACACCGGTGACGGCATTTCTCGCGGTGGGCAGCAAAGCGGCGGGATTTGCACTGTTACTGCGCGTGTTGTTCGCTGGCCTGTTGCCGGTCAGAAGCACGTGGACCATGCTCCTGTTCGTGCTCGCGGCGGCGACCTTGCTGTACGGCAATCTTGGCGCGATTCCACAACGCAACATCAAACGGCTCCTCGGCTATTCCTCCATCGGTCATGCCGGTTACATGCTGATGGGGATTGCCGCCGTCAACGCGTTGGGGGCCGGCGCGGTGCTGTTTTACCTCGGCCAATATGCCTTCACGGTTCTCTGCGCTTTTCTGGCGATTGTCGCGGCGACCAAGGCGACTGGTAGTGATGAGATTCCAAGTTTCTCCGGGCTTGGTAAACGTTCTCCGATTCTCGGGTTGGCGCTGTTTTTGTCGATGATGTCGCTGGCTGGCATTCCGCCACTGAGTGGCTTCTTTGGGAAATTTCAATTATTTGCCGCTGTCATCCAACGGGCTGCGACGGATTGGCATTATTACATTCTGGCGGGAATCGGTGCGGCTGCGGTGGTGATTTCCTTGTATTTCTATCTCGGTGTTGGCCGGGCGATCTATCTGCAGGAAGCTGCGGCGGAAGCAGGACCGATTGCGGTCAGCAAACCGATGCGGGCGGCGCTGTATGTCTGCATGGCGGCGATGATCGGATTAGGGATTTACCAACGACCGCTGGTGGAAGCGGCAATTAAAGCTGCAAACGTATTCGGGTTGCGTTAGACTTGCGCCATGGGCAACGTGAATCGCATCAACGTCGTGTTTCTTTACGCGGAGAACCTGGCCACACTGCGGAAGTTTTACGAATCGGCCTTCGACCTTGGCGAGCCGGTCATCGACGCCAAATGGTGGGTCGAGTACGAGGTCGGTGACGGTTCCCATTTGGCGCTGCATCAAGCCGATGCGCTGCATTTCGACGGCGCCGACCGCTCGAAGAACACTGTCAAGTTCAGCTTCGAGGTCACCGAGATCCAGAAGTTCACAGACAAGCTCAAGACGCTGGGCGCTAAGTTTCATTACGGGCCGCGCAAGGAGTACGGTTTTCACCTGGCCGAATTCGAAGACCCAGAAGGCAATTGCCTGCGCCTGTACGAAAAGACGAAGAAAGCATGAACGTTGAAAGTTGAGGTGTCTATGTCAACTCGAATAGAAAAAGATTCCTTGGGCCCGCTGGAAGTGCCGGCGGAGGCTTACTACGGCGTGCAAACGCAGCGGGCGGTCACGAATTTTCCCATCAGCGGTTGGCCACTGCCGCCGCGTCTCATCCACGCCATGGGGCAAATCAAACGCGCGGCGGCAAAGACCAACCTCGAACTCGGCTTGATCGACAAAAAGATTTCCGACGCGATCGTTCAAGCGGCGACCGAGGTGGTTGAAGGCAAGCTCGACGCACAGTTTCCCGTCGATATTTTCCAGACCGGCAGCGGTACTTCGACCAACATGAATGCCAATGAGGTGATTGCCAGCCGCGCCAACGAGATTCTTGGCGGCAAACGTGGCGACAAGTCGCCCGTTCATCCCAACGATCACGTCAACCTCTGCCAGTCCAGCAACGACGTGTTTCCGACCGCGATTCACATCAGCGTCATTTCGGCGATTAAGGAGGAATTGTTACCGGCGTTTCATCACTTGGAAAAGGCGTTGGACAAGAAATCGAGTGAGTTCGATAACGTCATCAAGATTGGTCGCACGCATTTGCAGGACGCGACCCCAATTCGCCTGGGACAGGAGTTTTCCGGCTACGCGGGGCAGACGAGGTACGCGCAGGGACGCGCCGAGCTGGCGATCGAGACACTCGATGCGTTGCCTCTCGGTGGAACTGCCGTCGGCACCGGTTTGAATGCTCATCCGGAATTTGCCGGTAAGACCATCGACATGATTTCTAGGGAGTTGGGTGTTCCGCTGCACGAAGAAAAGAACCATTTTGAAGCCGCTGCCGCCCGGGACGCGTGCGTCGAAGCCAGCGGCTATCTGAAGGCGATCGCGGTCAGTCTGGCGAAGGTGGCCAACGACATTCGGTTTCTCGGTAGCGGGCCGCGTTGCGGGATTGGCGAGTTGAAGATTCCGGCTGTCCAACCCGGTAGTTCGATCATGCCGGGCAAGGTCAATCCCGTGATTGCCGAGAGCGCGATTCAGGTTTGCTTGTGGGTGATTGGGGCGGACCTGACCGTAACGCTCGGCGGATTGCAGAGCTTCTTTGAGTTGAACATCGGCATGCCGCTGATTGGCGCACAGATGTTGGAGAGCGTCCATCTGTTGTCGGCAGCGGCGCGCAATTTTGCCGATAAATGCGTGGCCGGTATCGAAGCGGACCGTGAACGTTGCGGGTCGCTCGTGGAGCAAAGCCTGGCGATGTGCACCCCGTTGGCACCGGTCATCGGCTATGACAAAGCCGCCGAGATCGCCAAGAAGGCCCACAAGGAAGGCAAGACCGTCCGCGAAGTCGCCCGCGAAATCTCCGGTCTCAGCGAGAAGCAACTCGATGAAATCTTTAATTTGCACGCCCTGACGGAGCCGGGAATTAGGGGCAAGGGCGGGGAGTAGTTAGCAGACGGCCGAATCGGACACTGAAGACACTTGCCGGGTCTGACGCCGCTGAGTAGAATAGGACACCGAAGGGAGAAACTACAACGAACGCCTTTGGTGCATCTGTTCTCCTCATCCTCTTCACGGCCGGTACCGTCTTTGCGGAAGAGACTAACACAACGATTACCGTGGACGGCGTGGCTTACGAGGATGTCCGTTGGGGCACTGTCACTCCGGCAACAGTTTCCATTTTTTACAAGACAGGTGTTGCGACCATTCGGCTTGAAAGGTTATCGCCTGATCTCCAAAGGCGATTTGGCTATGACGCGCAGAAAGCCATCGCTTACGATCAAGCCAGGTCGAAGAATACGCAACAGGTCGCCTTGGTTGACGTATACCACAAGGATATCGAAGAAAAACTGCTAATTGCTGGTCATCTGACTGCTACCAATCAGATGCCTTTCCGATATGTGGTGGGCTTCATACGGGAGCGCACTGCGGAGGGCTTGGTTGTGGAACTGGCGAAAGCTTCCGGCGGTGGCGCCACAGTTTTTGGTGGACCCGTCGACAGCGTTGGCGCGAATTCAAAGCCCGTCTTCGCTCAGAACCCCACCCGCTATAAACCGACGGGCGAGGATGCTCTCGTGCTGAACGCCTCGAGGACTAATGCAGTTGGCAACCTGGTCAATCTTCGTGCATTTCCGCTCAATCCGCGAGGGGAGATGCGTGTTTATGATTGCGGTCGCGTGCCAACATTCGAGGAATGGAAACAGTTGCGCGCCCGTTAAGGTGTTTAGGCGCTAACGACGAATGATAATGCGCAACTTAAACTTCAGGATTGGTTCCCGGAAGATTTTCAGGGGCGGCCATTTTAAGGCGAAGCATAGATCAAATCGCTTCAGTTCTTGCTCGATTCGAAGATCGCGCAACCGAATTACTTTGAATTTTTCTTTCACATAAAAAGGGGAAAGATGTAACCCGTTTGCCAACGACCTCGATGAAAACAGCGTTTTTGCATGGAAATCTGCTTATGTTGGTTGCAGAAAGCACGATCTCGATGTTGTGGGCCGCGACTTTAGAAACGCTGACAAGAACTGCCCAACATGATTCGGAATGGCCGAGAGCTCTGACCGAGGTAACAGATCGCTGATTCTCTCTTGTGATTTCCAACATCCGTCTGTAGTTTGCCTTGCATCATGGTCACGCGGCAGCAAATTCGAGCATACGCTAGGGAGATCGGGCGGCAGTTTCGTCCGCGGCGAATCATCTTGTTCGGTTCCTACGCCTACGGAAAACCCACGCGCGACTCCGACGTGGATTTGCTGGTGATCATGCCGCACAAGGGGCAGGGAGCGGACAAGGCTACAGAGATTCGTTTGAGAGTCCGCGCGCCGTTTCCGAAGGATCTGTTGGTCCGCTCGCCGCAAAAAATCCGTCAGCGACTGGCGTGGGGCGATTGCTTTATTCAAGAGGTTCTAGAAAAAGGGAAAGTCCTCTATGAAGCGTCCAATAAGCGACATTCCCCCGGAAGTCGAATCGCGCATTGAACCACAGAGGCACAGAGTTCACGGAGACACTGCGTTCTCAGCGTCACTGTGGTGGATTTTGGACGTTTATGAGCACCGAAACTCCAACGCAAGCCGGCCCGTGCGCTGGGCGTTTCCCGTTGAGGTTCCCAAACGGCGACCCGAAACACTCGTACGCTAATAAGGCATTTCACGTTCCCCAGACAATCGGCACGATTCTGCTTTGTATCTAGGACGGATTCCTAGGAGCGCTGGCAAGCATTGCGAGTGGATTGTCCCTAAGCCGGAACGATGCAGTTGAGGAGTGGTTTTTCACTGTGATTTCCGAGTTCAAACAGGCGACCACTCAACTGCATTGCAGTTCAACGGCGGCAGCGCACTGTGGAGTTTCTCGACCAATTGCACCCACCAGTCACGCCACGGCTGCGCCACCGCCAGCTTCAGCGTGGCCCGCCCTTGCGCGCGACTCCAGACCGCAGCCCGATTAAACAAGCGCCAGCGCAACGTGGCCAACGCCACCTTCTCCAACAGCCCCAACTCCCGTTGTAACAGCACGCACAGATTGTAGGCCACCACCGCCAGTTGGCAGGCGGCCTCTGTTGCCCAAAAGCTCTGGCAACACAACCCCCGC
>Ga0335081_10003737_pt1 | contig 23962 bp, 20 predicted proteins | sample Lox_Sample_35_FD_206713 | JGI IMG/M metagenome (GOLD analysis project Ga0335081, IMG submission 206713) | Soil microbial communities from Loxahatchee National Wildlife Refuge, Florida, United States - Lox_Sample_3.5 | ecosystem: Environmental > Terrestrial > Soil > Wetlands | place: USA...
CAGCGCACCGTTATCATTCGTGCAATGCGTGCTTTTTTCTATACACGGTCACGCCGTCGGCTTCCAGTGCCGCCGGCACAGGCCGGCGATGCTGCCTGCTGCGGGCGCGGGAGGCGCCAATCCTTGCCGTTTTACAAGCAGGGACTTATGGCTGATATTCCTCCCGCCCTTGTCCGCGAATTCGACTCGGATCTTCGAACAGGCGCGCGGTCACTGCGCCGAAGATCATTCCGGCAATATGAGCCAGATAGGCGACCCCACCCGACTGAACGTCCGCCACCCCGCCGAAACTGAGGAGCTGGACGAGAAACCAGAACCCGATCAGGAGCGCGGCCGGGATGAAGGTGATCTGGACGAACCAGCCGATGAGGAGGACCGTGCGGATCCGGTCGCGCGGGTAGGTGACGAGAAACGCGCCCATCACGGCGGCAATCGCGCCGCTGGCGCCCAGGTTGGGAATCGTCGATGCCGGAATGGCGATCGCCTGCGCGAGCATCGCCACGACCCCGCCGACCAGGTAGAACACCGCATAGCGCCACGGATTCATGGCGTCCTCTATTTCGGGACCGAACGCCCACAGGAAGATCATGTTGCCGATGATGTGCGACCAGCTGCCATGCATGAACATCGAGGTGAGCAGGGTCACGAGGTGATGTCCGGCGGTGACCTCGGCGGGAATGACGGACCATTTGGTGACGAATTCGTCGCCGCCGGTCAGCTCGAGGAAGAACACCAGGCAGTTCAGTGCGATAATAATGACGGTGACGACCGGGAAGCGGCGGGGCCGTCGTGTTTCGTCTTGCAGCGGGATCATGTCATGCTCGCAATTCTGTTGATCGGATTTTGTCTAGTCCAGCCCATAGCGCCTGAAGAACCAGCGTTTGACCACCTGCACGAGCAGGAGATAAGCCGCCGTCACGAGCGCGAGTGCGCCCAATAGCGTGACGGGCAGCGCAACGAAGCCAAGCCAATGCGCAAGCGGCGAATAGGGAAGCGCAACCGCCACGGCGAAGGCGGCAAGCGAGCTCGCCGCGAGCGCCGGATGCGGGGGATCGCGGAGGGGATATGCGGTGCGGATGATGAAGATGACCAGGACCTGCGTCGCAAGCGATTCGACGAACCAGCCGGTGTGGAACAGCGCGGCATCCGCGTGGAAGACCCACAACAGCAGACCGAACGTGACGAAATCGAATATCGAGCTCAGCGGTCCGAAGATGAACATGAACTTGCGCACGGTGTCGAGATTCCAACGGCGCGGCCGAGCCACCGTTGCGTCGCTCACCCGGTCGAACGGGATCGTTGTCTCCGACAGATCGTAAAGCAGGTTGTTCAGCAGAATCTGCGTCGGCAGCATCGGCAGGAAGGGCAGGAAGAGAACGCCGCCCGCCATGGAGAACATGTTGCCGAAGTTCGAGCTCGTCCCCATCATCATGTACTTGAGAATGTTGGCAAAGGTCCGGCGGCCTTCGCGCACGCCGTCGGCGAGCACGCCGAGCTCCTTGCGCAGAAGAATGATGGCGGCAGCCTCTTTGGCAACGTCCACGGCGCTGTCCACTGAGAAGCCGACGTCGGCGGCATGCAGCGGCGGCGCGTCGTTGATCCCGTCGCCGAGATAGCCGACCACGTGTCCGTTGCGCCGCAGCGCGGCGATGATGCGCGCCTTCTGCGGCGGCGTCACCCGACAGAACAAGGTCGTCTGGTCGAGCCTCGCCGTCAGCGCGTCGTCGCTCAGACCTTCGAGTTCCGCGCCGGACATCGTTCCTGCGACCCGCAGCCCGAGCTGGCTGCAGACGTGCCGGGTGACGAGCTCATGGTCCCCGGTGACGACTTTCACCGTGATACCGAGATTGGCGAGCGCGCTAAGCGCCTCATGAGCTCCCGCTTTCGGCGGATCGAGGAAAGCGAGAAAGCCGGCAAAGGTCAGCTCGGCTTCGTCGGCGACGTTCGCGCTCTGGCGGTCGGCGCCGACCTCGCGCCAGGCGACCCCGAGCACCCGGTATCCTTCCGCGCCGAGCGCGTCGAGCGTCGCCTCGGCGGTCTTGCGGGCTGCGGCGTCGAGCGGCCGCGGCGGCGATCCTTGCTGTGTGTAGCGGGCCGACAGGGCGAGGACGTCTTCCGGAGCGCCCTTCACGATGATGCGGCGCTGGCCACCGCCTTCGACCAGGACGGAAACCCGGCGCCGCTGGAAATCGAACGGCACCTCGTCGATCTTCCGCCACGCCGCGAGATCGACCTTGCCGGCGGCGAGAATCGCCTCGTCGAGCGGGCTCTTCAGTCCGGTCTCGAACGCGGCGTTGAGCTGGGCCATCTGCATCACGTCGCCGGAGTCTCCGCCGGCGAGGTCCACCTCGCGAACGAGCTTGATGCGCGCCTCGGTCAGCGTTCCGGTCTTGTCGCTGCAGAACACGTCCATGCTGCCCAGATCGTCGATGGCCGACTGGCGTTTCACGATGACGTGCTTCTTCGCCATGCGAACCGATCCGTGCGACAGGGTGACGGACACGATCATCGGCAGCAGTTCGGGCGTAAGCCCGACGGCGAGCGCAAGGGCGAACAGGAACGACTCGAGCGGCGGTCGATGGAACAGGAGATTGACCAGGACGACGAACAGCACGAGGAATATGGTCGCCCGCACGATCATCATCCCGAACTTCTGGATCCCGAGCGCGAACGCGGTCGGCGGGGGATCCTTCTGCAGCGTGCTGGCGATCGAGCCGAGCTCGGTCTGGCGGCCAGTCGCGACGACCAGCGCCTTGGCGGTGCCGCTGACGACCGAGCTTCCCGCGAAGACGACATTGAGCGGAAGTATCGTTTCGTGCGCCGCGTCGGCGGCTGCGCCCGCGGCCTCCTTCTCGGCCGGGAAGGCTTCGCCGGTCAACAGCGCCTCATCGATATAGAGGTCGCGCGCCTCGATCAGGCGGCAATCCGCCGGCACCAGATCGCCGGCTGCGAGAAGCACAACGTCGCCGGGCACGATCTCGGTCGCCGGCACATCGGTCGGCCTGCCATCGCGCAGGGCCTTGGCCGAAAGGGCGACCTGCTCGCGCAGACTCTCGGCCGCGTTGAGTGCCTGTCGCTCGTGAGTCACGTCGAGGATCACCGACATCATGACGATGGCGGCGATGATGACAAAGCTCGCGACGTCTCCGGTCCCGGCCGAAACCGCGGCGGCGAACAGCAGGACCAGCACCAGGGGATTGCTGAACCGTTCGATGAAGGCGGTCAGCAGGCTTTTGCGCCGCGCCGACTCGATCCGATTGGGTCCGATCGCCTCGAGGACGGCGGCCGCATCCGCGGCAGAGAGACCGACAACGGCGGAATGCAAGGATTGCAACAGATCGGCAAGCGGACGAGCGGCGAGCTGCTCGGTTGCAAGGGCCATGGACCCGGCCGCGCGCTTGCCCGGATGGAGCCCTGAGGATGGCGCGTCGACTGGCGTGCGCATGGGCGGGTTCAGGTTCGTCGCCATGTCAACCTGCGGCCGCGCCATTTGAGGCCAACCTCTGACGAAGCGCTCAGGGCGGCGCAGCCGCTTGCGCGGTCACGCCGCGGATTTCTTCCCGCGCAGCCCGCGGATGAGCGAAAGCGCGGCCGGGATCAGCACCTTCTCGGTCGCCGCGTCCAGCGGGTGATGGATGATTCCCGCAATGCTGTCCCGAGTCTGACGGATCTCCTGGCCGATCGCGTCGAAGGTGCCTTTCAGGTCCTGGGCATCCGCTTGAACGGACTCGAGGCCCATCTTGCGCAGCTCGAGGGCAAGCTCGAGCTCTCGTCCGGGCCTGACCCTGTTGCTGCACACGAGAACGATGCCGGCGAGAACGAGATTGACGACGGCCATCGTCGCGGCTGCCCAGACTGGGCCCCACAAGGGCTCGAGGCCGAAGAAGGCGGCCACATTTGCCGCGGCGAGGCCGAATGTTCCGATCAAGCCGGATAGCGCGAGCAGGCCGAAGCGGCGCGCCAGAACCTCGGTCCAGATCCGGGCGATGACCGAGTCGGCCTTCCAGACAGCGTGCAGGTCGCGAAGCAGATCGTCGATCATTTGCAAGCTCCTTAGTGTCGTCGCCCGAGCAGGCGGCCGATCAGGATTCCCACCACCAGGGCCCCGACCACGCTCGCAGTCGGATGCGCCGCGATGTTCTTGTCGGCCTCGCGGAAGAATTCGGTTGCTTCGTCGAGGAACTCGTGAATCTGCTCGCGCAGCTCCTGCGCCTCGCTGGCGCTCGCGGTATCCTCGTTCGGCTCCATGGGAGCCGCCTCCGGCGCCGGGGCATCATGCCTCGCCGCGCTCCGTGCCCTGCGCCGCGCCTGACGTTGGCGCTCCGAGGTCGAAAGGTCTTCCTGCAGATCTTTCAGCTCGTGCGTCAGCTTATCGCCTGCCGGCATGACCCTCTCCCGATTTGCCTGAAATCGCGGACCAATCCCGGGATATAAAAACTTTGCGCAAACCGGTGAAACTTTCTTTGATCCAGATCAACAGGGGCTGCGGCGCGAGCCGTGCGTGGTCGCAATCGATCGCCGGGTTCGGCGCCGAAGGAGCGATTATTCGATTGATACGGATCAAGGCGGGAGCTGACGCCGAGCAACACGATCTGCGCCCATTGCGCGAGGATGCGAGCGATGATCGATCGAAATGCCGATGATCCGCCGAGACCCTCGATGGTCGCGCGCAAGGCGGCGGAGGTGAACGAGCCGCAAGACAGTGGACCGCGCTTTGTCTCCGGCGCGGCGTTGCTGCAGGAGCTGCACGACGGCGCGCCGTCAGGGCACTTCACCCTCGAGTGGCTCATGGAGAGCCTGCGCAAGCAGTCGTACCCCGCGATCATCTTCCTGCTGGCGATCGTCGCTGTGGTACCGGGCATTTCGCTGCCGGCCGGCTTCCTGATGCTGGTACCGACCCTGCAAATGATCGCGCGGCGACCGCGACCGACGTTCCCACGCTGGATCGTCACCCGGCCGCTGCCGACCGACAAGCTGAGCATGAGCCTGCAGCGCGCCATTCCGATCCTCAAGGTGGTCGAGATGGCCATTCACCCGCGGTGGGCGGGCGCGCTGGGCGCGGCCAGGTGGATCATCGGCACCGTGCTGCTGCTGCTCATCGTGCGGCTGCTCGCCTCGCCACTGCCGCTGAGCAACATGCTGCCGGCGGTCGTGATCAGCCTCATTGCGTTGTGTTGGCTCGAGGAGGACGGACTGATGCTCATGCTGGCGCTGCTCGCCGGCCTGATCATGATCGCCGTCGACGCGAAGGTGACTTACGACGTCGCGCGCGAAGTCATCAAACGAATCTCGGCGGGGGGCGGCGTCTTCTGACGGCAGAGCGTGCTGCCTTTCGCATGCATTTGCGCAGTGACTGCCGAGTGGAGGGCGGGTGGACGCGCTCATCATTCCGTTCGCGCGATCCCTTCCTGATGTTGATCCACATCAAAGACGCCGCCCGGCTCGTGCTGGCAATCTGGTATCCGACCAAAGAGGCATTGCCCGGTCCGTATTACGCAACATTGGACGCGAGGTCGCCATGGGATCCGAAGTCAACCTGCTCATCTTTGTGATCTTTTTCATGGTGATGCTGCAACCGGTGCTGCAGGCGCGGGTTCTGGCATCGCGGCGCGCACGGCAGATCGCCGCCATCGAGAGCGAGCGGGGATCGCGCGTGATCACGATGATTCATCGCCAGGAAACGCGCGCGCTGCTCGGTTTCCCGGTGTCGCGCATGATCGACCTCGAGGATGCCCAGCAGATCATTCCGGCCATTCGCGAGACGCCGGCGGACAAGCCGATCGATCTCGTGCTTCACACGCCGGGCGGGATGGTTCTGGCGGCCATGCAGATCGCGCGCGCGCTGCGAGCCCATCCAGCCAAAGTCACGGTGCACGTGCCGATATATGCGATGTCGGGGGGAACGCTGCTCGCCCTCGCAGCCAACGAAATCGCGATGGATACGTTCTCCGTTCTCGGTCCGATCGATCCACAGCTGGTCGGGCTGCCGGCCGCCGGATTCCTCGAAGTGAAACAGCAAAAGCCGATCGCCGAGATCAATGATCTGACGTTGTTGCTGGCCGGCATGAGCGATAAAGCGGTCAGCCAGGTCAAGCGCGGCGCGCTCGAGCTGATCGGGGACCGGATGCCGCCCGACAAGGCCAAGGCGCTCGTCGACAAGCTGGCCGGCGGCCAGTGGACGCATGATTACGCGCTGACCCAATCCGAGGCGCTGGAGCTTGGGCTCAACGTGAAAGCCGGAATACCGGCGTCGATCATGCAGCTGATGACGCTCTATCCGCAACCCGTTCAGCGGCTTCCCTCGATCGAGTTCTTGCCGATGCGGGCCCCGCGATAGAGCGGGCGGATTGGGAATGGACCAGCCAGGAAGGTGCCGATGCCGCAGGCGACACCGGCGACGACGTTTTCGCGCCGTCCACGCCGTCGGTGACGATCGGCTTGTCCGCCGGCGTTTCGCGAAGGGCTGCAACGTTCTGCTGGATGCGTTCGTATTGGCGGCCTGACAGCACTGACGCCCCACGCACCTTCAGACGCGAATGACTGCCACGAAGACCCTGGCGCGCTTCGTCATGGCCTCCAGTCCGCCCCGCATGCCGCCAGGAAAAAATTGACGCGGTCGCGTACGAAGGACGGTAGCTCCTTGCGCAGATCCTTCGCCTCCTCCCCCATCAGCGCGCGCATGAGCATGGGGAGCAGGATGAGATCCATGAAGACCTGGGCGGTGGCCACGCTTCTTTTGGCGCTGAACGGCCCCTTCGGTCCGCGCGAGAGCGCGTGGGTCGCCTCCCCGAGCAGCTTGGAGACGGCACTCGCGCCGCGGTCCCGCGCCGCCTCGTGGACGCGACGGCTCAACTCGGGGAAACGCTGCGATTCGGCGATGGTGGCGCGGAACAGCGGGACCGAATGGCCGACGGTCCGTTCGACGATCTCGGTGCCCAGGCGCAGAAGCTTGTCCTGGACCGAGCGTCCCTCCGGCGTGTGGCCCTCGAAGTCCGTCAGCCCGTCGATGATGCGCGCGACGACCGCGGCGAACAGCGCCTCCTTGCCGGGGAAATGCGCATAGATCGTCGGCTTGCTCGCCGGCGCCAGCGCGGCAATCTCGTCGACGCTCGCGGTGCTGAAGCCCTTATCGAGAAAGAGCCGTTCGGCGGCATCGAGGATGCGATCCTCGACGTCGCCCGCGAGATCCTTGGGCGGCCTGCCGATGCGGCCGCCGCGTCCTTTTCCCCCTCCACTCTTGGCCGTGCTCGATTTCATGGGACCTCTTTCTCGACAACTCGCACCCGCTCACGAATTCGTGCTTCGCACGTTCTTGACAGGGGCGCAAGATAAATATACTAAACCGTATCGTTTATTTCAAGCCCCACCCCGACTGGAGCAACCAGCCGTCGGCATCCGCTCCCGAGGAGAGACAGCCATGGGCACGATCGTCGAGTTCCCCCCTGTATTCGCGTCCCAGGCGGTCGCCTGGGCGCTCGACCGCAACCTGCGAACCGAGGCCGGCGCGACCCGGCCGCGACGCGTTCGTGGCGGATGACACCCTGGTGCAGGCGATCGCCACCGGCGACCGCTGGGCGATGCGCGTCCTGTTCGATCGCCACAAGAACCGCGTCTTTCGCTTCATCCTGCGCATGGTGCGCGACCGGGCACTCGCCGAGGACCTGCTGAACGACGTGTTCCTCGACGTGTGGCTGCGCGCCGACCAGTTCGCCGGGCGCTCGCGGGTCTCGACCTGGCTGCTCGGGATCGCGCGGCACAAGGCGCTGACGGCGCTCGCCGCGCGGCGCCCCGAGCAACTCGACGACGAGGCCGCGCTCGACATCGTCGACCCCGCGCCCGATCCCGAGCGGGAGCTCGCCGGCAAGCAGCGCGCCGCGCTCCTGCGCCGCGCGATCGGCTCGCTCGCGGCCCGGCATCGGGAAATCATCGATCTCGTCTACGACCAGGGCAAATCGATCGGCGAGATCGCCGAGCTTCTGCGCATTCCGGCCAACACCGTGAAGACGCGCATGTTCTACGCGCGCCAGCGCCTCGCCGCCCTGGTCCAGGGCAAGGCTTGACATTAACAAAACTATACCGTATAGTTTTTTGAACGAGAGGACATGCGCCTTCTGCCGGCATGGAAAACGTCATGAAGCACCCCCCGCCTGCTTGCCTCATTGCCGCCCGCACGGAAGCCAGGCGTCATTTGCGCCGCCCGGTCGCGGCGTTCGCGGCCGCGCTGCTCGCGGGCGCATTGGGCGCTTGCCACGGTCCGTCTTCGCCATCGGCCAGTCGCGCCCTGTACGTTCGCACCGAGGTCATGCGGCCAAGCGATCGCCAGACGTCAATCGCCCTGACCGGCGAGGTGCAGGCCCGCTTCCGCGCCGACCTTTCGTTTCGGGTGGGCGGGCGCGTGCTCGCGCGATATGTCGACGTCGGCGCCCACGTCGCGGCGGGCGAGGTCCTGGCGCGCCTCGATCCGGCCGAACCGCAGGCCGATCTCGATGCGGCGATCGCCGGGGAGGCCGCGGCCGAGGCCCAATTGCGCGTCGAGCGCGCCGCCTTCGAACGGCAGAAGACCCTCATCGCCGACGGATTCACCACCCGGACGGCATTCGACCAGGCGCAGGAAGGACTGCGGCGCGCCGAGGCTTCCCTCGAAGCCGCGAAGGCGCAGGTCGGACGAGCAAAAGACGCCCTCGCTCATACCGAGCTCAAGGCCGGAGCAGCGGGCGCGATCACGGCGCGAAACGTCGAGCTTGGCCAGGTCGTGCAGGCGGGTCAGCCGGTATTCACGCTCGCGCAAGACGGCGAGCGCGATGCCGTTTTCGACGTCGACGAATCGATCTTGCTCGCCGACATCGATCAGGACGAGGTCTCGCTCGCCTTGGTCTCGGACGCACGCGTGACCGCCAAAGGTCACGTGCGCGAGGTCTCGCCTGCGGTCGACCCGAAGAGCCTGACCGTCCGCGTCAAGGTGGCGATCGAACATCCGCCCGCCCGCATGACATTGGGCAGCGCCATCACGGGGACGGTCAGATTCCATTCCGCGCCGCAGATCGCATTGCCCTGGACCGCGTTGATGTCGCTCGGCTCGAAACCCGCGGTCTGGATCGTCGACCCGGCCACCAACACGGCCACGCTCAGGCCGGTGGCCATCGGCGGCTTCGAGGCCCGCACCGTGGTCGTCAAGAGCGGACTGAAGGCCGGCGAGCGCGTCGTCATCGACGGCGGCAAGCTGCTCAGCCGCGGGCAAGCCGTGACATATGACGGGAGGCAATCATGATGCGGCGCGCGATCATGACGACATGCATCTTCGCCGCGGCGCTCGCCGCCGCCGGGTGCAAGCCGGAGACGAAAGCCCCAGAGCCCGTTCGTCCGGTCCTCTCGACCGTCCTCGCGCCGGCGCGATCGGACCGAGCCGAGCTCGTCGGAACCGTCGAGCCCAGGTTCAAGACCGATCTCGGCTTCCGCCTGCTCGGCCGGCTGGTCGAGCGGCCGGTCGATGTCGGGGATTCGGTTGCGCCGGGACAGACGATCGCGACGATCGATTCGACCGCGCTCGAGCTCGCCGTGCGCGCGGCCAGAGCGGAGCTCGCAAAAAGACAGGCTCACCTCGCAAACGCAGCCGGGGTCGAGAACCGGCAACAAACATTGATTGCAAGCAGCACCACGACCAAGGCGATATTGGAGAGCGCGGAGGAGACCCGCGCCGCAGCCGAATCATCGGTTGCGAGCGCGCAGGCCGAGCTGACGAAGGCCCTGGAACAACGCGGCTATGCGCGGCTCACCAGCGATTTCGCCGGCATCGTCACCGCCGTCGGCGCGGATGTCGGGCAAGTCGTCCAACCTGGCCAGACCGTCGTCACGGTCGCCCGGACCGACATCCGAGAGGCCGTCGTCGATATCGGACCGGATTTCCCCGTTCCGTTGCGGGTGGGCCTGCCGTTCACCGTCAGCCTGCTCCTTCAGCCCGATGTGCAGATACAGGGTCAAATCCGCGAGATCGCGCCGCAAGCCGATGCGGCGACGCGCCTGCGGCGCGTCCGCATTGCCCTGAGCGATCCGCCGCCGAGCTTCCGCCTCGGTGCGACCATCAAGGCGCGCCTCGGCAGCGGCGTGCCCGCGGCCCTGCGGATGCCGGCGTCTGCCGTCCTGACCCGGGACGGCGCGGATTTCGTCTGGGTCGTCGATCTCCCCGCCGGCACGGTTTCGCTCCGCAAGGTCGCGCTGTCCCGCGAGGACGGCGACCTCCGCGTGACCGGCGGTCTCGCCGCCGGAACCCGGGTCGTGACCGCCGGCATCCACAGTCTCACGCCCGGAAAGCATGTCCGCATCGAACAGGACGCCACGCCATGAAGTCGTTCAACCTTTCCGACTGGGCCCTCGAGCATCGCTCGCTCGTCTGGTACTTCATGATCGCCTTCATGGCGGCGGGTCTGTTCTCCTACCTCCACCTCGGCCGGCAGGAGGACCCCGACTTCACCATCAAGACGATGGTGATCCAGGCGCAATGGCCGGGCGCATCCCCCCTCGAAATGACCCGCCAGGTCACCGACCGGATCGAAAAGAAGCTCGAGGAGCTGGAATCGCTCGATTACACGAAGAGCATCACGGTCGCGGGGCAGACGACGGTCTTCGTCTATCTGCGCGACAACACGAAGGCCGCCGACGTCGCCGCGACCTGGGCCCGCGTGCGCAACATGATCGCGGACATCAAGCAGGATTTCCCCCAAGGGGTGGTCGGGCCCTTCTTCAACGATCGCTTCGGCGACGTGTTCGGCAACATTTACGCGTTCACCGGCGACGGCCTCACCCAACGGCAGTTGCGCGACCGCGTCGAGGATATCCGCGCCAAGGTGCTGACGGTCCCCGACGTCGGCAAGGTCGACATCCTGGGCGCGCAGGACGAGGTGATCTTCCTCGAATTCTCGACGCGGAAGATCGCGGCGCTCGGCCTCGACACCCGCTCCATCATCTCGTCCCTGCAAGGGCAAAATGCCGTCACGCCGTCGGGCGTCTTCCAGGCCGGGCCGGAGCGCATCAGCGTGCGCGTCGACGGCCAGTTCACGTCGGAGGCGAGCCTGAAGGCGATCAACCTGCGGGTCAACGACCGCTTCTTTCCGTTGACCGACGTGGCGACGATCACGCGCGGCTATGCCGATCCGCCCACGACGCTGTTTCGCGTCAACGGCCAGCCCGCCATCGCGCTGGCGATCGGAATGAAAAGCGGCGCCAACCTCCTGCAATTCGGCGAAGCCCTCAAGGCGGAAATGGCGAAGATCACCGCCGACCTCCCCGTCGGCGTCGGGGTCCATCTCGTCGCGGATCAGCCGGTGGTGGTGGAGCACGCGGTGTCCGGCTTCACCGAGGCGCTGTTCGAGGCGGTCGTCATCGTGCTCGGCATCAGCTTCGTCAGTCTCGGGCTGCGCGCCGGCCTAGTCGTGGCGATCGCCATTCCGCTCGTGCTCGCCATCACCTTCGTGGTGATGGCCTATACGGGAATTTCGCTGCAGCGGATTTCGCTCGGTGCATTGATCATCGCGCTCGGCCTGCTGGTCGACGATGCGATGATCGCGGTCGAAATGATGGTGGCGCGATTGGAAGCGGGCGACAGCTTGCGGAATGCGGCGACCTACGTCTACACGTCGACCGCTTTCCCGATGCTGACCGGCACGCTGGTCACGGTCGCCGGGTTCATCCCGATCGGCCTCAACAGCAGCAACGCCGGCGAATTCACCTTCACGCTGTTCGTGGTCATCGCGGTGTCGTTGATCGTCTCATGGATCGTCGCGGTCCTGTTCACGCCGCTGCTGGGCGTGACCCTGCTGCCGCGCCAGATCAAGGGGCACCACGAGTCGAAGGGACGGGTGGCCGGGCTGTTCTCGCGCCTGCTGGTCGCATGCATGCGCCGCCGCTGGACCACCGTCGGGGTGACGGTCGCGGCGTTCCTCCTGGCGCTGTTCGGCATGCAGTTCGTGCAGCAGCAGTTCTTTCCCTCGTCCGACCGCGACGAGCTCGTCATCGACTGGAACCTGCCGCAGAACGCCTCCATCACCGAAACGAGCGCGCAAATGGCCCGTTTCGAACGCGAGCAGCTCCAGGGCAATGACGGTGTCGATCACTGGTCGACCTATGTCGGGACCGGGGCTCCGCGTTTCGTCCTCTCTTTCGACCTGAAGACGGCCAATCCCTGGTTCGGCCAGATGGTCGTCGTGACGAAGGGCGGCATCGCGGCGCGCGATCGTTTGAAAGCGCAATTCGAAACGTATTTGAAGCGGACCTTCCCGGGCACCGACACCGTGGTCAAGCTGCTCGAGGTCGGCCCGCCGGTCGGGCGTCCCGTCCAGTACCGGGTGAGCGGACCCGACATCGCCAAGGTCCGCGAGCTGGCGCAGAAACTCGCCGTGATCGTGCGCGCTAATCCGCACCTCGACAACGTGGTGTTCGACTGGATGGAGCCCGCGCGCGTCGTCAAGGTGGAGGTTCTGCAGGACAAGGCGCGCGAGCTCGGCGTCAGCTCGGCCGACATCGCCACGACCTTGAATGGACTGCTCGACGGGACATCGGTCACGCAGGTGCGCGACAGCATCTACCTGGTGAACGTGCTGGCGCGGGCCACCGCGGAGGAACGCGCGTCGATCGACACGCTGCGCAACCTGCAGCTGGTCGGCCTGGGCGGCCGGTCCGTGCCGCTCGGCGCCGTCGCAACCCTGCATTACGAACTCGAGCAGCCGACCATATGGCGGCGATCACGTCTGCCCACGATCACGCTGATGGCAAGCATCGTCGACACCGCCCAGCCGAAAACCGTCGTGGATCAACTCGCGCCGCAAGTGACGACATTCACCAAGCAGCTTCCGGCCGGATATTCAGTGGCGATCGGCGGGTCCGTCGAGGAGAGCGCCAAGAGCCAGGCGCCGATCGCAGCGGTCGTTCCGATCATGCTCTTCATCATGGCCACCATCCTGATGATTCAGCTGCAAAGCTTCAGCCGGCTCTTTCTGGTGTTCGCGGTCGCGCCGCTCGCCCTGATCGGCGTGGTCCTGGCTCTGCTGCCGAGCGGGGCACCGCTCGGATTCGTCGCGATCCTCGGCGTGCTGGCGCTGATCGGCATCCTGGTCCGCAACTCGGTGATCCTGATCGTGCAGATCGAGCATCTCAAGAACGAGGGGCGCCCAGCCTGGGCGGCGGTGGTCGAGGCGACGGAACATCGCATGCGGCCGATCATGCTCACCGCCGCAGCGGCCAGTCTCGCGCTCATTCCGATTGCCCGCGAGATCTTCTGGGGCCCGATGGCCTACGCGATGATGGGCGGCATCATCGTCGGCACGATGCTGACACTGTTGTTCCTGCCGGCGCTCTACGTTGCGTGGTTTCGGATCGAGGAGCCGGCTCGGCCGGCTCGATCACGGAGCTTCTGTCGAGCATCAAGCGTCCGATCCGCCCGCGATGTCGCCCGCATGATGAAAGTCTCAGTCAACGCTCTGCGCCCGCAGCGCTCGCGAGAGCCGCGGAAACCCAAGTTCAGTTGGGCGTGAAGCCAACGGAGGATCCGCCAACCCAAGCCCCGCGTAGCCGCTTGGCAAAGCGAAACCGGGAAGCAACTATTCCAGGCGCCGTCCTGAGACCGTTGCTCATTGGTGCTGCGCCGGGCGTCGCGGGTTCACGATGGCGGCGCGCGTCAATATCGCGCGGCGGCGGGAACCGCTTTCGCCGGAACGAAGGGGGCCGACGACAGCCGCGCTACGCCGGATAGACCTTCACGCTTTCGGCGACCGAGTCGGCGACATGTTCCTTGGTGATCACGCCGACCACATTGGCAGGGCGCGGCACGCCCCGGCCGCGCACCACCAGCGCCATCACGGCGCCGCGGCGCCAGATGCGCTGGATCACGTCGAACACGATGTCGTCCTCGCGCGCGATGGTGAAATTGCGATAGGCGATGTCGCGCAGCGTGACCCGCGGCTGTCCCCCTTCCGTCGCGTGCCGCAGCGCCGTGTTGACGCGCAGCACGCCGAGCAGGCGGTTGCCCTCGGTGACGACGACGTGGCGCATGCGGCCAGCGTGGTCGGGCCGGGCGAGCAGCGCGTCGAACGTCATGTCGGCCGGGACGACGACCACGTCCTGCTCCATCATCTCGCGCGCGCGCCGCACCAGGAACATGTTGGCGTGCAGCGCCTTGGGGATGACGTGGCCGCGGCGGAACAGCTTGAGCGTGTAGATGTTCTCGCGCGACAGCAGGCGGCGCACACCGACGCTCACCGCGACCGCGAGGATCATCGGCAGCACGATGTCGTAGTCGCGCGTCATCTCGAAGATCATGGTGATGGCCGTCATCACGGCGCCGGTGCCGCCGCCGACCATCGCGCCCATGCCGACCATGGCGAAGCTCGGAATGCTGATCGGGACCGGCAAGTGCAGCGCGGCGAGCAGCGCCGCATAGGCGCCGCCGATGGTCGCGCCCATGTAGAGGGACGGCGAGAAGATGCCGCCGGACGCGCCCGAGCCGATGCTGAGCGAGGTCGCCAGCAGCTTGGCGGCGAACAGCAGCGCGAGCAGTCCGGCCGCCGACATCTGGCCGAGCAGGATCGCCTGCACGGTCGAGTAGCCGACGCCCTCGACGTAGTAGTGGCCGGCGAAGCGCATGAGCGTATAGATCAGCATGCCCATCATCAGCATGCCGGTGACGTGGCGCAGGTAGGGCTGCTTGATCTTCTCGAACAGGTCCTCGAACAGGTGCAGGCCGCGCACGAAGCCGGCCGCCGCGACGCCGGTGAACACGCCGAGCAGCGCGTAGAGCAGCAGCACGATCGCCGAAGTCTCGTCGACATGGAACGGCACGAGCTGCGGCACCGTGAAGGCGGGCTGCGTGCCGAAGAACAGCCGGCCGATATAGGTCGCGGTGCCGGTCGAGATCGCGACGGGCAGGAAGGTGCGCACGCTCACCTCCGGCATCATCAGCTCGATCGCGAACATGACGCCGCCGATCGGCGTGTTGAAGGTCGAGGCGATGCCGGCGCCGGCGCCCGCGGCCACCAGGATGATGCGCTGGCCGGCCGGCATGCGCACCATCTGCCCAAGCGTCGAGCCGAGCGCGGAGCCGATCTGGATGATCGGTCCCTCGCGGCCGACCGCGGCGCCGCTGCCGATCGAGATCGCCGAGGCGAGCGACTTGATCACCGCGACCACCGGTCGGATCACGCCGCCCTTGTAGTAGATCGCGTCCATCACCTCCGGGACGCCGTGCCCGCGCGCCTCGGGCGCGAATTTCGTGATCAGGAATGTGACCGCGATGCCGCCGATCACCGGCACCAGGATGACGAAGGCGCCCCAGGGGCTTGGCGGCGTGAACAAGTTGGCGTCATAGCGCACCGCGAATTGGCCGAGGAAGAGGCCATTGTGGATGATGCCGATGAGATCGCGGAACCCGACCGCGCCGAAGCCGGTGATGACGCCGACGACGATGGCGAGGTATGAGAGGCGCACCAATCCGATCTGGCGGATATCGTCATCCGGCGCCTCGCCGGCGAAGCCGCGCGCGCGGGCGACAGGCGACGCGGCGGTCTCTGCAGGCTGCCCCGGCAATGATGCGGGATTGGGGCGGCCGGCGATCGGTTCAGTTGGCATTGACTTGCGACGATTGGACTCGAGGGTGGATTCAACGCATATAACTCATGGATCGCGGCGATATTCAACGCCCAATCCGCTCCATCTTCTTCGGGCGCCCTTGCGTGGCGTTCAGTGGTCGAGTCAGCGCCTGCACGGGTGCACGGCGAGCAGCGCGGCGCCAATGCCTTCCGAGGTGTGCTTCCCATTCATGTCCGGACGCGCCGCGAGCCAGGCGACGAGGACGATGCGCATGCGGCGTTGATGCCTACTCCACGATCGCGCCCTCCGCCGCCGACGACACGTGCCGCGCATACTCGGCCAGCACGCCGTCGCGATAGCGCGGCTTCGGCGCTTTCCATGTCTTGCGGCGGGCGGCGAGCTCCTTCGCCGACACATTGAGCTGGATCAGGTTCTTCTCGCGGTCGAGCGTGATCTCGTCGCCGTTCTTGACCAGCGCGATGGTGCCGCCGACGAAGGCTTCCGGCGCGACGTGCCCGACCAGCCAGCCCCACGAGCCGCCGGAGAAGCGCCCGTCGGTGATCAGCGCGACCTGGTCGAGCAGGCCCTGGCCGACCAGGGCCGCGGTGGGCGACAGCATCTCGGGCATGCCGGGCCCGCCCTTCGGGCCCTCGTAGCGGATGACGATCACGTCGCCCGGCTTGATCTTCCTCGCCAGGATCGCCTTCAGGCAGGCGGGCTCGGAGTCGAACACGCGCGCCGGGCCCGTGAAGGTCGGATGCTTGATGCCGGAGGTTTTCGCCACGCAGCCCTCGGGCGACAGGTTGCCCTTCAGGATCGACAGGTGCCCGCGCGCGTAGAGCGCCTTGCCCCACGGCCGGATGACCTCCTGGTCGTGGCGCGGCTCGGACGGCACGTCGCTGAGCTCCTGCGCGATGGTGCGGCCGGTGATCGTCATGCAGTCGCCGTCGAGCCGGTCGTGGTCGAGCAGCATCTTCATCACCTGCGGCACGCCGCCGGCGTGATGGAAGTCGACCGCGACGAAGCGGCCCGATGGTTTCAAATCGCACAGCACCGGCGTGCGCTTCGCCACCTTCTCGAAATCGTCGATGTCCCAGCGCACGCCCGCCGCCTTGGCGATGGCGAGGAAGTGCAGCACCGCATTGGTCGAGCCCCCGGTCGCCATCACGATCGCGACCGCGTTGGCGAGCGACTTGCGGGTGATGAGGTCGCGCGGCTTGAGGTCGAGCTCGATCGCCTTCATCAGAACCTTGGCGGCGCGGTCGAGCGAGTCGAGCTTCTCGGCGTCCTCGGCCGCCATCAGCGGGGTGTCGAGCACGCCGAGGCCGAGCGCGGCCGCCGCCGTCGCCATGGTGTTCGCGGTGTACTGGGCGCCGCACACGCCAAAGCCCGGGCAGGCGTGGCGCTCGATGCCCTCGAAATCCTCGCGCGACATCTTGCCGGCGTTGTAGGCGCCGACCGCCTCGAAGGCGGAGACGATGGTGAGGTCCTGCCCCTTCCACCGGCCCGGCTTGATGGTGCCGGCATCGACATAGAGGGACGGCACGTTGCAATACGCGAGGCCCATCAGAGCGCCGGGCTTGTTCTTGTCGCAGCCCGCGATGGCGATCAGCCCGTCCATCTGGTGGCTGCCCCAGCCGATCTGGATGCAGCGGGCGATCTCCTCGCGCGAGGGCAGCGAGTAGCGCATGCCCTCGGTGCCCATGCTGATGCCGTCCGAGCCGGTCGGAAAACCCCAGGTCTGCGGCATGCCGCCGGCCGCCTTGACGGCCGCGGCGGCGCGGTCGACCAGCGAGCCGATGCCGGCATTGCACGGGTTCATGGTCGAGTGGCCGTGCGCGATCCCGACGATCGGCTTGCCAAAATCAGCGGCCGTGAACCCGACCGGGTAGAGCATGGCGCGGTTGGCCGAGCGGGCATCGCCTTCGGTGATGGCGCGGGAACGTTTGTTGAGGGCCACTTGGTTTTTCCTCCGTTGTCGGCGCCGCGGCCGACCAGGGTGTAAGGTGAGCACGGCCCCTGCGCTCCTTCTCCCCCTACCGCAAGTCGGGCAGGCCCAACTTGCGGTAGGGGGAGAGGGAGCGCAGGCTTCGTGCCGATTCAGGGCTGCGGCTTGCTCTCGCCGTACTGCAGGACCTGCACCTTTTCAATGGTCACGAGCCCGCTCGACATCATCCCGTCGAGCACCGGCAGGAAGCCGTCGATCTTCGCCTGCGAATCGACGATCTCGACCACCACCGGCAGGTCCTGCGACAGGCGCAGGATCTTGGTCGTGTGGATATGGCTCGAGTGGCCGAAACCCATGTGGCCGCGCAGCACGGTCGCGCCGGCGAGCTGCATCTCGCGCGCCTTGAGCACGATCGCCTCGTGCAGCGGCAGATGGCCGGATCTGTCGTCCTCGCCGAAGAAGATGCGGAGCAGGACGGCGTCGCGCGGGAGCTGCATGCTCATACCCATTTGAAAGCGTTCAGCATCGCCGCGAGCGCGGCCCCCGCCCAGACGCCAAGCAGGCAAAGGATCACGGACAGGAAGATATTGAGCGACGCATAGTAGGCCTCGCCGTCATTGATCAGGTTGAGCGTTTGCAGGCTGAACGACGAGAAGGTCGTATAGCCGCCGCACATTCCGATCATGACGAATTGGCGCGTGCTCGATCCGAGAAATATCCGCCCGTCCGGACCGGTCAGCACGGCAAAGAAGCCGATGATGAACGAGCCAGTGACGTTGATCAGAAGCGTCCCCCAGGGGAAGGTCTCGCCGATCAACTGGGCGATCACGCCCGACAGCCAGTAGCGTCCGGCGGTGCCGAGAGCGCCCCCGAGCGCAACCAAGAGATAGCGTTCCATTGACGGCCCGAGTCCTGCTTTCCTTGTCTTGACCGACCCCCATGCGCGGATCCCCATCGAGGCCGGATTGATCCGGTCTATTCACGACGCGCTTTGCATACACGTAGCCGGGCGTCTTTCCCTTGACAATGAGAACCGGACGCTTGCCGGACGCTTGGCAGACACCTGACAAGCCAAACGACGCGCTGCGGCGGTGACGAGCATCCTCGGAAAAGCCGCGACTCAGAACAGCGCGAGCAGGAGAATGACAAGCAGCAGCATACCGATGAGCGCAAGATAGAAATTGAGATGACCGGATTGAATGATCCGCAATCGCACGGCGATCGCAATGACCAGCCTCTCGAGCGGCGCGAACAGGAACGGTCCGAAAATCGGCGCCACGTCGTGCGTGAAGGTCAGGCGCTTGATGAAATAGGGCTGCCCGTTCGACTGCTCGGCGAGCTCGTGCTCGGTCTCTACCGTCGGGCGATAGATGAAGCTGTAGAAGGTGCGCAGCGCATTGGAAAAGGTCAGCGCGGTAGTGGCGGCTCGATGCGGATCGAGCTCGCGGCCGCCATACCACACGGGGACGCGGCGTACGCCGAATCGTCGGTTGAGCAGGAGGAGCGCCAACGGGAAGAGCGCCAGAAGCGGCATGACAACGACGAGAAGCGTCGGCGAAATGAAAGCGAACGTGTCGGGTACCCTGATCGGAGCCCCCGTCGCGGGCACCAGAATGGCGCCGACGTGCATCTTCTCCACGGCGTCGCTCGCAAGCGCCGTGCGGACGGCGTCGCGCAACCCGTCGAGCCAAAGCGGCATCCCGACCGCCAAGGCGAGCACGAGCAGCCCGAGGACGCCGACCGCGACGGACGTCGCTCCCGCGACCCGTCCGCGGTTCGCCGAGGGGTGCCCGAGCAGGCCGATGCCGAAGGCCTTGATGAAGGTCGCGAATGCAATCGCGGCCGTCAGGGCGAGGCCCGCGCCGGCGAGCGCGGCGGTGAGCCGATTGGCGAGCGTCGCAAGATGAAAGCCCTGAAAGAAGGTCTGGAACACATACCATTCGCTGACGAACCCGGCCGTCGGCGGCATGGCGGCGAGGCTCATCGTTGCAAACAGCGCCCCGAGTCCGAAGAGAGGCGAGCTGCGCGCCAGGATGCCGCGCTGGACCAGCGCATAATCGCCTTCGGCGCGATAAACGCCGTCCGCCGACAGAAACATGGCGGCCTTGGCGAGCGAGTGACCGGCAAGGTGCAGAAGCGCAACCGTCCAGGCGAGGCCGGCGAGGTCGGCGAGACCGTCGCGACGGAACATGAGCGCGGCGCCGAGCAGGCAGACGGCGATCGAGCCGTTCTCGGCGGAGGAAAGGCCGAGCAGCTCGCGCCACCCTTCCTGCTGGAATGCGTAGAGCGCCGTCAGAATCGCGCTCAATACTCCCACCGCGACGACACCGATCCCGACCACGGAGACGGACAGATCGTGATCGATCGGCAGCCACTGGATCAGGCTGCGGCTCAACGCGAAGAATGCCGCGTTGAGGACGACGCCCGACAGCAGCGCGCCGCTGGCCCCGCTGCCGGCGCCATAGGCGCCGGGAAACCATTCATAGAACGGCAGCAGCCCGAGCTTCGCGCCGAAGCCGACGAGGATGAGGAGCGCGACGATCAATTGCTCGGTGCGCGGCATCGCCTGCGCGGCAGCGGCGAAGCCGGCGAACGACGTGCTGCCGCCTTGGGCCGCCAGCAGCACGAAGGCGACGATCAGCGCCACCGTGCCGGTTTCGAGCAGCGCCAGCATGAAGAGCACGGGCCGGCCTTTTTCCCTGGCGAGATCGTCGCCGAGAATCAACAGGGCGCCGCCGAGGCTCATGATCTCCCAGGCCACCAGGAAAGCGACCGCGTCCTGCAAGCCGAAGACGCCAAGCGCGCCGACGAGGCTTGCGGCGGCCCCGAAGATCCAGGTCCGCTGCCGCGCTGTCGGCGGGCCGACGCAGGCGGCGAGAATCGCCCCGACAAGGCCGAAGCCCATGAGCCAGAGCGCTTCCGGCGGAAGCGCGTATACGGCACCATCGCGGCCGATGCCGATGATCGTGCGCACCGGCGCGACTGCGCCGGGCAGCGTCAGCAGGGCAAGGACGACAAGCACCGCGCCGCCGACGGCGAGAAGCGCGCGCGCCACGCCTGGAGCCCGATCGGCCAAGGCCAGCAGCGCGGCGATCGTCCAGGCGGCCAGTGCGGCGACGAGGAGCTCAGACGACATGGCGGCCTCGCTTGACCTTCTGCGGCGCGCGATCGAGGAACATCAGCAGCGCCTCGATGATCGCGGCGGGGTTGGGCGGGCACCCGGGCAGATAAAGATCCACCGGCAGGACCCCTTCGAGCCCATTGCCGCAGGCGTATCCGCCGCCCGCAATCCCGCCCGCGACCGCACACGTGCCGGCGGCCATCACCCAGCGCGGCTCGGGCATCCCCTCATAAGCCTGGCGCAACGGCCCGTGCATCGCATAGGTGACGGGACCGGTCACCAGGAGCAGGTCGGCGAACCGCGGCGACGGGGTGAAGAAGATGCCCAAACGGTGCAGGTTGTAGAACGGGTTGTTGAGCGCCTGCAGCTCCGACTCGCAGCCATTGCATGAGCCGGAATCGACATGGCGAATATGCAGGCTTCTGCGGAAGTTCTTCCGCCCAGACGACCGTCGAATCGATCCGATGGCCGGCTCGGCCTCGCCGGACAACACGAGATCCGATCTTTCGCGGGTGCCGAAGGCCCAGTCGAACGATGAAGTCGCCGCGTCGGCGGGGCAGGCCTCGACGCACAGCTGACAGACGATGCAGCGGCCGTAGTCGACCACGAGGCGCTCCGGCCCGGCCTGATCCGCCTGCACCGTGATGGCCGCAGTCGGACAGGCCGCGGCGCATTCGGCGCAATCGGGCGTGCAACGCTGCGGCTCGAAGCGGGGCATGCCCAGCACGCCGTCCTGGCCCGAGCCCGCGTCGCCGCCGGCCGGCCAGGGCGTCGTCGCCTTTCCGCGATGCAGGCCGAAGAATGTCCAGAACGGCATGGCGTCTCCTCAGCGGTCGCATCCCGCAACGGTGAGCCCGAAGCTCGCCTCGTTGATCGCGTAATCCATCATGTTGCTGTCGTGCACCGTGAACGGAAACACGCGCCAATTGGAGAACGACGGCGACTTGATCTTCACGCGCGCAAGTCGCCCGCCGTCGTCGACATGGACCGCGTAGAGCAGCGCGCCGCGCGGCGATTCCGCCCAGCCCAGCCCCTCGGACCCGGGCGGCGGCGCGCACTCGGCGCAGACGGGCCCGTGGTCCAGCAGCGGCAGGGCTTGCTGAATGAGCGACAGGCTCGCATCGATCTCGGCCATGCGGACCTGCGCCCGGGCATGCGCGTCGCCGCCCGTGCGGACCGGTACATCGGGCGGCAGCTCGTCATATGCCGCATAAGGATGGTCGCGCCGCAGGTCGCGATCGAAGCCCGACGCGCGCTCGATCGGACCGGTCGCTCCCTGATCGAATGCAACCTGATGCGGCAGGACGCCAGTCGTGATCAGCCGGTCGAGATGGCTGTTGGTATTCTCCAGCCGCGTCACGTAGGGCGCAATCTCGCCGCGCAGTCGGTCGAGCTCGCCGCCGAGCCACGGCTGCGGGTCGAGATCGCGGCGCAGGCCGCCAGGCACGAGCAGGCTGCGGAGGAAGCGGCTTCCGGCGAGCCTGCCGTTGATCTGCTTCGCGCGCTCTTCCAGCAGCTTGCCCTCCGCCTCGCCCACCTTGAGCGTGGTCGTGTGCGCCAGATGTCCGAGATAGTGCAGGTGGTTGTACAGGCGCTCGAGCTCGGCGAGCAGCGAACGAAGCAGCCGCGCCCGGCGCGGCACCGTGCATCCGGCGGCGGCCTCGACCGCCTGGCAGAAGGCGAGCGCGTGGGCGAAGCTGCCGACCCCGGAGACGCGTTCCGCCGTCACGGCGCCGTGCCGGCAGGAGCGTCCCTCGAACCGCTTCTCCATTCCGCGATGCTTGAAGAAGAGCTGGGGATGGAGATGGAGGATGTGCTCGCCGACGTACAGAAAGATCAGCTCCGCCGATTCGACCACGTCGGCGCGTATGGGCCCGAACGGCAGCCGCTGAACGTCGCCTCCCGCCGCCTCCGGAGACCCGCTCGCCAACGGCTGCAACTGCAGGCGGGCGTCCGCCGGATAGGCGGGATCGAAGGGCGGCCGCACCGGCCGCACGCCCTCGTGCAGGACGAGCCGGTGAGGCTCGGGGCGCCCCTCGAATTCGATACCGAACAGGTCGGCGATCTCCCGCTCGTACCAGCCGAGCAGCGGGCTGATCGGGGCGACGCTCGGCACGGCACTGCGCGGCGTGCACCGCCACAGCACGAAACGATCGTCCTTACCCCGCCGCGCCAGATAGCGCAGCTCGATGGCTTCGCGACTCGGGTGCCACGCATAGGCCATCTCCATGCGGCCGCCATCGCGCAGGATGGCACTGACGGCCGCGGGCAGGTCGGCCGGCGCGATCGTCATGAGCTCGATGGCGGCGTCCGTGGTCGCAGGCATCATGAGGCCCCCGGCGCCAGGACTTGCGCGATCGAGGTCAGGTAATCCCAGACGCCGGCGGGCCACCACAGGCCCATGAGGAGCAGCGGCGCGAGCGCGAGCCACATCGGCACGACGCACCACGGGCTCGCCTTGGCGGACGGCCTGAGCTCGACCGGCCGCGTGCCGTAGTACATGCCGCGAAAATGATTGATGAAGCCGATGAAGATCACCACCAGCAGGACCGCCATCAGGTAGACCGCCCAGGAATAGGACGGCTTCAGGCCGGCGCGCATGATGGTGAACTCGCTGAGGAACAGGCCGAACGGCGGCGCGCCGGTGATCGCGACGGCGCCGGCAAGCCACATCGCGCCGATGGTCGGGAAGAAGCGCCCGATGCCCCTGATCGCGTCGATCTCCTTGGTCCCGTAGGCGCGCATCATGTTGCCGGCGCCGAAGAACATCAGCGACTTGTTCAGCGAGTGATTGAGCATGTGATAGAACGCGCCGGCGACGCCGAGCGCGCCGCCGAAGCCGAAGCCGAGCGCCGCCACGCCCATGTGCTCGATGCTCGAATAGGCCATCAGCCGCTTGATGCCCTGCTGGCGCACGATGAAGAGCGCCCCGATCAGCAGCGACAGCGCGCCGAACGCGACGAGCACGAGTCGTGGCAGCTCGCCGACCTTCGCGGCCTGGGTGATGGCGAGAAAGCGGACGATGCCGATCATCGCGGTATTGAGCAGCGCGCCGGACAGCATGGCGGAGACCGGCGCCGGACTCTCGCTGTGGGCGTCGGGCAGCCAGCTGTGCATCGGCGCCAGGCCGACTTTCGTGCCGTAGCCGACCAGCACCAGCAGGAAGGCGAGGACGAGGAGGGTCGGATTCATCCGCGGCGCCGCCTCCGTCAGCACCGCCCACGTCATCTGGTAGGTCGGGCCGAGCACGAAGCTGCCGCACCAGTAGAACAGGACGGTGCCGAGCAGCGCGAGGCTGATTCCGGCCGACACGACCATGA
>Ga0335081_10003738_pt1 | contig 23960 bp, 22 predicted proteins | sample Lox_Sample_35_FD_206713 | JGI IMG/M metagenome (GOLD analysis project Ga0335081, IMG submission 206713) | Soil microbial communities from Loxahatchee National Wildlife Refuge, Florida, United States - Lox_Sample_3.5 | ecosystem: Environmental > Terrestrial > Soil > Wetlands | place: USA...
GCTTGATGATCAGTTTGCGATTGATAAAGAAGATGGGAAACCTGGCAGAGACCCTGAGCCAGAGGTCATAATCTTCACACACGGGAAGGGCCTCGTCAAAAAGGCCAACCCTTGAGAAAAGCGTCCTCTTCATCATCACCGAAGAGGGACTGATGATACAGAGCGGGAGACACTTCTCGAAAATCCAACCCGAATATTTCGCATGCTTGAGCATTGGGTTGACCCTCTTCCCTTTTCGAATCCAGATCTCATCGGTGTAACACAGGGGATAGTGGGGGTTGTCATCAAGGAAAGCGGCCTGAATCTTCAACTTCCCCTTCACCCAAAGGTCATCCGAATCCAGAAAGGCGATGTACTTGCCTCTTGCATGAAAAATCCCTTTGTTTCTGGCGGCGCTCACCCCTTTGTTCACGGAATGCTGAAGCAACCTGACTCTTCCCCCGTATCGTTTTATCTCCTCCGCCGTCCCATCCGTGGAGCCGTCATCGACGACCATCAACTCCATATCTTCGAAATCTTGCGCGAGGACTGAATCCACCGCCTCTTTCAGCATGGGAAGACGGTTATAGGCGGGAATAATGACGGAGACTTTTGGCATAAAGGTCGCAAGGTTCAGGGACTCTAGGGGTCAAGGGTTCAAGTTAACTAAATTTTATTTATAACAGCATTTTACTTGGCCCCCTGAATCCTTGACCCCTTGGATCCTTTTTACTTGTGGATTAGGCGGCTCGCCGGGTCCTCTTCTTCAGACGGCTGATCCGTCTTCTTAGGATCTCGGCCATCTTCACATTTTCGCCCTGTAGAAGTTCTCCCCGTTTTGTTCTCAGTTCTTTTACCTTCTGCTTCAACTGGGCCTTGGTCAGAACCACTTTTTCTTTCTTGACGAAAACCTGTCTCTCTTTTTTGGGCTCCGGCCCTGTAATCCCTTTGGCTGCACGGATGGCTGTAATTAACTCTTCTTTTTTCATCGCGTGGACACCTTCGATTCCAGGCAAGCCGAGGGCCATTTCCCTTAACTCCTTGGCGGTCATCTTTTCTAAAGGTTTCTCTTTTTTTTCCATCTTATCTCCTCCTCTCCCATACGTAGATCGCAGAGCGCATCGTGCTTAGCGCAACGCGCAGCCATCCAAGGGAAAACGATATCAATCTTTCAAAGGATAGATTCCCAAATCCAGGCTCACCCGAAATTCGGCCCCTGGTTCTAGACCCAAGGGCCAGTAAAGGAGCAGGCACGAACCTTGAAAAATCCTCTCAAATCCACTCTCGGAGAGGGAAACGGTTTCCAGAGGAAAACGCCAGAGATTGCAGTTGCTGTCGATCTTCAAGACAACCTTCATCCCGACCCATTCGTCAACTAGTTCAACTTCTGAAACATTCTCTAATTCGCCGATGCTTGCCAGCTTTCGATCTTCGAGCTGATGTCCCCGGATATTGTAGTATCGATCCGGTGCGTCCCCGGCAAGGAGATTGATATTGAATTCAATGCCGAAATTCGTTTTTCTCGGCTCTCCTTTGTAGGCAACCCGGTAAGAAGCGTTTACTCTCCTCGGTTGGGACGGGATGGAGAAGCTTTTGTCGATCTCAACTGCATCCTTTCCCCCATTCCTGTGAAGGCTTCCCAACCGAGAAAAAGCGATTGTTGGATTCCCCTTTTCTCCTTTAACCTCGACCTCATAAGGCTCTTGAATAAAATCCCCCTCCTCTTGATATTGGCATTTTCGAAAGGATTCAAAATCCATGGGGCCGGAGATAAAATGATCCAAGAAGGAAACTCTTCGATATCGGTCGAAATGGAGGTATTGATCCAAGCTCTTTTCCTTCGAATCGAAAATCTCATGGATGGTCTTAGTCTTAGCGGGGGGCGCCTCTTCCTTCGATTCCTGTTGTCGGGCTTCCAATAATTTTTGATGATAGCCCTCTTTCCTTCGCGTGAGAGCGCTAAGAATATTGAAGGCCTTTGACCGATCATCCATTTCCAAGAGGGCTCCGCCACGGCTGCCGAAAAGAAGAACTCCCTCCGGGTCCTTTAAAATCACTTCCTCATCGCCGTCCCCGTTGAAATCCAGCCTCTCCAGTTCCACCCACTCTTCTTCTCGATGCAGCTTTCGGTCTTGGAGAGCTTCTGCCTTAATCAGGTTCTCATAAAGGGCATGCCGAAGATGGGGAAGATAAAGCCCTCCAAAAACGCCATGCCAATAAGCATCGTTGCACTGGGCTTGGTAGAGATAGTGAAGGGGATCCTGGTTTTCGGAAACAGCCTCCTTCTTCGTAGTTCCTATCTTCTCACGCAGATGGATGACCCTTTTATGCAGATCGTTCGATTCGGGATATTTAGCAAAGAAGTTTCTCCAAAATCCTCCCTTGATAAATCTTTTGACCGGTCCCCCTTCAGGTGCCCCCTTCAGCCTTTCAACCACCTTCCCATATTCCACCATGGCCTCTGTCGGGAGGCTCCACTCATCCATCTCCATATAAGAGGAACAGGAAAGATAGATTCTTCCGAGAGGCTTTTCGCGAATGGCATAGTCTCCGAGGGGCATCGGTTCAATCCAATCCAGGTTTTTTCCAATCAGTTCGAAGAACCGCTCCAACCACCCCTCTTCATAGACCGAATGATACGTATAAGGCCAAATCCCGAATTTCTCGCCATCATCGGCGAAGATCGCAGCACGGGAAGAGCCACGCAGCGGCGAAAGGTACTGCAGCGTTTCTTCCGGAGGATGAAATGGAATGATGTACCGTAAGGTCTCGCTCCCCGGAAAAACTTTTAGATTCTTTCCATTCTCTTCTGTCAGGTAATAGCCATACAAATCTTCTTCTCTCAATCCGGATTTCTTGAAGTGATAGTCATCGATGGTAATATATTGTACCCCGGCTTCCAACAAATGCTTGGGAAGATGGGGTTCCCAGACCCTTTCTGCCAGCCACATTCCCCGAGAAACCACTCCCATTTCTTCCTCAATGGTTTGAGTCAGCTTTTTGATCTGTCCAATTTTATCTTCATCCGGGATGACCGCCAGAATCGGCTCGTAATACCCACCCGTGATCATCTCCAACTGTCCTCTGTTGACCAGCTCTTTTAGAGTTTCCAAGAATTCAGGATGATGATCTTTGAAGAAATCCCAGAGGACTCCGGTATAGTGAATGGAGATCTTCATGAATGGATACTTCTTGAGGACTTCCATAAAGGGAAGATACGCCTTGTTATATGCATTTTCTACGACATGAGGGAAATTTCCCACAGGCTGATGATTATGAACACAAAAAAGGAAGGCCACTCTATTCATTTCTGCTAATCTACCCGATTTTGAGAGTCAAATCAACCTCATCTGGGACGATCTCCACCTTTAAAAAAAGGGATTAGCATTTAAGCTAATCCCTTTTCAGTTCTGGCGGGAGCGACGGGGCTTGAACCCGCAACCTCCGACGTGACAGGCCGGCGCTCTAACCAATTGAACTACGCCCCCGGGATTTAGTTCGGAGTTGTGAGTTCGGAGTGCTGAGTCAAATTAACAAAAAATACTTCTTAGAATTCATGATTCAAAACTCAACCCTCACAACTTGCGTCGCCTTCTGCGATCTAAACATAAGAATATCAGAAGAGGAGAGATAAATCAAGATAGAAGTTTCTTTCTATCCGAACCCCGAAGCCGGCGTTTCAAATCAGAGCCAAGAAGAATTGGAGCATTCGGAGGAGACCCCCTCATTCTACAACTTCCACTTTGATGAGGTTGGTGGTTCCGGGGATGCCGATGGGAACCCCTGCGATGATAATAATCTTCTCTCCCGTGGAGGCCATTCCCAACTCCTGCGGAAGTTTCTTCGATCTCTCCAGCATCTCATCGGTATCTTTCGAAGCAGGCACAAGAACAGGAGTGACCCCCCAACAGAGACTGAGTTCCCGGACCGTTGAAACATGTCGGCTCAAGGCCAGAATGGGCTGACGCGGCCGAAGCTTCGATACCCAGCGTGCCGTGCTCCCCGATTCCGTTGGCGTCACAATCACCTTCGCCCCCACTTCTTCTGCCAGTAAAGAAGCTGCCCGGGTAATCGCCCGTTGGACGTTCATCCCCTCCATCCCTTCGTCCGTTTTCCTCCTGAGAAATAGGGGGTGGGGAAATTCTTCTTCTGCTGACCGAGCGATCTTTGCCATCATCCGGAAAGCATCGACAGGGTACTGGCCACTGGCTGTCTCCTCGGAAAGCATGACCGCATCCGTCCCGTCATAAATGGCATTGACCACGTCCGTCACCTCTGCTCGAGTCGGTTGAATGTGGTCAACCATGGACCGGAGCATTTGAGTGGCCGTGATCACGGGTTTCCCCAGAACGTTGGCCTTCCGAATCAACCTCTTCTGGACGTTGGGGACTTTTTCAAGGGGGGTCTCTACCCCCAGATCTCCCCGGGCCACCATGATTCCATCCGAAGCGGACAAGATCTCGTCAATGTGTTCCAATGCTTCTTTCCGCTCGATCTTTGCAATGACAGGAACATTGGCTGACTCTTTTTGCAAGAAATTCTTAACCCCCCTGATGTCCGCAGCCTCCTTCACGTAGGAAAGACCGATGAAATCCACTCCGTGTTGGATACCGAAATGAAGGTCTTGTTGATCCTTCTCCGTGAATGCTGACGCAAGAATGGACCGCGTTGGAAAATTGACTCCCTTGTGCGAGGTGAGTACTCCTCCGACGACGACACGGCACTGAATCTTTTTGCCGTCACTTTTCAGCACCCGAAGTTCGATGGTTCCGTCCGAGAGAAGAATCGTGTCTCCGGGCATCACCTCCGCAGGAAGAGGAGCGTAGTTCACAAAAGCCCCTTTTTCGTCGCCCACGATTTCCTGATTGGTCAGAAAAAAATCTCCCTCCCGTCTTAATTCAACCCCGCCGTCTTTCACCTGGCCTATCCTAATTTTCGGACCGGACAGATCTTGAAGGATCGCCACAGGCTGTTTGAATCGCCCTGAGATTTCCCGAATCGTTTCGATCTTTTTTAAGTGTTCTTCATGGGTGCCGTGAGAAAAATTGAGCCTCGCCACGTTCATCCCGGCTTGGACCAAGGTCTCCAGGACCTGGGGCGATTCGCTCGCTGGACCGATGGTACAAACAACCTTTGTCTTCCTCTCCTTTCCCTCAATCATAAATCACCTTCTCCTTCCCTCCAGAAGAAAAGCAACCTCTCCTCCGAGAAGAACGATCACCGAGGAATAGTAAATCCAGAGAAAAAAAACGGCCAGGGTACTCAAAGAACCATAAAGGATAGAAAACCTCCCAAGGTGAAGGACATACCATCCGAATAAATGTTTAGCCACTTCCCATAGGAGGCTGGCAAAGAGCGCTGCCTGAAGAGCGGTTTTGAAACTGATTTTCATGTTCGGGATGATTTTGTAGATCAGGAAACACATCCAAAAAGTGAAAAAGAAAGGGGTGAGATATTTCAAGATAAACCGGATGAGCGGCATCATCCTGAGGAAGGGACCAAAGTGGTACCCCTGGACCAAGGTTACCCCGGAGGTAAGAACCATGCTGATCAGCAGAAAGATTCCCGCTGAAAGGATCATGAGAAGATCAATGCCCTTTCCACGAAGGATTCCCTGACCTTTTTCGACCTGAAAGATAATATTCAGGGCTGTCCTCAATGAACTGAACACCCATGTCGAGGCCCAGGCCAGTCCCACGAGGCCCACCCCCCCCACGATCTTACGGTCTCGAATGATTCTCAAGAGATTATTCGTAATCTTTGGGTCAAGAGAGGGGAATGCGTTTTCCATATAGCGTCGTATATGGCTCATCACTTCCCGATAGCTGTAAAGATAGGTCCCCAGCAAGGCTAAGAGCAACAAGATGAGCGGGATCAAGCAGATAAGAAGGTTGAAAGTTATTCCTGAAGAGAGAAAAAAACCATGGTCATCACCGAACTTCTTTGGCACATTCCAGAGAAGGTAGAATCTCTCCTTCAGCTCTTTCCCCCAGTTCACTAGTTTCAAGTCCCCCCTGCACAATTTCATAACCATGCCTGAAATTTCACCATTCCGCTGAGATCAGAGGTACCCCTTCCGGCCACCCTTCGAGTTCTCTTTCCCTCGTTGAACAGAAACCATCGGAAAAAGACTCCCCTTTTTCGCTTCCTTGAACGTCCCCTCTATCCTATCTCTTAGTAGGGATTGGAAAAATAGGGATCAAAAATATCGGTTAAGATTCGGCTGATCATCGCTTCCACCCTTTCGGGTGTTGACCGGGGCACGGTCATCTCGTTTTCAACCTCCAGGTTTCGAGTGAAAACCTTGCTTTCTTTTTTGACCCCCAGGTGAATGACAAGTTGAACAACGGTCTTGACTTTGGTTCCCAGCAGAGATCCTTTTCCATCGCTCCAGAATCTCTTGATCTCCACCATCAGCACGGAATCGGCCTCCACGCCCTTCAGAGATTCAGGCTGGCCATCCCAAGAGGCAATAGGAATGGTTTTCACCCCGGAGCGCAAAAGGGCATTTGATAGGGAGTCCTGGATCGCCGCTTCCAACGGAAAAGGATCGCTCTTGAAATAAGTCGAATCTCCCTGGAAATTGGTGTGGACGCCGATATACAGCGTATCCGGCCTTTCATCTTTGAAGGGGGCCATGGCAAGAGTCGTTCCCACCTTCTGCGAAAGGTTGGGGAACTCTTTCGCGGGTTGATATCGAAGGGGCAGGGAATAGGTTCCTGCCTCGGCCCAACCCAGCGGGAGAAAAAACGATGAAAGAACGAACAGCCAGCCAATCGATTTCATGCGTCACCCTCCTGTTCTGACGTCTCAATCCGTCCGCGTAGAAAATGTTTCTGGAGCCGTTGGCCCGGTAGGGAATCTTTTCAAGACCCCTTTTGAAGATTTTGCCAACCCGTTTCCAAGCATATCACAGAAGTTGCCCTGAACGATATGCATTTTATCCACAAAACAAGCTTCAAATTCCATTCTGGAAAGTCTTGGATATGCACCGTGGCGTCAAATCGAATGCAAGAGCACGGCCAACTTGATCCTGTGATGATGATTAGAATATCTTCTTCCCTCCGACCCAGGTGGACCGGACCGTCAGACTTCTTTGATATTCAAACAGGACCAAATCGGCTGGCTCCCCTGAAATGATTTCTCCTTTTATTTCCGGAAACAGTTCCTGTCCATTCTTCGCGGCCATTCGAATCGCTGAAGCGAGGTCCATCCCCGTAAACCGGACCACGTTGGTTACGGCGCGGTCCATGGTCAAAGTGGAGCCTGCTAGGCGAGAAGTGCTTACCAACCGGGCTGCTCCGTCGGAGCCCACCTCCACCTCCTCGTCCCCTAGTGTATATCTTCCCGGAGGAGCCCCTGCTCCAGCCATACTATCCGTGGTGAGAAGAATTCGATCTATTCCTTTCGCCCTTACATAGTCCTTGACGATGACTTCAGATAGATGAATCCCATCGACAATGATACTCGCCATCAGTCGGTCCGTGGTAAGCTGTTGTTCGATTAAACTTCGATAGCGAGGGAGAAGAGCTGACGGAGCATTCCCAAGGTGGCAGGAAAGACGAGCCCCCGCCTGGACAGCCTGCTTCAAGTTTTCTTCAGTGGCAAAGGTGTGTCCGATACCAATCACGATCCCACGGGTGACCGCTTTTTCTATGAAAGGAATCGCTCCCTCCACCTCCGGCGCCACGGTTACACATCTGATCCGACCTTCGCATGCCTCCTGAAACTCCTCCAACTCTTCCCATTGGGGAAGCCGGACAAACTCCCGAAGATGAATTCCTCTGGGTCCGTCTTCTGGGGAGATATACGGTCCTTCAAGGTGGATCCCAGGACACATTTTTTGAAGCCAAGCATCGTTCCTCATCGCCTCTGCCAGGATCTTCAACTGACGGACCATCCGCTCACGGGACGAGGTGACAAGGGTAGGAAGAAATCGTGTGACCCCCGTGGACGCCAGAGAGAGGGCCGCCCGGTGAAGCCCTTCAGGGGTAAGGCGAGAACTGTTGAAATCCACGCCGGCAAATCCATTCACCTGGGGATCAAAAAAGCCTGAACATAAGTAGAAGTCTTCCCCCCCGAAATCACCGCACGATCCTTTTTGAAACGGCTCAATCTGGGTGATCGTTCCCTTTTCCACGACAACATTTACGCCGGTCTCTTTTCCCGGAATCTTCCCTTGAATGATCATGCGTATGTCTCACCAGAATTATATAGGATATCTCATGCTTTTCAAACAGTTTCATTCTTCCTTCGCCTGGGCCCGACACTTCCGTGAACTTCGTCGTGCCCTCCCATTCCTAAAGTAGGAACAAGGGGCCCGTCTGTGAAGCTTGAGCCTCTGCTAAATTCCATTCACTACGCCGGGGAGGCGAGGGCCCCATTTCATTATATAGACAATTCGCTTAAAATATTGTAAAAAAAAGAGAAAGACGGCTTTTAAGGAGGTCCAATGAAGTTCCCTCAACATCGACTAAGAAGGTTAAGAAAAGACGAACTTTTCCGAAAAATCATCCGGGAGACCTACCTCAGGCCGGATGACCTCATCCTACCCCTTTTCGTCCGATCTGGAAGGGGGTCAAAACAACCTATTTCCTCCATGCCCGGCCATTTTCAGTTTTCTGTTGATCTCCTGGTCAAGCAGGTGAAAGAAGCAAAATCTTTGGGAATCCTGGGGGTTATGTTATTCGGTATTCCTGAAAAAAAAGACGAACTTGGGTCGGAAGCCTATGCTGAAAACGGGATTATACAGAGGGCGGTGAGACAGCTCAAAGATAAGGTGGATGGAATCCTCATCTTGACGGATGTCTGCCTCTGTGAATATACCAGCCATGGGCATTGCGGTCTGGTAGAGGGAGGAAGGATCTTGAACGATGAGACACTGGACCTTCTCGCCCGTCAGGCTCTCTCTCACGCAAGGGCAGGAGCTGACATCGTTGCGCCGTCTGATATGATGGACGGGAGGGTGGGGGCCATTCGCAATATCCTCGACGAGAATCAATTCGAGGATGTGCCCATCATGGCGTATTCCGCAAAATATGCCTCTAGCTTTTATGGACCGTTCCGGGTGGCTGCAGAATCAAAGCCACAGTTTGGGGACCGGAAATCCTACCAGATGGACCCCTGCAACGGAGATGAGGCCCTGAGAGAGGTTCAACTCGACATTGAGGAGGGCGCGGATATGGTCATGGTCAAACCCGCCCTTCCCTACCTGGACATCATCTATCGGGTGAAGCAGGCCTATAACATACCCGTCGCAGCTTATAATGTCAGCGGTGAGTTTGCGTTGGTGAAGGCAGCTTCCCAACTCGGGTGGGTGGATGGGGAACAGGTGATGATGGAATCCCTCACCTCCATCAAGAGGGCAGGCGCTGATTTGATCCTCACTTACTTTGCCAAGGAAGTCGCGAAAAAACTCGTTCAGAGTTGAGAGTGATGAGTGCTGAATTGGAACCAAAGAATCAAGAGGCGAGAACTCCGAACGCCGAACGCCGAATTGATGAACCGCAGTTAAGGATGATTGCATGGGAGTTGACCCGGAGCTGCAATCTCGCCTGCGTCCATTGCCGGGCTTCTGCCGCGTATGGCCCGTACGAAGGAGAACTATCGACCCAGGAGGTTTTGAAGGTGATGGATGACATTGCCTCCTTCAGCAAACCCGTCATTATCCTGACCGGGGGGGAACCTCTGCTCAGGCCGGATATCTTCGATCTGGCCTCTTACGGAACCGGAAAGGGGTTCCGGATGGTGATGGCTACAAACGGGACATTATTCAACGAAAAAATCATCCAAAAAATGAAGGCTTCTGGAATCCAACGGATCAGCGTCAGTATTGACGGCCCGACCGCAGAGACACACGATGCTTTTCGAAAAGTCAAGGGGTCTTTTGAAGGCTCCCTTCGTGGAATCGAGATGGCCAGAAAGGGCGGAGTCGAATTCCAAATCAACACCACCATTACGCGGGTCAATCTCCACCTGATTCCGGAGATCCTTCGCCTGGCGGTCGATCTGGGAGCGGTCGCGCTTCATATTTTTCTCTTGGTTCCAACGGGAAGGGGAAAGCAGCTCAAAGACCAGGAGATCTCCGCTCTTGACTATGAGAAAACCCTCCACTGGTTTTACGAACAGGTCAATCAGGTTCCTCTCCAGCTCAAGGCGACCTGTGCTCCCCATTATTATCGCATTCTGCGGCAGCAGGCCAAAAAAGAGGGAAGGAAAGTTACTCCAAAGACACACGGACTGGATGCCATGACCCGGGGATGCCTGGGCGGGATCTCTTTCTGTTTCATCTCTCATGTCGGTCAAGTCCAGCCCTGTGGCTATCTCGAATTAAATTGCGGCAATGTCAGGGAGAAACCGTTCCCGGAGATTTGGATGAAATCGGAAGTCTTTCAGAATCTTCGCAATACCGACGGCTATCGGGGAAAATGCGGAAGGTGTGAGTTCAGGAAGGTCTGCGGGGGCTGCCGGGCGCGGGCCTACGAACTCTCCGGGGAATATATGGCCGAAGAACCCTATTGCATTTATGAACCGGTTTAAGTCCGCTTTCCGTCCTCGATTGAACTCGACCCATCAATTCATCCGGGGGCTCGCAAGAGCCCTTTCCCGGATGACCATTCGCTTGAACGAACACCGAAGGGCTCTCGGGAAAGAATCGAAGGATGCCGCCCACCTATCGAGAGCGAACATCACGGAGTTGAACCGGGCGAGAACCTCCGCCTTGAAAATGCTCGACGAGCTCCAGGACGCCAAGAGGGAATTGGAAAGAGTCAACCGTGAGTTAAAGGAGATGGACAAGACCAAAATGAAATTCGTTGGCATTGCCTCTCACGAGCTGAAGACCCCTCTCACAGCCATCAAGGCCAATATCGATTTTCTCCTTTCAGAGAAAGGGGGGAAGATTCCCGAGAATCTGAAACCCTACCTCTCCACCATCCAGAGGAACACCAACCGAATTCAAACGAGAATGGATCAACTGTTGGATTTGAGCCGGATGAAATCGGACCATCTTCTTTTCAACCGGGAAACGATTTTGCTTTCTGAGGTGATCGGCGGATACATCAGCGAGGTTACTCCTGTCGAAAAGCACCTTTCGATCCAGGTGGACATTCCACCCGGCCTCGTCGTCCGTGCGGATCGAAATGCCCTCCACGATATCTTCATCAACCTTCTTTCTAACGCGTTCAAATTCACTGCCGACGGAGGTCGGGTGTCGATCTGCGCCGGCCCCAAGGACCAATCGATTCTTCATGAGATCAAAGACACGGGGATGGGCATTCCAGAAGATAAACTAGGGATGATCTTCGATGAGTTCTACCAGGTGGAAAGCGGAAAACATGGCGGAACAGGCTTGGGACTGGCCATTGCGAAGCGGTTGGTCGAAGAGCATGGGGGAAATATCTGGGTGGAGTCCCAATTGGGAAAGGGTTCCATTTTTTATTTCACCCTCCCCTTCTCTGCGGAGAACGAAAATGGAAAATTCAATCGTTCCTAAGAAAGAGGCCAAGGGAAGAATCCTGGTCGTGGATGATGCGCCGGATACGTTGGAAATTATCCAAAAGCTTCTCCAATATGAGGGATACGATGTCTCGGTGGCTTTGACCGGTGAAGAAGGGGTAAAGAGGGTGGATGAGGAAAGACCCGACGTCGTCCTGATGGATATCAACCTCCCGGGCATTGACGGCACCGAGGCATTGAGAAGAATCCGAATCATCAACCCTCTGCAATGTGTGATCATGCTGACAGCCTTCGCCACGGTGGAGAATGCCATCTACGCCCTCAAAGAGGGAGCTTCTGACTTCGTGAAGAAACCCTTCGAAAATGAGCATCTCATTCATATCGTCAATCAGTGTTTGGAAAAGTACAGGACATTGAGAGATAAAGAAAACCTGGAGGAGGAAGTCAGAAGGCTCTCCATCACCGATGACTTAACCGGGCTTTATAACCACCGCCATTTCTTCAAGACGCTCGAAGCGGAGCTGGTTCGGCTAAAACGTCAAAAAACCTCCCTCTCCCTCCTGATGTTCGATCTCGACAATTTCAAAAAGTACAACGACCTTTACGGCCATTTGGAAGGGGATAAGGTCCTAAAGACCGTCGGGGAGATCGTCAAACACTCCATCCGACATAATGTCGATTCAGGGTATCGCTACGGAGGGGACGAATTCACCGTCCTCCTCATCGGGGCCTCCGTGGACCAGGCCACGACCATCGCGGAACGTATCCGCTCTACGATCGAACAGACGAAATCTCATCATATTACGGTCAGCATCGGCCTATCCGAGTACCGGGATCATCTCGACCTTGAAGGGTTTGTCAAGTCTGCGGATGAAGCGATGTACCGCGCGAAGAATTCTGGCGGAAACCGGGTTCATATGCATCTTTCCTGATCCGTTCATAATCGCAGCGGCATAGAGGGGAGGCCAGTCATGGGTAGGGGAGGCTTCAGCCTCCCAGCGGGCGACTAAAGTCGCCCCTCCCCGTAACTTTCTGACGTCATGTATAAAAACCGCAGGAGGCTGAAGTAGTTTTTTGAGTTTTGGATTTGCTTTACTGTTTAAACGCTTATGTCCGACCGACCCAAACTTTTCTTAATCGACGGTTCCTCTTATCTCTTTCGGGCGTTCTATGCCATCCGCCATCTCTCCAATTCCAAGGGACTGCCCACCAATGCGACCTTTGGCTTCGTTCAGATGCTTCTCAAGGTGCTCAAGGAACATCGGCCCGATTTTCTTGCCGTGATCTTCGATTCGAAGGCGCCTACCTTTCGAAGCGAGGTCTATCGGGAGTATAAAGCCAACCGAGCCCCCATGCCGGCTAGTCTTTCCCTTCAGATTCCTTACGTCAAGAAGATTATCGAGGGATATCGGATTGCCCAGTTGGAGATGGAGGGATACGAGGCGGATGATCTCATCGGAACCGTGGCCAAGAGACTGGAGTCTGACGCCGACGTCGTGATCGTGACGGGTGATAAAGACCTCCTTCAGCTGGTCAATCATCGGATTCAGGTCTACGACAGCATGAAAGAGAAAACGCTTGGGGTGGAGGAGGTCGTCCAGCGTTTCGGCGTCTCCCCCGAGCAGGTCGTGGAGGTCATGGGATTGGCGGGAGACGCCATTGATAATATCCCGGGCGTTCCGGGCATCGGAGAGAAGACGGCTCTTCAGCTGATCAGGACATACGGATCGATCGACAATCTCCTGGCCCATGTGGAAGAAATTCCCCAAAAAAAATTGAAGGAGAATTTGAAGGCCCATGGGGACCTCGCTCGCCTCAGCCGGAAATTGGCTACCCTTCACACCGATGTCCCTATCCCATGCCGACTAAAGGATTTTTCTCTTCCCCCCCCTGATTTGAAGAGTTTGAAAGAGATTTTTAAGGAGCTGGAATTCAACAAGCTTCTCAAGGAACTCCTTGAAGCAAGGGGGCCCTCCTCCGAGGGAAGAGATTATCGTTTGGTTATGGTTCAAGAGGATTTCCTCGCGCTCTTGGAAGAGTTGAAGAGGGCTGCAACTTTTTCCGTCGACCTGGAAACCACGTCTCTTTATCCGATGTGGGCAGACTTGGTTGGGATCAGTTTGTCCTACGCCCCGCATCAGAGTTTCTACATCCCCCTTGCCCACCAGACTCAGGAGGCGGTCCGGCAGCTCCCTTTGCCTTGGGTGTTAGAGCAATTGAAACCGGTTTTGGAAGACCGGAAAACGAAGAAGGTGGGTCAGAATATCAAATACGACTCGATCGTTCTCAAGCGGTATGGGATTTCCCTTCAAGGGGTGCGTGGAGATACGATGATCGCTTCCTACCTCCTCAATCCAACGAAGCACAACCACAACCTGGGCGAGATTGCCCAGGAATACCTCGATCGCTCTGTCACGGATTACAAAGAAGTGGTCGGGACTGGAACGAAGACACGGTCCTTCGACCAAGTCGAGCTTGAACGGGCAAGGGATTACAGTTGTGAAGACACCGACGTGACCCTCCAGCTCGCTCATCTCCTTTTTCCGAAACTGGAGGAAGGGGGATTGAAGGACCTCTTCGACGAAGTGGAGATGCCTCTCGTTGCCGTCCTCGCGAAGATGGAGATGAACGGGGTCAAAATCGACCTCGACCTTCTCCTCGAATATTCAAAGGAGATCGACCTCCAGCTCCAGCAGAGGGTCGATCGAATCTACGGGTTAGCCGGGGAAGTCTTCAATATAAACTCCTCCCAACAGCTGGGGAAAATCCTCTTTGACAGGCTGAAGCTGCCCGTTGTCAAAAAAACGAAAACAGGCTACTCGACGGATGTGGATGTGCTGACCAAGCTCTCTCTCCAACATGACCTCCCTCTCGAGATTCTCGGCTATCGCAACCTGAGCAAACTCAAATCGACCTATGTGGATGCATTGCCTAAACTGATCCATCCCAAAACCGGCCGTGTCCATACCTCCTATAATCAAACCGTGACGGCGACAGGACGCCTCTCCTCGAGCGATCCCAATCTCCAAAACATTCCCGTCCGTGCCGAGGAGGGAAACCGGATTCGCCAAGCTTTCATTCCAGAGAACGGATGGGCCATCGTCTCCGCGGATTATTCCCAGATCGAATTGAGAATTCTCGCCCACCTCTCGCAGGACGAGACGCTCATCCAGGCCTTCCGAAATGATGAAGATATCCATGCCCGAACGGCCTCGGAGATTTTCAGCGTCCCGATGGAGAAGGTAACCTCTGCCATGAGGCGGGAGGCCAAGGTGATCAACTTCGGCATCATCTACGGGATGAGCGCCTACGGTCTCTCACAACAACTCGCAATAGAGCCCAAGATCGCCCAGGCTTATATTGACGAATACTTTAGGAAATATACCGGGGTGCAGGCCTACATCGAAAAGAGCCTGGAAGAGACCCGGCGGAGAGGATATGCGATGACCCTTTTGCGCCGCCGTCGCTATCTACCGGACATTCACTCTCCCACCTTGGCCACTCGACAGGCTGCGGAGAGGATGGCTGCCAATACCCCACTCCAAGGAACGGCAGCGGATATGATTAAAATCTCCATGATCCGCATCCACCGTCGGATTGAAGAACTCGGCCTTTCCACCAAGATGATCATGCAGGTTCACGACGAGTTGGTCTTTGAGGCTCCCGAAGGGGAGCTCCCAAGGGTCGTTCCCCTGATCCAGAACGAGATGGAGACCGTGATGGTTCTCTCCGTGCCGCTCAAGGTTTCCATCCAAGCGGGGAAGAATTGGGCAGAGGTGCATTGATACTGCAGTTCGGAGTGTTGAGTGCGGGGGTTCGGAATGCACTGACTTTGAACCTTAAACTCCAAATCTTTCTTGAATGAAGGCAGGGGGAATTGTTCGATGGTTTGGAATAAGTAATTTGAAACTTGGGAAAGGCGTTAAGATAGGAGGGAGACCAAAAGAAATCCAACGGCCCCTTTTTTCATCGGACTCTCTTTCTATAAGAAATTTCTTAAAAAAGTGTTCTCATCATTTCCTGAACGGAGTTGGCCCCGATCAATTCGATTCCGTGAATCCTTTTCATCTTTTCCTGATTCTGTGTCGGCATCAGGCACCGTTTGAACCCCAACTTGGCCGCTTCCTTCACTCTGACCTCGGATTGGCTGACCCCTCTCACCTCTCCTCCTAGTCCCACTTCTCCAAAGACCACTGTCTCCGGATCAACGACTTTGTCCTTGAAATTGGAAGCGATGGCGGCAATCACTCCCAAATCAGCAGCAGGTTCCTCTACCTTCAATCCGCCGGCAATATTCAGAAAAATGTCCTGCTGGTTGAGATGCATGCCCAGCCTCTTCTCCATGACAGCAACGAGAAGCGATACGCGGTTCACATCCACGCCTTCGGCCGTTCTCCGGGGCATTCCGAAGTTGGTGGGAACAACCAACGCTTGAAGCTCAATCAGAATAGGTCTTGAACCCTCCAGGCTGGGCATCACGACCGACCCAGAGGCAGGTTGGGTTCGTTCAGACAGGAAGAATTCAGACGGGCTGACGACTTCCACCAATCCAGAATCCTTCATCTCGAAGACCCCAATTTCGTTCGTGGAACCGAAACGATTCTTAACCGCCCTCAAGATCCGGAAGGCATGGGTCGTTTCGCCTTCGATATAAAGAACGGTATCCACCATGTGCTCCAAGACCTTGGGCCCTGCAATAAAACCTTCCTTCGTCACATGCCCGACGAGAAAGATGGGGATGGAGAGATGTTTAGCGATATAGAGCAACCGGCTCGACGCTTCCCTGACCTGACCGATCGATCCCGGGGTCGAAGACAGTTCAGACGAATAAATGGTCTGAATTGAATCGACGACAACGGTCGCCGGCCGGAGGCTTTGGATGTCCTGGAGGATTTTTTCTAAAGATGTCTCTGAGGCCACAAAGAGGTGGTCAGAAGAAACTCCCAATCGGTCCGCCCTCATTTTGGTCTGCTGGAGCGATTCTTCTCCGGAGATGTAGAGGACCTTTCTCCCTTTTAACGATAGACGGTTCATTACCTGGAGGAGAAGGGTGGACTTGCCAATCCCTGGATCGCCCCCCACCAAGATGACCGATCCAAAAACAACCCCGCCCCCCAAGACCCGATCAAATTCTCCTATCCCAATCTGAATCCTTCCCTTTTCCTCGCCGACAATTTCCGTGAGCGGCGTCGGAACACTCTCCCTTTCTAAGCCGAGAAGGTCCCGCTCGGGGACTTTTTCCTCAATCACCCGCTCTTCAACGAAAGTGTTCCACCCCTGGCATCCTGGACACTTCCCCAACCATTTGGGCGTTTGGTACCCGCAGGATTGACAGACAAAATGCGTCTTGCTTTTAGCCATGGGGTCCCCCCTTTTTCCTCTTCTTCGGGGAGAGAGGGATGGGTTGAGGTTGAATTGGGGGCATTCTAACAGAAAAACACTACAGAGGTCAAAAAGAAATGGATGGATAGCGGCTCTTGCCTTTGCCCTCTCCCCCCAAAAGCGACTACCAGTGGACCGGTACGGTCCTGGAAGCAGATGGGAACCGCCTCGTTGTCGAAAAGGGAAAAGAAAAGTGGGAGTTTGCCTATGACAAAGATACAAAGGGGACAGGAACATTGAAGGTGGAAGCCAAGGTTACGGTCAAGTATCCCATGAAGGCGACCAGTATCGAGGCCAAGGAAGACCCCCAAGAAAGGGTGTCTACGATTCGAATGAATTGGCGGCTCCTTCTTGTCATCGGAGCCGCCACTCATCTAACGTCTTTCCGTCACTTCATCCGTTTCCCTTATTTGCTGCCGAATACCTCTTTGAGAAGTTCGGTCGTCCGGGCCGCCGGATTCTTCCTGATCTTGATCTCCTCTTCGCCTACCATATGGAATAATCCGTCGAGCGCCTTGGTCACGACATAATGGTCAAGGTCAAAATTCTCTTTCTTGACAAACGGGATTTTCTCGTAATATCCGACAAGCTCATTATATTGATGGGCCACGCCCACCTCATTCATTGATTTGTCAACGATGGGTTTGAATACGACGGTAAGTTTATCCGTCGTTTTCCCCTTAAAATAATCGGTCGCTGCCGTCTCATTTCCTGAAAGGATTTTTCTCACATCATCAAAAGTCATCTCTCCTATCGCTTCCCAAAAAATCTGCTTCGCGAAAGGAGCTGCTTTCTCGGCAGCACGATTCATGCTCAGGATAAACTCATCCACCTGCGGGCCATAGCCTACGGTCCTCAACCCTTTTTCGAAGGTCCTCAACTTTTCCGGCATCAGGATCTTGATGGCCTGGTTGAGAAAGAATCCATCCTTCTTTCCAGTAAAATTGACAGCGTTTTCCGTCCCGATCTTCAACGCTTCTTTTAGACCGGAGCCGATCTTCGCATCACTGAGTCCACTGCCTTTCTCTTCTCCCGCCAGGCTCTTAAAAAGTCTGTCTAATTGAGCCGAAGCAGGGAATGCGGTCAACAAAACAATCAACCCCGCGGTGAGTATTCGAATGATCATCGTCTGGCCCCCTTTCTCCCCCGTCCCCGGGTGGCTCTCTATAACAAAATTCTATTAAATTTAACCCGATGAATCAATCATAAAGATTCATAAAGATTAAACCTTCGAATGGGACGACGCTGACTCTTCCTGCGGCAAAGGCCCGCGTTTCACGAGTCACCTTTGCTAAAAACGGGTACGTTGACCACGATCCTTCCAATCAGACGGCTTTTGTGTTAAAGGTTGGTTCCATGGATGCCGAGAACAAAGATCTCTTCATCGAAGGGGCAAAGAGCTTTGGTATCGATCTCGACGAAAGAGCGATGGAGGCTTTCGAGCTTTATCTCAGGGAACTCCTCAAATGGAGCCGAAAGGTCAATCTCACTGCCATCCGATCGGAAAGGGGGGTCATTCTAAAACATTATCTTGATTCACTCTCTGTTTACCCCTACCTTTCTCGACCTTCCTCCATCCTAGACATAGGGTCGGGAGCAGGCTTTCCAGGCATACCGTTAAGAATCATTCAGCCCGCCTTCGAGGTGACTTTGCTCGACTCCACCCGTAAGAAAGTCGATTTCCAAAGACACATCATCCGAAGCCTCGGCCTCAAGGGGACAGAAGCGATTCATGGCCGTGCTCAAGATAACGGAATCCTTCGAGAGTTTGAAGGGCGATTCGACACCGTCCTTTCAAGAGCTTTTTCCAACCTTCAAACCTTTCTCATGCTGGCGTTTCCTTTCTTGAAAGTTGGAGGGACGGCCATATCCATGAAAGGCGAAATGGATCGCGTTGACATAAAGCGTGTCGACGAAACAGAGAAAGGACGATACCGGTTGCAAAAAAAAATTCCTCTGATCCTTCCGGGCAGTTCTTTCAAAAGAACGATTCTCCTGTTTGAAAAGACGCCATTTTATGATATAAATTATTCCAGCCCTTGACCTCGGCCTTATTTGCCTTCTTGCCGTCAGACAAGCAGGCGAGAGAAGAACGGGGGTGGGATGACAGGATACCCGATGGCGGCAAGAGTGATCTGTATTGCCAATCAAAAAGGAGGCGTAGGGAAGACAACGACGGCCGTCAATCTCTCCGCCTCCGTCGCCGCTGCCGAGAAAAGAGTCCTTTTGATCGATATTGATCCCCAGGGAAATTCGACGAGTGGGTTGGGATTGAACAAAGAAGGATCGACGGGAACCATTTACCAAGCCTTGCTTCACGGTTCAGGATTGAGGGCGATGATTCAGAAAACGGCTCTTGCCTACTTGGATGTGGTTATTTCCAACATGGATTTAATCGGTGCGGAGGTGGAATTAATCGAGGAAAAGGATCGCGAGAAGAAGTTGAGCCACTTGGTCAAGGAAGTCGATGCCGAATACGACTATATCTTTGTCGACTGTCCGCCATCCCTCGGGCTGCTGACCATCAATTCGTTGACGGCAGCCCATTCTGTGATCATCCCTCTTCAGTGTGAATACTACGCCCTGGAGGGGCTAGGGCAACTTCTTAAGACGATCCGACTGATCAAGCAGTCTCTCAATCCGAAGTTGGAGATTGAGGGAATTCTCCTCACCATGTTCGATGGCCGGAATAATCTCGCTCACCAAGTCGCTCAAGAGGTGAAGAACCATTTTGGAGAAAAAGTCTTCAGGACCATCATCCCGCGAAACATTCGGTTGAGCGAGGCTCCTAGCTACGGGAAACCCGTCCTTTTATACGATATTCACTCGCGGGGTGCGGAAAGTTATCTGAACTTGGCCAGAGAAATCATGATGGACGGTAAGATCGATGACAACTAAGAGAATGGCTTTAGGAAAAGGCCTGGGGGCACTTCTCCCGGAATTGGGACAGGCGGAATCCAAGACGCTACTCTATTGTGGAATTGAAGAGATTATCCCCAATCCCTCCCAGCCCCGCAAGCATTTTGATGAATCGAGGCTCCAGGAATTGGCTGAATCCATCCGCGAAAAGGGGATCCTCGAACCCCTCATTGTCCGCAGGGTCGATCAGGGTTATGAACTGATCGTAGGGGAACGTCGCTGGCGGGCAGCTCAGAGAGCTGGATTAAGGGAAGTCCCTGTCTTGGTGAAAGAGGTGGCAGGGAGAGACGCTTTTGAGATCTCTCTCATCGAAAACCTGCAGAGGGAAGACCTTAATCCGGTTGAGGAAGCAGACGCCTTCAGGCACCTGATTGAAGAATTCCATCTCAGCCAAGAGGACTTGAGCCAACGGATCGGGAAGGACCGGACGACCATTACCAACGCGCTCCGACTCTTGAAGCTTCCCGCGGAGATAAAAAATCAACTGCTGCAAAACCGTATCACCTCCGGACATGCCAGGGCCATTCTGAGCATCGAGGACAAGGAAAAACAAAAAGAACTCTGTGCGCTCATTATGAAGAAGGGCCTTTCAGTGAGAGAGGCTGAAAGCCTAGCAAAACGATGGTCGGCGAAACTTCAGAAGGCAGTCTCTTCTGTGAAGAAACAGGGGGACTTCGAAGACCAGCTCCATAGCCTTCAAGATGCTTTGAGAAAACATTTGGGAACCAAGGTCCATATTACCCCAAACGGAAGCCGGGGGAAAATAGAGGTTGAATATTACTCTCACGAAGACTTGGAAAGGATTGTAGAAGCAATTGTTGGAAAAACCGCGTAGAGCATCGCGCATAGCACATCGGGTGTCAGGAAAACGCTCTTTTGGTGAGATACGCCATGTTCTTTAAACTAGCGCCATGCGCTTTTGGAAAGGAGTAACGTATGACAACAGGGAAAGCTCTTTTTTCTAAGAACAGTCCCACTCCTCCGCCTCCCTCCGAAGAAATCAGCGCTTATCTTGGGAAAGAGACTGTCTTCCAAGGAAAGATGACCTTTGAAGGCGTATTTCGTCTGGACGGGAAATTTGAAGGGGAAATTTTCGACAGTGGAACGCTCATCGTAGGGGAAACAGCAAACATCAAGGGAAAAATCGGACTCCAAACACTGGTGATCAATGGTCGCGTGGATGGAGACATCTACGCCAAAGCCCGGGTGGAAATCCATTCCACCGGCAAGGTCTACGGAACCCTCTCCACTCCAATTCTTACCATCAACGAAGGCGGGATTTTCGAAGGAAGCTGCAAAATGGAGGGTGCCGCTGGCAAGAAAGAGGAGACTGACTTCCGCTCCCAAAATCCGGACCGTCCCATGTCCTCTCCGGGGGAAGAGGAATAGGATAAAAAGCCAAAAAAATAATTGACAACATTTTTTTACTATGTTAACTAATTCACATTTTACTCCTCCATGGTGCCAGCCTTTTAGAGGAGTGTTTTTTAGCAAATAGAGGGGGGCAAATGGCTGCTTTTGCTTAACCGTCCCTTGGAGAGTTTTCTGAAAGACTGGGTAAAACCCCTTCAATTTTTGCTTACGGTTGGCTGGTATGTGGCGTTCAGCCTGATTATCCCGGTGGCGATTGGCTATTGGCTCGACAGTCCGAAAATGTTTAACAAACGGCCGTTGTTCACGTTTATTGGCCTCGGGGTCGGGACAGTTGTAGCGTTTTTCGGGCTATTTAAAATGCTCATCCGCTATCAGGCCGAGCAAGAAAAACTTAATAAGAATAGCGACAAGACGAAGAAGAGCCAGTCATGAAGGGCAACGGTCGTTACAAAGTTTTGCTGTTTTTCTTTGTTCCTGTACTCATCCTCTTTGCCGTAGGTTTTGTGTTTGGTCCTCTCGGAGCCGGTTTTTTCGGCACGAAACCTCCCGGAATCTTTCAGGTACCCAAACCCACTGTTGATCTTCCTGCGGAACCGATCTGCCACGTGGGCCACTTCTCCCTGACGAACACGCTCATTGCTTCCTGGCTTACAATCATTGTGTTGGTTGGGTTGTCTTTGCTCCTTACCCGCAAGATGAAGCCCATTCCGGGCAAGGGCCAAGCCATGGCAGAGTTGGTCGTCGAAGGGTTGTTGAATTTTGTCGAAAGTGTCGCAGGTAAAAAACACGCCAGGATGCTCTTTCCTGAAGTTGCGACCATTTTTCTCTATGTCATCACCAATGCTTACCTCGCCCTTCTCCCTTTCTTCGGCTCCATAGGACTCCATGAACATAACGATAAACTTGCACCTTTATTCCGGGCTGCCAATACGGACGTCAACACGCCCCTTTCCATCGCCATTATGTCTTTTTGTTTGGTCGAATACTGGGGAATGAAGTCATTAGGTGTCGTACACTATCTTAGTGAGTTCATCAATGTCCGTCAGTTGGGACAAGGGTTCAAAGCGCTTCTCGCAGGTCGCATAGGATCTGCCGTGATGGACATCTTCTTTGGATTTATTAATTTATTCGTTGGCTTATTGGAGATCTTCAGCCACATTATGCGGATGTTAAGCTTTACCTTCCGTCTCTTCGGCAATATGACTGCCGGCGAGATATTGATCTTGGTCTCCAGCTTTCTTATTCCCCTTGCATTCACCATCCCCTTCTACGGGTTGGAATTACTGATCGGCTTGATCCAGGCTCTTATCTTTTCTGGATTAACCCTTGTGTTCGGCACAATCGCCGTATCTCCACATGAAGAAACAGAATAATAAAAAGTGAAAGGAGGAGTTGATCAATGTCACCAGATGTAATGAAACTATTATCCGTCGGGTTAGCAGCAGGTTTGGGTTTTTTTGGTCCGGCTTTAGCTCTGGGGTTGATCGGTTATTCTGCCATGCAGTCCCTCGGACGCAACCCTGAAGCCAGGGGGGCCATCCTCACCAACATGATTCTCATCGGCGCCCTTGCCGAAGCCATAGGAATTTATGTTCTGATCGTATGTATTATTCTTGCCATGGTCGTTAAGTTTTGATTGGTATTCTGGCCGAGAGGATAAGTGGTGTTCGTGCCCTGATCGCAAAGCATGGCGATGTCGTGCGTTAAGGAGGTTTAAGTATGGGACAGGAAGGGTCACCCAATAGCTCACCGGGTATGCTTGTCGGAGCAGCGGTTGCGCTGTTTGTTGTCGTGGCTGTGGCTGTATTTTCGCTTGCCGGCTTGATTACCTATGTTGCCATGAATATGAAAGGAAACTAGTCTGCCATTAACAAGTATTTGAAGGGGGCACCATGGGAGGCTTTGCAAGTTTAGGTATTGATCCAGCACTGCTGGTCGTTTTTGTAGTCAATTTCATTATCTTACTCGTTCTGTTACGCCTCTTCCTGTACAAACCGGTCCTGAAGGTGCTTGACGAAAGGGCGAAGAGAACAAAAGAGGCTATGGAGCTGGCCGAGGCGACAAGAAAAGAATTTGAGCTCGCCAAGGGAGAAGTGCAAAAACAGATTGAAAAGGGACGCCAGGAGGCCCAGGCCATCATCGCCCAAGCGCTTCAAACCGGAGAAAGGCTGAAGGAAGAATCTCGGGAGGAAGCGACGAAACAAGCCCGGGGGATCATTGACCGAGCTCGTGGGGAGTTGGAATCGGAACGGGAAAAGATTGTCGATGTCTTGCGAACGGAATTCGTCGATATTGCTATCTCGGCGGCAGAGAAAGTGATCAAAGAGACCCTGGATAAAGAGAAACATCGCAAACTGGTCGAGGAGACGCTTCAGCAGAGTCCAGTGCTCAAGAAAGTTAATTGAATCTGTCGGGAGGCTGTCTCGAATCCCGCCCTGGGGCGGGATGAGGCCCTGCCAGAAGATGTCCCCTTTTGTGGAGATATCTCGCAATGACGATGATCTGGAGTGTTTAAGATAAAGAGATGCCAAGGATAAGTTCGGGAAAACGTTACGCCCAAGCGGCTTTTGAACTGGCCCTGGAAAGAGATGAGCTTGAGAGCTGGCAAGAGGGCTTAAAGAAGATATCCAGCATAACAACCCAAGAAGACCTCATGGATTTCCTGCAAAGTCCCCGGCTCCCCTTTGAAGCCAAAAAAGAACTCTTGCATAAGCATTTAGGGAAGATTCATCCACTGGCCTTCAACCTCATTCTTCTTCTTGTGAACAAGGGGTCTTTAAGGCTTGCCGGTAACATCCTACAGGAATACCTCGCTTTGCTGGACGCTCATCGTGGCGTGGACCGGGCCA
>Ga0335081_10003739_pt1 | contig 23959 bp, 19 predicted proteins | sample Lox_Sample_35_FD_206713 | JGI IMG/M metagenome (GOLD analysis project Ga0335081, IMG submission 206713) | Soil microbial communities from Loxahatchee National Wildlife Refuge, Florida, United States - Lox_Sample_3.5 | ecosystem: Environmental > Terrestrial > Soil > Wetlands | place: USA...
GGGCCGACGACGCCGCCAGGCACCAGACCTACGACGCGATCAAGGCCGAACTCGCGCCCGCCAGCCTGGCCGCCAGCGGCGTGACGGCCCGGGTGGGCGGGACCGTGCCGATGGAGGTCGCGATCAACTCCGAGGTCACCGCGGACATCGCCAAGGCCGAGGGATTCTCCATGCCGGTGCTGCTGATCCTGCTGCTGGTGATCTTCGGCAGCCTGGCCGCGGCCTCGCTGCCGGTGGCGATCGGCGGCGTGGCCATCCTCGGCTCGCTCACCGTGCTGCGGCTGCTCACCATGGCCACCACCGTGTCGATCTACTCGGTGAACATCACCACGATCCTCGGCCTGGGCCTGGCCATCGACTACGGGCTGTTCATGGTCACCAGGTTCCGCGAGGAACTGCACCGGCAGCCCGATGTCCAGCAGGCCGTGGCCCGGACGGTGGCCACCGCGGGCCGCACCGTCGCCGTGTCGGGGGTCACCGTCGCGGTGGCGCTGACCAGCCTGATGCTGTTCCCCGAGGACTTCCTGCGCTCGATGGGCTACGGCGGGGTGGCCACGGTCGCGGTGGACATGCTGGCCGCGCTGACCGTGCTGCCCGCGCTGCTCGCCGTCCTCGGCCCCCGGGTCAACGCGCTGCGGATCCGCCGTTCGGTGCAGTATCCGATCGAGGGGGGCCCCGCGCGGGAGGAGAGCAGCGGGGCCTGGTACCGGCTGGCGCGCAGCGTGATGCGCCGGCCGGCCGTCTACGCGACGGTGCTCGTGATCGGGCTGCTCGCCCTCGGCGCGCCGTTCCTGCGCATCTCCTGGGGCGGCACGGACGCCCGGACGCTGCCCGCCGCCTCCACGGTCAGGCAGGTTTCCGAGGCGCTGGACAGCCAGTTCCCGGCCAACTCGACCGCCCCGATCGAGGCGCTGATCACCGGGGCCGGCGCCGCGAACCCGGCGGAGCTGGCCGGCTACCTGCACCGCGTCGACGCCATCCCCGGCGTCACCGGGGCACAGGTCACCGGGGCCGGGAAGGGCACGGTCCGGGTGGACATCGGCTACGCTCCGCCCACCGTCTCGGCGGCGGCCCGGCACATCGTGACCGAGATCAGGGACACCGCCCCGCCGCCCGGCACGGCGGTGCTGGTCGGCGGGACCACCGCCGGCCTGGTGGACGAGCTGGCCAGCCTGGGCTCGACGCTGCCCTGGATGGCGCTGCTGGTGGGCGTGTCCACGTTCGTGCTGCTGTTCCTGGCGTTCGGCTCGGTGGTGCTGCCGGTCAAGGCGATCGTGATGAACGTGCTGTCGCTGTCGGCGACGTTCGGCGTCGTCGTGTGGATCTTCCAGTGGGGCCACCTGTCCGGCCTGCTGCGGTTCACCCCGACCGGGTCGATCGACCCGACGATGCCGATCTTGATGCTGGCCATCATCTTCGGCCTGTCCATGGACTACGAGGTGTTCCTGCTGTCCCGGATCCGGGAGCGGTACGACCAGACCGGCGACAACACCGCCTCGGTGGCCAGCGGCCTGCAGCGCACCGGCGGCCTGATCACCAGCCTGGCCCTGCTGCTGATCATCGTGGTCGGCGCGTTCTCCGCCTCCGGCATCACGTTCATCAAGCTCATGGGGGTGGGCATGATCGTGGCGCTGCTGGTGGACGCCACCATCATCCGGGTGCTGCTGGTGCCGGCCACCATGCGGCTGCTCGGCCGGGCCAACTGGTGGGCGCCGGGCCCGCTGCGCGGCCTGTACGCCAGGTACGGGATCAAGGAGGAAGGCCTGCCGCGTGCGGGGTCCGAGGCGCCCGGTCCGGTTCCGGCCAGCGCGCAAGGCTGATCCCCGCTCCGGCTGCCGCCCTTCTTGTGCCGAACGGGCCATGGTTTTAGCAACTACGGCCCGTTCGGCACAGACACCCCTTATGTCGCCTGGTCAGCGCGACAGGCGCCCGGACCATCGAGAACGCCGCGCCTCGGCTGACCGGACTCGCAGCGCAAAGCTGGCCGTGGCACCCGCGTTGCCTCTTTCAATTCGTGGACTTAGACTCATTCGCGAACTCGCACCCGAAGGTCGTCTTCTGACCTCTACATAAGTGCTCGCGAAGCTTCACGCTTGAGCACTCAATTCTCATTGGTGTTACGCATTGTGGTTATGTGGCCGAAGAGGCGAAAGGGGTCAAAGGCGGTCACGTAGTCGCAGTGGTTATCAGGAGCTAAACCTCCTGTTGGGGAGCATGATGAATGGTACCCGTGTGCCGGTGCTTGCCATCTTCGGGATCTCGGCGGCCATCACCGTCGGTGCTGCGCTACTTCCAGGACTGGATTTCGCTTCTCGTGTCCCTACGCTGCGTGTGGCACTCGACGCAGTGCCTGCGCTCGTCGCCCTGGTTGCGGCGTATGTCATCGGCGACCGCCTGCTACGGGGTGGTCGCCTGGCCGAGTTGGCGCTCGTCTGCTCATTCGGTGCACTAGCCCTATCAGAACTGGCATTCGTTTCTATCCCGGTAATGTCGCGGCGGTTCTGGCCAGACCTATCGGTGTGGGCGGCGCTGGCGGGCAGTGCGCTCGGCGCTGTGCTGCTCGCCCTGGCAGCGTTCGCCCCTCACCGGAAGCTGCGGTCGGGCGGGCTGGCCCTGGTCGCGAGCGGAGCCGCGGTGACGGGGGCGCTACTTCTGATCGCCATCCTGGCGTCCGCGTTCGCTGCTCGCTTGCCGAAGCTGCCCTTCGCCGCGACAGCGCAGGGCCTGCTGGTGGGGCCTTATCCGCACGCGGACGCCGTGCTGTCCGCTCTGGAGGCCGCGGTGGCGGCGACGTACGGATTGGCGGCGGTTGGATTCCTTCGCCGTTCCGAGCGAATTCACGACGAATTCTTCGGCTGGCTCGCAATCGCCGCCATCCTGGCCGCAGCCGCGCATGCGAATTATTCTCTGCATCCGGCTCTTTACGCGCAGTGCGTCTCGATCGGCGACGTATTCCTCGTGTGCTTCTACGCGGTGCTGCTCGCGGCATCGGCTCGCGAGATCTGGTCGCGCTGGCGCGCGTTGCCGGAGGCCGCCGTCCTAGAGGAGCGACGGCGTATCGCTCGCGATCTGCACGACGGGCCGGCCCAGGATCTCGCTTACTTGCTGCGTAGCATTAATTCTCTCAACGGGGTGGTTGATAAAAACACCAGGGCGCATTTGCGCCGGGCGGCTGAGCGAGCCCAGCACGAAGTGCGGCTGGCCATCGACACCTTCGCCGCGGCTCACAGCCAGTCCGTTAACGCGGCTGTCGCTCAGGCGGTGGGCGAGGTCGCAGCGCGTGAACACGTCAGGCTGGAACTCGACATGGTCCCCGGTGTCCGGCTGCCGGCCGCGCGGGCGGACGCGCTCGTGCGGATCGCCAGCGAGGCGGTGGGCAACGCTGCCCGTCATAGCGGGGCTGCGCGAGTGTGCCTGAGCCTGCAGCGCCAGGGATCGCGTGTGCGGCTGCACGTTAGCGACAATGGCGGCGGCTTTGAACTCGCGGTCGCGTCCGAAGGTTTCGGGCTTACCTCGATGCGCGAGCGTGCCAGTTCGATCGGTGGCGAGTTCCGGATCTCCTCCGCGCCAGGACGAGGCACGGACGTCGAGGCCCTGCTGTGAGCGCGGCGGCGGAGCCGCCGTGGCGCGTCCTCATCGCCGATGACCACGCGCCTACCCGCGATGAGGTGCGCCGTGTCCTTGACGGCGATGAGCGCTTCGAGATCTGCGCGGTGGCCCAGGACGCGGCCGAGGCGGTCCAGGCCGCCCTTCGTGAAAGACCCGACGTCTGCCTGCTTGACCTCAGCATGCCTGGCGGCGGCATGGCCGCGGTGTGGGAGATCGCCTCGCGGCTGCCCGAGGCGAAGATTGTGATATTGACCATTTCCGACACCGATGCGAGCCTGTTCGGCGCACTCCAGGCGGGCGTCTGCGGGTACCTGCTGAAGACGATGGACCTGGACCGGCTGCCCGACGTGCTTGACGGCGTCCGTCACGGCGAGGCAGCGATGCAGCGCACGCTGGTGGCGCGCGTCCTCGAGCACTTCCGTCGGCGGGAGCCGCGTTGGCGCCAGCCTGTCGGTTCCGGGCGCGCGCGGTGGCGGCTGACGAGCCGCGAATGGGAAGTGCTCGATCTGCTCGCGCAGGGACGGTCGACCGCCGAGATCGCCGAGCAGCTCGTCCTGTCATCCAGCGCGGTACGGGTACACACTGCCTCCATTGTGCGCAAGCTCGGAGTTCCGGACAGGGCCGGCGCCGTGGAACTCTTCCGTCGGCGCTCAGACAGCTGAGCGAGCACGAGCCTGCGGCAGGCGCTGCGGGCACGCCAACCGGATGGGTTTGTTCAGAAACCTGAGCGGCTTGGGGCCGTGACCGCGCTGTCGGCTACCCCCATCTGACGCATACGGTGGCACACGGGTGCAAACCGCCTGACTGGCTATCACGGAGGCCTAGCTAGCGGCGACTCGCAGATGAGTGCCGGTGAGATCACCGGCGTGGACCTGGCCTCACCCTCTAACGAGCGGGCCCGAGGGGAGTGGGATGAGTGAGCACGCGTACGGTTGGGTGGACGGCCTGCGAGAGGTCTGTCACGACATCCGGCAACCGATAGCAGCAGTGCTCGGCGTCGCGGGAGCGGCGTTGACCAACCCGGATCTGCCGGACGACACGCGTAGCCGCCTGGAGCAGATCATCGCGATGGCTGAGTGGCAGACAGACGTGGTCGAGAACTGGCTAGAGGTCTCGAGTGGCAGCCAGCCAGGCGCGGGTTATACCGACGTCATCCGCGCTGTCAACGAGGCAGCCGTCGCCGAGCGGCTGACATGGGCGGGCGACCTTACCCTGGTATGGCCGCCTGAGCCGGTATTTATCACGCTGCACCCCGTTATCCTGCGGCGATTGGCCGCCAACCTGCTCGGCAATGCCACGCGCGCGGCTGGCCCATGCGGCACCGTAACCGTCGAGGTGTCCAGGCGGGACACCTGGGTGTTGCTGGCGGTCGAGGACGACGGTCCCGGCTTCGGCTGGCTCTCCGGCGGCCGCGGGCTTGGCTTGCCCGCCGTGGCACGGCAAGCCGCCCAGCACGGGGGAAGACTCGAGTGCGGCAGGGGCAGCCTCGGAGGAGGGCGAGTGAGGCTGTGGCTGCTGTCGGCGGCGTCGCGGGCAGAAGGGAGGGCAGCCGATGCGGCTTGTCCTGTGTGACGACAACCGCCTGCTGTGCGAGGCGCTCGCCTCCGTCTTCCAAGCGCACGGTCATGAGGTACTGGCCATCGCGACGAGCGTCACCGATAGCGTCGCGGTTACGGCCACGCACCGGCCCGATGCCTGTCTGCTGGACGTGCGTTTCCCGGACGGCAGCGGTCTGGACGCGGCCCGGGCGATACAGCGCTGCCATCCGGACACGAAGATCCTGGTGCTTTCCTGCGTTTCCGACCTTGGGGTCCTGTCGGAGGCCAAGCAGATAGGCGTCGCGGGATACGTCCGCAAGGACCTCAAGGCCGATACGATCATGGCCGCTCTCGACGTGATCGGCGCCGGAGGAACGGCCTTCGGCCCCAGATACTCAGGCCAGGCAAGCTGGCGCACGGCGGCGTCACCCAGCGAGGACCTGCTGGGCACGCTCACGCCGCGCGAGGCGCAGGTCCTGCGGCGGATCGTCGCGGGCCAGAGCACCGGGCAGATGGCCCGCGAGATGGGCGTTGCCACCAGCACCTTGCGCAGCTACGTCAAGAACATCCTGGCCAAGTTGGGAGCGCACAGCCGACTGGAGGCTGCCGCTATCGCGAGCCGGGAATCCGGGCTGGTAGACGGGACCCGGCCGATCCCGCCGGTAACCGGGCCCGCGGAATCCGGGCCCGCCGGCGCACTGATGGACATCCCTCCCGCGCAGCCGACCGTCAGGCCGGAGTGACGACGCGGTCGGTCCTCGGGTGGCAAAGACGAAAAAGGCTCAGCGCAATGGGTATCAACGTTCTTGTCGCCGATCAGGAACGCGCCTTTGCGGACGCGCTAGCCGCCCGGCTGGAAGCCGAAAGCGACATCGAGGTGGTGGGCGCAGTTCGGGTTACGACGCCGGGGCCGTCCCTGCTCGGGCGAGATTCCGCCGATGTTCTCGTGCTCGACGGCGATCTACCTAGCGGAGCCGCGAACCGCCTGTGCGAGGAAATGTCGGGGCGCGCAATAGCAACCCGGGTGGTCATGATCAGTTCGTCGTCCGGGCCGGCTCGTATCGTGCAGGCGATCAGGGCCGGAGCGGCCGCCTGGGTGGGCAAGGACGAATCCGTGGAGCACCTGCTCCGTGTCATCCGGGGTGTCGCCCGAGGTGAGACCTGGCTGCCTCCGGCGGAGGCAGGGAACGTGCTGCGGCTGCTGCTGCAGCGGGGACGGCACAGCGAGGCCGAGCGCCTGCTGGCAGTGCTCACATCGCGTGAACGCATGGTGCTGTCTTGTTTCGCCGCGGCCGGCGGGCGACGTGACGTAGTGGCGGAACAACTGTACGTGTCCGTCAATACTGTGCGGACCCACATGCAGAACATCATGGCGAAGCTGGGCGTCCACTCGGCGCTGGAAGCAGTGGCGCTCACCCGGGATCGCGCGGGCCCGATTCCGCCGGATACCGGCTGATCCGGACTGCGGGGCCCACGGGGCTCATCCGCGCCGTCGTTATGATCACGGCGGCGATAGCCGTGCTCATGTACTTTCCGCGGCCATCCGCTTGGCCCCCGCCATCAGGATCGCCCTCGCCGGTCGCAGCGATCCAGTTCGGTACCCTCCCCCCGGGGGCGAAACTCCCGTCCGGAGCGCAGTGCGCGCGTTCGGCGAGAGCGGCGCCGAGCCCGGAGAACAGGCCGGCGAACGCGGTCTTCAACCAAACTACCGGAGAGAGCGTCGGACGTGACTTCCTTCCTGCCGGCGATAGCCCGCAGGTAACCAGGCTGGTCCCGTTGATCAGCGGCGACTTCACCGGCACCACCGAGGAGATCCTCGGTGGGCAGCCTGCAAGTGGGGTATCAGCTGTACATCAACACGGTCAAGGTGTACCTGCAGGAGCGGGTCTGGCAACAGCCTAATTTCAACCAGGCGGGCTGACCGGTCTTTCCGGCCGGGCAACCTAACTGTGGTGAGTTCCGCTACGCCAGCTGAGGGCTGTGCCACGCCGACGCGCACCCTAGATTCAACGACAACGAGGTTATGCTGCGGGATCGCGGAGCCGCGGCCGGCGATTCAGGTAATGCAATCCAGGAGGGGGACACAGTTGATGCGCACGCCTATGGCTGGGGGGCTCCACGTCGCCGTGGCCGGATGCGGTTACTGGGGGTCCAAGCACGTCCGGGTGCTGCACGCGGCCGACGACGTGGACGAGTTGGTCCTCGTCGACACCAGGGAAGATCGTTTGCTGCCCCTCAGCCGCAGCTATAAGATCTCCCGTTGCCATACCGCTCTGGAGCCGGTGCTTGAGCACGTCGACGCGGTGGTCGTGGGAACACCGCCGAGTACGCACGTTCCGCTCGCGCTGACTGCCATCAGGGCGGGCAAGCACGTCCTGGTGGAAAAGCCGCTCGCGCCCAGCAGCGCGGAAGCGCGGACCCTCGTGGCGGCGGCGGCCGCCGCGAACGTGGTCCTCATGGTGGGGCACACCTTCGAGTACAACCCGGCGGTCCGGAAGCTCGCGGAGCTGGTGCGCACCGAGGAACTCGGCCAGCTGTACTACCTCGACAGCGCCCGGCTCAACCTGGGCCTGTACCAGAACGACGTCAACGTCATCCTCGATCTCGCCCCCCACGACATCTCTATCATCAACTACGTGCTGGGCCGCACGCCGGTCGCCGTCCAGGCGTGGGCTTCCCGGCACGCTCACCGGCGGCTAGAGGACGTGGCCTACCTCCGGCTCTACTACGACGACTGCCTCGAAGGCTCCGGCCTTTCGGCGAACATCCACGTCAGCTGGCTCGACCCGTGCAAGGTACGCAAGATCACGGCCGTCGGGAGCAAGAAGATGGCCGTCTACGACGACCTTGCCGCCGAGGAGCGGATCCGCATCCTGGACAAGGGCGTGTCTCTCCCGGACGGCGATGACCTCACTCAGCCTCCGATGTCGTACCGCTACGGGGACATCGTGGTCCCGTTCGTCTCTCCCGAGGAACCGCTGGCCGCCCAGGACCGGCACTTCATCGAGTGCATCGTGAAGGGAACCCAGCCCCTCACCGACGGCGCGGACGGGCTGTCGGTGGTGGAGGCGCTGGAGGCGGCCGAGTTGTCCCGGCGGTTCGGCCGTCCTGTGCTGCTGGACGAACTCAGGCCGGGCGGTTTCATCGACCGCTCGTGCGTACAGGGTGATGATCGCCCGGCCGGTCTGCGGTCCCCGGGATCGCAAGCCGCGCACCAAGTGTCTGCCTCCAGCCCGGTGCTGACCATCTCTGGTTCCGAGGCCGGATAACGATGCATGCATCGGCCGCGGGCGGGCGGGCCCCCGGCCAAGCCAGCGATCCGGCCGAGCTGTCCAGGCCGGCATCCGCCACGGGCGATTCACTCACGGTTGCCGCCTGGACGATGCTGAGCCGCGTTACCGGGCTGGTCAGAGTTGCCGTAGTCGGCGCGGTACTGGGGCCCACGTACCTCGGGAACACCTACCAGTTCACGAACTCGCTGCCGAACCTCATCTATTACGGCTTTCTCGCCGGAGGGCTCTTCTCGTCACTACTTGCCCCGGCGCTCGTGCGTCATATCGACGTCGGCGACCGGCGAGCCTCGGAACGGGTGGCTGGTGGTTTCCTGGGCGTGACGCTCGCGGCCATGGTGGCGGTCGCGCCGCTGGCGATGGTCCTTGGACCGCTCGCACTTAAGATCGCGGCCCTGGGCGGGCCACAAGCGGCTGGCGCCGCGGAAGTCCGCGTCGGGCGCCTGTTGATCATGATGTTCATCCCGCAGATGTTCTTTTACGGCGTGGTCGGTACCGCGACCGCCGTGATGAACTCCCGACGGCGCTTCGCGCTTGCCGCCGGAGCGCCGGCGGTGGAGAACCTCGGCACCATCGCCGTACTCCTGTCGGCGGGTGCGATATACGGCACGGGCAGGGGCATCGGAAACTTGCCGACCAGTGAAATACTCCTGCTGGGGCTCGGCTCGACCGGCGCCGTCGGCTTGCACGCGGCCACCCAGTGGTGGGGAGCGAGGCGGGCCGGGGTGACGCTACTGCCACGTCCCGGCTGGCGCGATTCCGAGGTCCGGACCGTCGTGCGGCGGGCGGTCCCCGCGCTAGGCCAGGCAGGGCTGTCCGCGGTTCAGCTATTGGTCCTGCTGATAGCCGCGAACCGCCTGCCGGGGGGGATCGTCGCTCTCCAGATTGCCTGGAACTTCTACACCCTGGCCAACAACCTTGGCACGACGCCGGTAGCGCTATCGCTGGTTCCCCGGCTGGCGCGGATGCACCTGAACGGCGACGTGGCGGCCTTCAGTGACACCCTCGTCGACGGCCTGAGGCTGGGGTTCTTCATCACCATCCCGGCAGCGGCCGGCTTTCTGCTCTTGGCCGGGCCCCTGGCGAGAGCGAGCTCGTTCGGCGAGATGCACTCGGCAGCGGGTGTCGCCATGGTCACTGCGGCGCTGGGCCCGCTGTCGGTGGCGGTTGTCGGCCAGACCGCCTTCGTGATCGCAACGTATGCGTCCTATGCACGGAAGGACACCAGGACACCCCTGCACTCGATGATCCTGCAGGCTGCCGTGTGCCTCACGGTCGCGGGTCTGAGCGTGCTCGTCCACGGGACGGCGGTGCTGATCGTGCTGGGCCTGGCCGTGTCGGTATCGGTCATCGTGGCCGCGAGTCACCTGCTGGCACGGATGTGGCGGATCCTCGGCCGCGGCACAAAGCAGCTCTGGCCGTCGCTGGCCAGGTTCGTGGCGGGAGCCGCCATCATGGCCGGCCCAGCCTGGCTTACCGCCACCGTGGTCCCGGACCTGCTTGGCCCCCCGTTCGGCCTGAGGGTAGGCGTGATCGTGGCCGCCCTGGTCGGGGCGGCGGTGTACCTGGCAGTGGAGGCGCTATGGCGCACCGCAGAGGTGAACTGGCTCGTCGGAGGCGTAGCGGAGATGCGGAGCAAGAGCGGGCAGAAGCTCGCGAGCCGGGCCGGGGTCGTCATCGGCCTTCCCGGGCGCGCTTCGGCCGGCCGCGGATCGCTCCCGCCGGATGAGCGGAACCGGCAGCTGCTGCGACGTTCGCAGGACCGCTGGCTGATCGGGTCCGCCTTCCTCGCAGCCGCGGGCGCCGGCGCGCTGGCAATGATCGGGCCACTCAAGGCGCTGGCCGCCGTACTGGCCGTGACGGTGATCGCATGTGTGTGGTGGCGGCCCGTGCTCGCCGCCTACCTGGTCATCGGGCTGACACCGCTCACGGTGAACGTCAACGTCGGTCACGCCCTGCCTCTCGTCCGGCCGAACGAGGCGATCGACCTGCTCGTGGGGGCGGCACTCGCGGCCCGGGGCCTGGTCATGGCGCGCACGGGCCAGCTGCCCAGGATCCGGCTGGACCGGGTCGAGTTGGCCATGGTCCTGATGGCGGTGTCCAACTCGATCGTCCCGCTGCTGTGGATGACGGTCCGGCAGGAGGCGATCAGCCAGGACGACCTCCTCTACAGCCTGGTGTTGTGGAAGCTCCTCGGCATCTACGCGATCGTCCGGTTCGTGGTGCGCACCGACCTGCAGGTACGCCGATGCCTGTGGTTGTGCGTGATCACTGGTTCTATCGTGGCGTTGGCCGCGATTTTGCAGTCGCTCTCGCTGCTCGGCGTGCCGAGGCTGCTCGCCGAGTTCTTCGGCGGCCCGACCGAGTTCGGTCCCCCGGGAGGCCGGGGCAGCTCGACCTTGGGACTTCCCGCCGCCACCGCGGATCTCATGATCTTTGACATGGCCATCGTGGCGGGCCTTTGGACGCGTTACCGGCGGCACCCGCTGGTGCTGGCGGTCGCCGGCCTGCTGATGCTGTTCGGGGCGCTGTCCGCGGGAGAGTTTTCCGGGGCCATTGGCCTAGTCGTGGGGGTCGTATGCATCGCCATCGTGTCCGGCTCACCGAAGATGCTTGCCTGGTTCGTGCCCGGCGCGGTGATCGGTGGATACGTCCTGTGGCCGGTGCTCAGCATCCGTCTCGGCGGCTTCCAGTCGGCGTCCGGCCTGCCGCAAAGCTGGCTCGGGCGGCTGACCGACCTGGAGATCTACTTCTGGCCCAGGCTCTTCTCTGATTGGAACTTCGTGCTGGGCGTCGAGCCCTCGGCTGTCATAGCGAGGGTGAGCTACTCGGGGAACCTGGTCTGGATCGAGAGCGGCTACACGTGGCTGCTCTGGGGCGGCGGCATACCGCTGTTGGCGAGCTTCCTGTTCTTCACCTATGTCGTGGCGAAGAGGGGCTGGCTAGCGGCGTGGCGGCGCGGCGACGCGCGGAGCGTGGCAGGCATCGGGGTCTTCGTCGCAGTCATCGTGATCGCCGTGCTCATGGTCTTCGACCCGCACCTGACCTACCGGGGCTCGGGGGACGTGTTCTTCGCCTTGATCGCGCTGGCGGCGCCTCGGTACAGGCGTCGCGACCTAACCGCGTGGCAGCCGGTCCCGCACCAACTGACCATGCCGCAACCGGCCGTGCCGCCACTTGTCACACGGTAACCGGCCACTCACAGCTGGGTGGACGCGAAGGGATTCACATGACATCTCATAGCGAGCTGAACGATGTGAACGGGAACGGCGGGAAACCCCGGCGGCGGCTGCCCGCCCGCCTGAACGGGCAGCTGGCGCCGGGCCCGCCCCACGGTGGAGACCAGGGACGGCAGCTAACGAGACTGACCGCGCAGCAGCTCCGCGACGCGCCAGGTGCCCCCGCCACGGGACCGCGGTTCCTCGCCGCGCACGCGTTCTTGATCCTGGCTGTGGTGATTGTCACGATCGGTGGCGCCGGCCTCCTGGTGCACTCGCAGACCCTCCTGTACAAGTCTCAGGCGGTCGTGTCCGTCGAACCTGCGGCGGTGGCAGCGAGCAGCGGCAACCCGCCCAACATGGCAACGGAGGAGGGCGTCGCGACGTCCGAGATCGTGCTCGCGAGGGCCTCCCTTCTGCTGAACGTGCCCGTGGCCGCGCTGGCGAGCGGAGTGTCCGCCAAATCGCCGGGCACCACCACCCTGCTGCAGATCACCTACGCCGACCCGGACCCGCGTATCGCACAACAGCGCGCGCAAGCGATCGCGCAGGCGTACGTCTCCTACCGGTCCCCCCAGTCGACCGGGGCACGCGGCCAGAACCCGGCGAAGTCCACGGCGCCAACCGCCGTGCTCATCACGCCCGCGTCGCTGCCCACCTCGCCAGCCAGCCCGAATCGTGTGCTCGACATGGGCATCGCGGTGATCGTCGGATTCGCTCTGGGAATCGGAGCCGCGTTGCTTCGCGACCGCATGGACGACCGCGTGCGTGGAGTGTTCGACCTCGAGGCCCAGGCTGACGCCCCGGCACTTGGGCTGATTCCCTCCTTCCGGCCCGGCTGGCGAGATCCTCGCGGTCGGCTGGTCATGGTGACTAAGCCGGGTTCCATCGTCGCGGAGGCCTTCCGCGGCTTGCGGACGCGGCTGCTGCTGACCGGGCGCGGGAACAGCAAGGCGGTGCTCGTCACCAGCCCGGGCTGGGAAGACAGAAGCACGATCGCGGCCAATCTGGCGGTCGCGATCGCCCAGTCGGGCCGCTCTGTCGTGCTGGTGTGCGCCGACCTGCGCAGGGGCCGGGCTCATGAACTGTTCGCGCCGGTGAACGGATACGGCCTCAGCGGGCTGCTTGAAGGCCGGACCGATCTGGCGGAAGCTCTCCAGGCCACCGAGGTTCCCGGACTCCGGCTGCTCCCTCCGGGCGTGGCCCCGGCCGATCCGGCCGCGCTGCTGGAACGTTCCGCTTGGCGCATGGCGCTCGACGATATGCACATGCTCGCGGATACGGTGATCATCGAGGCTCCCCCGGTACTGACGAGCGCGGACCTCCAGCCGATGGCAAACTTCACCGAGATCATCCTGATGGTGGCGGATGCGAAGCGGACTACCCGGGCGCAGCTGCGAGTCGCCGCGCGCGAGGTCCGGCGTATGCGCGGCAACCTGGCCGGATGCGTCCTCGACAACGTAGGCGCGCGCCGGCGGCTACGCTCGGCCCGGCCGCAGCCAGTCGCCGAAGGGCACGCCGAGGTGGCCGGCTCCGACGGGGCGCTGACCGCCAGCCCGGGCCGGGCCGACCCGGATACGGTGGAATTTGACCTGCCGGACAGGGGCGCTGACAAGGAATGGGGCACTGACGAGGATCCGGACACCGCCGGCAGGCTGGACGCCAGTGCCCACCCGGACACCGCCGCCGGGCCGGACGGACCAGCGCAGGCCATCCAGCACGCTCCGGTTTCCGCTGCCAGGCAGCAGGACGGTGAGCTGGCAGCGGAGCAGTTACTGTACGTCAAGGACTCATCCGTCAAAGTCCTTGACCCATAGGATCGCTAGGAATTGTGGATAACATCCCGCAGGCAGGTTTCTTCAGCTGCGAGAAATGGGGTTCTTATTCCGTTTAACTGCTATACGCGGCGCGCATAGTATTAAGGCGAAGATATGTCACTACGATTTTATGGCATGGAAGGCCGTATACGCATAGCAGCCGCGCTGGCGATATCAATGGCTGGGTTGAGCGCCGTCGCTGTCCTTGCGCTCACAGCCGCGTCACACCGGTCATCTAATGCGGTCTCCAGGCAGACTCGCTGCCAGGTCAGCGACAGTGCCATGGAGACCTCGGAGCTCGATGGCGGCCGGAACAACCTGCAGGCGAATGAGTACAATTCAAGCGCGCCCTTGACCATCTGCAGTAATGGCATGCCCCAGTTCGAGGTAACAAGGTCCGGCATCAATATTGTAGCCAATGGGACGCCTGGCGCTTATCCGTCGCTTTATAGGGGCTGCCACTGGGGAACCTGCACTTCTGACAGCGGACTACCCATCGAAGTCGCGACCCTGGAAAGAGAGGGCACGGTCACGACTTCCTATGTCACGCAAACGGTCAGCGGAGGTGCCTGGGACGACGCCTACGACATCTTCTACAACGCGAGCCCGACTGGGACGCAGGCCTCCGGGTCAGGTATAGAGATGATGATCTGGCTCACGCATAGCGGGGCGGTCAAGCCCGCTGGTTCGATAGTCGCCAGCAATGTGACCATTGGCGGAGAAGTCTACGACGTCTGGTGGGACGGCTACACGGTTACCTATGTCCGGGTCAAGCCAGCAACGTCAGTCAGCCGTCTTGACCTCGGCCCCCTTGCAGCAGACTCTGTCACCAGAGGCTATATGCCCGCATCGTGGTGCCTAATCGATGTAGAGGCGGGCTTCGAGATCTGGCAAGGGGGAACCGGCCTGAAGGCAAGCTCATTCTCGGTATCACCCTGAGTGCCAGGGCACCGTCACTCTCCGCGGCGGTAACCGCCGGCCACGCGTGACGCCGAATGTCTCGAAGCTGTCTTTCCCGATCGGGCGGGCCGGGTTACCGACGTAAACATTCCTCGGTGCTGATTCCCTGACCATCACGGCACCGGCCCCAAGTACACAATCCTCGGCCAGGTGGAGATCGTTTGCCAGACAGCTATTGATACCCAGGAAAGATCCGCGGCCCACCAGGCAGTCACCAGCGATAACGACATGCGAGGCAAAGAAGCAGTCATCCTCCACCACGCTATTGTGCCCGACGTGAACTCCGTTCCAGATTGTGACATTATTGCCGATGCGGACCATGTGCTGCAGCGTGCTGTATTCGAAGATACAGGCGTTCTCGCCGATTTTAACATTATGCCAGACGAGCGCATTGCTGCTGACGTAGGAGACGCACGCGTAACCGGCATCTTTGACTGTTTGGTAAAGTCTCCTCCGGAGGAGGTTCAGCTGCGTCGCTGATGCTGCTACGAATGCTCGATATTCCGAAGGCGGGTAGACAGAGGTGAGCGCGTCCAGCTGTACGACCGGAAGGCCGCAGAAGTGGTCAGACTGAATGAAGTCCTTTTCTGCACTGAACGCGACTACCTCATGCGGGGAATCGTACGTGAAGTGCTCAAAGGCGATGGCGGCGTGTTCGCCAGCGCCGATGATAACAACAGGCTCGCCTCCTGGCGTTGCCTGCAGTGCATGCTGTGCATATGCAGGTCTCATATGCTTCATATCACGCGCGCCTCCGTCCGCGAGATGCCGGCTCGTGGCCATACACCACTCACGTCACTCACGCTTGATGTGCCTCCATGGCGGCGACCCGTGCCTGCCGGCGTACGCTCCTGGCATAGGCCACGGGTCCCATCAGCATCGACCGGCGTTTCCGCCATTTGAGCCCTCCCAGAAGGTCTAGCGGCGCCGTGGTGCCCGGGAAGTCCGCCTTGCGAAGATAGCCGATCCCGGTCGGCACCAGCCGTATAAGCTCGGGGAGCACGCTGGGCCGGTGCCGCAGCAGGGCCGCGTAATAAGCGGTCAGGCCGGTGCCGTACCCCTCCTGCTGACGGCGGAGACCGCCCAGATCCCGCCGGTGGTCGTGGCGCATCAATGCCGCAGGCTCGTAAGCGATGCGGTATCCGGCCAGCAGCACCATCGTCATCGCGAGCAGGTCCGCCCCTGCGCGGGCAGGCGTTCCCGGTCCCAGGGCGACGTCGAAGCCACCGATGCGGTCAAGTGCCTCCCGCCGGAAAGCGATGCACGCGCCGGTGCCGAATGGGGGTATCGGGTAAAGGGGGCTCTGCGGGTCGTGGCGGGAGAAGATCTCCGGCGAGAAGCCACGGCCCTTGCGGAACCCGCCGTACTGCTCGTACAACTCCTGCGCCGGAGTGTCCAGCCGGGCCGGAAGCACCATGCCGGTGACGCACCCGATGTCGCCGCCCCGGGCGAAGCCGCAGGCCAGCCCGGCCAGCCAGTAGCAGTCGGGTTCCCCGTCATCGGCACAGAAGGTTATGATCTCGCCCGCCGAGGCTGCCACCCCGGCATTGTCCGCCCGTGACGTTCCTGCGCGCGGTTCCCGGACGTAGCGCACCGGCACCCCGCTGCCCTGGACGGAGTCCACGAAGGTCCGCATCACGTCGCTGGTGGGAGCGTTGTCCACCACCACGACCTCGAATCGGGGATACTCCTGCCGGCTGAGGCAGTCCAGCCAGGTATGCCGCCGCTCCGCCCGACCATGGGTAGGGACAATGACGCTGATGAAGGGGGCCGCGGCCAGTACCGCCTGACGATGGCGCAGGAACGGCCACGCAGCGGGCTCCGCCGTTAGTCCCTCACCGGTGAGCTGCCGGGGCGGGGGAAGCCCTGCTGCGGCGAAACGCTCCATAACGGGTTCGCGGACTTGCTGCCAGAGCACCGCGCCGAGCTGATCGGGGGTCAGTCCTTCCTGATCCAGGTGGACCATGCACACGCCGACCGGTTCGGTCTGCAGCCGCCCCAGCACCCACACCTGCAGGTGGGGCCCGTCGTAGGGCACAGCCGGCAGCGGCTGCGTGAGCTCGACGTCCATCATCCGGACCGGGGAGAACCACTCGCTGGCCCGTGTCACGGCCGCCTCAGCCGGAGGTAGTACGCGTGGTGAAAGGGTCATATGCTCAGCCCTTGCCTATCGGCCGAGTACCACCGATTCTCAGCCACATTACGGAATTGCAGGAACAGCCGCTACCATTTCCATGCCGGAGGCAAGCCCGGGGCGAAACTCCCAGGCATTCTTATGTATTGTCTCTAACACTGTAGGCCAGGGCCGACTCCGGCGTATCCCCTGTATGACGTAGACGGCCTCGCACGGATGAGGATTGGCGAAGTTGTCACTCATATCCGATTGTCTGTAGGGCGTCCATTGCCGGCCGTTCGGGAACAGGCGCCACGACCACCTCCGGGGTCTGGGCGGTCCCGCCGTCAGATGCAGGGATACCGCTCCGGCCTGACCGCTGATCACCCAGCCGAGAGAGGCAGCATGAACATGGATGATCACAAGACATCATCGGCGTGCAGTAAGCCGTCGCGCGATCGCGGGCCACGGCCACACCTGGTGCAAGCCGCCTGCGCGGCTCCACCGCGAACGACATCCCAAGGGCAAGCCTTGCCGGATGTCTGGCCTTCGCAGTCGCGCTTGGCGCACCGCACAAAGAAACTCTTGCTTCGAACACCCATGAGAGGACTATTCACATACCGATATAGTTTCATGTTCTCGCCATCGCAACTCGGATTTCTCTGCAAGCAGATCACGAACACGGCTGAAGTTCCCGGGTCAATTCTCGAGGTGGGCTGCGCGTTTGGCGCAACTACGGTCTTTCTTAATCGCCACATCGATACCCTTGGCATCGATGTTGACTACTACGCGATCGATACATTCGCAGGTTTCACTGCGGACGACATCGCATACGAACACTCGCTCGGTCGCCACTACAGGTACGATACTGACTTCCGCGGCAACAGCAAGCCCTGGTTCGACCGAACGATGCGCCGGAACGGCGTCCGGCGCGCGACATCCTTCCGCGCGGACGCTACCACATTCGATTACACGAAGATCGCTCCGTTCCGGTTCGTGCTTGTCGATGTCGACCTGTACCGCCCGGTGCTGGCGGTCTTGGAGAACACATATGAGCTGGTTTCCCCTGGCGGGACGATCGTCACCGATGACTGCCAGGAGGGCGGTCGGTGGGCTGGCGCTTACGACGCGTTCACCGAATTCACGAAGAAAAGAGACCTCGAAGCCGTCATCACAGATGACATGCTCGGGCTGATTACCAAGCCTCAATCCACTAGGAAATCCAGGTGATCATTGCGGTGCCGCCGGGAGGAGGCTACCCGTGAAGGAGATCCCTGCCGCTTCCGAATATTTACGGAGGAACAGCATTGACGGCAGCCGAGCGCCCGAAACGATGGGGCATTACCCTTCCGCTGCACCGGATACCGCTTCCGGAGCAGCGAGACGTTATAGCCCGGCTCACCGACCTTGGTTACACCGACGCCTGGTCCTCCGAGGTCAACGATGCCGACGCCTTCACGCCGCTGGCGCTCGCCAGCCAGTGGGCTCCCGGCCTCCGGCTCGGCACCGCGGTCGCACCGATTTACACGCGCGGCCCTGGCCTGCTCGCGGTCAGCGCGGCGACGCTGGAAAGCCTCGCGCCAGGACGCTTCGTGTTCGGGATCGGGACCTCGTCACCCCTGGTCGTGGAGCAATGGAACGACGTCCTGCTGGAAAGGCCCTACCAGCGCACGCTTGACATGCTGAGGTTTCTGCATGCAGCCCTGGCCGGGGAGAAGGTAACCGAGGATTACGAGACATTCACCATCCGTGGATTCCGGCTGGAGGTCCCGCCCGCTTCGCCTCCGCCACTCGCGCTGGCGGCACTACGCCCAGGCATGATCAAACTGGCCGCGACGGAGGCCGAAGGCGTCATCACTAACTGGCTGTCTCCCGGCGACGTAATCCAGGTGCGCGGGGTGGCGGGCCCAGGGCCCGAGCTCATTGCCCGGGTGTGGGTGTGCCCGAGCGCGGATCCCGACATCGCTCGCGCCGCGGGACGGCGCCTGATCGCGAGGTATCTCACCGTGCCGGTCTACGCCGCATTCCACACCTGGCTTGGCCGGGGAGATGCGCTCGCGCCCATGCTGGCCGGGTGGGCGGTCGGGGACCGCAAGCAGACACTCGCCGGGATCAGCGACGAAGTCGTCGATGAGCTGATCGTGTACGGCACGCCAAGGGTATGCCGTGAGCGCATCGCCGATTACCTCGAGCACGGCCTCGATACCGCAGTCATCAGGATCATTCCTGCGCCTGGAGTCGATGTCGCGCAAGCCGTCAGAGATCTTGGGCGGGACGGCTGAAGCTGCCGGACGGCGACCTGCTCCTGCGAAGGGAGGAGCATGAACCGCGCCGGGTCCGGCGGCGGAGAATGCCATGGTCTGGCCAGGAACCGCATCGTGCAGGAACGTGCCGTTACACGACCGGTGAACGACGTCCCGAGCGCTCCTATTGCCTGGGCTCGTACTCCACACCGTCGGGTGCGCGCGGCCGCCTCGGCGGTCGCGCCGCGATCACCCGCCTGTGTGCTTGATACGAGCATCATGGATCACCTCCGTCATTGGTGAGCCCGTCGAGCCGTTTCTCAAGCTTCTCGATGCGTGCCAGGAGGTCATGAGCGCGCAGGCCCAGCGTCTGCCGCGTGGACGTGATGACGGCTGACGCCGGCAGCGGGCTGTCGCCGTCGGCGAATACCTCGTGGATCCTGAGCATCCCGTCTCCGGTCAGCACGTCCACGAATCCATCCGCCCGCGACCTTCCGACGACCCGCCCTGGCACACGGCCCGCGTAGCAGGGCGCGGCCCTGACCGGCGACGCCCGCACGACAGCGATCCGGCGCGTCTCAAGGTAGGTATGAGCTCGTGGCCACGGCGGCGAGAGGGCCCTCAGCAGCGCGTAGATCCGGTCCGTCGGCTGCGACCAGTCGATCTCCCCATCCGCGGGAACGCGCTGACACGCGTAGGTGGCCGCTGACTGATCCTGGGGCTCGCCGTCATATCCGTCGAGGTACCGCGCGACCGTGTCGCCGAGAACCGCTTCCTGGATATCGTTCAGCACGGTCATGACCTGCCATGCGGTGTCGTGCGGGCCGAGCGGCACCGTCTGCTCATAGAGGATGTTTCCCGCGTCGAGTTCCGGGGTCATCACATGAATGGTTATGGCAAATTCTGGTTCACAGTTCACAATACCCCAGTTGACAAATGCCCGCCCGCGATACCGGGGCAATGGAGCGTAATGTACGTTTACGAATTTGCAGCGGTCGAGGATCTTGACATCTAGGACGCGGTTGTAAGAAGACGCCACGACGCAATCCGGCCAGGTCTCTCTGATCGCGCGGTCAACGCCGTCGACGCTGATGTCGGGAAGCACAGGCACATGGAGCGCATGCGCCTGCAGTGCCACCTCATCCTCGCCGTCCATGCGTGGTTGACGTACGATGCCGACGACCTGGAACCGCCTCGCGAGCGAGGCCAGGGCGCTCGGGGCGCTCGGGCCGATCCCGAGCAGCAACACCTTCCTCATCACGTCTCCTTTCGCTAGATCGGGGACGGTTGTGGGTCTACGGTCCCTTATCAGCCCATGGCATGGGCAACCGGCACGGTCGGCGCACCCGGGCCAGGACTCTGGATTTGCCCGGCTACTGAAGGTCAAGTTCATAGTGATCGTGGACTACGCCGCCGGCACCGAACGAGATCTTGAACTCGTACAGCCCCTCATCCAGGAACCAGCCCTCGCGAGGGGTAGAGACCCCGAAGTCGAAGAACCGGTGCCCACGGCGACGCGCGAGATCTATGGCTCGTTCCATGACTAGGTCAGTGACGCATACGGTCCGGCCCTGCTCCGTCGTTGCTGTGTACTGCATGTGAAGCACCGGGCCCGCGGCGAAAAACACCGCTCCGCCGACCAGGGTGTCGGCGATCCTGGCGGCGATCAGGATGATCTCACCGGGAAACAGGTCGTGCAGCTGTCGTATCTCGCCGAGGGAGTGCACCGGCGCCGTGGCATGCCGCTGGGCGAGGTTGGCCTCGAGGATCTGCCAGAAACCGCCGATCTCGTCCCAGCTCTCGTCGGTCGTTACTCCTGCCGCCTCCGCCGTTCGGCGAGAGCGGATCCGACGCTGGGTCACCCGGCCGCGGTGGCTCAGGTCGATCGCCGCGGACAGGTCACTGCGGTCGCGGCGGCCGCCGAGCCGGAACAGCGCGTACAGGTCGTCATCTGCGGGCGCCGAGTGGTAGACCCTCGGCACCGCCTTGTACCGGAGCCGACTGTAGCCGAGCCGCCGATACTGATCGGCGATGTCGCGCAGGGCCGCGATCATGGATGCGCCGCGGACCGAGCCGTCATGAACCAGCCCGCCGTAAGTCAGACCCGGATGGCTGACGATCGTCTCCGGGCAGACGGGACTAACCGCCGCCGGGAACACCCCGGTGACCCGCCCCCTGCGGTCCTCTAGCACCATAGAACGATCAAGGAAGCGGTCACCGTGGTAGGAGAGGAAACAACGGGTATGCAGGAACGTGCCATTGCACGACCGGCCGACCAGATCCTCCCAGGCACCGTTGTGCGGTGGCTGGTAGCTCCGGACTATCGGGCCCGTGGCGGCCTGTGCGCTGACTCCAGCAGCAGTTCGCATGCCTCGACGATCAGGTCCTGACCCGGCCCACGGCAACCCTCAATTAGCTTAGGCGGGCCACGCTGCGCAGGGGATTTCCAGGTCACGGATCCGCAGTAGCATTTTGCGACACATATCCCGCAGGTCATCGAGGTTAGATCGCCGAAAGGAGCCCGCATGCCGGGAAAACCGCGTGAAAGCGCTGGGCATGTCCTCTTGGTCGTAGAAAACCTCCCGATGGGGATCGACCACCGGGTCCGCAAGCAGGTGAACGACCTGCTCGCCAGCGGTTACCGGGTGTCCGTGGTGACGAGGAGAGATCCGGCGAATGCCCGGTACCGCGATCTGCCGGGCATGACGGTGCTCGAATACCCGGCGCCTCGCGAGCCTCGCGGCAAGGCCGGATACATTGGCGAATACGGGGTGTCGCTCGGCTGGGCCACCGTGCTCAGCCTGGCCGCCCGACTTCGCGGTCGCGTGGACGTGATCCAGCTCTGCCAGCCACCGGACATCTATTTCCCGCTCGGATGGCTACTGAGAGGGCTGGGCGCGAAGGTCGTGGTCGAACAGCGCGACCTCATGCCCGAGCTTTTCGCCGCACGGTATGACCGGCCAAGTCCCGCGATCATGTCCATGCTGCGGTGGCTCGAGCGCCGGACCCAGCGCGTCGCCCACCACACCCTGTGCATCAACGAGACCTTCCGTAGACGCGTGATCGGAGCGGGCGCCGCGCCTGGGCAAGTGACGATAGTGGGGAACGGCCCTGTCCTCAGCCGGGTCCGAGCGGCGGCCGCCGACCCTGCGCTGCGTGGCCGCCACAAGTTCCTCTGCTGCTGGATTGGCGTGATGGGCCGACAGGATCACGTGGATCTACTGCTACGCGCGGTCGTGCACCTCGTGCACGACCTCGGGCGCACCGACTGCGGCTTCGCTGTCCTCGGCGATGGCGAGTGCCTGGAGGAATCGCGTGCGCAGTCGGCCCGGCTTGGCCTGCAATCGTGGGTGGACTTTGCTGGATGGTTGCCGGAGGCAGAGGTCTTCACTTACCTCGCGAGCGCTGACCTGGGCCTCGATACCTCGCTGCAGAGTGAGATCTCCCCAGTTAAGGTCCTCGAGTACATGGCCTTCGGCTTGCCGTTCGTCGCGTTCGACGTGGCCGAGACCCGGGTCATGGGAAGGGGTGCGTCGGCGCTTGTGCCGCCCGGCGACGTGGAGGGCTACGCGCGGCAGGTCGTTGCGCTGCTCGATGACGCTGCCCGCCGCTCCGAGCTCGGTGAACTCGGCCGCGAGCGGGTGCGGGCGAACCTGGCCTGGGAGCAGCAGTCGGCCGCGTACCTCGACGTCATGCGGAGGCTCAGCCAACGGCAGACCCTGCCCGGACACAGCTTCGCGAGTGCCGACCGCATGCAAAACCGCCCTGACACATAAGGGCCTGCCGTGGGTTTCGGATGCTGATGAGCGCAGAGCCACTGATCCGCCAGCGTACTGCTACGCCGACCTGTCCAAGGCCAGCCAGAATCGGGAGGTCATCGCGTTCGCCGACCACTGGCACCAGGTGAGCGGGTCCGACCCGGCGCTGCAGATCTTCGACTCCAAGCTCACCACCCAGGCCGTGCTGGCCGAGCTCGACGACCGGCAGATCGGGTTCATCACCCTGCGCGCCCGCCACCCCGCCGTCACCAAGGCCCTGGCCGACGTCATGAGGCGCCGTCCCGGAACAGGGCGGGCAGCGTGCGAGCGAGGATCAGCAGGTCGAGCCCGAAGCTGCGCCGCTTGACGTAGTCGGCGTCAAGAGAGTGCCACTCCCTCATCGACAGTCGGCTGCGGCCGCTCACCTGCCACAACCCGGTTATGCCGGGTTTGACCTCAAACCGGTGCCGGTACTCCGGGTAGGCCGAGGGCCACATCTCCGCTTCCCACGGCAGCGCCGGGCGCGGTCCCACCAGGGACATTTCCCCCTTGAGCACGTTGAAGAGCTGCGGCAGCTCATCCAGGCTGGTCCGGCGCAGCCATGCCCCGACCGGGGTGATCCGGGGATCGGTCTCTAGCTTGAACAGCCCGCGCGGTCCAGGCCCCTGGTCGCCGGAGAGCAGGCCCGCGACGTAGTCGCGGTGGATCTGGTCGCTGCCGCTGATGTACATGGTGCGCAGCTTCAGCATGGAAAAATGCTGCATACTACGGCCGAGCCGCTCCTGGCGGAAGAGCCCGGGACCGGCCGAGGTCGATCGGACCAGCAGCCACAGCACTACCAGCAACGGGGACAGAACCAGCAGGGCGACTACCGACACCACCACATCCAGGGCCCGTTTCGCTGCCTCCCGGCCCCGCCTTGACGTCGGCTCCTGGGGGCCGTGCCGCGGTGCCCGCCATCTTTCGATAAGATTCGTCATGAGACCCCGCTCCTGCCATTCCGCTATGCCGACCGGTGTGCAGGCTCAGGCAATAATTGGCGTTTACGGAACCGTAGGCCTGCCCGTATTTGATGAAACTAGCCCGAGCGCCAGCAGGGCGCAGCCTCCATCTGACGTAGCGGCTTTCCGCGGAGTTGGGGTGCAGCAGTCTCCGCAATTCATTTTCCCAGTCTGGCGGAAAGGTATGTGATCAGTCAGGCCGGAGGATACGCGTGCCATTAGTTATTGCGACAGCTCGGCCGTCGGCGGCTACCGGCGCCAAGGCCGTCCGCCTGTCCGTCCAGACCTAGCCCTGATCATTCACGCGGGTCGCTGGCTGCCGCGGAGTGTCCCCAGGATCGCGGCGACAGCGGAAATTTTAGCGTCCGGGTATGACTGTGGCCCGGCTGGCGGGCCGGGTGCCGGGGGTTTC
>Ga0335081_10003740_pt1 | contig 23957 bp, 21 predicted proteins | sample Lox_Sample_35_FD_206713 | JGI IMG/M metagenome (GOLD analysis project Ga0335081, IMG submission 206713) | Soil microbial communities from Loxahatchee National Wildlife Refuge, Florida, United States - Lox_Sample_3.5 | ecosystem: Environmental > Terrestrial > Soil > Wetlands | place: USA...
AGATGATGACGCGGTGGCCGTCTGCCATCACGGAGACACGCCGGACAACAGCGGCAGAACATAACGAACGGGACGCCAGAGCTTAAATAACAAGCTGAGGGCCTGTGCCGGTTCGGGCACCTCGCGGACCTGGTGCACGCCTCGCCCCCGTGCCAGAGGTACAGCAAGGCGAGCATCTGCCGACCCGGCCTGGCGGCACGGTACCCGGATCTGATCCCCCCGGTGCGCAGGGCGCTGCGCAAGCTCGGCAAGCCCAGCATCATCGAGAACGTACCCGGCTCGCCGCTCACCAACCCGGTGACCCTCTGCGGGACCATGTTCGGCCTGGGCGCGGACTTCCCGCCGCACGGCCCGGTGGAACTTCAGCGGCACCGCTTGTTTGAGTCGAGCGTGCCGCTGGTCGCGCCGAGGCCTTGCAACCACCAGGTGACCGCGATCAGGATTTTCGGCCACGGACGGCCCGGCAACAGCGAGCTTCGCGGCCCCGGGTACGCGGAGGCCGGCCGCGAGGCGATGGGCATCTGGTGGATGAACCGCGACCAGCTGGACGAGGCGATACCCCCCGCTTACGCGAACCAGGTCGGCGGCCAGGTCCTCCGGCGCCTGAAGGTGATGGCAGCATGAGCGTCCCTGAGAGCGAGCACCTCGGGGACCCTATGCCGCTGCGGGATACCGTGGATGAGTACGTGGCCGCATTCCTCAGCGAACCGTGGGAGCTGTCCGAGGACACCCGCGCACAGCTGGCGGAGATCCTGCACGGGGCGTAGGCCCGCCGTGCAAGTCCCGTGCTAAGGCCGGTTTACACCACGCCTGGGTCCCGGCGTCCTGCCCCGGGAAGAACATGACGAAATATGAGGGTGCGCGGTTCGCGCCTTCCCCGGTTCCGAGGCTGGTGCCGTTCGTGTAGCTCATGGGCCCGACCGTAAGACGCTCGCCAGCGGTCACGACTTCCGGGTGATCTTCACGAACCTCGGGTCGAACCCTTGCTTGCCCGCGTCCGGCACCGGCAGTATCTCGACGGACACCAGCCTGCGGACGATCTCCCTCTTATGGCCCAGGCTGAGTTCATCCCAGCGGCCCGCGTTCGCGCCGGTCACACCTTCCAGCGGGCTTACCTCTGCCGAGCCGCCTAGCTGGTTCTCGATCGCCTGGAGGCGGGCCCGGAGCGCCTTGCTCCCCGACGCCAGCTCGCGGGGACCTATCTCCTCCTGGGCATACAGCCGACCCAGCTCATCCAGCTGGTCGCGGATCGCGGCGGCCTGCCGCTTCAGCGGGCCGAGGTCGGATCGGCCGCCGGGCTGCAAGTCCGGCCAGGACAGCCGTCCGCGGACGATCCTGCTCACCAGGTCATCCACATCGAGCGCCTGACGGCTGACGTGCCCGTCTGGGCAGCGGTAGACCGGCTTGCCCCGGTGGGAGGTGCGGACGCTCACCGGCTGCCCGCAGGCACCGCAGACCGCGATCAGGGACACCAGCCACTTAGCCGCCGGCCCTGGGCTGGTCGTCCTGGACGGGTCGGTGAGCCGCGCCCTGATCGCGCGCCAGGTGTCCGGGTCGATGATCGGCGGCCAGCATGCGGGCCCGGTGATCACGTCATCCCGGGTCATCCGGTATTCGAGGGTCCGGGGCTTCCCTGCAGGGGGCACGGGGCGGTACCGGGCCAGGCCGGCGATCGCGGGGTTGAGCAGCACGCCCCGCACGACCGCAGCCGTCCAGTCCCCGCCCTTGCTGGTCCTGCTGCCCTTGGCGCGCAGCGCCAGCGCGACCTGCCGCAGCGACACCCCGGCAAGGAACTCCCCGGCCATGAACTTAACCGCCTCGGCCTCTCCGGGAACCTGCGCGAGCACCCCAGGCTGACCGGTGAGCCGCAGCCCGTACGGCCTGGGGCCCCCGGTGAACTTTCCGGCACGGGAGTCTTTCTCCCGGGCCCCTTTCACCCGCCGGGCGGTGTCGCTGCTGCTCTTGCTGGCCACGGCCACCATTATCCGCGCCGTGGCCAGGTCCGAGGTGGACACCAACCGGAAAGTGCCGGTGATGCTGTCCACCGCGGCGCCGCTCATCTGCACCGCGTCCGCGATGTCTTCCAGGTCCCTCGGATCGCGGCATGCTCGGTCAAGGTCGAGCACAACCAGGCCGTCAGCCTGCCCCGAGTAGAGCATGGCGATAGCCCGCCACAGCTCTGGCCGCCGGGGCCGGTAGTCCCTCCGGCCGAACCCCGGCGGCCCCTCCGGCAGGGTGCACCACTTGCGCCGGTAGCCGCTGACGTCGTTTTCCACGATCACATGCGTAGCGTCCGGGCCGACCGCCCACCCAAGACGTCCCGCGAACCCCCTCAGGTCGGCCACCTGGCCGTCAACACCCCGGGTGTCCCTGGTCGCGCTCTCCTCGGCAGCCCGGCGGGCGTCAGAGATCCGGGCCAGGATGAGCGCGCGGGCTGGCAGGGATAGCGTCACCTGCTGAGCGTAACCCGGTTGGCGTCAGCACGTCCAGCATGGGACCCCCACGGTGACTCGCGTACGCACGGTCTCATCGTCGGGCGCGAGCCCGCGGTCCGCCAACCGAGCCCCCCGGGGCCACGCGGCGCGGCGGCGTCAGGCCGGCTCGCGCACCCGCAGCCGGCCCCGGTCGATCACCACGGTGCCGTCCGGCCGCGTGGTCTGGAACAGCGCGGTGTCGCTGCCGCCGGAGCGCCAGATCGACACCGTCAGCGCCTCGCCGGGCAGCACCGGACGGCTGAACCGGGCGGACATGGAGCCGAACCTGGCCGGGTCAGAGCGGCACAGCGCGTGCAGCAGTGCCCGGCCGGTGAACCCGTAGGTGCACAGCCCGTGCAGGATCGGCTGGCTGAAGCCGCCCCGGGCGGCGAACTTCGGGTCGACGTGCAAGGGGTTCCTGTCCCCGGACAGCCGGTAGATCAGCGCCTGCTCCGGCCTGGTCGGCTGGACGACCCGGTAGTCAGGCTCCCGGTCCGGCCGTTCCCACGGCGGGTCGGTACCGCGCTCGCCGCCGAAGCCGCCCTCGCCGCGGATGAAGACGCTGCTGCGCGAGGTCACCAGCGGCTCCCCGGTAGCGGCGTCCGCTGCCACGTTCTCGGTCACCACCAGCGCCCCGGATCCCTTGTCGTACATCCCGGTCACGGTCGAGACCGTGCGGACGGTACCCGCGACGGGCAGCGGCCGGTGCAGTTCGAAGGCCTGCTCGGCGTGCACCAGCAGGGCCCGGTCGAAGTCGCCGAGGCTGCGAGCGGTCCGGGCCTGGGCGATGAGCACCGCGTAGGTCGGCAGCACCTTCTGCTCGATACCCTCGCAGTTCTCCGTGGTGAACTCGAGTTCCTGCAGCGGGTCACCCAGCCCGGCCCCCACCCCGACCGCATAGAGCAAGGCGTCCTTGCCGTCCCAGGATCGCACCTGCGGCTCGCTCGGCACTCCCACCAGGCTGTGATCAAGCCACAAGACAACCTCCGAAGTCGCAGGCGCCGTCCGCTGCTAGAATTAAGTTCTAGAAACAATGGTCAGGTACGGCGCCGGGCGTGTCAAGCAAGGGCCCCGGCCGCCCGGCCCTCCCGCTTTGCCAGCTGCCCGCCCGGCTTGGCCGGGTCCCCGCCCGGCTTGGCCGGGTCCCCGCCCGGCTTCGCCGGGTCCCGTAACCGGACCCGCCCCCTGCCCCGGCGGCATGGACGCCCTGACGCGTTCTGCCAGCACGACAGGACTCATTCAGACCTTCGGTGCCTATTTCGTGACCGGGCGTGTATATACCGGAAAATGTCGTAGCCAAGCCCTAGAGTCGAACTGAAAACCTAGTCAAATATCGCGGGGAGGTGAGGACCCGGATGGGTGCCGTGACCACCCCGACCAGCGTCGGCGAGGCGCTGGACATGGCCCGCGCCGCGCTGGGCTACCTCGCCGCCGCCGATGCGACCGCAGCGGCCGCCGATACTCAGGCCCGGGTGCTGCGGGAGCTGGAACAGGGTGACGCCGTGATCACCGCGGTGCGGGCGTCGTTCCTGACCGCGTTCACCGCCGGGCGGGGCTATAGCGCGGACGCGGACTACAGCGCCCGGGCGTGGCTGATCCATAAGACAGGAACTACCCGGGGTGCCGCGGCCCGGCACGTGGCGTGGGCGAAGCGGGCCGCCACTCACCCCCCGGTGGCCGCGGCGCTGGCCCGCCGCGAGATCTCCGAATCCTGCGGCCGCACGATCTGTCAGTGGACGGACCGGCTGCCGGAAGACCGCCGGGAGGACTCGGATAAGTTCCTGGTGGACGCGGCCACGGGGGGCCTGGGGCTGGGGGATCTGGCGGCGATGTTCGCCGAGATCTACGAGCGGTGCCGGGGGGAGCGGCCCGATAAGGACGCGGCGCGGGGGTTCGAGGACCGCGGGGCGCGGCTGGCGACCACGTTCGACGGCGCCGGCGTGCTGCACGGGGACCTGACGCCGCAGTGCGCGGCGGTGGTGGGCGCGGTGCTGGACGCGCTGGCCGCCCCGGCCAGGGCGGAGGATGGCCGGACCAAGGCGCAGCGGTACCATGACGCGCTGGCGGAAGCGATGCGGCGCCTGGCGGCGGCCGATCTGCTGCCGGAGCGGGCCGGGCAGCCGGTCCGGGCGCTGGTGCATATTAGCCTGGCGGACGTGATGCGGCTGGACCGCAGCTCGGCGCTGCTGGATCAGTGGGCCGCCGAGGTCGGTGCGCGGTGGGCGGCGCGGCGGGCCGCGGCCGCCGAGGGCGGCGGGGACGGGGGCGCGTGGCTCGACGGCGACGCCGCCGGAGCGGTCACCTGCGACGCCTCGCTCACCCCGGTGGTCACCGCGGAGGTGAACCTGGACGCGCTGGACGGCCTGGTCCGGCTGTGCGTCCAGCTCGGCACGCAGTACCGCCACCGGGACCCCGGTAGGGACGGCACCGGGCCGGTCGGCGCCAGCGGCAATGACCAGGACGCGCCCGCCCAGGACGGCGCGCTGGCGCCGGACGCGCTCGTGCAGGCGATCATCGGCAAAGCCGTCGCCCTGCTGTCCGGCCCCGGCGGGCTGGCGGGCTTCCTGCGGCGCCGGCAGCTTGGCGGCCGGCTCGTCGGCCCGAGCCTCCCCCTCGACGTCGGTGTCTCCTGCGACATCCCGGCCGCGATCCGCCGCGCGGTCATCCTGCGCGACCAGCACTGCCGGTTCCCCAGCCGCTGCGACCAGCCCGCGGCGGCCTGCGAGGTGCACCATCTGCGGCACAAAGCCGACGGCGGCAAGACAAGCGTCACTGACTGTGCCCTTTTCTGCACGTTCCATCACCAGGTGGCCATCCACCAGTGGGGCTGGACCGTAGTCCTGAACCCTGACGGGACGACCACCGCCTGGAACAAGGACCGGACCAAGGTCCTGCACAGCCACGGACCGCCCGCCCCGCCCTGACGCAGCTCCAGGGTCGGCCCCGGATCAGAGCGCCGAGGTCCCGGCCTGGAGGAAGCGCATGGCGGCGGCGACGGCCTGCTCGCGGTCCGGGCCCGGCTCGGTGTCCACGATTTCCATCGCGATCGCGGCGGCAGCGGCCGCGGCCAGCCGGGGGCCGATGGCACCGGGGGCGCCGCCGGTGTCGTCGGCGATCATGGCCGCGCCTTCGCGGATGGCCGCCGCCATCCGCGCGGTGCGCAGCGCGCCGAGGTCGGGGTTGGCCGCGAACATGCGACGCGCGAGCCGGTACATTTCCCGGTCCTCGGGCTCGGTCTGGCTGGTCAGCAGCCAGCGGCCGAAGACGTCGTGAAGTGTCTCGCCGGGCCGTCGGCCGCGTATCGCGTCGGTCAGGCCCGCCACCCCGTCGCTGAACCGGGACAGCGCGATGTCCTGCTTGGCCGGGAAGTACATCGCGACGGTCCGCGGCGAGACCTCGGCCGCCTCGGCGATGTCGGCCACCGTGGTCGCCTCGTAGCCGCGCTCGGCGAACAGTTCGTAGGCAGCACGGACGATCGCCGCCCGGCGGCGTGCCTTGCTGCGCTCTCTCAACCCGGTCATGCGGCAATTGTACAGCTAACAGCAAACTTGCAGTTAACTGCAAAACTGCGTTAGGCTGCGAGAAACATCAGCAGGAGGACCAGAAGGGATCCAGCACCATGAGCAACGCTGCCGCCCTAACGCGCATCCCGACCAGACCAGCCGTGGGCGGGCCGTCGGCCGCCCACCGGCCGGCGCGGGAACCAGTCCCGGCACCCGCGGCGGCCGGGTACCGGCGCTGGCTGATCCTGGCTGTCGTCGCGCTGGCCCAGCTGATGGTCGTGCTCGACGCCACGATCGTGAACATCGCCCTGCCCTCCGCGCAGCGCGCCCTGCACTTCTCCGACATCGAACGGCAATGGGTGGTCACCGCCTACGCCCTCGCGTTCGGCAGCCTGCTGCTGCTCGGCGGCAGGCTCACCGACCTCATCGGCCGGAAGGCCACGTTCATCGCCGGGCTGGCCGGCTTCGCGGGCGCGTCCGCGGCCGGCGGCGCGGCGGGCAGCTTCGGCATGCTCATCGCGGCCCGCGCCTGCCAGGGCGCCTTCGGCGCGCTGCTCGCCCCGGCCGCGCTGTCGCTGCTGACCACCACGTTCGAGGGCACGAAAGACCGGGGCAAGGCGTTCGGCGTCTTCGGCGCCATCGCCGGTGCCGGCGGGGCGGTCGGCCTGCTGCTCGGCGGGCTGCTGACGGAGTACCTGAACTGGCGCTGGTGCCTGTATGTCAACCTCGTCTTCGCCGCGGTCGCCGGCGCCGACGCCCTGGTGCTGCTGCGCGGGCAGCCCACCCGGCAGCGGCCGCGGCTCGACCTGCCCGGGCTGGCCGCCGAGGCGGGCGGCATGTTCTGCGTCGTCTACGGCTTCTCCAACGCGGCGAGCGACGGCTGGCACGCCCCGGCGACCTGGGGCTTTCTCGCGGCCGGCGTGGTGTTGCTGGCGGCGTTCGGATACCTCGAGACGCGAGCCCGCCAGCCGCTGCTGCCGCTGCGGATCGTCCTGGACCGCAACCGGGCCGCCGCCTACCTCTCGATCCTCATCACCGGCGCCGGCATGTTCGGCATCTTCCTGTTCCTCACCTACTATCTGCAGGAGACCCTGGGCTTCAGCCCGGTCACGACCGGCGTCGCCTTCCTGCCCATGGTCGGGGCGATCATCGTCAGCGCCAACCTGGCCAACATCGTGCTGCTGCCCCGCATCGGCCCCCGGTGGCTCGTCGCGCCGGGCATGCTGGCCGCCGCGGCCGGACTGGCCTGGCTCACTCGGATCGGCGTGCACTCCAGCTACGCGGCGGACGTCCTGCCGCCGCTGCTGCTCGCGTCGGCCGGTCTCGGCTTCGTGATGTCACCGTCGATGAACACCGGGACCGCCGGTGTCGCGCCATCCGATGCGGGCGTCGCATCGGCCATGGTCAACACGGGACAGCAGGTCGGCGGTTCCATCGGCACGTCGCTGCTGAACACCGTGGCGGCCAGCGCCGCCGCCAGCTACCTGGCCAGCCACCTCAGCCCCCGGCTGATGGTCGGCGGCCACCCGGCACCCGCACTCACCGAACTCGCCCAGGTGCACAGCTACACCATGGCGTTCTGGTGCGCCGCCGGGATGTTCGCGGCCGGCTCGGTCCTCGCCGCCCTGCTGTTCCGCCCCGGCGCGCCCGCAGGGCCGGCCGCGCAGGAGGCCCCAGCACGATGAGCCCCAGGACCGTCGACATCGCCCATTAGCAGAATGATTTTCTGGAATCAGCTTCTGAGCTAGGGGGTATGCCTGTCAAGAGGCGACGGGACTGTCCGATTTCCGGGCTTTTCGGAGCAACACGGCGTACGTCGCCGCAGGTGAGAGGATATCTCTCGGTCACTGTGGACGGCAGTTCCACCGTTCGCTGGACACTCTCGAGGCGACGTGCCGCGTCGGCGGTGCCGGAGAATGTACATAGACCAGGAAGCGAGGCGGATTCGGTGAAGGCCCGTGACTAGGCAGCTGAAGGACGGCCCCGCGAGCGGCGCCTGGCAGTGGAGCCGCACCGCCCAGACGCAGCGCGCGCTGCTCGACGGGGCGCGGCAGGTGTTCACCGAGCGCGGCTTCTCCGACGCGAGCATCGCCGACATCGTGGACCGGGCCGGGTCCAGCGTCGGCAGCCTGTACCACCATTTCGGCGGCAAGAGCGAGCTCTATCTCGCCCTGTGGCAGGAGCACCAGATCGCGCATGAGGAATCCGCGAGCAAGGCGGTGGCCGAGGCCAGGAAGAGGGGCGTGACGGACCCCGAGCAGCTGTTCGAGACCGGCGCGCGGGCCTTCCTGCACGGCAGCTGGGAGCGGCGGGACCTGACGCTGCTGTTCTCTTCTGGCGACGCCCCGCCGGGATTCGAGGTGATGAGGCGCCAGCGGGGCCGCGACTGGATCGGCCAGAACGATTCGCTGCTGCCCCTGACCGACGCGCCGGTAGACAGGGTGTACGCCGCGATCCTCACCTCGCTGATCGGTGAGGGCGCCTACGAGGTCGCGGCCGCCAAGAGCCGCCGTCAGGCGGAGCGGATCGTCGACGCGGTGATCGAGTACGCGCGGCGGCTGATGACGGGGGGACCCGGCCGGGCCGACGACGAGCCGCCGTGAACAGCATGAAACCCGGGTTCCAGCGCGCTCGAACCCGGGTTCCACGGGGGGTCAGGCGGTCTTGACCGCGGAGACCTCAGGTCGGTGAAGGCCGGGGCAATGCTGGTGGTCATCGAGGCTCCTCGAGGTCCGCTAGGTTAATGACCCGTCATCTAACATACATGATGCGTCATTAATTCCGGGGTATCCTTACGGGCATGAGCCTATGGCTGACCGAGGAGGAGCAGCGGGCGTGGCGCGGCCTGCTGCGGATGACCTCGCGGCTGAACGCCCGGATGAACCGGCAACTGCAGGACGACTACCGGATATCGCTGGCGGACTACGACGTGCTGGTCGTGCTCAGCGAGGCGCCGGCGGGCCGGCTGCGGGTGTTCGGGATCGCGGACGCGCTGGCCTGGGAGCAAAGCCGCGTCTCGCACCAGCTCGCCCGGATGCAGCGGCGCGGCCTGGTCACCCGGGAGCAGTGCCGGGCCGACGCCCGGGGCGCGTTCGTGGTCCTCAGCGAGGCGGGCCGCGCCGCCATCGAACGGGCCGCGCCGGCCCACGTCGAGACGGTACGGCGGCTGGTCTTCGACGGGCTCAGCCGCGACCAGCTCACCGCGCTGACCGAGGTCACGTCGCACGTCCTGGAGCGCCTGGGGGAGGCCCGCTGACGTCAGGCCGAACGGTCCGGCCTTCGCGCCATCCCGCGGGCGTCACGCCGGGCCGGATGACGCCGCGGCGGACGGGGGGCGGAAGGCGGCGAAGGGATTGGTAACCACCAGGGTCCGGTCCGCGAAGCGGTAGAGCGTGGCCGGCCGGCCGCCGGACGAGGCCGGCCGGGCGGCCGCCGACGTGGGCTCGATGACACCGCGGCGGGTCAGCACCCGCTGCAGGTTGGTGGCCGAAACCGGATGGCCGAGGGAGGCCGCGTAGATGTCCCGCAGCCGGGCGATCGTGAAGGTCTCCGGGGCCAGCGCGAAACCGATGTTGGTGTAGGACAGTTTGGCCCGCAGCCGGTCCCGCCCCGATTCGGCGATCGACCCGTGATCGAACGCGGTCGGCGGCAGGTGCTGGACCTGGTGCCAGGCGGTGTCCGCGGGAATGCGCGGGTCGACGTCGGATGACACCAGGGCCAGGTAGGCCGTGGCCAGGACGCGGCCCCGCGGGTCCCGGCCGGGATCGCTGCGGGTCTCCAGCTGTTCCAGGTACGCGAGGTCGGTGAGGTCCACCTTGGCGGCCAGGTGCCGTCCCACCGACGCGCCGAGGCGCTCGTCCGCCCCCAGCGGGCCGCCGGGCAGCGCCCACCGCCCCTCGAACGGCGGCGCCCCGCGCCGCCACAGCAGCACGTGCAGGCTGCCCCGCCGGACCTGGAGGACCACGGCCAGCGCCTCGTGCGCGAACCGCTGGTCGTCGTCGGGCGCCCACGGCCTGTCTTCTAGCACGTTCGCATGGTACTGAGCCGCGGTGACGGCCCGTTGTCACGGGATGAAACGGTACGAGTCGGCCGCGGCGCCAGTGTCGTGGTCGCGGCAGCCTGCACACAAGGATGCGCAGGCTGCCGCGACCATGCCAATACCGCGTGGGACGGGCAGGACCAGAGGTGCACGTGGTGCGCGAGGGGTGGCCTTCCGGGCCGGGGCGGTGCCGGGCCGGGGCGGTGCCCGGCCGGGGGCGATGGGATTGTCTTTCCGCCCGCGTAGTTTTAGACTATGAGGCTAAAACTGTTTTAGACTTCTAGGCAAAAACCTGGGCCCGGCGGCAGATAGGGGCAGACCATGACCGGTAAGCAAGACCAGACCGCGACCGGTGAGCAGGACCGGACCGCGGCCGGTACGCAAGCGACCGGGGCGCAGGCCGGCCGGGACTGGGCGGGCTGGGCGACGGAGGTCCGGCGGCTGGCGGCGGAGCGCGACGCGGTGATCCTGGCGCACAACTACCAGGTTCCCCAGATCCAGGACGTCGCCGACCACGTCGGTGACTCGCTCGGGCTCTCGCGCCTGGCCGCGGCGAGCACGGCGAGCGTCATCGTGTTCGCCGGCGTCTACTTCATGGCCGAAACCGCCAAGATCCTCGCCCCGGACCGGACGGTGCTGATCCCGGAACCCCGCGCGGGCTGCTCGCTCGCCGACACCATCACCGCGCAGCAGGTCCGGGAGTGGAAGGCCGAACACCCCGGGGCCGTCGTCGTCGCCTACGTGAACACCAGCGCCGAGGTCAAGGCCGAATCCGACCTGTGCTGCACCTCGGCCAACGCGGCGCAGGTGGTGGCATCCGTCCCGGCGGACCGGGAGGTCCTGTTCCTGCCCGACCAGTTCCTCGGCGCCCACGTCAGGCGCGTCACCGGGCGGGCCAACCTGCACGTCTGGCTCGGCGAGTGCCACGTGCACGCCGGAATCAGCCCGGCCGACCTGCGCCGCAAGGCCGAGGCCGACCCGCGGGCCGAGCTCTTCATCCACCCCGAGTGCGGCTGCGCGACCGCCGCGCTGTGGCAGGCGGGCGAGGGCGACCTGCCGCCCGGCCGCACGAAGATACTCTCCACCGGGGGCATGCTCGCGGCCGCCCGGACGACCACCGCGCCCGCCGTGCTGGTGGCCACCGAGACCGGCATGCTGCACCAGCTGCGCCGGGCCAACCCGGCGGTGCGCTGGGAGCCGGCCAACCCGGACGCGGTGTGCCGGTACATGAAGATGACGACACCCGCCGCCCTGCTGCGCTGCCTGCGCGAGGGCGTCACCGAGGTGACCGTCGACCCGGACGTGGCCGAACGGGCCCGCCGGGCCGTTCAGGCCATGCTCACCGCCGGGGAGCCGGCCCGGTGACCGGCCCGGTGACCGGCCCGGGAATCCGCCACCTGCCGCCGGCCCGGCCGCGCTGGGAACTCGAGGCGGACGTCGTGGTGGTGGGCTCGGGCGCGGCCGGCATGACCGCGGCGCTGGCCGCCGCCCGGCACGGCCGCCGGGTGCTGCTGCTCACCAAGGAGGACGTCGGCGGGGGCGCGACGCCGCTGGCTCAGGGCGGCCTGGCCGCGGCGGTCGGCCCGGGCGACGATCCGGCCCGGCACCTGCGGGACACCCTCGCGGCCGGCGCCGGCCTGTGCGATCTGGCCGCGGTGGCGGCGCTGGTCACCGAGGCCCCGGGCGAGATCGCCCGGCTGGCCGGGCGCGGCGCCCGGCTGGACCGGACCGCGCTGCACCTGGAGGCCGGGCACAGCCGCCACCGGATCGTGACCGCCGGCGGAGACGCCATCGGCGCGGAGGTGCACCGGGTGCTGCGGGCGGCCGTGGCGGCCAGCCCGGTTCAGGTGCTCACCGGCTGCGTCGCCCTGGACGCGCTGACCGACGACCAGGGCTCGGTCAGCGGCGTGCTGGCCGGGCTGGCGGACGATAACGGGGCCCTGCGGGCGGGCACGGTGACGGCGCGGGCCGTCGTCCTGGCCACCGGCGGCTTCGGCCAGGCCTACGCGACGACCACCAGCCCGGCCGGCCTCACCGGCGACGGCCTGGCGCTGGCCGCCCGGGCCGGAGCGGAGCTGCGCGACCTGGAGTTCGTGCAGTTCCACCCGACGGTGCTGTGGCAGGAAACGGCGCTGGGCCAGCGTCCCCTCCTCACCGAGGCGCTGCGCGGAGCCGGCGCGGTGCTGGTCGACGCGACGGGCAGGCGGATCATGGCCGGGCGTCATCCGCTCGGCGACCTGGCCCCCAGGGACGTCGTGTCGGCGGCCATGCGGGAAGAGCCGGGCGATCACCTCTGGCTGGACGCCACCGCGCTGGGCCGGGCCGTGCTCGAGCGGGATTTCCCCACCGTGACCGCGCTGTGCCGGGCCCGGGGGATCGACCCGGCGGCCGAGCCGGTGCCGGTCGCGCCGGGCGCGCACTACGCGTGCGGCGGCATCCGGGCCGGCCTGGACGGGCGGACCTCGGTGACCGGGCTCTACGCCGTGGGGGAGGCGGCGTCGACCGGGGTGCACGGCGCCAACCGGCTGGCGTCCAACTCCCTCACCGAGGCCCTGATCGCCGGGCGGCGCGCCGGGGAACGGCTGGGCCGGGACCTGCCCCCGCCGGCGGCCTGGCACCTGCCCCCGGCCGGCCCGGGGGTGGATCCGGCGATCCGGCCGGGGCTGGCCGCGGCCATGTCGCGGGACGCGGGGGTGCTGCGCGACCGGGACGACCTCGAACGGCTGCAGGACACGCTCGCTCAGGTGCCCGCCGCCCGCACGCTGGACCTGGCCACGGTCGAGGCGACCAGCCTGCACGCGGTTTCTGTCCTGGTCGCCGCGGCCGCCCTGGCCCGCGCGGAAAGCCGCGGCTGCCACCGGTGGCGGGACGCGGCGCCGGTAACGTCGGCCGTGCGGGCGCGCCATACCCTGCTGCGCGTGGACGGCGGGCAGCCACGGGAAACCCATCCCGTTCGGGAGAAAAAGGAGGTCGACGCGTGACCCTGACCGCGACCCTGGCGGGACGACTGCGCGCCGCCGGGCTCGATCCCGAGGACACCGAACGGGTCGTCCGCGGCGCGCTGGCCGAGGACCTGCGTTACGGACCCGACGTCACGTCGGCCGCAACTGCCGCCCCGGACGCGCGGGCGGTGGCCGCCGTGGTGGCCCGGCAGCCGGGCGTGCTGGCCGGCCTGCCGGTCGCCCTCGCCGTCCTGGACGCCGCCGGGATCCCGCCGGAGGCGGACGAGAAGCACGCGGACGGCGACCGGATCGGCCCGGGCGCCGAGGTGCTGCGCATAACCGCCCCGCTGCGCGAACTTCTGGGGGCCGAACGGACCCTGCTCAACATCCTCACCCACCTGTCGGGCATCGCCACCGCGACGCGGGCGTGGGCGGACGCGCTGGCCGGCACGGGCTGCGCGGTGCGCGACACCAGGAAGACCACCCCCGGGCTGCGCCAGCTCGAGAAGTACGCGGTGCGCTGCGGCGGCGGCCTGAACCACCGGATGGGGCTCGGCGACGCGGCGCTGATCAAGGACAACCACGTGGCCGCGGCCGGCGGCGTCGCGGCGGCGATCGCGGCCGTCCGGGCGCTGGCTCCCGGGCTGCCGCTGGAGGTGGAGTGCGACACGCTGGATCAGGTCCGGGACGCCCTGGCGGCCGGGGCCGGGCTCATCCTGCTCGACAACATGGGCCTGGCCGGCCTGCGCGCCGCCGTGGCCCTGGCCCGCGGGTCGGCCGCCCGGCTGGAGGCCAGCGGCGGCCTGCGGCTGGCGGACGCCAGGGCGGTGGCGGAAACCGGCGTCGACTTCGTCGCCGTCGGCGCGCTGACCCACTCGAGCCCCGCGCTCGACCTGGGCCTGGACCTACTGCCCGGCTAGGGTCAGCCGGCCGGGCATGCTGCGGGCCACGTCGTAGGAGATGACGGCGCCACCGCTAGCCAGCAGCCCCTTGGTGCAGCACGTTCAGCACCGACGGCGAGACCGGCGTGTCCGCGGGCACGTGCGCCGAGGTCTGTGGCGCCCCGTAGCCGCCGGTGATCGGCAGGACCCCGGTCCACAACCCGGGCTCGGCCTCGCCCGGCGCGGGCTCGCCAGGCCCGGCGTCGCGGACCTTGACCGTCCACTGGCCCTCGACGATGTCCATGGCCAGCGCGGCCGTGGCCGCGAGCTGCTTCTTGGTGTGGGACGGCACTTCGGCCGAGCGGCCGGGCGTCAGGCACTCGGAGATCCGGGTCAGCGCCTCGGCCGCCTCGTCCCCGCTGAGCGCGACCAGGTGGCCGTGCACGACGGCGGACCGGTAGTTGGCGCTGGAGTCGAACAGTGTGTGCGCGTAGACCCAGCCGTCGATGTGCACCACGCACAGCGTGGCCGGGGCGCCCGCGGCCACGTGCCGCAGCGCGCCCGCGCCCACCGAGCCGTGCATCAGGATCCGGTCGCCGGCCCGGCCATAGAGCATCGGCACCACCCACGGCCTGCCGTCGGCCACCGTGCTCAGCGTCCCCACGTGGTGCCCGGCGTCGAGCACCGCGTCCAGGTCCGCCCGCCCGGTCCTGGCGCGTTCGGAGTGCCGGTTGATCTGGTTCGGTCCCAGCGTCATGCTCACTACCTTGCGCCGGCCCGCCCCGGGAACGCCAGACCGGTATCTGCTCATTAGCATGAGTAGCCGTGGATGACGCCGAGTTGGGCAGGGGTGGCTGACCAGATGCTGGCGGGGACGGCGCCGGCGCTGCGCAGCCTGGCCGATCCGGCCAGCGACGGGTTCCGGCGCAACGCGGCCGAGCACGCCGCGCTGGCCGCGGAGCTGCGGGCCCGTCTGGCGGCGGCCGCCTGGGGCGGCCCGGAGCGGGCCCGCGAGCGGCACGCCGGACGGGGCAAGTTGCTGCCCCGGGACCGGGTCGACGCGCTGACCGATCCCGGTTCCCCGTTCCTGGAGCTGTCCCCGCTGGCGGCGAACGGCATGTACGGCGACGAGGCTCCGGCGGCCGGCCTGATCGCCGGCGTCGGGCGGGTCAGCGGCCGGGAATGCGTGATCGTGGCCAACGACGCCACCGTCAAGGGCGGCACCTACTACCCGATGACGGTCCGCAAGCACCTGCGCGCCCAGGAGGTCGCGCTGCACAACCACCTGCCCTGCATCTACCTGGTCGACTCCGGCGGCGCGTTCCTGCCGATGCAGGACGAGGTGTTCCCGGACCGTGAGCACTTCGGCCGGATCTTCTACAACCAGGCCACGTTGTCGGCGCGGGGCATCCCGCAGGTCTCCGCGGTGCTCGGCTCCTGCACGGCGGGCGGCGCCTACGTGCCGGCGATGAGCGACGAGACGGTGATCGTGCGGAACCAGGGCACGATCTTCCTGGGCGGCCCGCCGCTGGTGCGGGCGGCGACCGGGGAGGTGGTGACGGCCGAGGAGCTGGGCGGGGGGGAGCTGCACGCCCGGACCTCGGGCGTGGCCGACCACCTGGCCGACGACGACGCGCACGCGCTGCGGATCGTCCGCTCGATCGTCGCCACCGTGGCGCCGCGGCCCGCGGTCCCGTGGGATGTGGTCGCGGCCGAGGAGCCGGCGGTGGACCCGGCCGGGTTGTACGGGGTGGTGCCCGCCGACTGGCGTACCCCGTACGACGTGCGCGAGGTCATCGCGCGGATCGTCGACGGGAGCCGGTTCGCGGAGTTCAAGGCGTCGTTCGGCCCCACGCTGGTGACCGGGTTCGCGCACCTGCGCGGGCATCCGGCCGGCATCGTCGCGAATAACGGGGTGCTGTTCAGCGAGTCGGCCCTCAAGGGCGCGCACTTCATCGAGCTGTGTGACCAGCGCCGGGTGCCGCTGGTGTTCCTGCAGAACATCACCGGGTTCATGGTCGGGGCGCAGTACGAGGCGGGGGGCATCGCCAAGCACGGCGCCAAGATGGTCACCGCCGTGGCCTGCGCCCGGGTGCCGAAGTTCACCGTGATCATCGGCGGCTCGTTCGGGGCCGGCAACTACGCCATGTGCGGCCGGGCGTATGCGCCCCGGTTCCTGTGGATGTGGCCGAACGCCCGGATCTCGGTGATGGGCGGTGACCAGGCCGCCAACGTGCTGGCCACGGTGCGCCGCGACCAGCTGGAGGCCGCCGGGCAGGACTGGGGGGCCGGGGCCGAGGAGGAGTTCAAGCGGCCGATCCGCGAGCGGTACGACCACCAGGGGAACCCGTACTACTCCACCGCGCGGCTGTGGGACGACGGGATCATCGACCCGCTGGACACCCGGCGGGTGCTGGGGCTGGCGCTGGCGGCGGCGGCCAACGCGCCGCTCGAGCCGGTCCGCTACGGCGTCTTCCGGATGTGAGGCCCATGTTCTCCTGCGTCCTGGTGGCCAACCGCGGCGAGATCGCGGTCCGGATCACCCGCACGCTGCGCGCGCTCGGCATCCGCAGCGTCGCCGTCTACAGCGACGCGGACGCTGGCGCCCGGCACGTCCGGGAGGCCGACGACGCCGTCCGGCTCGGCCCGGCCCCCGCCGCCGAGAGCTACCTGAACGCCGGACGGATCCTGGCCGCGGCCCGCCAGGCCGGCGCCGAGGCGGTGCATCCCGGCTACGGATTCCTGTCCGAGAACGCCGCGTTCGCTGGCGCCTGCGCCGCCGCCGGGCTGACCTTCATCGGGCCGCCGCCGGCCGCGATCGAGGCGATGGGCGACAAGATCGCGGCCAAGGCCACGGTGGCGGCGGCCGGCGTCCCGGTGGTCCCGGGGGCCGGCGCGGCCGGCATGTCCGACGGCGAGCTGGCCGCCGCGGTGGCCCAGATCGGCTTCCCGGTGCTGATCAAGCCGTCGGCCGGCGGCGGCGGCAAGGGCATGCGGCTGGTTCCGGCCGCTGCGGAGCTGCCTGCCGCGCTGGACGGGGCGCGGCGGGAGGCCGTGGCCGCCTTCGGCGACGGGACGCTGCTTGCCGAGCGGTACATCTCCCGGCCCCGGCACATCGAGGTCCAGGTCCTGGCCGACGGCCACGGCCACGTCATCCACCTCGGCGAGCGCGAGTGCAGCCTGCAGCGGCGGCACCAGAAGATCATCGAGGAGGCGCCGTCGCCACTGCTGGATGTGCGCCGCCGCGCCGCGATGGGCGCCGCCGCCGTCGAGGCGGCGCGCAGCGTCGGCTACGTGGGCGCCGGGACCGTGGAGTTCATCGCCTCCGGCGATTCGCCGGAGGACTTCTGGTTCCTGGAGATGAACACCCGGCTGCAGGTCGAGCACCCGGTGACCGAGCTGGTGACCGGCCTGGACCTGGTCGAGCTCCAGGTCCGGGTGGCCGCGGGCGAGCCGCTCCCGGTGCGCCAGGACGAGATCCTGCTGGACGGCCACGCCGCCGAGGCCCGCGTCTACGCCGAGGACCCGGCCCGCGGGTTCCTGCCCACCGGGGGTTCGGTCCTCGCGCTGCGCGAGCCGGTCCTGCCGCACGTGCGGGTGGACTCCGGGCTGGCCGAGGGCATGACCGTGAGCAGCGCCTATGATCCGATGCTGGCCAAGGTCATCGCGCACGGCCCCGACCGGGCGACCGCGCTGCGGCGGCTCGACGGCGCGCTGGCGGCCATGGCGGTGCTCGGCGTCACCACCAACATCGGCTATCTGCGGGCGCTGCTGGCCCACCCCGACGTGGTCGCCGGGCGGCTCGACACCGGCCTGGCCGAACGGGCCGTGCCCGCGTCCGGCGCGTCCGGCGCGCCGGACGATGTGCTGGCCGCCGCGGCCCTCGCCCACCTGCTGCTGCTCGAGCCGGCTGGGGAGCGGTACAGCCCGTGGGACGTGCCGGACGGATGGCGGGTGGGCGGGCCGGCCTGGACCACGGTGCGCCTCGGGGCCGGCCACCCGGTGCCCGTGCGGGTCCGCGGGCGGGCCTCGGCTGGCGCCGAGGTAGCCGTCGGCGCCGCCGAGCCGGTCGCCGCGCGGGCGCAGTTCGAGGGCGGCGAGCTTGTGGTCACGTCCGGCGGCCAGACCAGGCGCTACGCGTACGCGCACGTCGGAGCCGGCGGCCGCGCCACGGCCTGGCTGGGCCGGAACGGGCAGGCCTGGGCGCTGGCCGAACAGGAGCCGCTGGCGGCCGGGCCCGCGGACGCGGGCGGCGGTGACGGCGTGGTCCGCAGCCCGATGCCGGGCACCGTGCTGGCGGTCAAGGCCGCGCCGGGCGAGCGGGTCTCCTCCGGGCAGCCGCTGCTGATCGTGGAGGCGATGAAGATGGAGCACATCGTGCGCGCCCCGGCCGACGGCGTGGTCACCGAACTCACCGCCGCGCCCGGCCAGCAGGTCGCGCTGGACGAGACGCTTGCCGTCATCACCCCCGCGGAGCAGCCGTGACCGCGGCCTGACGGAGCGGCCGTGCCGCCGCCTCGGCGGCGGCAGCCGGGACCTCCGTTACCAGTGCGGCTGCCGGCGCTGGTAGCCGGGCACCGGGCTGGCGTGACCCGGGCCAGCCTGTGCCATCCCGTCGATGCCCGGGGTTGGGTCCGCCGCGGCCGGGCGGAATAATCCGGCGGCCGCGCGGTTACAGGTACATGCAAACGCATATATCTGAGCCGGGTCCGGCCGGGACGCGACCGCCGGCATGAGAGGAATGACCATGCAGTTCGGGATCTTCTCGGTTAGTGACATCACCCGGGATCCGGTGTCGGGTGAGACGCCCAGCGAGGCCGAACGGATCGACGCGATCGCGGCGATCGCGCAGAAGACCGAGGAGGCGGGCCTGGACGTGTTCGCGATCGGCGAGCATCACAACCCGCCGTTCTTCTCGTCCTCGCCGACCACGCTGCTGGCCTACATCGCGGCGACCACCAGGCGGCTGATCGTGACCACGGCGACGACGCTGATCACGACCAACGACCCGGTGCGCATCGCGGAGGAGTACGCGATGCTGCAGCACCTGAGCAAGGGCCGGATGGACCTGATGCTCGGGCGCGGCAATACGGCCCCGGTGTACCCGTGGTTCGGCCAGGACATCAGGGAGGGCCTGCCGCTGGCGCTGGAGAACTACAACCTGCTGCACCGGCTGTGGCGCGAGGACGTCGTGGACGCCCAGGGCAAGTACCGCACCCCGCTGCAGGGCTTCACGTCGATCCCGCGGCCGCTGGACGACGTGCCGCCGTTCGTGTGGCACGGCTCGATCCGCACCCCGGAGATCGCCGAGCAGGCGGCCTATTACGGTGACGGGTACTTCGCCAACAACATCTTCTGGCCCAAGGAGCACTACATGCGCCTGATCCGGTTCTACCGGCAGCGCTACGCTCACTACGGCCACGGCTCGCAGAAGCAGGCCATTGTCGGCCTCGGCGGCCAGGCCTACATCGCGAAGAACTCGCAGGACGCCAGGAGGGAGTTCCGGCCCTACTTCAACGAGGCGCCGGTCTACGGCCACGGGCCGTCGCTGGAGGACTTCGCCGAGCTGACGCCGCTGTCGGTGGGCAGTCCGCAGGAGGTCATCGACAAGACGCTGACCTTCCGCGAGCACTTCGGCGACTACCAGCGCCAGCTGTTCCTGGTGGACCACGCCGGCCTGCCGCTGAAGACCGTGCTTGACCAGCTCGACCTGCTCGGCGAGGAGGTCGTGCCGGTGCTCCGCAAGGAGATCGCCGCGCGGCAGGACCCGCAGACGCCGCAGGCGCCCACCCACGCCAGCCTGGTCCGGGCCAAGTACGGCGACCAGGCCCCGCGCCAGCCGCGCCCGAACCCGAACCGCGGCGACAACATCACGGCCGGGGCCCCGTACCAGGACACCGACGCCGCGGTCGCCGCCGAGTACCCGGAGCCGTGATGACCGACCGCGGGCACCTCGCCAACCAGGCGTGGGAGGCGCTGCTGACCGCCCACGCCGTGCTGCTGAAGCAGTTCGCCGCCGAGGACATCTGGGCGGACGTGTCGCTGCGCGAGTACGACGTGCTCTACACGCTGTCCAAGTGCCCAGGCCCGCTGCGGCTGAGCGAGCTGAACCGCCACGTCCTGCTCAGCCAGCCGGCCCTGTCCCGCCTGGTGGACCGGCTGGCCGAGCGCGGCCTGGTCGAGCGCCTGCCCGACCCGGCCGACGGGCGCGGGGTGCGGCTGTCGCTCACCGAGGACGGGCGCGCGGTGCAGCGCGCGATCGGGCGCCGCCACGCGCGCAGCGTGGCGCGCGCCATGACCGCGGGGCTGAGCGCCGGCGAACTCGCCCAGCTGGAAACGCTCTGCCGGAAACTAGCCGGCCGGTCCGCCGCGCGCGTGACCGCCGACGGCCCCGGAGAGGTCCTGATCCCATGACCGCCCCCCGGCAGGCCGAACGATTCAGGCTCGTCGTGGTCAGCGCGGGCACCAGCGATCCCTCCTCGACCAGGATGCTGGCCGACCGCACCGCCGACCGCGTCACGGCCCTGGCCGCCCGGCGCGGACACCAGGTGACGGCCGGCGTCATCGACCTGCGCGAGATCGCCGCCGACATCTCGACGGCGCTGGTCTCCCGGCTGGTCACGCCGAAGCTGCGGCAGGCGATCACCGCCCTCGGCGAAGCCGACGGCATCATCGCCAGCACCCCGGTCTACCAGGCCGGCCCCAGCGGGCTGTTCATCTCGTTCTTCCAGGTGCTGGACAGCGACCTGCTCATCGCCAAGCCGGTCGTGCTCGCCGCGACCGCCGGGACGGCGCGGCACGCCCTGGTCGCGGACGACCAGATGCGCCCGATGTTCGCCTACCTGCGCAGCCTGACCGTGCCGACCTCGCTGTTCGCGGCCCCGGAAGACTGGAGTGACCCGGCGCTGACCACGCGCATCGACCGGGCCGCGGTGGAGCTCGTGCTGCTGATGGAGAGCGGTTTCGCCGCCCAGGTCAGGGACGAGTCCTGGCAGAGCTACCGGCACGACCCGGCGGGCGAGGGCGCCATCGACCTCGACACCGACCTCATGCGGCTGGCCACCGGGGGAACGGCCAGCTGACGACCCGTCCGGGGGATGCCATGCTGGCATGATGCGGGACGCGGGAACGGGCCGGATGCCGCCCGGCGACCTGGGGTACGTCGAGTCGTTCAGCCCCGGGCACGGCTATGCCCCCGCCCGCGCCTCGCAGGCCGGGGGCAGGCGGCTCAGCCTGGACGGGATCTGGAAGTTCCGCTGCGCCCGGGGCCCGGCCGACCTGACGCCGGGTTTCGAGGCCACGGACTTCGACGACACCCACTTCGATGACATCGCGGTGCCGTCCTGCTGGCAGCTGGCCGGCCTGCCCGGCCCGCCCCGGTACAGCCCGCCTGCCTACACCAACCTGACCTATCCCTTCCCGGTCGACCCGCCGCACGTTCCCGGCCGCAACCCGGCCGGCGAGTACCGGCGGCACTTCACGCTCCCGCCGGACTGGCCCGGGTCGGCCGTGGTCCGCTTCGACGGGGTGGACTCGTGCTTCGCCGTGTTCGTCAACGGGGCGGCCGCCGGCGACAGCCAGGGGAGCCGGCTTGTCCGTGAGTTCGACATCACCCGTCTCCTCACGCCGGGCGATAACGTCATCGCGGTCCGCGTACACCAGTGGTCGGCGGGCTCCTATCTGGAGGACCAGGATATGTGGTGGCTGTCCGGCATCTTCCGCAGCGTGACGGTCATCGCCGAGCCGCCCGGCGCGATCAGGGATTTCTTCGTCCACGCCGACTACGACGCCGGCCGCGGCACCGCCACCCTCCGGGTCGACGCGGACGGCCCGGCCCGGCTGTCGGTGCCGGAGCTCGGGATCGACGGCGCCCCGGCCGACGCCGGTCATCGCGTCGCCGCCGAACCCTGGTCGGATGAATGCCCCCGGCTGTACTCCGCGGTGCTGGCCGGCCCGGGCGGGGAGATCAGCTTCCGGGTCGGGTTCCGCCGCATCGAGGTGGCCGGCGGGCAGATCCGGCTCAACGGCCGCCCGGTGCAGTTCCGCGGCGTGAACCGGCACGAGTGGCATCCCGAGACCGGCCGCAGCCTGGATGAGGCCACCCTGCGGGCGGACGTCGTCCTGATGAAACAGCACAACATCAACGCGGTGCGGACCAGCCACTATCCGCCCGACCCGCGGTTCCTCGCGCTGTGCGACGAGTACGGGCTGCTGGTGATCGACGAGTGTGATCTGGAGACCCACGGCTTCGCGCTCGCGAACTGGCGCGGCAACCCCAGCGATGACCCGCGGTGGCGGCCGGCCTACCTGGACCGGATCCAGCGCACCGTCGAGCGGGACAAGAATCATCCCAGCGTGATCATGTGGTCGCTGGGCAACGAATCCGGCACGGGCCGCAACCTCGAGGCGATGGCCGGGTGGATCCGCGGCCGCGACGCCAGCCGGCTGATCCACTACGAGGGCGAGCATGACGCCTTTTATGCCGACGTCTACAGCCGGATGTACCCCGGGTACGACGAACTCGACGCGATCGGCCGCCAGGCCGAACCCGGCACCGCGAACCCCGAGTACGACGAGCGCCGTCGCGCGCTGCCCGTGATCCTGTGCGAATACGGGCACGCCATGGGCAACGGGCCGGGCGGCCTGGCCGAGTATCAGGCCCTGTTCGACCGGCACCCGCGGCTGCACGGCGGGTTCGTCTGGGAATGGATAGACCACGGGATCACCCAGGTCACCCCGGCCGGCGAGCGGTACTTCGGCTACGGCGGCGACTTCGGTGAGCCCGTGCACGACGGCAACTTCGTCATCGACGGCCTGGTCTTCCCCGATCGCGCCCCGTCGCCGGGGCTGCTCGAGGCCAAGGCGGTGTTCGCGCCGGTCGCGATCGCCATCGATCCCGGCACCCGCAGCATCGCGGTGCAGAACCGGCAGCACACCGCCGGCACGCGACGCTACCGCTTCCGGTGGCGGGTCGAGGACGGCGGCGTGCTCCGCGCGGCCGGGGACCTGGCCGTGCCGGCGGTGCCCGCCGGCGGCACGGGCCACGTCGGCTTCCCCCCGGCGCTGACCGGCGCCATGGCGCCGCGCCCCGAAGCGGAGCGCTGGCTCACCGTCACCGCGTCGCTGGCCGCGGACACTCGCTGGGCCGCCGCGGGCCATGAGGTCGCCTTCGGCCAGGCGCCGCTAGCCGGGCCCGCCGTCGCGGAGCCGCACATACCCGCGGCAACGCCCGGCCGGCGGCCGGGCCAGCGCACGCTGGGGTGCGCCGCCCTGGACGGCGACACCGGCGAACTGCGCCGCCTGGGCCCGTTCGCGGTCCACTCGGCCGCCCCGGACTTCTGGCGGGCCCCGACCGACAACGACGCGCCGACGGTGGCCCTCGCGTGGCGCCGGGCGGGCCTGGACCGGCTGCAGCGGCGGATCCTCGCCGTGGAGCACGGCGAGGACGTGCTGCGCACTCGGCTGCGGATGGCGCCCGCCGGAGCCGATTTCGGCCTCCTCGCCACCCTCACCTGGACCGCCGGCGGCCTGCTGTCGATCCACGTCGCGCCGGACGGCGCCTGGCCGTGCCCGCTGCCGAGGATCGGGCTGCTCGTGGTGCTCGACGCGGATATCGAGGAGGTGAGCTGGTTCGGGCGCGGTCCGGGCGAGGCGTACCGGGACACGCATCTCGCCACCCGGGTGGGCCGGTTCAGCGCGCCGGTGAGCTCGCTGGCCACCCCGTACGTCCGGCCCCAGGAGAACGGCAACCGCATGCAGGTCCGCAGCCTGACCCTGTCCGGCCAGCCGGGCCAGAGCCTGGGCGTGACCGGCTACCCGTACTTCGACTGCACCGTCCGGCGCTGGTCACCGCGACTGCTCACCGCCGCCGGGCACACGCCGGACCTGGTGCCGGATGGCCGCACCTACGTGCACCTCGACGCCGCCCACCACGGCATCGGCAGCGGCTCGTGCGGCCCGCGCGTGCTGCCCGGCCACACCCTCACGGCGCACACCGTCCGCTACGCGCTCAGGTTCTCCGGCTGACCGGTAGTCGGCTGGCCCGTAGCCTGCTGGCCGGAGCCAGGCTCACCGCCAGGCACGGCAGCAGCACCCGAAGCGGTATCCGGACGAGCACG